>Ga0210394_10007570_pt1 | contig 11404 bp, 10 predicted proteins | sample IncBWC12MmetaG_FD_160121 | JGI IMG/M metagenome (GOLD analysis project Ga0210394, IMG submission 160121) | Forest soil microbial communities from Barre Woods Harvard Forest LTER site, Petersham, Massachusetts, United States - Inc-BW-C-12-M | ecosystem: Environmental > Terrestrial > Soil >... | reverse complement strand
GCTGTTCTGTTCCCGTCGGACGTGCGCAATCTCGAAGTGAGCCAGGCCTCGGGCCATTTTTTGCGCGCGCTCGTGCAGCGGACGCAAGTCGGGACTCTTCACTTTGTAGCGCCCTTGCATTTGCCTAACGAGCAGTTCGGAATCGCTGCGGACTGCCAGGCGCGAAATCTGCTGCGACTGCGCGTAATCGAGCGCGCCAATCAGCGCATAGTACTCGGCAACGTTATTGGTGGCGCGGCCAAGATATTTGCCGATCTGAAATTGCGTGCTTCCGTTGGGCGCGCGCACGATCACTGCGTAGGAAGCCGGTCCCGGATTGCCGCGCGCGGCGCCATCGATGTGCGCGATGTAAACGCCAGCCGGACGCTCGGGTTCCTGGAACAGGCTCGCGCCGGTGTGGGGTCGCGGCTTGGCGGCGCGGTTCATTGCGGAGAGAATCAGGCCTCGCCGGCAGAAGTTTCGGCCGCTTGTGGCGGAGCGTTACCGGGCGCCGCAGCGGGAGCAGGATCGCGCTCCACGTAATAAAGGATGCGCGTGCACGTTTCACATTGAAACAGATCGGTGCAGTCGGGCCGGCGTAGTTCCTGAACTACGTGTGGTGTGATGAGCATGCCGCACATTCCACAGGATCCGCCGCGCACTTCGGCCAGGGCGACGCCGTGGCGGCGGCGCGCGATGCCTTCGTAGTTGAAGAGCAGATTTTCGGGAACGCCGGGAACGATTTTCGCGCGTTCGGACTCGCGCGCGGTTACGTCCTCGCGCAGCGCGGCCTGCTCGGCGGTGAGTCTTTTTCGCTCGCCTTCCGCGACGCGTTCGACTTCGGCCACCGCGCGTTCGGCGGCTTTCACTTGCCGCTCGAATTCTTCGCCGGCGACCATGCGCTCGAGCAGGAGATCTTCGGCCTGGCCCGTTTCTTTTTCGGCGTGCGCGATTTCGTGCTGCAGAGCCTTGTAGGCTTCGTTGGTTTTGACGGCGAGGCTTTGGTCGCGATACTTGCGCGCTTTTTCCTTCCAGGTCTCCACGTCCATTTCGTATTTCTTGCGATCTTTCAGGCTGTTGGTGAGCGCTTGCTTGGCAGCGGCGACCTGCTGGCGGGCGCCGGCAACGCCTCTCTCGATAGCGTCTATTTGTTCCGGCAGCGCCTTGAGTCGATCGCGCAATTCCGCCAGACGGATGTCTACGGTTTGCAGTTCAAGCAGGCGCTGAATGTCGGGAAGCATCCGCCGACTATCTTAGCACTCTCGCCCTACCGTCCGCGATTTAGGTTCAGTTGCTTTGGTGGACTTGCATGCTCTGGTCGACGGTGACGGTTGGGTAGTGAATGGCCAACGAACCTTGGATTACGCCGGCGCGAATATCAGGATGGGTGGCGGTGGCTACGAAACCGGCGCCGGAGTTGTCAACAGTGTAGGTGTAGCCGTCGCGGCCGGCGCTGTTGATATTCATGGTGCCGCTGGAGACAAGCTGGTCGAGCGAGGCGTAGGAGCCGTTCTGCGCGAAGTACTGCCGCTCGGCTTGGGCGATGGCGTTCAAGTCCATTTCGACGCCCGTCGTGGAAATGGCCTGGGTCACGATCTGTCCTTTACCCATATCCACTCCAGGAGCCGCGTTCTTGAGATAGAAGGCATAGACGCCCATGGCAATCAGAGCGACCACCAGAATGGAGACCATCGAGCGCATAAATCCATTCTAAAGGGCGATTGCCGGCACGCCTATGCGAGCGCGGCAGCGCGCCACCAAAAGGTCACGAGCGAATCCCGGAGCCGCTTGCTGCGGGTAGAAAACTGGATTACAATTGACTAGACAGCTGACAAGACAGTGAAGAAGACAGCCAAGAACGGAGCTCCCAACGGCGGATCCAACGGCGCGGGCGCCGAGCGCCGGCGACGACTCACGGAATGGATGCGCCGGCAGCCAGGACCGGTGCACGGGGATGACCTGGCCCGGCGTTTCCGGGTGAGCCGGCAGTGCCTGGTGCAGGACGTGGCCGTGCTGCGCGCGGCGGGCGTCGAAATTCTATCGACGCCGCAAGGTTATCGCCTGCCTCAGGTCCGGCCTGCGGCACATCGGGCCACGCTGGCGTGCCGTCACACGCCGGAGCAGACCGAGGAGGAGTTGAACATTCTGGTGGACCACGGCGTGCGGGTTCTGGACGTGGTGGTGGAGCACCAGCTCTACGGCGAGCTTCGCGGGTCGCTGACGATCGAGTCGCGCGCCGACGTACAGGATTTTCTTCGCCGCTGGCGAAAGACCAAAGCCAACTTGCTCTCGACGCTGACGCGCGGCGTACACCTGCATACGGTCGAAGCCAGCCGCCCGGAGATGATTGTGCGCGCGAAGGCTCGCTTGCACGAGCAGGGGATTTTGCTCAAGTGAACGCCAAGCCGCAACTCGAACTATCCGCACGCGAGGCGCAGCTCCGGCGCGCGCTGTTTCGCGGCGAGCAGTTGCACATGGGCGACGATCACTATCGCGCTGTTGCGGCGGCGGTGCTGGATCCGCTCCTGTTTAGCGATGCAGGATGCGGCGATTTGACGGCGGAGGCGCTAGGCCTGACCGAGGGACGCGCGAAAGCTCAGGTGCTGGCCAAGGAATCCGGCATCGCAGCAGGACTGGAAGAATTCGAGTGGCTACTGACGCGCGGCGATCTTGCCGTGAAGGCGCTCAAGCGCGATGGCGAGAAAATGGACCGGGGCGACGTGCTGGCGGAAATCGACGGTGGGCGCGGCGGCCTGCTTTCGTGCGAGCGCACAGGGCTGAATTTGCTGCAGCGCATGAGCGGCATCGCCACGATGACGCATCGTTTGCAGGAACGCGCGCAGCGCCGGAATGCGAAAACGTCGGTCGTCAGCACGCGGAAGACTCCCTGGGGGTTGCTGGACAAGCGCGCGGTGCATCTTGGTGGCGGCGGCACGCACCGTCTGGATCTCAGTGACGCCATTCTGATCAAGAACAATCACCTGGCGCTGCTTGCTGCCTGCGAGGAGGACGCCGTCGGAGCGGCCATCGAGAAGGCCTGGGCCTGCCGCGAGGGGGCGGCCTTCATCGAAGTGGAAGTCCGCAGCCTGGAGGCCGCAGCGGCCGCAGCGCGGACGTTTCGCCGGCTGCGCGAGGGCGATTCTTCTGCCTGCCCCAGCCTGCTGCTTCTGGACAACATGTCTCCGGCGCAGGCGCGCGAAACTCTGGACGTTTTGCGTTCGGAGCGGCTGCTCGACGATGTACTGGTAGAAATCAGCGGTGCCATCAGCGAGAGCAATTTCGACGAATATGCGGCCTGCGGAGCCGACGCCCTTTCGATGGGCGCGTTGACTCATTCTCCGCGGGCGCTCGATTTGAGTCTGAGGATTTCCTAACCCCCATGAGCACACACGAGACGATCTCTTTGCGCGGGCTGCAAGTACAGCCCGCACCCGAAGCGGCGACACTGGCACTCGAAGCACTGCAAGCGCGCTACACGCTGCCGGTGATTGAGGAATTGACCGACAGCGCGGAGGAGATTGGCCGGAAGCAGAAGCGCGTGCGCGAGCTGGCCGAAAAGCGCAACGCGATCATCCTGGCGCATCACTACATGCGTCCGGAAGTGCAGGAAGTGGCGGATTGCGTGGCCGATTCGCTGCGTCTTTCGCAAACGGCGGCCAAGACCGGTTCGGACGCGATTCTTTTCTGCGGCGTGCATTTCATGGCGGAGACGGCTTCGATCATCTGTCCCGATAAGATCGTGCTGCTGCCGGATCTGCGCGCGGGCTGTTCGCTTGCGGCATCACTCACGGCGGAAGAGTTGCGGGAATGGAAAGCGCGCTATCCCGGCGCGGTGGTGGTTTCCTACATCAATACTTCGGCGGCGGTGAAGGCGGAGAGCGATTACGTGTGCACGTCGGCGAACGCGACGAAAGTGGTCAACGCGATTCCGGCGGACCAGCCGATTCTTTTTGTGCCGGATAAGTTCCTGGCTTCCGTAGTAGCGAGGCAGAGCGGCAGAAGCAACATCATCGCCTACCCCGGCTATTGTCACGTGCACAAGACGATTCGCCCGGAGGATGTAGAGGAAGTGCTGCAAGAGCATCCGGACGTGGAATTGCTGCTGCATCCCGAGTGCGGTTGCGTCAGTTCGTGCATGGCCAAGGCGCTCGACGGCAGCCTGCCCTTCAACAAGACGTTTTTCCTATCCACCGAAGGCATGCTGCGGCACATCGCACAGTCTCCGGCCAAGGAATTTGCCGTGGGCACGGAGATGGGCATCATGCACCGGCTGCGGAAGGAATTCTCCGGCCGCGAATTCTATCCGGTGAATCCGAACGCGGTTTGCGCGTTCATGAAGACCATCACGCTGGACAACATGATTTCGTGTCTGGAAAACATGGCGCCGGAAGTGCGCGTGCCGGAAGAGATTGCCAAGCGGGCGCGGCGCTCGATTGATCGCATGCTGGAACTGGCGTGAACCAATCCTCATCGTTTGTTTACGGTAGGCTGCCCTTCGCACCTCAGGATAAACAAGTACAGCCCACACCCGCGTTCGCAGCGGGCTGTCCGCCAAGACTGGGGGCGGACCCGCACCCGTGTTGAAAGTCGGCATCGCCGGAGTGGGCGCCATCGGGCAGATGATCGCGTCGGCGCTCGATCGCGGCGAGGTGCGCGCGGAGCTTGTCGGTTTGACGGATATTGACCGCGCGCTGGCGGAGAAAGTTGCCGGCGGGCTCAAGCGCGCGACGCCTGTCTTGTCGCTCGACCAGTTGGTCAGCCGCTCGGATCTGGTCGTGGAGGCAGCACGGCAAGAGGCGCTTGCCGAGATCGTTCCCAAAGTGCTTGCGGCCGGGAAAGATTTGATGGTGATGAGCGTCGGCGGGCTCATTGGGCATGAAGAGTGGGTGCGTTTGGCTGAGGAGCGGGGGCGCAGAATTTACGTGCCGTCCGGCGCGATTGCGGGACTCGACGGTTTGAAAGCGGCGTGCCGGGGACGCGTGGATCTGGTCACATTGACCAGCCGCAAGCCGGTGGCGGCGCTGCGCGGGACCAAATACGTGGTGGAGCACGGGATCGACGTCGACACGATGAAATCAGAGACGGTGATATTCGAGGGGCTGCCGGAAGAAGCCTGCAAGGCATTTCCAACAACATCGAATGTGGCGGCGTCGCTGCGGCTGGCGGTTGGCGCGTCGGTAAACGTGCGCGTACGCGTGGCGGCGGTGCCGGGCGGAACGCAGAACGTTCACGAGATCACGGCGGAGGGCGAATTCGGCTGTCTCCGTATGACGGTGGAGAATGTGCCGTCGGCTTCAAATCCGCGGACATCGGCGCTGGCGGCGCTGTCGGCGCTGGCCACACTGGACGGATTGACGCGCTCTCTGCTCGTGGGGACGTAGTGTCGCTCCCCCCAGTGACATCTTCGAGGCATTGCCCGCAACGCTAGAAGCTCAGGGCCAGAGAAAGATTGAGCCGCCCCCTCGAAGGGGCCGGAGTGGTGAAGTCCACAATGTTGTTCGGCGTCATCCGGTTCATATAGAGGTTCCAGGTCCAGGTAACGCTGCCGGTCGAATTAATGAATCCCGCGCCCGTCGCCGGAACGGTGATGCCAAAAGTCGCCGGGGTGGTAAAGCTGACATTCGGGTTTGCAACGCCGCTTGAGCCGACCGAGTCATAAAAGCCGACATAATTTTTGGCGATTGTATCGACGAAACCGACCCCGACCTGCACGCCCCTGTCGCCGGGGGCAAGCGTTGGGCTGAGATAAACGAATTTGTTTCCCAGCAGAGAATCTGTGAATGTGCCCGTTTGCGTAAAGAAGATCCCAGTGCCCGCCGTGTTCGCAGAGCTGTTGGTGGTATCCAGAAATATTCCTCCGACATTGCCGCCCACCAGGAATCCGCTCAGCGACACGGGGACACCGCCGGCAGGTGTATTGGCGGTAATGGCCATTTGTCCAGTGAGGAAAGGCGGAGTCGAGGGAAAGAACGGGAGTGCTGAGCTGCCGTTGAAACCGAAGATTGAGGACCCCGTGCTCGTTGCGGTGTAGGCCGAGAGCAAAAAATTGCTGCCGGTTGAGTTGCTAGTTACCTGCAGGCCCGCGCTGTAGGGTGTGTTCAAGGAAAAATTCAGCCCCGTCAAGCCGCCGACCCATTGCAGGTTGGCGGCATCGCTCGAGCTGTACGTTGCTTTTGCTTGCTTGAACATCTCCCCGGCCAGGAATGTTCCCGGAGAAATTTTCATGTCCCAGGTGAGGCTGCTGCTGACATGGATGTATTTGTAATCAATGGCGGAGGGGACCGTTTGGGAGAAAGAGCCGATGCCGAAAGAATCGGGAGCGCTAAAGTTCCAATCGCTGGTCAGGTTTGGCGAATTGGGAGTGCCAGGTGTGCCGGCAGTGGATGAGAAACCAAAACCAAAGGCGGACCCTGGGTTACCTGAGGTACCCGGCGCTAGCTGAAGGAGATCCACCTCGCCGTACCCGATCGGCCTTGAAGACAATCGGAGGACGTGGCCGCCATTAAAGTCGGTTTGCCAATTGGCAGTCGTATCGATCATCTTCATCCAGCCGCCCATCGAAAAGTGGTTGTTGTCTTCCTCCACACACTTGCCTTCGCTGTCATCGCCTTTGAGGTAGCAGATTATCGCCTGGGCGATGGTATTGAGGGCCTGGTCAAAATTCATCTGCATGCGGTTATTGGCATCAATGGAGTAAGTTCCGGTCATGCCGCTTTTGGAGGTCACAGTTCCGTTGTCATTGACAAAGACTTCGCCGTTGTTAAATTGCCCCAGGCCATTGGCTAGAAATGTGAGCAGCACTCCGACAGGGTTCCCATTCGAATCGAAACCCTGGCCTTGCATCCCGAATGCGCCCTTGAAAGCATTTATAGGCACGACCGTGAAGTTCACTCCGTTGCTGGCCTGGCCACCGGCCGTAACCACCATGTTGCCGGTCGCGGCGCCGTTCGGGATAGTTCCCGTAATGCCGGTGGCGCTCCAATTCGTCACGCCCAACGGCATGCTGCCGATGGCCACGGAACTACTCCCTTGGGTACTTCCGAAGTTCGTACCGGTGATATTCACCGTGGTGCCGGTTGCACCGAAAGACGGCGCAAGACCGGTGATCATCGGCGCCGGCCCGTTATTAGTCCCGTTAGTGAGGGTAAGTTTCTTACCCGGACAGCCTGAAAGGACACAGACTGCCAGGACTGCCGCAACAAGAATCAAACCGCGCCGAGTTTGCAAAATGTTCTTCATGCTAGCCTCCGACCGCGCGCCAATTCAGCGACGCCGCTTGATTTGTAACGGCAGCAACACTCAGTGAGACAACGTTCGTGCCGGCCAATCTTCAGGACGAGGACGGCCCCAGGCCCATGAGTCACACACCGACGATTGCGCCGGTGTGCTTCCCCAGGGTAAAGCACCAGGAATATACTGTGATGAAACGCAAGGAATCGAATTCGACTAGGACTACACATGGGGCTGGGCTCCCCGCTTTCGTTCTGCTTCTTGGCGGTTGGGACAAATACTCCACAGTTGTGGCGCTGTCAAGTTTCAATCTTGGATTGCGACCATCACAATTCCGATCGAAAGATTTCGCGATGTTTCGCGGTCTCACGCAAACTGTCCAGGCTTGGAACCGAGACGGTTTGCGGTGCGTCGAACCATTGTCCACACTTGAGACCTGGAGTAGACTCTGCGCGTCATTGTGGCAGTTTTGGGCTGTGACCCCAACAAAGGGAGGGCGTCCATGTCACGTTGCGTCTTCATACGATCAAACATGGGATTTCTAGCGGTGGTTATGCTCCTGTGCGGCACGTTGGCGTTCGCGCAGCAGGCGCCCGCTGGACAGGGTCAAGGTAGAGGTGGCCGCGGCGGCGGTGGCGGCGCAGCGAATGCGGGCGGCGGTGGCGGTGGTCGCGGCGGCGCGGCGGGCGGCGGCGCAGCGGCCGGCGGTGGTGGCGCAGCGGTGCAGCGCGCGTCCAATGCACCTTTGCTATTCAAAGTAGATTGGGTACGGCCGTCCAGTCAGACCGCACAGACAGCGATGGTGCAGGAGAACGTCACTGACTCCAACGTAGAGGTCAAGTGGTACGGACCCGCCGCCAAGAAGCTGCTCACGACGGGCAATCCGGGGAGCGACACCACGCCTTTCGGCGTATGGTCGGGTGAATGCGATGGGCCCTTTGCCATCACCTTCCGGCATAAGGTCAACAATATGGATCTGAGCGGCCTGAGCAGGATCCGCTGGTCCACCAAGACCTCCGGTTTCCACGTGGTTCGGCCGGTCGTGAAATTGACAGACGGTACAATGCTAATCGGAGACTACACCGACGCACATGTGCCGATGGTTACGCAGACGGAGTTCACGCTGTCGGGTTTGCGTTGGATCAAGCTTGATCCGGCGCGAGTAGTCACGGTCGCCCCCGGCAATACCAACCCGGCCGGTACGGTCCTGGGGGCCAATGAAACCTGGGTGGTCAATCCGGATCTGACCAAGGTGGAAGAATTTGGATTTGCGGATCTGATGCCCTCCAGCGGACACGGCACGGGCGGCTATATTCAGTTGGGGAACATTGAAGTGTACGGCAAGGCCGTTCCGCGCTGACGCTCGGATGGCTGAAGTTTGGAAGCCGGCCAAGTTCGCTTGACCGGCTTCTTTTTTGTTGCCTCGTTGCTCCCCACCCTGGGCCTGGAGTAGACTCGGCGGCATCGTCGTTGATCCGCAGGGGCCATGCGCCCCGGTAGGGAGGCTTCCTATGCTGCGTGGCGTCTCCGTTAAGTCAACTATAGGATTTTTTGCCGCTTTGGTGCTGGCATGCAGCGCCGTCGTGTTTGCTCAGCAGGCTCCGCAAGGACAAGCGCAGGGACAGGGCCGAGGAGGACGCGGAGGCGGCGCCGCGAACGCAGCCGGTGGAGCAGGCGGCGGTGGCGCTCGCGGCGGTGGAGCGCGCGCGGCAGTGGCGGATCCTGTGCTGGTTGTGAAAGTGGAATGGGTGCGGCCGGAAGGGCAGACCGGCCAGGTGCCCATTGTGCAGGGCAACGTGGCCGACCCCAATCTGGAACTGAAGAAATACGGCAAGGCCGCGGCGCAACTTCTGACTTCGAACCAGGCCAATCCCTTCGGAACGTGGTCGGGCGAGTGCGAGGGGCCCTTCGCGGTCACCTTCCGGCACAAGAGCAATTACCTGGATCTCAGGGGCGCCAGCCGAATCCACTTTGTGGCGCGCACTTCCGGCTTTCACGCGGTGCAACCGGTCATCAAGCTGGCGGATGGAACGCTGCTGGTCGGCGATTATCAGGCGGTGTCGATTCCGATCATGGCCGAGTTCGATTTTGGATTGTCCGGAATGCGCTGGATCAAGCTGGATCCGGACCGAGTGGTCACATTGAATGCGGGCGCGAAGAGCGGCGGCGGGACGAATGAAATCTGGTACCAGGATCCCGATCTCAGCAAAGTGGACGAAATTGGTTTCGCGACACTGATGCCTTCGAGCGGCCACGGCAACGGCGGATTTATTAACGTCGCGCAGTTTGAGGTGTACGGACAGCCAGTCCCACGATAGGCCGATAGGAACGCCGCGTAATCGTTCAGCGGGCAATCGCTCTGTCGCGATCTTAGCTGCCTGTGGAAATCGCTAATCGTGCTGGAACATTTCCCATTTTGAATCCGGAACGATTCCCGATTTTGCATCGCCATGCAACACAATGAGTTATGGCGGTGTCCCTGAAGATGACGATTGACATAGGTTCCCATTCGGTATATTGCTGCGCCTATAGAGAAACAGAGTCTGGCCGCAAGTCATTGCCAATGTGGGTCTAAGTGCGCTCCTGATTTGGCACTGCGGTTGCTTCAGTGAGAATCGCCATGCACACTCCACTCGTTCCAGTGATTCCGAAGACCCCGACTAGCGATCTAGCTATGCTAATTGTGGATGACGAAAGTTCGACATGCAGTTTATGCGGAGAGGTCGCACGGGATATCGGGCTTAAGGTCCACTCTGCCGGGACCACCGAGGAGGCGTTGGATCTGTTGGAGCGTTCGGCGGTGGACATACTGTTGACGGACTTGAAGGTGCCGGAGCTTGGCGGACTGGAATTGCTGAAGCGAGTCCGATCCAGCTTTCCTCACGTGGCGGCGATGGTGCTGACGCAGTATGGGACGATCGAAACGGCGATCGAGGCCACCCGCCTGGGAGCAGCCGATTACGTAACCAAGCCATTTCATGTGGAGGAGCTGCGGAGCAAACTGGAGCGGCTGGTGAGCGTCATCGAAATGGATCAGGAAAACCGGGTGTTGCGAGAGCAACTGCGCACGCGGCCGGGATTCGGCGGCCTGATCGGCGTTTCGCCGAAGATGCAGCGCGTTTACAAGACCATCCAAAAAGTGAGCCAGCACAAATATCCGGTTCTCATTCTGGGCGAGAGCGGCACGGGCAAGGAACTGGTGGCGCGCTCGATCCACTATTGCGGCATGCGGCAGAACAAGCCGTTCGTGCCGGTGGACTGTTCCGGGCTGGTCCCGACGCTAATCGAGTCGGAACTATTCGGATACGTGAAAGGCGCATTCACGGGGGCGCAGCAATCCCGCGCGGGCCTGCTGGAAACGGCGAACGGAGGCACGGTGTTTCTGGACGAGATCGGCGATCTGCCGGTCGACCTGCAAGCCAAGTTGCTGCGCGCCTTGCAGGAGCGCGAGATTCGTCCGGTCGGCTCGACGGAACGTGCGCGCATCGACGTGCGTGTGGTCGCCGCCACACATCGCGATCTGGAATCGGCCATCCGCACCGGCGGCTTTCGTCAGGATCTGTTTTTCCGATTGAACGTCGTGCAGCTCAAACTGCCTCCGCTGCGCGAAAGAAAAAGCGACATCCCGCTGCTGGTCAATTCGTTTCTTGAGAAATTCGCCGATCCGCATCAGCCCCCGCGGACCATTTCCGAAGACGCCATGCGCCGCTTGATGGCCTATGACTGGCCCGGCAATGTGCGGGAGCTCGAGAACGCCATCGAGCGGGCGGTGGCGCTCGGATCGGGGCCGATTGTGCACCTTGGCGACCTGCCCAGCAATCTGCAGCATGCCTCGGGCGAGGCTTTGCCCGATACCGACGAAGTGATTCCGCTGGAAGAGATGGAACGCCGCGCCATCGTGCGCGCCCTGCGCGAAACCAGTGGCGACAAGCTGGCTGCGGCCCGGCTTTTGGGCATCGGCAAGACCACGCTCTACCGCAAGCTGAAGCTGTACCAGACGGCGGCCGGAAGCTAGGCCAACCCCTCACTTTTGAAGCATTAACTTTCTCAAACGACCAGCCCGGGAATCTCTCTCTGGGAAGATGGCGCCGCGGCAGTGTCGGAGTGGAACGCAAAACAACAGGTACACCGCCGCGATGTTTTTCGAAACTGCTGATTCGACAGACTTTGGTGATTGATGAAGAAATGGCCATGC
>Ga0210394_10007569_pt1 | contig 11404 bp, 9 predicted proteins | sample IncBWC12MmetaG_FD_160121 | JGI IMG/M metagenome (GOLD analysis project Ga0210394, IMG submission 160121) | Forest soil microbial communities from Barre Woods Harvard Forest LTER site, Petersham, Massachusetts, United States - Inc-BW-C-12-M | ecosystem: Environmental > Terrestrial > Soil >... | reverse complement strand
CAGCTGCGCGACCCCGATTCGTCAAAAGCAGCGTTCTATGCTGCGTGTTTGCACAATTGGAAAGCTATGTATTTGTTTTCGGTGGGCTTGCTGTCATAAGGGATAAGTGATGCGTTTTCCTTGGACACATGCAAATGAAGTGAGCAGATGAATATGGGAACGTTTCCCACTAATGATATCCGCTACCCGAATACCACGCACGACCAGCGCGTCAGCGATGAGCGAACGGTGACAACGCCAGGGCACCGCTTCCGCGCACATCAAGACGGTCTTTTTCTCCTTTGCTAACTTAATCAAACGCTTTAACCCCGCATCGAAGTCCAGTGTTTGCATATAATCGGCGAACCCACGAAACGACGCATTGCGCCAGCCCATGTTTGGCGAATCGCGTCGTGCGTGGCGAAGACCGCCCAGCTTACGCAAATGCACGTAGCCAACCCTCGCGGACCGCAGCTTCATAGACAGCGTTTCTCGGTTGAATTGCGGGTTGTGGCGTGAACGGGGGATGCTACGGACATCTGCCACGCGCTTGATGCCGTGCGCCCGCAGTAGATCGAGAAAGGCCTTCCACGTGCGCGTAGAGTGCCCAATTGTGAAAACGACGAGCATCTTTGACTATGATCCTTGGTGTGTCAGGAACGAGGCAAAAAGCTTTGTCCCGGTGAGGCCCACAGCAAGCAACGAACAACCGACGATAAGCAAGTCACGGGGTGCAGCGTTCCGAACCGCCTCAGCTGCGAGAATAATCGTGGCCAGGAGCAGCAACACCAGAGAGATTCCTCGATGAAACCGGCGAAGTTCCGATTCGACCCACGAATCCAAGTGGCTTTTTAGAAGGCGTCCTTGGTTGGAGTCGGTGCAGTTATTCTTGAGGGAGCACGCGTTGCACGCGGCCGCAGGCGCACGATAGTGGACGATGCGGCGCTGGTAATCTGTTTCGGTGCGCAGCAATTGCCGTCCTGCGGGACATTCCCATAAGTCCATTTTGTGAAAGTAAACAAACCCGGAGTTCCGGTAGCGCTCCGAACGTTTATGGGAATGCTGCGCCAGCGTTTCCAAGATGAAAGCCACTCCCGCCAAGAAGATCACATAGATCGCGGCGAGCGCTACTTCAATGTGGATGCCTGAAATCATGCATCGGACCTCTTTGTTTCCACAATTTCAGTGAACAATACATCGCGCGGTTCTTCAAGCGTGGTTAGGGGTTTCATGTGACGCACGCCGAGCCAAGAAAGATAGAGGACAGGCAGGGTCCCGCCGAGGATGAAAAGTGTATCTCCGGGGAGGCGCAACCACTCCAGCAAAGCGTTTGTACGATTCGAGAGGAACTCAAGGGACCGCGCGTCGAAATACCCGACGCTGACCGAGTGATAGAGCTGTATGATGCCCAGCGGGAACAGCGTGGCGAAAACCATCCAGGCCAAACCGATGTTAAGGGACCAGAAACTGATCTTGGCCGCACGGTCGCTCCATCGTTTCTCAGGAATCATGTATCGCAAACAAAACAGTGCCAATCCCACGGCCAGCATCCCATAGACTCCCATCATTGCCGCATGTGCGTGGTTAGCCGTCAGGGCGGTTCCGATTTCGTAATAGGAAACAATGGGAAGGTTAACCAAGAAACCAAAAATGCCCGCACCAAGAAAGTTCCAGAATCCCACGGACGCCAGAAACATTACAGCCCAGAAGTGAGGGAACGGGGCGCGTGAGTCCGTATTTTGTTGCGCGCCGAGTTGGAGAAAGCTCCACGCTTCGAGAGTGAGGAATGTCAGCGGAATCACTTCCGCCGCCGAGAAAAACGCCCCAAGCGCCATATGAATCGAGGGTTCACCGGAGAAATAGACGTGATGCATCGTCCCAACCACGCCGCCGGCCGAATACAGCAAGATGTCGAGATAAATCACCTTCAGGGCGACCCGCTCATGTACCACGCCGAGCAGGACAAAGATGTAGGCGACCATGATGGTCGTAAACAGTTCAAGGAAGTCTTCCACCCACAAATGGACCACCCAGAACCGCCAAAAGTCCGTCGTCGTGAAGTGTGAGTTCGTCCGGGCAAGCAAACCAACGGCGTAGAACGCGGGAATTGAAAGCGCTGAAAAGAAAAACAGCCACGGCATATTCCCGACGTGCTCGGAGTCGAGCCTTCCACGAAGACCCCGGAAAAGAACGATCACCCAGAAAATCAGGCCGACGGTCAGTAGGATTTGCCAGAAGCGACCGAGATCAAGGTATTCAAAACCCTGCGCTCCGAACCAGGACCAACCGCGCTGAATCCAACCGGTAATCCCTGCATATTCGCCAGCCAGGCTTCCGAAAACGACGATTGCCAAGGCACCCAGAAGCGCGAAGGAAAGCCAGTTCTGGCGGCGTGGCTCTCGACCGGTAATCATGGGAGCAAGGAAGATGCCCGCAGCAAGAAACGAAGTGGAGACCCAAAAAATCGCAAGCTGAAGATGCCACGTGCGCGCAATGTTAAAGGGTAAGAATCGCGCGAGGTCAAAACCGAAAAAGTTCGCAATTTCAGCACGATAATGCTGTGTAGCGCCTCCCAGGAGCGCTTGCAGGGTAAATAGAAGCGCCATAACAAAGAAGAACCAAGCGCAAGTGCGCTGTGCGGGAGTCAAGACCACCTCGTCAGGAGGACGGAACGAGACGCGCTGGTCCTCTCTACCGTGCCACCCCAACAAATTCCAACGGCCAAACACCGCGAGGAGGAGCCCGATGCCACCCAGCAGAGCTATTAGGGAAAGTACGCTCCAAACGATTGCGTCTGCCGTCGGATGATTCCCGACCAGCGGCTCTGGGGGCCAATTGTTGGTGTAAGAATAAGCGAGATTCGGGCGCAAAGCCGCACCAGCCCATGCCGACCAGCTGAAGAAGGCCGTCAGTTGTCTGATTTGCTGAGGGTCGGTGATGTCTGAGGGTCGCAATCCGAATTTGGTATTGGGTGTTCCAAAGAAGTCAGCGTAGTAAGCATCGAGCTTCTCGAATGCTTCTGCCTGTGCAGCGGAATACTTGAGCACTCCCGTCCTGCTGTCATAGCGATTTGTTTTGAAGTCGGTGATTGTCTGCTGTTTGGCCGCTTCGGAGGACGAGCCGCCATAGTGGGCGATGGCGATCAGGGCCGCACGATGAAGGTAGTCTGCCGTGAAGTCCGGGCCGAGATACGCGCCGTGTCCGAAGATCGAGCCATATTCCATCAGGCCGTTGCGAAGAAACACCTGCTGGCCTGCAATTACATCAGCTCCTGAAAATATGAGTTGTCCGCTCGGATCGACAACCTGAAAAGGAATCGGAGGCTCGTCAGTATATGTGCGATAGGCGAGAATGCCGAGAATAAGAAAGCCACACAAGACAACGATGACAACTGCTTGCATCCATCCGCTTGAAACCAGCAATGCGCGTCTCTTCGAAGCGGTCATCACGTACCCCTCTCGCGTGCGCGCTCCTAGGAACACACAACAATGAACCTTGGCCTAGTTCACCGATTCACCAAGTCATTTCGGGCGGTCCCGGAGCTCTCTGCTCCTTCGGGCCAGGCGATGGTTAGCAGAAAAGCACTCTCTTTCTGTGCTTCTACATCGTGGAGCACCGCCCGGTCAAGGACCAGCAGGTGGCCAGCGGGAAGATCAACTATTTTCCTCAAGATATGCATCTGGATATGATCGAAGACAACCTCGACCGAAATTCTTCCGGCTGCTTTGTGCTCACGAAACCGCGCATTCGCCTTCATGACCATCAACACCACACGAAAGTCGGGATATTTCGCCAGCGTCTTTGCGTTCCGACCGCTCTGTCCCACATTGAGAAGAGAGCTGTCCTAGCCAATCACAGTTGCTTTGCCCCCTACCCTTCACGACTTGTTAGCATGAATAAGATTTTAAAACTGAGGGTTGTTTCAAGGCGAGATTAACTACAGTTTGCTGACTATTCGGCTGTTTCTTGACCAACCAACAGTTGCTGAGGGGCGAGAAGCACGGTGGTAATTTCCTGTTTTGATTTTTTGGCGTTCGGGCCGGTCACCAGCGATGAGGTTGTCTTATTTAGTTCCGCCATGCGCGCAGTTTCGGGGATTAAATTCACTCCGGATTCATTCTGCGCTTCGCGTAGAGGGGCCAGTCGACTGTGGGGTCGACGCAGAGCTGGGCGACGGCGCAGGAAGGCAACACTCCGCAGACAACCGTAGATGTGTGAAGCACAGTGCTGACACATAACGGCTCATGTTGTGCAAAAAGAGTTGCCCGTCAAACCCATTCCTTTGTCCCTCAATGGTTGGAAGATGCCAACCACTTCTGCTAGCGCCGATTGACGGACGGTTGGGTAGCCCTGTCATGCCGTCACTAGCGGTTCACTTAGAAAAGGTCTAATGTTCTTCCCGATCTATTCCCAGACATCTGGGCGCGGCGGGACCGGCCTGGCAATGATGGTTTTCTTTTTGACTTGTTAGCAGGCTGCGCTTGAGCGGAATTCTTGAGAGGGTGTCATGAGTTCGCGGCCCCTGTTTTTGATTTTCCTAATCCTCCTGCTCGCACTATTTTCTTTCTCGAATTCGGTTAATGCCCAAAATGCAACTTCAGGCGGACTAACCGGTGAGGTCACCGACCCTAGCGGCGCAGTCGTCCCAGGCGCGAACGCCGAGTTGAGGGACAACGCGAAGGGAACAACCCAAACGAAAAACACGAATCTTGACGGCGGATACTTTTTCTCTTTTGTGGCGCCGGGAAACTACACGCTGACGGTGACACATTCTGGTTTCCGAACAATGAGCCAAACTCTGGACGTCAGTCTGGGACCACCTACTACATTAAACATCAGACTCCTGGTCGAGGGGCCAAACGCCACCGTGAAGGTGACCGACGAGACTCCGCTCCTAAATACAGAAAATGGAGACACGTCTTCTACGGTGAGCCGATTGCAAGTTGCGGAAGTGCCCAATCCGGGCAACGATCTCACCTTCATCGCCCAGACTGCGCCAGGCGTCATCATGAACACTGCCGGTGGATTTCCCAATTTTTCAATCTTGGGCAGCACATCCACCATTTTTACGTTAAATGGAATGGATTACACCGATATGGGTGCGAACAGCAACATGACCGGTGCCACAAACCTGCTCCTTGGAATGAACCAAGTCCAGGAGGCAACCATCGTGAGCAACGGGTACTCTGGCCAGCTTGGGGTCCTGGCTGGCGCCAATGTGAATTACATTACTAAGTCCGGCGGCAACGAGTTTCACGGCAACGCTCTATATTTCTGGAACGGGAGCGTGCTGAACGCCAACAACTGGATCAATAACGCGACCAGCAGTCCGCGCCCATTTGATAATGCCAATCAGTGGGCGGGTTCTATCGGCGGCCCGATCAAAAGAAGTAAGCTTTTTTTCTTCTTCGATACCGAAGGCCTGCGATTGTTGGTTCCCCAACTCGCCCAAGTGATCCTGCCGAGTCCTCAGTTTGCAGCGGCGACCATCGCAAATATCGACTCGAAGTTTGGCCCGAGTTCCGCCTCGGATACATTCTATAAGCAAGTCTTCGCTCTTTATAACAGCTCGCCAGGTGCGAATCGGGCAACGCCGGGGGGATTTTCGCCCTCAACGGACCCTACGGGTTGTACAGGGTTCACGGGGCCAAACGGGTTAGGCACGACTGTGCCGTGTGCGGTGCACTACGAAACAACTCTCGGTCGCCCAACTTACGAGTCACAGTACTCTGGTCGTGTGGATTGGAATATCCGGACCGAGGATCGGATCTTCCTCTGGGTAGCGTACAACGACGGCTATCAAGCGACTTACACGGATCCCATTAGCCCACTATTTAACCAAAATAGTCATCAACCCTGGTGGCAAGGCCATCTTGTTGAAACGCACACCTTTGGCGCTTCGGCTGCGAACCAGTTCCTCATGGGCGGTTGGCAGCTAACCAGCTACACCGCGTCCCCGAATTTTTCAGAAGCGCTCACCGCATTGCCGACGCAGATTTCCTGGCAGGTTACCAAAACATTTACGACTGTAGGTTCTAATCAGGGTTCGTCCTCCGCATTCAGCCCTAAGCAGTATCAAATCTCCGACGATTTCACAAAAACCTGGGGGAATCACAAGTTGGGGTTGGGTGCCATCTTTCTTGAACACCCCGCAAGTGTCCAGTTCGGAGCCGATGAAGGAACTGCTTCTCCCTTCACCCTTGATGCGTTCTATCAGGGTGGGTTTGACGCGGCAACCCCTTCTGTGGATACCACGCAACTGAGTCAGTCGTTTTCTTCACAGCTTTCGTATCACATCACCACCTACATCTTTGGCTTTTATGCTCAAGAAGAGTGGCATGCACGCCCAAACCTAACTATTACACTAGCTCTCAGGGGTGAACATCAATCCAATCCGGTCTGCAAGAACCGATGTTTCGCAAGGCTCACAGGACCATTCAATTTAGTCAGCCATGACCCCGCTCAGCCATATAATCAGGCCCTTCTGGTCAATCTTAAACGAGCATACGAGAATGTCTCCAACCTCGTGTGGGCGCCGCGGTTCAGCTTCGCTTGGCAGCCATTGGGTGTAACGCGAAACCTTGTGCTCCGCGGCGGAATCGGTATTTTTTATGATTCCATTCCAGGCTTTCTTACGCTTCCAATCTTCACGAACCCACCACTCTCCAACCACTTTGCCATTCAAGGAAACAACATCGCCCCGAATGAGACGACGAGCTTATTCAAGGATGCTGCGAATTCTAACGCGGGGTTTCTCAGCGGTTTTGCTGCCGGGGAGAGCTGGTCCGAAATCGCAGCAACGGTTAGCGGCTTCTCTCCACCCGCCATCGCGAGCCCCGATCGTGTGCTCAAATCGCCTCAGTATCAAAAGTGGAGCCTGGAGGCGCAGCAGGCCTTTGGCAGTGGTACGTCGGTGAGCATTGGATACTTCGGCAACCACGGCCTCCATGAACTAATGCAAAATCCGTCGGCTAATGCATTTGGCTTTGGCACGCTGACACATGGAAAATGCACAAGTCCGCCAGTTCCGCCGTGTGCGGATCCTCGGTTTGGCGGAGTGAACCAGCTGACCACCGCCGGGGTATCGAATTACAATGGCATGGTGGCGACGTTCCAGAAACGCTTCACGGGTTGGAGTCAAGGCATATTCCAAGCGAACTACACTTACGGCCACGCATTTGACGAGGTCTCAGACGGGGGGTTGAATCAATTTTCCCTTGGGAGCTCCGCGTTTCCGCAGGATCCAAACAATTTCCGGGGCTCCTACGGAGCTGCGGACTACGATGTGCGGCACTCTTTCAATGCAAACTACGTGTGGGAAGTTCCGGTGAGGGCACTACTGCGCGGCCACGGACCAGACTACCTGGTGAAAGGATGGCAGATTTCGGGAACTGTCTTTGCCCACACCGGTTTTCCTTACACCGTGATTGACAATGGTGAGGGATTCAAACTGCAGGCGAACAATTTCTTCGGGCCAATCTACGCTGTCCCGGTCGGGCCTCTTGGTCCCGGAATTTCCTGCGGAGAAGGCGCCGCCATCCCCGTCGCCCCGCATCCCTGTCAGCCACCTCAACTTCTAGCCGACGGGGCAACCGCCAATCCAAGTGCGCGATTCGTGCAAACGGGTTGCGAAACTGGATTTAATACTGGTAACTTGCCTGGCCCGACTGGCCCCTGCACTGGTCCCCTGGTTTCCTTCGCTCAAGGACGCAATCACTTCCGCTATCCGAACTATTTCAATACAGATCTCAGCATTATGAAGAACACGAAGATCCGTCGTTGGGAAAATGTCGTGCTGGAAATCGGTGTTCAGTTCTATAACGCTTTCAACCATCCGAATTTTGGCGGGCCGGATAACTTCAGTTCCGACTCTTCGTTTGGCCAGATTTTTCGCATGCAGAGTCCACCGACGGGCATTCTAGGGGCCGGTTTGGGGGGCGATGCCTCGCCACGGAATATCCAACTGAAGGTCCAGCTTCAGTTCTGAGAATCGACGAGTCGGGGATTCAGGTATCTTCATCGTCCCCGCGCGGCGCGAGGTTCGTGCTTCTCCGTGACGCACAAAGAATCTCAGCATACTCTGAGAAGTTGCACTTTATTTGTCTTCGAGAATCAGAACGGAGTTTTTGAAATCGAAGGTTACCGACTGGAACAGACTCAAAACATCGAGCCCGACGACGCCGTCCGCAGCCCCGAACTTGAAGTCACCAACGATTGCGTCCTGATGAAACGAGCAATGCTCCTCCCGAACGTTTGATTCTCCCAGTGTGAATCCAACGGGAAGACGAAACGCCAGCACGCTGCCTTTCGCCATGTTGATGATGATTCTTGAACCCGTCTCCTGCGCCGGAGCCAACTTTAAATTGAATGTGGTGAAGACTGCGCCTGTATCCAAGAGCAGCATGGCGCGGTTCCCGTTGACGCTGGCACGTACGTAGACTGCGCCATCTCGTGCAATGAAAGGGACGCGGTGCTCACGCGTTCGGTGTTCAGCGGCAGGCTCCTGTCCGCTTCCTGGCCACGGCAAGCTGACCAATGTCAGCAAGCCAATGACTGCAACCGTCGCTCGCCCGATTCTCACCCGTTTCTCCACCGGCACAAATACGATTCGAGATGAAAACTAGGCGCGGACGACAAAAAGGGCAATGAACTGACGAACTGTTTCTGATAAGCAGGAGGTAAGGATTTATGTCGTTGCGAAGTCAGAAGTTACACAGGTCAATCTCCAGCGGCATGACCGTTCCAATCCTGAAGAGCCTTTGGGTTAGCGAGATCTCGGGGATTATGGAGCAAGGGATTCAGAGTGGCATTTTGGACGCCTGTAGTGTAAGGAATTAGGCGTTGCTAGAATAACTTCGCTTAATCTCCCCTAAAGAGGGCCCATGTCATCCCCTGCGCCCGTGCCAACCAGAGTCCGCTTTGATACTTTTGAACTGGACCCGGCGTCGGGTGAATTGCGCAAATCCGGCATTCTCCTCAAGCTCCAGCCGCAGCCCTTCCGCGTCCTGTTGCTCCTCATCGAGCGAGCCGGGCAAGTCGTTACCCGTGAAGAAATCCAGCAGCACCTGTGGACCGATTCCACATTCGTCGATTTCGAGCACGGGATCAATTTCTCAATCAACAGCATCCGGCGCGCTCTCTCGGACACCGCCGAGAAACCTCGCTACGTAGAAACCCTTATGAAACGCGGTTATCGCTTCATTGGTGTTGTGGAACAATTATCTGTTCGGGCACAATCCGCTGCGCCCAGGGCGGGCCTGCACACTTCGCAATCCACAAAGGAAGTCCTCGTATATCCCCGGCGTCGGGGAAGCGATGGGCTGGAGTCTCCCTCAGGGTCTGACCTGCGCGGCAACTCTCTACATTGGAGTCTCGGCATGTCGGTGGGCGCGGCTGCCATCGTTCTGTCCTTGGCCGTGCTGGGGATCTACCTCTGGAAATCGCGCCAGAGGGCGCTGAATCTCGAGGAGATGCACATTGTGCGGCTCACCGAGAACGGCAATGCGGAGGAGGCGGCTATCTCGCCAAACGGGCAGTATGTGGTGTACGTCTTGCGGGACGGGGAGCAACGCAGCCTGAACGTTCGGCAGGTGGCCACCGGAAGCGATGTGCAGATTCTTCCGCCGGCTGTGGTGGAGCTCAGGGGATTAACGTTTTCACCCGACGGCAACTATATTTTCTACCTTCGCACACCGGCGGAGAATTTCTCGGTTGACTCACTCTATCAGATGCCCGTTCTCGGAGGTCCACCACGCGAACTAATCCGTGACATTGATACGCCCATAAGTTTTTCTCCCGACGGCAAACAATTCGCTTTCGTACGTATCGGACCTACGGATGGAACGCACCTCATGGTTGCAAACGCTGACGGAACCGACGAGCGAGTCCTCGCCATGCGCCCGGCGATCTCACTTTACTTTGCGGCGTGGTCGCCCAATGGGAAAACAATTGTTTTTGCGGGCCCCGACTCACCTGGCGGCGGAAGCCATATTTGGGCTGTATCGCCCGCGGACGGAAACATGCAATCGGTCTACACCACGCAATCCTCGGTCGGCCGCGCCTTGTGGCTGCCAAATGGCCGCGGCATGCTGGCGACGATCCGGGATCCCGCACAGGGGCGAGGCCAAATCTGGTCCATCTCTTATCCCGGTGGGGAGGCAAGGCGCGTCACCAATGATCTGATCGACTACGAGCTTCAGGCGCTGAACCTGACCCACGATGGAAAATCAATGGTAACAATCGAAAACACCATTTCCTCGAATTTATGGGTTGCCCCCGGCGGCGTTGCCGCCCACGCAGGGCAGATTACTTCGGGCAGAGTCGGAGTCCGGGGCATTTCGGCAGTTCCGGCGCGGACAATTGTTTTCTTAAATCAAAAGGATGATCTCTACTCGATCCACGAAGACGGCAGCGCTCTGACTCTACTTACACCAAAAATGCACGAGAACGGAAATCCTTCGGCCTGCCGAGATGGCCGTCACATCGTCTTCGAATCTAGATTGGACGGGGGAAGAAACATTTGGGGGATGGATGTTGATGGTTCGCATGTTACCCAGTTAACGCACAATGGGAGTGCTCTCTCGCCGGTGTGCTCTCCGGACAGCCAGTCGTTCCAGTACTTCGATCTTAATGGCATGAAGAACTGGCGTATGCCGATTGGCGGAGGAACACCGACGCAGGTGGACATGAAGAATCTCCCGGCGGTTGCGTCGAGCTATTCGCCCGACGGCAAGCTCATCGCGTACAACGACTTTGGCCCGGGAGGGGATGTGCCGAACCAGATAGTGGTCATTCCCGCGGCGGGAGGTGAGCCCACATACCGGTTTCAAGTGCGTGGGGACGCCGGCTTGGAACGCCTCCGCTGGACACCGGAAGGCTCGGGACTGGATTATTACCTGACGAACAAGGGCGTCGGCAATATCTGGCGGCAGCCGATCCCCAAAGGGTCGCCTCGACAGATTACGAACTTCACGTCCGACCAAATCTTCTCGTTTGATTGGTCGTCGGACGGCAAGCAACTCTACGTGGCGCGAGGTTCTATCTCTAGCGACATCGTCCTAATCACCAATTTTCGCTGAGGCTAATAGTGACGTTCTTTAAGTATTCGGACCCACTTGAGAAAGATGTCGCACGCGATGCGCAGAAACCGATGATCGATTCCTGCTGGGCTACGAGCGGATTCGGAGGTAATCCACATGCCTGATAAACGCCGAAACCGGACAGGTGGAGTTCCAGTACGGCAGATGTCCGGTAATCCGACTTCTATGATAGGTCTTTGTCAAGAGGCAAAAAGCCCTCCTGTCTTAGCTCCATAATTCTGTCACCCCTTAACGGCAACGTGAAAATGTCACCCCATGAGACAGGAGACATTCACGTTGAGTCAGAAGGAACTTCAGCGAGTGAGCGTGATCAGCGCATGCATCAA
>Ga0210394_10007568_pt1 | contig 11405 bp, 8 predicted proteins | sample IncBWC12MmetaG_FD_160121 | JGI IMG/M metagenome (GOLD analysis project Ga0210394, IMG submission 160121) | Forest soil microbial communities from Barre Woods Harvard Forest LTER site, Petersham, Massachusetts, United States - Inc-BW-C-12-M | ecosystem: Environmental > Terrestrial > Soil >... | reverse complement strand
CAGCATCATCGGCCTGATCATCGTTTGCTTGTGCGCCTTGAGCTATTGGCGCAGATACCTGCGCACGCAAACGCAGGAAACCACCGGGACCTGGCATTGGACCCTCGCGGCGGCGCTGGGAGTCGTCGCCGGCTTCATCACCTTGATTGCGAATGCGGCGGGTCCGCTGATGGCGATTTATCTGGTCGCCATGCGCTTGCCGAAGATGCAATTCATGGGTACCGCGGCCGTGTTTTTCATGGTGCTCAACCTGTTCAAGGTCCCCTTCATGGTCAATCTCGGCTTGATCACTGCGCAAAGCTTTGAGTTCAATTTGATGCTGGCGCCGGCCGTGCTGCTGGGCGCGCTTGTGGGCCGCTGGCTGCTCATGCGCGTCAATCAGCAGCTATTCGAGAAACTCGTGCTGGGATTGAGCGCGATCGCGGGAATTCTATTGATCGTGTGACCCGCGCCCTTTCCTTGGGCGGCGCGGACCGCCCTTGCCCTTATGACAAGGACGGTCCGCAGCGATTGGTTCCTTTCAGAACTTCTGCCCGAACTTCACGCCAATGGTTCGCGGTTGGTTCGGAAGGTCGTATATCGCGATCGCTCCGCATTGCTGAACGTCGCATTCCGAATTCCGGTCCAGCACTGCGCGTTTGTCGAACGCGTTGCTGACGTACAACTCGGCGGTCAATCCGTCCTTCTCGATACCTGCCGAGAAATCCGCCACGGTATACGCCGGTTCCACGCCAAGAAGGTTCGCCGCTACCACACGCAAGTCCGCCGAGCGCGCACCCACGTGAACCGCGGATCCCTGCAGGTTTCCTTTGAAATTCCCGACCGGGAACGTGTATCGCGCCGTGATGTCACCCTTGAATTTCGGAACGACCGGTAATTTCGTACCCGATGGCGCGAACTGTTCGTAGGTGGGATCGGTGCACCTGGTCGGGTCGGCGCAATACTGCTGCGTCAGCTTGCCGTCTAACAGGGATAAGCCGGCGGTGAGAGTCAGACCTTGCGTGACCGCATACTCCAAATCCGTTTCCACACCCTTGATCTGGGCTTGGCCGGCATTCGCAATAATCGTAAGCGCATTCGCGCCCAGATAGGCAAATTGAAAGTCCTTCCATTTCTCAACGAAGAACGCGCCGTTGAATCGAAAACGATTGTCATCCCAAGCGGTCTTCCAACCCAATTCATAATTGGTCAAAAAGTCCGGCTTGTAGGGCGGCAAAGTCCCGCCTCCGTTGCGATTGACGCCGCCCGGACGGAACCCCTTTGAATAGGTCACGTAAATCATATGATCCTTGTCGAACTTGTAGGTCAGGTTCAACTTAGGAGAGGTTCCCGAGTCAGAGGTTCGACCGTTCAGATCCTGGCACGGTGCGCCGTGAAATGGCACGAACGGCGTAAAGCAGGTTGCAACGCCCTCGTGTGAGCTGTAGTTCTGGCTGAATCCATAGAACCCCTGCAGCGTATTATCGAAGCGGAAGTAGCGAATCCCCGCGTTGGCGGTCAAGCTATCGAGGATATCGTAGGAAAATTCTCCAAATATCGCAGAATCCCGATCCACCCGCTCTTGTTCGGTGAGCCAGAGCGTTCCAGGCCAACCGGGGATCGACAGCGAGTCGGCGAGCGGATCGCCATTGTTCACGACATAGTCCTGCTGGATTTCGTGCACCTGGCGTTGAAAGAAGACTCCGCCGACGAATCGGAAGGGGTATTGCTTCGGCGACGATACGCGCAGCTCGTTGCTGATTTTGGTGTAATGATCCTTTCCGATGATGTGCTGAGCATCGTTGATGAGTTTGCCGGCGTTATCCACGAAAGAGGCCCCATAGGCATTGTCGTAGTACAGCGAATAGTCCGTGTAATCGGAGGACTCGTGAGTATTGCGGGTCAAGTAGGCGCCCGCGTAGACGATGTCGAAATTGCTGATTTTGCCTTCGACCGTCAGCGAGGATTGCACCCAAGAGTCGTGCACGGTCTGGGGAAAGTACTGCTGTATCTGAAGATCGCCGACCGCCGGGTTGTATGCAAAATTCCCGTTGACCTGTGTGTCCTGGCCCATGATGGTGGGTGTAATGGTCCAGCTGTCGTTCAAATCGACTTTCAGCGCGGCGCGGCCACCCCGGGTATCGATGTCATTGAAATCCTTCTTGACCAAAGCGGCGTTGTTGAACGGTATGTTGCCCGTGGGAAAGACCACCGAGCCGGGCACATTGTCGATGTATCCCGCCTTGTGCTCGTCCCAGCCGACGAGACGAACCGCTGAATTTGCCGTCAGGGGTATGTTGACGAAGCCCTCGACCGTGTAGCCGGTGCCGCCGTGGGCCACGGTGTTGCCTTCAACGTCATACCCGGCTTTGAAACCGCTCGGATCGGGCTTATTGGTGATGATGCGGATGGTGCCTGACTCAGAGCTCGCGCCGTACAAGGTGCCCTGCGGACCGTTCAAGACTTCAACGCGCTGGATGTCGTAGATATGAACATCGAGATTGCCGTCAATGGTCGTCACCGGCTGCTCGTCCAGATACATGCCCACGCTCGGCAACGAGCCCGAATGGTTGCCGTCGCCCCCGCTCACCACGCCTCGAATATAGGTGTGCTCAAAGCTGGGGCCCAAACTCTGGAAAGACACACTGGGAAGATACTTGACGTAATCGTCGAAGTTGGTGACGTGCAGTTCCTCGAGCCTCGCAGTACTGAGTGCCTGAATACTGATCGGCACGTCTTGCAAGTTTTCCGTTCTCTTCTGAGCAGTTACCACCACTTCCTCGAGCGTGGCAGTTTCGGTGGTGTCCGCATGAGACGGCTGCATGCACGCCAGCAGTGCCGACGCAACAGGTAAAGCCCGCCACACCAGTTTCCCACTGTTTTTGGCATGAATGCGCTTGAGTTTCCGCTGTCGACTACGCGTCATTCATCATCCCCTTGTTTGTGTATACCTGTTGTGTCGATACCAGCTCCCAGCCCAAGAGTATGTCATTCCCGCGTATATTCAAAATTCCGGTACTCCCGGATACGCATCGAGCACTGACCCCAAGGCGATTTTCAGCGGGCCCAACCACGGTTCAAAATGGCGCCAATGGTCGACGCCGTCGCGGAAAATGGGCTGACGCACCTGCTGTGAACTCGCGGTGCGCACCGAACGGCTATTTTCATAGAAACGCAGGCAGTTCTCTTCAAACGGTAGTCCGCAATACTCGAGCAAGCGGCGCACCTCCGTCTCCGTGTCGTCAATCATCGATTCGTAAATGACTCGGTGGATCCGGCCCGGAAGCGCCGCATCGAAGTGCGCCAAGTGTTCGACATAATCACGATAGTAGCGGCCAATGTCCTCCAAGCTATACGAAAAATGTTGACCGCGAGCGAAATGCTGCTTGAAGCCGGAAAAGCAGCATCCCAAAGGATGCCGGCGCGCATCTATGATTTTGGCGTGCGGCAGCGCCAGATGGATGAGATCGATATGCGCGAAGTTATTCGGCATCTTGTCAATGAAGAAAAGCGCCGGTGTTTTGCGCTGAATGCGCGTCCGCGCGAGATAACGCTCGCCCAGCGCGCGGCATTCCTGCGCGCTCAATGTCGCCAATACCTCGGCGTAGCCCGATGCTTGCGACTTGTTGCGCATATCGAACAGACTCTTGGCGATAGCGGGAATATCGGGCAGTTCCATGGTGCCCTCAACCTGTGAATGACTCGACAGAATCTGCTCAATCAGAGTGGAGCCCGCACGGGGCAAACCCACAATGAATATCGGGTCCGGGTCATCGGCTCCGTAGCCTGGATGTGCCGCAAAAAACTGCGAAGTGAACAGCGACCTGCTGCGCCGTAAACGCGCGGTCATGTCATCCGAGTCGTAGGCAATCTGAGAACGCCTGAGTCGATTACCCTCTGCATAGTGCTCGAAAGCGCGGGCATGGTCATGCGCATCTTCAAGCGCCTTGCCCATGGCAAAATGCAGATGAAAGCGGTCGTCCTCGGACAGCTCCGGACGCGCCAGTTGCGCCGTCATCGCTTGCAACTCGACCGGTGCAAAACGCACTGTTTTCAGGTTGGCGAGGCTCCAGTAGGCCTCTCCCAGAGTTGGGCAGAGATCGATGCTTTTGCGGTACGCATCGATACTCTCCGCCTCCCGCCCCTTGGTTTTCAGCGCATGGCCGTAGCACATCCAAATTTTCGGGTGTTCCGGGTGGGTGGCGAGCATTCCCGCATAGATGTCGATCGAGTCGTCCAACTCGCCGATCCTCGCCAGGATTGCCGCCTTCAAATTGTTATAACCGGGATTTCGCGGATCATCGGCCAGCAAACCGTCAATTTCGCGCAGCGCCGCCTCCGGCTTGTTCTGCCGGTGCAAGACAAGGGCGTAGTTGTGACGCGCGCCGGCAAAGCCCGGCGCAAGCTCGAGGCAACGTGCCAGCAGCTTTTCTGCGTCTTGATACCGTTGCAGCCGCGCCGCGACCTCCGCGAACATGCGTATCGCGGCAACATCCGTCGGGTATCTCTTCAGATGCGCACGCAGCATCGCTTCGGCGTGCGGAATTCGGTTCTCGCACAGCGCGGCCGCCGCCGCCAACAGGCGCGGATCCTTGGTCGCTGCCTTGATATTCTGAGCATAGGCATCGTCGGCTCCGGCCACGTCGCCCGCAATCGTCAGCTGATCGCCGAGCGCGCGCCACGCGTCCGCCATGTCGGGCTTGAGAGTCAGCGCGCGGCGCAGCGCACTCACGGCGGCAGCGTTGCGCTCGGCGCCGCTGAATGCCAGCGCTAATTCATACTGCGCCAGGGCCCATTGGGGATGAATTGCGACCAGCGGCTCGAGCACAAGCAAGGCGGCTGTTGCGTCGCCGCCGGCACGTCGCGCGACGCCAAGCAGCAGCGTTGCAAGAGGATGATTCGGCACAGCCTTGAGGATCTCGCCGGCTTGCTCCGCCGCGAGAGTGGGATTGCTCTCCAATAGTCGGGCGGCATGCCCCAAAGCTAGTTCAACCGAACCGACGGGCTCCGAGGCCGTGCTCATTCCGTTCCTTCAATTGACATGGATTGCTTCGGGATATGAAACTGACGCATCGCCGTTGTCAACCTGCCCAAGCGAAAAGCGAAGAGCACTATGTTTCCGTTCGCGGAGGGTTCGCAATGGTGTAGCGTAGCGCCTTGGTAATACCAACAAGGATGATCGAGACATGCAATACCCAGGTTTTTTCGGTCTTGTCGTTCTGATCGCCGATGTCTGGGCAATCGTCAACATCTTTCAAAGCGCAGCGGATACCGGAAAGAAGGTTCTCTGGACGGTGCTGGTGATCATCCTACCCGTGCTCGGATTCATTCTTTGGTATTTTCTGGGTCCCAAGACCGGCAGGGCCTAGCACCGGCCGGCGGCGCGCGCGCACGGTCGAGTGGAAACCGGCAAGGCATAACACCGGCAGGGCACACAGTGTCGGCTGCCTCTACCGTCGGTCGCGCCCGACGATGCGGTTTGATGGCGGCAACTCCACCGACATACAATCCCAAGGACGGGGTCGATCCGCTGTTGTTATATACAGGAAATCATGCGTCCACGCAGTCATGAGCGCCATAGTTTGGGCGGGGTCGGCTGGCTGCGCGCCAGTGTTTTGGGCGCGAATGACGGCATCGTGTCCACCTCCAGTTTGATATTGGGGGTTGCCGCGGCGCACGCCTCGCAGGCCAATATCTTGCTGAGTGGCACGGCCGCGCTGGTTGCCGGAGCGATGTCGATGGCGACCGGCGAATACGTTTCCGTGCATTCACAGGCGGACACCGAGGCCGCGGCCCTGGCACAGGAGCGTGCCGAGTTGGAAGTCGACTTCGCCGGTGAGCGCCGCGAATTGACTGAGATCTATGTGCGCCGTGGCCTCAAGCGAGGTCTTGCCACGCAGGTAGCCGCCGAACTCATGGCGCACGATGCCCTGGGTTCGCATGCCCGCGATGAACTGGGGTTGTCGACCGGCTCCAGGGCGCGGCCATTGCAGGCCGCCCTGGCCTCGGCGGGCAGCTTTGCGGCGGGGGCCGTGCTGCCGCTGTTGGTGGCGGTACTGACCCCGCAGCGCTATCAGATGATCTGCATCGTCGCCGTATCCCTCCTCTGTTTGCTCATCCTCGGCGGCTGGTCCGCCAAGGTCGGGGGCGCCAACGTGCGCACGGGCGCGCTGCGGGTGGCGTTTTGGAGCGCACTCGCCATGGCGGTCACCGCCCTGGTCGGTGCCATTGCCGGCACCCTGGGCTGAGCAACACGCAGCACAACGGATGACGCGCCACTTGACCACGAACCGGGCGGAACGCTTACGGCCCTCGATGACCCGGGCGTCAGGAGCTTTCGCTTGAGGAGCGATGCACGCCCAATTCAAAGCGCGCTGCTCAGCGTCGCGCAAATGACGCGGGCCGATCGCGCGACGATTGCCGCAGGCACGCCCGGACACCTTCTGATGCAAAGCGCAGGGATCGCCGTCGTGCGGGAAATCACGCGCCGCTGGTCGCCGCGGCCCGTCACCGTGCTGTGCGGCCCGGGAAACAATGGCGGCGATGGTTTCGTGGTGGCCATTGCTCTCGCGCAAACCGGCTGGCCGGTTCGCGTGGCCTTGCTCGGGCGCAGGGAGGAACTCCGTGGCGATGCGCGAATTCACGCGGCACGCTGGAGCGGCGGCGTCGAAGCCGTGGCCCCCGCCGCCGTCGAAGGCGCCGCTCTGGTCGTCGACGCCCTTTTTGGTGCGGGCTTGAGCCGCCGGTTGGACAGCCCCGTCATCGAGACGCTGAGCGCCGTGACGCAAGGCCGGTTACCGCTGGTCGCGATCGACGTGCCGAGCGGAGTGATGGGCGATACCGGCGAGAACCTGGGCGCGGCGCCAGCGACGTGCACCATCACTTTCGAGCGTAAGAAGCCGGGGCATGTGCTGTTGCCGGGCCGAGACCTGTGCGGGGAAATCGTGGTGGCGGACATTGGCATTGCCACCGCCGTGTTCGAATCGCTATCCATCGACACCTGGGAGAACGATCCCACGGTGTGGCGTGCGCACTGGCCGCGCACGACCTCCTCGGGCAACAAATACACGCGAGGTCATGCGCTGCTGTGCGGCGGTTATCCCATGACGGGAGCGGCCAGAATGGCTGCGCGCGCCGCGGCACGCATCGGCGCGGGTCTCACGACGATCGCGGTTCCAGAACGTGCATTCCCCGTGTATGCCGCAGCCCTGACCAGCATCATGGTGCGGCCCTTGGGGCAGGACGGCGACCTGGCACGCCTGTTGTCGGACGTGCGTTACACGGCGTTCCTGATCGGGCCCGGCGCCGGCGTCAATGATGCCACCCGCGAAACAGCGCTCGAGCTCCTGGGTACCGCACGGCCGGTGCTGCTCGATGCCGATGCCATTTCCGTCTTCGCCTCCCAAGGGGCCGAACTGGCGCGAGCCATCCGCGGGCCCTGCGTCATGACCCCGCACGACGGCGAGTTCGCGCGGGTATTCGATGCCCGAGGGGACAAGCTGAGTCGTGCCCGTGCGGCCGCGCGGCAGAGCGGAGCGATCATCGTGCTGAAAGGAGCGGACACCGTGGTTGCGGCTCCCGATGGCCGCGCCGTCGTCAACACCAATGCCCCCGCCAGCCTGGCCACCGCCGGTTCCGGCGATGTACTCGGCGGATTGATTCTGGGTCTGCTCGCGCAGGGCATGGATGCCTTCATGGCAGCGGCCGCGGGCGTCTGGGTGCATGGCGCGGCGGCCACGCTCTTTGGTCCGGGCCTGATTGCGGAAGATCTACCCGATCTGGTGCCAGCCGTGCTGCGGCAGTTGGAACACCGGTGAGACTTTGCCGGTGAACACCTGGTTTCCGCCAGTCACCGTTCATTCTCTGGTCATTGCGATCAGTGTGCTCACTTACGTCTTGACCACACGTGCGGAGCGCGAGCGCCGCCCGCCGTCGATCGCCATCGCGTGGGTTCTGGGGATGTTCGCGGTGCCCTATCTCGCGTTGCCCATCTATCTTCTGTTTGGCCGGCGCAAGCTGCCGCGCAAAGTTCTGCAATGGTCCGGAATATGCCCGCATGGCGAGCACTGGGCCGAAGACCTGGTCGAGAGTTTCGGCTTGGCGCCGGCTGCGCCCTGCTCGGTTCGTCTGCATCAGAACGGCGGCGAATCGGCCAACGCCTTGTTCGCCACCATGTCGAGCGCGACCCTGCGCCTGGATATCTGCACCTATATTCTCGGCGACGACCCATTCGGCCGGGAGGTGATGCAACGCATGATCGAACGCGCGCGGAGCGGCGTGCAGGTGAGGTTGCTCATTGACGGGGTCGGCGCGATGCAGTTACCACGCTCGAGCTTCAGGGATTTGAGCATGGCCGGCATCGAGACCGCGATTTTCAGTCCCCTACTCGCGCGCCGCACTCAGGGCCCGCGCAATTTACGCAATCATCGGAAAATGGTCATTGCCGACGCGGTGCGGCTCTGGGCGGGGGGTCGAAACCTCGCGGCGGAATACTTCATCGGTCTCACAGGCGTGAAGCCATGGCGGGATCTGTCTTTCGATTTGCAGGGGCCGGTCGCGACCGCCGCCGGAATTCAATTCGAGGCCGATTGGGTCGCTGCCGGCGGTAGGTGCGCCGTGCTCGACACTGCCACAGGCGTCGCTGCTGCAACCGTTGCCGCTGCTGGCGACACTGCCGCAAGCATCTTGATGGCTGGCGTCCCGGCCGGTGACATCCCTGCGAGTGACGTCCCTCTTGGCCGGGCCCAGTTTCTGCCCAGCGGTCCGGACCAGGCGGAGGATACCGTGCACGCGTTACTTATCGATGCTTGTTTCCACGCGCGTGAACGCATGCTCGCCGTGACGCCCTACTTCGTCCCCGACGTGAGCTTGGAAACGGCAATGCGCTTGGCGGCGCGGCGCGGTGTCAAGATCGACTTGTGCATACCCGCCGTCTCGAATCATCGCTTGGCGGATTTTGCGCGCAACCGAGCTTTGCGCGCGCTCGGCAATGCGGGCGTCAGCATTCATTTGCTACCGTACATGGCCCACGCCAAGGCGGTAGTATTCGATGAGTCTCTCGCCCTGTCAGGATCGGTCAACCTCGATTCGCGCAGTCTGCTGCTCAACTATGAATGCGCCGTCGTCTTCTACGGAGCACGTGAAATCGCTTGGCTGGCGAAGTGGATTCTAGCCCTGATCCCCGAAGCGCAACCCTTTGACTGCCGCGCCCCCGGTCTGTGGCGAGACATCGGCGAAGGCTTGCTGTTGACAGTTGCTTATCAACTGTAAGCTAGGATCACCCCCGACAGCGCCTCCGTTTCGTGCAGCCGCGCCGACTTCTTAATTCGAGGAATAAGGCGCCAGTCGCGCGACAATCGGTTCCCAGCGGATCGCGACGCCCGGCAGCACATCGATTGGAGTTTCTCCGAGCATTTCGAGAATTGTCGGCCGGCGGTAGGCGGCGCCGTCGTGACGATAGATGGTGAGCACGCGATCCGTCGGGTGGGCGATCCAGTATTCGCGTACACCCGCTTTCTCGTAAGCCGCGAGCTTGACGATCTGATCGTGACTCGCCGAGGCAGGCGAGATCACCTCGAGCACCCAATCCGGCGCGCCACGAACGCCATGCCGGGCCAGTTTCGCGGGATCGCACACCACGAGGACATCGGGTTGCACGACGGTGTCGACCGCATCGTCGTCACCTGCTTTAACCGCATTCAACAACACATCCACCGGTGCGAGCAGTACTCGGCAGGGCTTTCCTTCGAGGGCGTTCCCAACCTGCCGACCGATCTCGAAGGCAAGTGTCTGGTCGTCAAGCGAAGGGGCAGGCGTCATCAGGAGCGCGCGACCGTTGATCAGTTCAAAGCGGACATCTTCCGGCCAGGTGCGATAGTCAGCGTAGGTATGGCGGTTGTCATCTCGTAGAGCGTAGCCCATGACGGTCCCTCCGGACACTCGATCTTGGAGCAACTGTACGCAAAAGCGGTATGACTGTCATTCTCGTCATTCAAACGAGGAATTCGGCATCAAAAATTCGCTGGTGCCAACAATTCGCGCGGGGCTGCGGACCAATCATCGCCGCGGCCGCCACAATCGGCTAGATTAAACCCTTCCCTTGCCTGGAGCACTCATGGATCACTACCCCGCGGATATCTACACGGAACCCGAACCGGACACAGACACACTGGCCAACCTCGGGCCACTCACCGGCATGGCAGGCATCTGGACCAGCGCCGACGGCATGGATGTCAATCCGAAGCCCGACGGTCCCGAATGTCAGCCCTTCATCGAGCGCTACGAGCTACAGCCGATCGACGCCCAGACCAACGGGCCGCAGCTCTTCTATGGCCTGCGCTATCACACGCGAATCGTGAAGCCGGACGATCCGGAGACCTTTCACGACCAGGTCGGCTACTGGCTGTGGGAGCCGGCCACTCGCGCGATACTGCTGACGCTGTCGATCCCCCGGGGTCAGACCGCGATGGCCGTCGGCCAGGCGACTCCCGATGCGAAGTCATTCACGCTCGCGGCCGTGCGTGGTTCGCTCACCAACGGCATCGTCTCCAACCCCTTTCTCGAGCAGGCGTTCCGCACGGATCGATACACGATCAAGGTCGACATCCACGCCGATGGCACGTGGTCGTACGAGCAAGACACGCTGCTGATCATCCCCGGCCGCTCTGAACCGTTTCACCACACCGATCGCAACCGGCTGCGCAAGATCGCCGAGCCCACACCCAATCCGACGGCGCTGGTGGCGCGGCAGACGGCCAGGTAAGCCCCGCGTCATAGAACCATCATTGCCCGTTGATGTGGAGCGAGGCATGCATTATCCGCCGTTACAGTGGATGGTGTATTCGACGACGTGCTCTTTTGACCCTCAAGATTCATGAGAAACGCTTGTAAATAAGATCGATCCGCCAATTGCAAGCGAGTGTAAATATTGCAATGAGATTGCAGTAAACACTGCTCGCACCTTTGATTTACGGGAAATCACCTGCATCCATTGCCCAATCGATTCATTGGTTTACGCGCCCCGATGTTGCGCAAACGTGCGGCTTTTTTGATTATTGATCGGTTGCGCGCGACGCGTAGTATCCTTGTTTGCGGGCCGCGGTTGCCACGAATTGGCGGGTGCAATGGAGTTTAAGGATTACTACAAGGTCATGGGTGTGGCGCGCGACGCCACTGAGGCGCAGATCAAGCAGGCCTACCGCAAACTCGCTCGCAAATATCATCCGGACGTGAGCAAGGAAAAAGACGCCGAAGCGCGCTTCAAGGAGGTTGGCGAAGCCTACGAAGTACTCAAAAGTCCCGAGAAGCGCGCCGCCTATGATCAACTGGGGCAGGGGCCTCGTCCGGGCGAAGATTTTCGCCCGCCTTCGGATTGGGGCGCCGGTTTTGAGTTCAGCGGTTCGGGCGCCCGCGATTCGGACTACAGC
>Ga0210394_10007567_pt1 | contig 11406 bp, 8 predicted proteins | sample IncBWC12MmetaG_FD_160121 | JGI IMG/M metagenome (GOLD analysis project Ga0210394, IMG submission 160121) | Forest soil microbial communities from Barre Woods Harvard Forest LTER site, Petersham, Massachusetts, United States - Inc-BW-C-12-M | ecosystem: Environmental > Terrestrial > Soil >... | reverse complement strand
CTCGCCTAATACAGCCAGTTCGGCGAAGGCGTGCCGTTCGGCAAGGCAACGCCGCGCGCCGGCAACGATTCCGGCGGCGGCCAACCTGGCTGGATCCTCAAGTGCAAAGGTTGGGAAGCCGATCCCGACGCCTACATCTATTTCATAACTCAGGCGCCGGTATGGGGCGCCATCTGCGCCCTCATCGGCAAGCCGGAATGGAAGACCGATCCGGATTTCGCCACACCGCCGGCGCGGTTGCCGCGGCTGCGGCAGATCTTCGACACCATCGAGCAATGGACCAAGACCAAGACCAAGTTCGAGGTCATGGACATCTGCAACAAACAGGACATCCCCATCGGACCGATCCTGTCGATGAAGGAGATCGCCGAGGAGCCGTCGCTGCGCGCGACCGGCACCGTCGTCGAGGTCGATCATCCGACGCGCGGCGCATATTTGACTGTCGGCAATCCGATAAAGCTGTCGGATTCGCCTGCCGATGTGCGCCGCTCGCCGTTACTCGGCGAGCACACCGAGGAGATTCTACGCAAGGTGCTCGGTTATTCCGAAAAGGACGTCGCCGAGATCAAAATGTCGGGCGCAATCACCGCGCCCGACAAGCCGGCCAAAGCGGAGGCGGCGTAGTTTTTCTTTCCCCCGCAAGGGGGGAGGAAACATTCAGTGTCTGAGGAGAGGTTTTTACGATGCGTATTGTGGTTCACGGACAGCAGGCGTTCGGCAAGGCTGTCCTCGACGCGCTCATCAAGCGCGGCGAAAATGTCGTCGCGGTCTATGTCGCGCCGGAAAAACCCGGCGCGAAAGCTGATCCACTGAAAGAGGCGGCACTTGCCGCGAAGCTTCCGGTCTATCAGCCGGATTCTTACAAGAAGCCTGAAGTGCTGGAACAGTTCAGGGCGCTCAAGCCGGACCTCCAGGTGATGGCTTTCGTGACGCTGTTTGTTCCGGAGGAATTTCTCAACCTGCCGACCCACGGCTCGATTCAGTATCACCCGTCGCTGTTGCCCGCTTATCGTGGCGCGAGTGCGATCAACTGGCCGATCATCAAGGGCGAAAAAGAAACCGGCCTGTCGATCTTCTGGCCCGATAACGGTCTCGATACCGGCGACGTGCTCTTGCAGAAGAAAACGCCGATCGTCCCGACCGACACGCTCGGCACAGTTTATTTCGACCGGCTGTTTCCGATGGGCGTCGACGCCATGATGGAATCGGTCGATCTCGTCAAAGCCGGCAAAGCGCCGCGCATCAAACAAGACGAGGCGCGCGCCACCTATGAAGGCCGCTGCGGCGCGGAAAACGCCAAGATCGATTGGGGCAAGCCCTGGGAGCAGATCGACCGCCTCATCCGCGGCTGCAATCCGGCGCCCGGCGCGTGGACTACGCTTGACGGCAAGCAATTGAAGATTTTCGACGCCAAGCCGTTGCCGGCGAAAGACCCGAAAGGCATCGCCGGCAAGCTCGGCGAGATCGCCGCGGTCGAAGCGGACGGCTTCACCGTGGTCTGCGCCGACGGGCGCTTCAAGATTTCTCGCGTTCAGCCCGCCGACGGCAAAAAGGTCGAAGCCGGCGAATGGGCGAAGTCCGTCAACCTCGCCGCAAAAGCGAGGTTGACGTGAACCTTGCCGGGTTCAGAGCCTTCGACCTTTTCCGCTGACACCTAACGGATCTCCAAATATGCCCGCCTCACAACATCAGTCGCCGAAATCGGATATTGAAATCTCGCAGGCCGCCAAGAAGCGGCCGATCGTCGACATCGCGCGCGAAAGACTCGGCATCGCGCCGGAAAATCTCGAACCTTACGGCCACTACAAGGCCAAGGTGTCGATGGATTACGTCAAATCGCTGCAGAGTAAGCCGAACGGCAAGCTCATTCTGGTCTCTGCCATCACGCCGACACCGGCGGGCGAGGGCAAGACCACGACGACAGTCGGGCTGACCGATGCGCTCAACCATATCGGCAAGAAAGCGATGCTGTGCCTGCGCGAGCCGTCGCTTGGACCGTCATTCGGCGTCAAGGGCGGCGCCGCCGGCGGCGGCTACGCCCAGGTGGTGCCTATGGAGGACATCAACCTTCACTTCACGGGGGACTTCCACGCCATCACCTCGGCGAACAATCTGCTCGCTGCGCTGCTCGACAACCACATCTATTGGGGCAATGCGCTAGGCATCGATCCGCGCCGCGTGGCCTGGCGCCGCGTGATCGACATGAACGATCGCGCGTTGCGCTCCATCGTGTCCTCGCTCGGCGGCGTCGCCAACGGCTTCCCGCGCGAGGACGGCTTCGATATCACCGTCGCCTCCGAGGTGATGGCGATTTTCTGCCTGGCGCGCGATCTCGACGATCTCAAGAAACGGCTCGGCAATATCGTTGTCGGCTATACTCGTGACCGCAAGCCGATCCGCGCCGGCGACCTCAAGGCGCACGGCGGCATGACCGTGCTGCTCAAGGAAGCGCTGGCGCCCAACCTGGTGCAGACGCTGGAAGGCACGCCCGCCTTCATCCATGGCGGGCCGTTTGCCAATATCGCGCATGGTTGCAATTCGGTGCTGGCGACGACGACCGCGCTCAAACTCGCCGATTATGTGGTCACCGAAGCCGGCTTCGGCGCCGATCTTGGCGGCGAGAAGTTCATGGACATCAAGTGCCGCAAGGCCGGCATCGAGCCGTCCTGCGCGGTGCTGGTCGCCACAATCCGCGCGCTCAAGATGCACGGCGGCGTCAAGAAGGAAGACCTTAAGTCCGAGAACCTGAAGGCTCTCGAAGCCGGCATGAGCAATCTCAAGCGCCACGTCGAGAACGTGCAGAAGTTCGGCATTGTCCCGGTCATCTCGATCAACCGCTTCTCCGCCGATACCGAGGCGGAGATCAAGCTCGTGGAAGACACCTGCAAGAGCCTCGGCGTCGAGGCCTTCATGGCCGATCACTGGGCGATGGGCGGGGAGGGCGCGGCCAATGTGGCGCGCGCTGTCGTAAAAGTCGCCGAGAGCGGCAAAAGCAAGCTCGAATTCCTTTATCCCGACGACATGCCGCTGTTTGAAAAGATCCGTACCATCGCCAAGGAAATCTACCGCGCCAAGGATGTTACCGCGGACAAATCGGTGCGCGACCAGCTTGCTAATTTCGAGTCCATGGGTTACGGCAAATTCCCGATCTGCGTCGCCAAGACGCAGTACAGTTTCTCGACCAATCCCGATGCCAAAGGCGCGCCGACCGACCACGTCATCAACGTGCGCGAGGTGCGGCTTTCCGCCGGGGCCGAATTCGTGGTCGCGATCTGCGGAGAGGTCATGACCATGCCCGGCCTGCCCAGAGTCCCGGCGGCCGACGTGATCGATATCGGCCCCGACGGCAAGATCGTCGGGTTGTTCTAACAAACTTGAAGGAGAGAACGATGCTGAAATTCTATTACAGCGGCGCGCCGAACCCGACCAAGATCGCGCTGTTTCTCGAAGAGGCAGGCCTGCCCTACGACGCCATACCGGTCGATACCCGCAAGGGCGAGCAGCACAAGCCGGAATTTCTTGCGATCAACCCGAATGCGAAGCTGCCTGCCATCGTCGATGGCGACGTCACCGTGTTCGACAGTAGCGCAATCCTGCTCTACCTCGCCGAGAAGACCGGCAAGTTCCTGCCGGCGAAAACCGACAAAGCGCGTGGCGAGCTATTATCGTGGATGTTCTTCGTGTCATCCGGCGTCGGCCCCTATTTCGGCCAAGCCGTGCACTTCCGCAATTATGCGCCGGAGAAGCTTCCCTACGCCATCAACCGCTACGTCTTCGAGGCGCAGCGCCACGCCGGCATTCTCGACGCGCGGCTCGGCAAGCGGAAATACATGCTGGGCGATATCTATACGATCGTTGACATGAACGTCTGGGGCTGGGCGCGCATGCTGCCGAATGTGGTCGGCGAGGGCGCCTGGGACAAATACAAGAACATCAAACGGCTGGTCGACGAGATCAATGCCCGTCCCGCCGCGCAAAAAGCGAGCACGCTGAAGGACCGCCACAAGTTCAAGACCGAGATGGACCAGGAAGCGCTCTACGCGATGTTCCCCCATTTGAAGGAAAAGGTTGCGTAGTATCCTAGAAGCGCGTTTCCCGGACCCGGCGCGGCGCATCACTTAGTGCTGCGCCGCGCCCGGGAAACGGATCGGCGCGGACAGCGCGACCTGACGAGCCGTCGCGGCGGGCCGACTTAAGCATCCTCCTCCAGCGGCTCGAATTTCGGCTGGAACCAAAGCTGCGCGATGAGGGTGGGGACCACCGCGCTGCCGACCACGGCCGTCACCAAAATAGTATATTGCGTCTGATCGATGATGTGGTTGGTCAGGCCGAACAACGCGGAGATCGAGCCGAAGGTCAGGCCGGTCGACATCATCAGGGTCGTATACATCCCCTCGCGCTTATCGAACTTGAAGTACCGCGTCAGCGGCAGAATGCCGGCAAACTTGGTCACCATTTTCATCGCGAGGAAAAGGCCGATCAGGCCGGCTCCGGCGATGAGCGCGTTTGCTTGGATCAGCGAGCCCGCCTTGAGAAAATAGAACGGGGTCAGGAACGCGAAGCAGATTGCGCGCAGCCGCAGCTGGAGCTCGCGGTTTGCCAGGAAGAATGGCGCCAGCGCCATGCCGACCAGGTACGCCGGCAGCACGGCTTCGCTCTTGCCGAGATTGGCGAGGCCACCGAGTGCGAACAGCACCAGGAACAGAAACTTAATCTCGGGCTCGCTCGCCCGTCCGCTGATGCGCGCGAACACCCAGGGAACGACCCAGGGAAGCGCCGCGACGACGGCGATCGTGACAACGACGAACAGGACCAGGTACAAATTGTAGTTGGCGAATACCAGGCCGAGCGCCAGCACCGTGCCGATATCGTTGATGAAACAAGCCGCGAGAATGATCTTGCCGAGTTCGGTCCGGTTGTAACCGGTCTCAACCATCACGGCATAGACGACCGCCACGGACGTCGTGGACAGCGCGATTCCGGCAATCTGCGCTTGCGGCCACGGCCAGCCGAGCCCGTAGCGCGCCAACAGCAGGCAGCCGATATACGGCGCGAAGAACCCCATCAGTCCTATCGTCGCGCTCGAGGCAAAGTGCTTCTTGACGACGTGAGGATCGATGTCGGTGCCCGCGAGGAATGTGAGCACGACCGCGCCAACGCCGGCGATGTAATTGATCCATGGCGTCAGCGGCATTCCGATCGTGTTGCCGGCGATGGCGCCGACTACGATTTCGAATAGGGCCGCCGAAATCGTGATGTAAAGCGATCCCATTGCAGCGACGAGCGCCAGCGCCATCCACAATGCCGACTGAAACCAAACATTTTCCATTGCGTCTCTCCTTTTCGCCGTGCCGCTCAGGCACAAAAAAACCCGCGCTCCGGCGGGTCGCGAAAGGCACCCCACCGCGCTGACATAGCGGCAGGAGTCATTAGCTCTGGCGAGCGGTTGTGGGGAACCCCATCCCCATGAGTCGTTACGACTTTTCATATACGCAATTTTGATCGCTGTTTCAACTCGCGCCTGCTGCCACGTCGTTGCGCCCATTCGTTAGCCGCGACAATCGTCGACAGAATCGCGACAAGCCACGCGCTTGCCAAGAAAAAACGGCGCGGTTCACAGCCGCGCCGTTCATATTTTGGATGATGAAGCCGCTATTGGAACAGCTTCATCGCGTTTTCGATGGTCTGGATTACGCCCCACGCCAAGGGGATGCCGACGAAGCCCCAGGCGAGGATGAGTTGCAGCGTGTTCGAACCGCTCTGATTTTCGCTTGCCATGATTCTCTCCTTAGGCTCCCGCCGGTTCGCCTGCCGCGTCCACCGCCATTTGGGCCCTGATTGCTTCGTGGTCGGGCTTCATATGGAAGCGATGATGCACGGCCTTGATCATGAGATTGCAGAAGAAGCCGATGACCAGCAAGCCCGCCATGATCAACATGGTGACGTTATAGGCCTGCGCCTTCGGCACACCGCTGTCGATCTGATACTGGCGGATGTAATTGACCAGCACCGGTCCGAATACGCCGGCCGCCGACCATGCCGTGATCAGCCAGCCGTGGATGGCGCCGACATAACGCGTGCCGAACATATCTTTCAGATAGGCCGGCACGGTGGCGAAGCCGCCGCCATACATGCTCATGATGATGACGAAGCACAGCACGAACAGCGATACGCTGCCGATCGAGCCGGCCCACGGCACCGTGCAATACAGCAGCGTTCCGAGCGCGAAGAAGCAGAAGTAGGTGTTCTTGCGCCCGATATAGTCGGAGGTTGAGGCCCAGAAGAAACGACCCAGCATATTGAACAGGCTGAGCAGTCCGACGAAGCCCGCCGCGGCGACCACCGAAACTTTGCCCGGGAACATTTCCTGGCTCATCGCCGAGGCCTGGCCGAGCACGCCGATGCCGGCGGTGACGTTGAGGCAGAGCACCCACCAGATCAGCCAGAATTGCGGCGTCTTGATCGCGTCATAGACATAGACGTCGTTCTTGGTGATCAGCTTCTGCTCGACCACCGGCGGCGTATAGCCTTCCGGTTTCCAGCCTGGCGCCGGCACCCGCACGATGAAAGCGCCGACCATCATGAAGCAGAAATAGACGATGCCGAGCGTGATGAAGCTCTCGGCGACCCCGACATGGGTCGGCGTCGAGAATTTCGCCATCAGCCAGACCGACAGTGGCGAGGCGATGAATGCCGCGCCGCCGAAGCCCATGATGGCCATGCCGGTGGCCATGCCCGGACGATCGGGGAACCATTTGATCAGGGTCGAGACCGGCGAGATGTAGCCGAGGCCGAGGCCGCAGCCGCCCAGCACGCCATAACCCAGATAAATGACCCACAGATTGTGCATATAGACGCCGAGCGCGGAAACCAGGAAGCCGCCGCCGAAGCAACAAGCGGCCGTAAACATCGCTTGGCGCGGACCGCCTTCCTCGACCCAGCGGCCGAATACAGCGGCCGAGGTGCCAAGGAAGAAAATTCCGATCGAGAAGATCCAGCCCAGTTCGGCCAAATTCCAGTCGCCCGACGCCGATTGGGTGATGCCGAGCAACTTGGTCATCGGCAGATTGAATACGCTGAATGCATAGGCTTGGCCGATGCACAGATGGATGCACAATGCCGCGGGCGGCACCATCCACCGGCTAAAGCCGGGCTTGGCGATCGTATGACTACGATCGAGAAATGGGAGCAGAGCCATTGGGCGGTCCTCCTTGGTTCCCCAGTCGCCTGTTTCCGCAGACTTCTTACGAAGACTTATTGGGCGACAAACTGCGCCTTCCCGTCGCCGTCTCGATCGAGAAGGCGCGGATAGGCATTGCCTAAAAATCTCCTATAGCGTGAAGCGAATAGCAAGTTCGACCATAGTTAATCGCTGCGGGAGGTTCGACTTCTAACGCTGCGAAACTCGTGCCGGAATGGGATCATTCCCCACCGCGGCTACAATGGAGAAAATTCTCTCTATTCCGCCAGTCGGCTCGTCGTAATTGCTCTCGCGTAAAAAATGTATTTTATTTCAATATGTTACTCTCGATCGCGGTCCGCTGAAATCGCTCGATCTTTGGCGCGTGCTACACATCGTCCAACTCTTGCAGTTGGCCGCAGTGCACTATGAGGCCAAGTGTCGCGGCAAGGCACCGTGTTGATCATCGTGCGCGTACCCAGCTCTGTTCCAATTAGCGTTTTTGCGTCTTAAAAGGACACGATGAGCTTGACTGAACCGCCGCCGATATCGCCGCCGGACGAGCGCGGGCGAACCGGCCGGCGCCGGCCGCTGCGCACGCCGAAAGGCCGCCAGGTCGATCCCAAGGCGCTCGAAGAAGTGCTGGCGCTGCTGACCGACCGGCCGCGCCGGCACGATCTTCTCATCGAGCATCTGCATTTGATCCAGGACCATTACGGCCATCTCTCAGCCGCGCATCTGGCTGCGCTGGCGCAGGAGATGAAGCTTGCGCTGACCGAGGTCTACGAAGTCGCGACCTTCTACGCCCATTTCGATGTGGTGAAGGAAGGCGAGACACCGCCACCGCCGGTCACGGTACGAGTCTGCGACTCGCTGTCATGTGCGCTCCTTGGCGCCGAGCACCTGCTCGCCGAATTACCCAAAAAACTCGGGCCCAATGTGCGGGTCGTGCGCGCGCCGTGCATGGGCGCCTGCGACCGCGCGCCGGTCTGCGCGGTCGGTCATGTGCAAGTCATGCACGCCGACACGGCGAAAGTTGCGGCGGTAGCGGCCAAGCCGCCGCATGCACATTCTTTTCCCACGCCCGCGGCGTTCGACGCCTATGTCAAGGCTGGCGGCTATGAGTTGCTCAAGGCCTGCACCGGCGGCAAGCGCACGCGCGACGACATCATCAAGGCGGTCAGCGATGCCGGACTACGCGGCCTCGGCGGCGCCGGATTTCCCACCGGGCGCAAATGGTCGCTGGTGCGCGCCGAGCCGGCGCCGCGGCTGTTCGCGGTCAATTGCGACGAAGGCGAGCCCGGCACCTTCAAGGACCGCTATTATATCGAGCAGGACCCGCACCGTTTCATCGAAGGCATGCTGATCGCGGCCTGGATCGTCGAGGCCGCCGACACTTATCTCTACGTCCGCGACGAATATCCCGAACTGATCCTGCTTCTGGTCGAGGAGATCGCCAAGGTCGAAAAGGCCGGCCTGTCGAAGCACACCAAGATCCATTTGCGCCGCGGCGCCGGCGCTTATATCTGCGGCGAGGAATCCGCGATGATCGAATCGATCGAAGGCAAGCGCGGCCTGCCGCGCCATCGTCCGCCCTATGTGGCTCAGGTTGGCCTGTTCGGCCGCCCGACGCTCGAACAGAATGTCGAGACGCTCTACTGGGTGCGCGATATCGTCGAGAAGGGCGTCAATTGGTTCACCTCGCAGGGCCGCCATGACCGCAAGGGCTTTCGCAGTTTTTCGGTGTCCGGCCGGGTTAAGAATCCCGGCGTCAAGCTCGCCCCCGCCGGCGTCACCGCACGTGAACTGATCGACGAGTTCTGCGGCGGCATGGCGGACGGCCATACCTTCAAGGGTTACTTGCCCGGCGGCGCCTCGGGCGGCATCCTGCCGGCGTCGATGGCCGATATCCCGCTCGACTTCGGCACGCTGGAAAAACACGGCTGTTTTGTCGGGTCGCACGCGGTTGTGATCCTGTCCGACAAGGACGATATGAAAGCCGTGGCGCTCAACCTGATCAAATTCTTCGAGGACGAGAGCTGCGGCCAGTGCACGCCCTGCCGGGTCGGCACCGAGAAGGCGGCGCAACTGATGGCCAAAGGGCCGTGGGACCCGGCCCTCCTCGACGAGCTGTCCACCCTGATGCGCGACGCCTCGATCTGCGGCCTCGGCCAGGCGGCGCCCAATCCTTTGCTATGTGTGCTAAAATACTTTCCCGAAGAACTGAAGAAGCCGCTGGGACATTGGTGATTAAAGGGTTTGCTCGATGAGCGACGCGAACGTGCAAAAGCCCAATACCTTCATGATCGACGATCATGAGGTCGACATCCGCCCCGGCGAGACGATTTTCCGCGCCGGACGCCGCGTCGGCGTCAAGCTGCCGCACCTGTGCTATTTGCCGAAGCCCGGCTACCGGCCCGACGGCAATTGCCGCGTCTGCATGGTCGAGATTGAGGGCGAGCGCGTGCTGGCGGCAAGTTGCATCCGCGACCCCTCGCCGGGCATGAAGGTCAAGACCCAGACCGATCGCGCCAAGACCGCGCGTCGCATGGTGACCGAGCTTTTGCTGACCGATCAGCCGGATCGCGCGCACGCGCACGATCCCGATTCCGAATTGTGGAAGATCGCAACGCGCATGCAGCTCGAGCAGGGCCGCTTCCCGCGCCGTCCCGCGCCGGCGCCGGATCGCAGCCACGTGGCGATGGCGGTCAATCTCGACGCCTGCATCCAGTGCAATCTGTGCGTCCGCGCCTGCCGCGAAGTGCAGGTCAATGACGTGATCGGCATGGCCGGGCGCGGCCACGGCGAAAAGATCGTGTTCGACTTCGACGATCCGATGGGCGCCTCGACTTGCGTCGCCTGCGGCGAATGCGTGCAGGCCTGCCCGACCGGCGCGCTGATGCCGGCGACGATGGTCGACGACAACAATGTCTACAAAGGCAAGCCCGACCGCTCGGTCGACAGCGTGTGCCCGTATTGCGGCGTCGGCTGTCAGCTCACCTATCACATCAAGGACGACAAGCTGGTTTACGTTAGCGGCAAGAACGGGCCGGCGAACCAGAACCGGCTGTGCGTCAAGGGCCGCTTCGGCTTCGATTACATCAGCAATCCGCAACGCCTGAACCAGCCGATGGTCCGCAAGGACGGCGTCGGCAAGGCTGCCGACGATCTGGTCGATCCGTCCAATCCGTGGACGCACTTTCGCGCGGCGACCTGGGAGGAGGCGATGGAGCGCGCCGCCAAAGGTCTCGTCAAAATCCGCGACCGCGACGGCCCGCGCGCGCTGGCGGGCTTCGGCTCCGCCAAAGGTACGAACGAGGAGGCCTATCTGTTCCAGAAGCTGGTTCGCACCGGCTTTGGCTCCAACAACGTCGATCATTGCACGCGGCTGTGTCATGCCTCGTCAGTCGCGGCGCTGCTCGAAGGCGTCGGCTCCGCGGCGGTGACCGCGACCTTCAACGAGTGCAAGAACTCCGACGTCATCATCGTCATCGGCGCCAATCCGACGGAAAACCATCCCGTCGCCGCGACCTTCTTCAAGCAGGCGGCCAAGCGCGGCTCGAAGCTCATCGTCATGGACCCGCGCGGCCATGCGCTGAAGCGCCACGCCTGGCAGATGATGCAGTTCAAGAACGGCACCGACGTGGCGATGCTCAACGGCATGCTCAACGTCATCATCGAAGAGAAGCTCTACGATCAGCAATACGTCCAGACCTACACCGAGGACTTCGACAAGCTCGCCGAGAACGTCAAAGCGTTTACGCCCGAGGAGATGGCCCCGATCTGCGGCATCGAGGCCGATGTGCTGCGCAACGTAGCGCGCACTTTCGCCCGCGCCGAAAGCGCCATCATCTTCTGGGGCATGGGTGTCTCGCAACATACCCACGGCACCGACAACGCGCGCTGCCTGATCGCGCTGTCGCTGATCTGCGGTCAGATCGGCCGGCCGGGGACGGGGCTGCATCCGCTGCGCGGCCAGAATAACGTGCAGGGCGCGTCTGACGCCGGGCTGATCCCAATGTTCTTCCCCGACTACAAGTCGGTGGAGAACGCCGAGACTCGCTCCAAGTATGAGGCGGCCTGGGGCGTCACGCTCGATCCGAAGAAAGGCAAGACCGTCGTCGAGATCATGGACGCGGTGCATGCCGACGAGATCAAGGGCATGTACATCATGGGCGAAAACCCGGCGATGTCCGACCCCGACGTCGAGCACGCGCGCGCGGCGC
>Ga0210394_10007566_pt1 | contig 11407 bp, 8 predicted proteins | sample IncBWC12MmetaG_FD_160121 | JGI IMG/M metagenome (GOLD analysis project Ga0210394, IMG submission 160121) | Forest soil microbial communities from Barre Woods Harvard Forest LTER site, Petersham, Massachusetts, United States - Inc-BW-C-12-M | ecosystem: Environmental > Terrestrial > Soil >... | reverse complement strand
GTTCAAATCGTCGATCCGAACGATCCGGTCATTGTAGGTGTCCGTAATGTAGATCCGCCCGGCCGAATCCAGCGCAATTCCCGACGGGCCGTAAAATTGGCCAACGTCAGTGCCTTGTGTACCGTACGCGATCGCGTTGGTGCCACTCAGATCGTCGGAGCGCAGAATCCGGGCGTTGCCATCGGTGAAGTACAGGGGGGTGTATGAGGAATTGTACCCGGTGACGCCGTAGATGATGCCGCTCGAACCGTAAACCTGCGTGGTCGTGCCGTTGATGGCCTGCGTCGATCCGTTCACGGTCAGGGTTCCAGTGAAGCTGCCGGTGAACGTGAAGCTGCACTTCACGTTACCGCCCCTGCCACCGCCAGAGCAGAATTCGGTCGTTTTGTCGGTCACAAAAGTAGCGTTAATGATCGTGCTACCGTCTGTCGACGTGAACACCAAGTGCGGCGGCCCAATGGACAGCGTGCCTGGCGGGTTAGCGATGGTGACGGCTGCCAGAGATCCTCCTGCGTTGCTGATGAGTCCACCTTGATCCGCGTAAGCGAGTGGGCTAAAAACAGCGAACCACAAGAAGAGAGCAAGGAAGATAACAAGGGACTTCTTCATTATTCGCCTCCGACTCGACGAATCCGCGGAGTCTACCACAAATAGCACCGTGCCCTGTCCCCGGTTTTATCGGGGGCAGGGCTTTTGGGGTTCGAAGCGTCGAAAGCCAGTGCGATCCTTAGGGAGCAAGAATCCTGATATCGGATTTGTATTCGTGATAGTTGCGGAAGTCAATGATGTTGTGGCTGCAGTTGTTGGTACCCCGTTCACAACCCAAGCTCTCGGCATGGACCGGAAGCAGAAACGATGTCCCGCCAATCAGCACGTACGAATAATCAACTGCGGATTCGACCGTATCCATCGGGAAATCCGACGGTATGTTGCGGGCCTGCATCTCGATTCGCAGGACGCGCGCGGTTTTCGGATCCACCCATACGGAGCCTCCGTAAGCCGCAACCAGACTCTGAGAGCCGGCATGCAGCATCCAGTGTGAGTTTTCACTCCGCACTTGAAAGTCGTAAACCTGGGCACTGAAACCCGAAATGGAAGACGCACCACCGGACCGAAACTGCGCGTCCGTATCGGGATGAAAAAGCGCCAGCAGTGTCGACGCAAATTCTCCGGTGGACGAGGACCCATCGATTTCCTGCAGGGCCTTGTCCGTGGGGCGGTCATTGATCTTCACGTTGCGATAACTTTCCTGCGCGTTATCGTAAATGATTTCAGCCGAGACCACGTCCAGGGGCATTTCCTGCCCGCGGCCTCGCTGGGTAAACCGCGACATGAACTCCTCGCAAATAAAGTTGGGAAGCTTCTCCGAAAACTCGAACGCCGCCTCTCTGGCTCTGTCGATCAAGGATTCGGCGGGATTCAGCGAACGCGTGGGTGCGGAGTCCGCGGGGGCCGACGCGGCCGGCGGCGGGTCAGGACAGGGAGGCAGAGGCGGCTGTATCCCTCGTTTCAAAATGGGATGAGCGTCGGAGCAAGTAGGCGTACTCGGTGCTTGCGATTGCGTTGGGGGCGGCGGGGACGCCGCCGATTGTGCCGGCTGCGACTGCGGCGAGAATCCACTTTGCGCATTCAGGAGAATCGGAGCACTCAGAAAGAGTGCGAGGAGCACCTCGAGGCAGCTAAATCTCCGACCCGAGTAAAAGCCGCGCATGATCACTCCTATGATCCAGGATTTCCTTGCCTTCCCATTCGCGAGACAGCATACACCCAACCGCCTCCGTTGGGACTCAGTCGCGCCTAATTTGTGGAGGAGCGCGCTGCGCTTCGGGGCCGCGCTGGATATTCCTTGCTGAAGTTGGTTCGCTCGTTGGTCATGACAAAGCCGCCGTCGGCTCGCGCGGAAATCTTCAGAGAGTGGCCATGATCGGTTTCATTCAGGTTTGCCAAAAAGTGCTCCGGTGAATTGTATTCGGTCCCGCCTGCCGCCGAGCGGTGCAGTTGCCAGAAATCTTCCAGTCCCGGCGCCGCGCGGACAATCTGCCAAACCTCTGGCGAACCGCCCTTCCTCTCGCCATTGTTCATGATTGCCACGCGCGCGCGTAGCGCGTGCACCATCTGCGGCGCGCTCGAGTTGGGATCGCCGTGCCGGCTGGTGTGAAACACGTCGAAGGTGCCAAGTAAATTATTGGGGCAAGCCAATTGACTTTCTTGATTCCAGGTCAGGTCGCCGAGATCGAGCAGTCGAAAATTTCCATAGCGTATGACTAACCCGATCGATTCGGTGTTCTCGGGTGTCGGATCCGGCGCCTTGAGCTTGGCGTCGCGGCAAAGCGGATTGGGTGCGCCCGCTCCCGGCGCTCCCGTGATGGGCGTGGTCATTAGCTCCCCGGCCGAGGACGCCACCAGCACGTCCAGCCCCGCGACGGGAATCTTGTCGCCCGGCTTGGGCACAGTCACGCGCGCCCGGTCGCGAATCGCTTGATAGGCGATGAATCCGGCCGCGCGGTTCGGCTGCAACTCCACGGTATAGTTGCCGTGATCGATAAAGTTGCGAATCGGAATGCGGTTTGCCACGTCGACAACGCCGCCCACGTGATCGCCGTGATAGTGCGTGATGACTACGTAGTCGAGTACCGTGACGTTGGCCCGCCGCAGCACTTCCAGGATGCGACTGGCGTCGCGTCCCACGGGCGGTGCGGCTGCGCCGCCTCCCGCGCCTGCGTTGGCGGGCTCGGGCGGAGCAGCAGCCGCATTGCCGGCGAATCCGGTGTCCACGAGCATGGATTGCCCCGAAGGCGAAACGAAAAGCGTGGCCTGCCCGCCTTCGGTATCCATGAAATAGATGTCCAGTGTCTTCTCGCTCCGCGGCGGCGATTGTGTTCGGACGCCCGCGGCGGGAATCAATAGCGCCGCCCCGAGCAGGATGGCCACTCGCTTACTCGTGCCGGCTGCTTTGGTTGGCACCGCCATATCGCTCACTGCTCAGTAGCTCCACTCCACGCCCAACTGCGTGACGCGCGGCGCCTGAATCGACCAGGGAACGCGCAACTGAAACGTCGGTCCGCTCAAATCGGCCTCGGTCGTGTCCCGAGTGGAATTCATGAAATTGAAAACGGAAATGCTGGCGGTCAGCGAGCCGCGCGACAGGCGGAACGTCCTGGCGACCCGCAGGTCCCCGGTTGCATTGAACTGCGTCCGGTGGAGTCCGTCGCCAGTCACCGGAGGCGTGGCGTTCACAAAAAACGGCCCCTGGTTGAATCCTTGAATAAAGAGAAGTCGCGTGAAGGGCAGCCCATCGTAGTACTTGGCCACCAGGCCCAGCCAGATCTTGCCCGGGGCTAGAAAGTAGGCGTGCAGACGGCCGAACTTCCCGCGATCAAAATAGGTGACCCCGTCCGCATTGATCAGCGAATTTGGATCCGACGCCGACCCATAGAATGGAAGGACTCCAATGTCGTTGACCAACGCCGAATTGCCCGGGTCCGTCGGCGCCGAGGTTTGCATCGCCACGAAGCTTGCCGAAGCTCCCCAGCGGCCGCCCGGCGGCTTGCTGATTTCGGCCTCGAAGCCCTTGGTCCGGGCGGTCCAGCCATTTGGATTGGTCAACAGCAAGTAGTCTTGTCCCAGAGTGGACGCGTTCTGGTTGTATACGGTGATGGTCTTGGCCCCCGAGGGGTCCGTCGGATCATCGCCGAGATCGAGAGTCGACACCGGAGCGTAACTGGACGATGGCAACGCCATATCGATGACGTCGACTCGATGCCGCACGTCTCGCCGGAAAACGCCTGCACGTCCTTGCACCCACCGGCTCAGCGGCCAGTCAAAACCCGCCGTGATTTCATCGGTGTACGGGCGCATCAAATGGGGGTCAATTCCCGAATAGGGTCCCCCAAACACGCGCAGCAACTGGCCGATCTCCTGCGGTTGTGCCCGACCGTCTCCGTTGGTGTCCTGCCAGGCGAACACCTGCCCGCCAATCGCTGTCGGATCGCCAAAATCCAGATAGCGCCCTTGCAGCAGTTCTCCATACCGCGACCAGCCTGCTCGGAACGTCAAGCCATGCAACCGCAACGGAATGGCTACGCCGGCCCGCGGCTCCAGGTTGGTCCAATGAATATGGCCCGACCCGCCGGTCGCCCGCCCGCTTGAATCCTCCAGACGCAGTCCCCCCGTGATTACAAACGAATTGAAAACACGCCAGGCGTCCTGCGCGTACAGGCTGACGTCGCCAACGTGCTGCTCCGCTTGCGCGGGAGTGTTCCAGCGGATGACCTCCGCTCCCTGGCCGAATACCGTTATCTGGTCCATTCCGGTCAGGGATTCCCATCGATTGGTGATGCGGCCGTAGTTCAAGTTGGCGCCGAAGTTTAGGCTGTGACTGCCGAGCGGTCCGCTCCGAATGGTCTGGATGGAAGTATTTCCGACGTAGCGAGCTCGCGCTCCCGGCGTCGCGAGTTGCGCGGAACCGGTTCTTGTCAGCAGGGGAAAATCAATCGTGCTCGCTCCCAGGGGCCCCGACTGAAAGCCCGATGCAAGCACTGCCTGCGTCATCCCAAAACTGGCTGCAAATTCCGTTGAGGAGCCGAGTGCATTCGACCAGAGCAACTGGAAATGACGAAAGTTGTCGTTCCGCCGCACAGTGGCGCTGGGCGCGGTAAATAAATCAGCGTTGTCTCGCGAGTCAAAAACGTGCTGGCCGGAATAGAGCACGTCGAAACGCATGTCGTCGCGCGCATACGGAGTGAATTCCGCCATCCCGCCCGTGACATGCGCCACCAGCGGTGCTCCAAACCCGCCCAGATTCTTGGAGACTTGCTGGCGCGAAAACGAGAAGGTAAAGGGCCAGGGAATATGGGAATTCGGCAGCCGCCCGCCAATCTGCGCATTCATGTCACCGAACTGCTTCACGCGTTCGGGCCCCGGGAATCCCAACTCGGTCAGACGCGCGTCCGCTACGTCGCTCTGCAGCCACCGCCCTGTATAGAACCACCGGATGCTGCCATGCAACTCTCCGCTGGGCCGCGGAGTGTCCATCTCCAGGTTCACGCCGGAGCCGCCAAACATCGTCGGCTTTGCCGCCGTCACGGCGGTCACCCCGGAGAGCAGGCCAAGCTCGGGATCGACCAGGGGACTGCCGGGGATATAGGGGTCGGTCACGTCCACGCCGTTGAGCAGATATTCGTTGGCGGTCCACGAAGCGCCCTCGGCGCTGAATCGCGGAACCGTTCCCGTTTCCAGGCCGCCGATATCGATGTGTTCGGTGACCGTTGACGTTTCCTGGTTTTCGAGCAGCGACCAGATCCTTCGCGTCGTCGGCAGTTCGTGCAGGGCGAGGTTGTCAAATTGCGAACCCCACCAGATGCTTCGCTCAAATGACCGGGGCGCCGCGTGACGAACATCTCCGGGCGAAAGAGCGATCGTTACGTCCACGGTTCCGGCGTTGCGAACTTGAACCGCGGTCACTTGTTCCATCGGTGGATCGGAGACGGAGACGCGCAGCTTGTAAACTCCCGGAGCGAGCCCAAGGAAATCAAACCGGCCTTCCTTGTCGGTTGTGTGTTCCGTCACAGTTTTTGCGGAATCCTCCCAGGTGAGGGTGACTTTCGCGCCGGCGAGTGCGTCTTGTTCCTGGTTGCGGACGATGCCCGTCAGCGTCCCCGTTGCGGACTGGCCGAACGCGGTCCAGAAGGGAACCAACCCAACTGCGGAGATCAGGCAGCACAGCGTGATGAGGCGTCTCATCTTGAAGCTGAACCCGGCTTTGGAGCCATCGCTCGTTGCAACTTGCCGATGACTCAAGGACGCAGCGTATATCAATTTACGGCCGAACCGCGTACTGTTTTTATGCACAGGTGACCGGCCAGTAAAACGCCAAAGGCCGCCCCGGCTTTGCCGGGACGGCCTTTGGCACTTCTGCATAGGGACGACGGTGACTTTGACCGGCTAGCGAGGGGCCAACTACCACGCCGCCTTCACTGGCTTGCCGACCATCATGGCCGGGTTTGCACCCGGACGCGGAGTGAACTTCTGTCCGCCGCCGCTGTCCACGGCTGCGGAGTAGAAATTTCCATCCTGGTCGACGCTGACGCCGTGTACGCCCCAGAACGCGCCAGGCATGTCGGGCGCGCCCCAGGTGCCCCAAGCGTACAGAAGATGGCCTTGGGTGTCGTACTGCACCATCTTTGAGGTGCCGCGATCGAAGATCCACACCTTCTCGTCGGCGCCCATGTAGACAAGATGCACGTCCGATGGCGGGGCGCCGGTGGACCATTGCCGCAGGAACTTGCCGTTGGCGTCGAACACCTGGATGCGGTGGTTGTTGCGGTCGTTCACGAAAACTTCGTGCGTCTTCTGATCGACGGTCACGCCGTGGGGAGTGTTGAAGTAGCCCCCACGCATTTCCTTGCCGCCGGGTTCGCCTCGTTCGCCCCAGGCCAAAAGGTATTTGCCGTCCTTGTCGAACTTCACGACGCGCGTGTTGTTGTATCCGTCGGCGACGTAGAAGCTGCTGTCTGGCTGCCACGCCATGAACGTCGGGCGATTGAAATGCGTGTCGTCCGAAGCGTGGTGATTGACCGTGCCGATGGTCTGCAGCAGTTTCGACCCGTCGTTGGTGTACTTGAAGATCGCGTGCCGGTAATCGTCCACCACCCAGACGGCCTTGGTGGCGTCGTAGGGATTGATGAAGACCGAATGCGGGCGGCGGTAGTCCTTGTCGTACTGCTTCCAGGTTTCCGTGATGTTGCCGTTGGCGTCCACGACCACAAGGCAGTTCTGCCAGTTGAAGTCGCGGCCGTTCACGCCGGAACCGTCGGTGTCAACCTCAGCATTGATGCACTCCGGCTGGCCCTGGCCGCCGCAGGGAGCGTTCAAGTCCAGGTTGCGGGGCGGGCTGGCAGTGGTGGCGTCGCGCCACGGCAAACGGCCGATGGGAAACTCGATACTCGGCCCGAGCTGCGGAAGCGCCAACACTCGCGGCTGGGGAATATTCGGCAATTCACCGCGCTGCAGAATAAACACGCGGTTGGGACTCTCCGCGAAAATTCCTTCCCCGGATCCCCAGGTCCATTTCTCATTACCCGGCAATCCTGAAATCGGTTTCGGCCAATTCGCGGCGGCGTCATATGGACCGAATGGGTCCTGCCCGCCGACCTGTCCCGGGATGGCGGCAAACCCCGTTCCGGGCTTCGCCTGCCCCTCGACCGATGACATCCGCGTGCCCAGCACGAACGAGCCGATCAGGGCGCACACAGCTGCCACAAAGATAAAAACGCGCTTTACCATGGATTTCCTCCCCTGCAGAAGTTCCAATGTGTCGTTTCGGAGTTCGATGTAGCCTTCTCCTGGTCTGTTCTGGCGCGGGCTCCAAGGAGAGCCCGGACCCGTGCGCAAGACGATACGCCCGCCACGCCCCGCCGTCAACCAAGTTGTCGCTGGGTTGCAAGTACGGCCCAGACCCTCGGTTGCGGCGGTGATATGCTCTGCTCAGGCGCTCCGTGTCAACAAGAAGGCGACGCACAAATGGCCACTCGCCAATGACTAATGTTCGGCTGGCGGCGATTGATATTGGCAGCAATACGGTTCACCTGCTCGTGTTGCAGTGTGAGGGTGGAGATCGGTTCAAGCATGTCCTGGAAAAGTCGCGCCTTCTAAGGCTTGGGCTCCTGGAAGAACGAAAGGGAAGTTTGCCGGACTTTGTTCAGGCTTCGATCCGGCGGACGCTGGAGTCCTTTGTGCGCCAGGCTCGCGAGGCGGGTGCTTCCACTGTGTTGGTGGGCGCGACGGCGGCGCTGCGAGAAGATCCCCAGCGTCAACGGATCGCGGCGCGGCTCGCGAAGGCAGTGGGCGTGCCAGTGCGTATCATCTCCAAGAAACACGAGATCGAACTCGGATTTCTAGCGGCCCGTCATGACCTGCGTCCAATAGGAAGGCAGATTTTCGTCGACAGCGGCGGGGCTTCCACGGAAATCACCCTTTGCCAGGGTCGCAGCTCGCTCAGCACAGCGTCCCTCGCGGTGGGCGCTTCCAAGCTCTCCGTTTTGCTCGATGGCGATCCGCCGGATGTTCTTAGCGTTGTACGGGTGGCGGGGCCGATTCACAGCGCAATGCAAAAGGCCCCGCCGACTCGAGATGTGCGCGCCGCACTTTTCAGCGGGGGAACTGCGCATCACATTTGCGTGGTCGCGGGCGCGACTCGACTGCTCTTGACACGCGCAGCACTTGAGCGCGCCTTGCGGCATCTGCTGAGGAAGCCGGCGCGGAAGATAGCCCGAAAATACAATATCGACGTCAGGCGCGTACCGCTTCTTGTGCCGGGCGCGCTTATCCTGGCGATGATTCTCGACCATTACGGTCTGGACCGCGTGGCCGTCACGCCAGCTACCATTCGGGATGGAATGATACGCGCGTATTTGAAATGGCCAAACGATTGGTGGAGGGGCTGACAGGTCGGCTTCCGGAAGAAGCCCACTCAAGAAGGGAAAAGTCAAAACCCGCACCCTTGGAAAGCGCAAGGGTGCGGCACCCGGCCGAAAGGCCGGTCGCAGCAGCGATAAGACGCGCAGAAACGGTTCCGAAAATCTCGTCAGGAACTTTCACCGCTTCGAAAATAGTGCCCGGCAGAGATCCCAAAATGATCTCACGTCGCCTTTAAAATTCTCGGCTTCTTGTCGATTGTATGGAATGCGTGCCCTGATCCTAGCCGGCAGAAGCCGCCATACGATTTTCAGGAAGAACAAATAAACGACGAGCGCAATTGAGCCGACGAGCAAAACATTGAGAAAACTTGACCGTGGCAGCCAGTCTTCCTTAAATAGGGGTATTACTACCGCACTCATGAATACCAATATCGGGATGGCGTAGCACAGTTTTGTATAACTGAAAGGCTCATCGCCCCATTTCCACCGAATTCCACCGGGCATATATGTGGACTCCTTAGGGCGTCATGGCGTACATGACGTAATTTACGCCCATGTGGAAATGATTGCGGCGGTCGGCCATTATGCTGGGCCGACCGCCGCAATGTTGTAAGCGTTAGTTTACTGCGCTGCTCCGCCACCGCCGCCGCGACCACCGCGTCCGCCGCCACCACCCGCTCCGCCGGCTGCGCCGCCGCGTCCACCGCCACCACCCGCTCCGCCGCCGGCCGGTGCTGCTGCTGCGCCACCGCCCGCGCCGCGTCCGCCGCCGGCTGGCGCCAGCGGGGGCTGCGGTCCGAGCACCGCTGTGAGTCCTTGCCAAGCGCACATCTCATCAGCATTTCCTCCGCCGACGCCGACCGCGCCAATGAGGTTATTGTCGACAACGATGGGCAGTCCGCCGCCCACGAAGTAATAGCTGAGGCCCTGCTCTTTGCCAAGGTCCAGGCGAATGAGGCGCCCGTCGACGTCAGAGAAACGCGAAGCCACCGTGGCCGAAGGAGACCGAGCGTAGAGCGCCGTCTTGGCCTTCATCAATCCCGTCTCCGCGCCGATGGGCAGAACGCCGTCCATCTGGTGCGAATCGATGATCTGGCCGGTGGGCGAAAGAACGAAAATCGCGATGGACACGTTGTTGGGCTGCTTCTTCTGCCAATCCACGCAGGCATCCACAATCTGGCGCGCGGTATCGGCGTTGATCACCATCTTCATCAGCGTCCGCTTTGCAGTATCATCGGACACTACCACTTTGCTGAGCGGGGCCGCGGTCGCACCCTGGGCCCAGGCGTTGCTTGGGACCAACGTCAACGCGGCTGACGCCAGCACTGCTACCACACCTATACGCAATATCCACTTCTGCTTCGTCATATTTTTTCCTCGTCTCCCGGAATGCTTGGATGCTTCCCTAAATTGTTTGTCCAGGAAGCGAAGTCGAGCCGTAACCTTTTTCTATCGCGAAAGCTCCCCTTGCCGGGGACTTTCGCGAGTCGCTCCTGGCAGCCGGGACTTTACAACGGCTGGGCTCGGGTTGCAACCATCGGGGCTTGATCTGGTATTGGAGCAATACGGTGGTGCTCCATATGTAGGAAGACTGTGTCGTCCCTCCGGGACTCATGACAATACTCACGCCCATCGCCGCGCCAATCGGGAGATTGGCGTTCCCAGGACGGACACACCACGGCGCAGGCGCGGAATGAGTTCCGCGCGCTGCGGGGTGCGATTCAGATGGGTCGTTATTCAGGTTGAGCTCCAAGTAGAGCCCAGACCCGCATTCTGGCCGGGCTGTAAGTACAGCCCGGACCCGTGACGCCGTGCCTAATCCTACTGCGCTGGCGCGCCGCCACCGCCGCCGCGTCCACCGCGCCCGCCGCCACCGCCACCCGCTGCGCCGCCGCGTCCGCCGCCACCGCCTGCACCACCAGCTGCGCCACCGCCGGCTGCACCAGCTGCTCCGCCACCACCGCCGCCGCGTCCATTCTGTCCGAGCGGATCAGCAGGCTGGTTGGGAGCCGGCGCCGGCTGAGGCCCAAGCACCTTGGTCAAAGCCGCGATCGCGACCGCCTCGTCGCCCATATTCATTCCATCGGGGCCTTTGATGTTGGCCGAGCCGCCGACGCCGATCGAACCGATCATTACATCATCGACGATGATCGGCAGACCGCCCGCGACCAGGTACATGTCCAAGCTCAAGCGAGTGATCTTGGAGTCGAGCGTTCCGAACTGGTTGACGGCTTGGTGAGTGGGAATACGCAGCCACAACGCCGTCTGCGCCTTCTTGTAGCCTGTTACGGTGTTGATCTTGTTCTGGCCGTCCATACGATGAGCGGCCAGGATCTCTTCGTCCGGAGCCAGGACGAACACGCTGAGCGTTCCGCCGGGGGAACCCTTTGCAATCCTCACGCACTCGTTGACGATGTCCTGGGCGAGGTCCGCGGAAAGCTGGTCCTTCACCGCCGCTTTCTTCGCCTGGTCTCCGCTGATGGTGGCCTTATCCAGCGGCATATGCATCGTACCCTGGGCGCGAGCTTGTACTGCGAAAATCGAGCATGCCGCAACGAACATAAATACCAAACCTGCACGAAACACACCCTTCGTAGTCATGCTTTTCTCCTCGACGCGATGAGAACCCCTTGTTCAAACTCTTTGCGCGATGGGAATCCGCCTGCGCTGCGCCAACAATTCCCCCCAAATCGGGATTCTCTCGGTACGCGGACTCTACACCCGGCACTTTGCTTTTGCAACAAAATGGCCGGGCAGGGTGGTACGTCAGCTCCCGTTCGTGGGTTTGCCTGTCGTCATCGGAGAACGATTGGCGGGCATCCGGGAAGATCCGGACGCGGCAAGATGGAAAATGGGGCGGGCTGGGTCCGGGGTGTACTTGCAGCCCGGACTGAAGGTATGACGCCGCCCGCCCGAATTAATGCGCGACTTTGCTTTCCGGCGTGGAAGGCGCTGCCGGAGTCGTAGAAGTCGCCGGCGGATTGGTGCCG
>Ga0210394_10007563_pt1 | contig 11410 bp, 11 predicted proteins | sample IncBWC12MmetaG_FD_160121 | JGI IMG/M metagenome (GOLD analysis project Ga0210394, IMG submission 160121) | Forest soil microbial communities from Barre Woods Harvard Forest LTER site, Petersham, Massachusetts, United States - Inc-BW-C-12-M | ecosystem: Environmental > Terrestrial > Soil >... | reverse complement strand
TCCGTCTCTCCTTGCCCTTTGGGAACGACAGCGCAGCCAGGTTTTCACCACGGGAGCCGTATGAGTCGAGAGGCTCACGTACGGTTCTGGAAGAGCCTCGGGGTGAAAAGCCCCGGGGCTACTTAACTGCCGAAGTCAGGATGTAGCCGTGGTTCTCACCGAGGGGATGTGCCGCAAGCCAACGCAAACAGAATGACCGTTGACACTGACAAAGCGTGAGAGTAACGTCGCCACTGTTTCTTTCGCTCCGCCCACCTTGGTGCCCACAAAACTCTTTAGGTGGGAAGATCCATGCTCGTACGTCTATGCATGCGAACCGTGGCAGAGCCAGTAGTGATGGTCGGTGTAGGCATCGCGACGAAATTCTTCTGTGTCCACTAGAAGGCTAGGAGTTAAGGTGTTATGAGTATTTCAAATCGAACCCTAAAGGAGCGAGCCTATCACGAGTTCAAGGAATTCCTCGCGATCGCTCTTTATCTCTGGGTTGTCTTCGGGCTCTTCCTACTCTATAAATCGGTGATCCTCAACGACGAGCACATCGGTGCTGTGGCCAAGGGTTTCGCGCTCGTCAATGCGCTGGCGCTGGCCAAAATCATGCTGGTCGCTCGAGCCCTGCATTTAGGCGACTGGGCCGATGGCGCTCCACTCATCTACCCGACACTGTTGAAGTCCGCGCTCTTCAGTCTTGTGCTTGCTTTTTTCAAAGTCGTGGAAGAAGCCGCCGTCGGACTGTATCACCACAAGACTTTTCAGGAGAGCATTGCGGATCTTGCTGGTGGCACCTTAGGGGGGATTCTCACTCTCACATTGCTGTTGTTCGTGATGCTCATCCCTTTCTTCGGATTCACGGAACTACAAAGAGTTCTCGGCGAGGGTAAATTGGGGCAGGTCTTTTTCCACGCACGTCCCTTAGAAAACCAACCACCGGAATCCTAAGCGCCGCGAAGATGCAGAAGATATATAGCTGTTGCGTCTCCAATTATTGGGACGCTCGCTGCCACTCCGCCGGAGTCTTTTTTGATCCTTTCAAATCAAGAAAACGTCGCAGGCAAGTTCCTGGCACTAGCGACGCGTCGAAGACGCAGTCGGCGATCATTATGAGCTTTTTCCCGTTGGGTGTTTCGAAGAAATAACGCGCACGGCCTTTCCACACCAGCAGGAGATGATTGGCAGGCTTCCTCCCTCGACATATACATTCAAACTTATCAGGATTGATCTAGTGCGTCGCGACACTCAATTGCACGAACCATCATCAACAAATTGGCCGCTTGCTGCCATGGATCTGAGCGAGCGCCCGCAGGCTATGAGGCGCTGATCCAGGCTGTCATTCTGCAGCGCATCCGGCGAGATGTAAGACATGTTGGCGCGCATGTCGAGATACTTGTCGGCGAGTTTCGTCATGTTCTGAAATGCATTGCTCAAAAGCTGATAGGCACTGTGATCGGAAGGTGTGACGGCACCGACTTGGGCCAAGCGAAGATTCGTGGCGGCCTGCGCTCGATACGGAGCGAGCAGACCTGCCGATAGAGGGATTCCATTCTGGATAGCGGAGGCGAGCGCGGCGTGCCATTCGCGCAGCGTAGACATCTGCTCGATTCCAGCATCCAGAAATTGCTTGGAAAATGCTTGGTTCGATGGTGCCGCTTGCGTCTGTGCGACAGGCGTGGGAGACGCAGACGCAGAGGTAGTTGCGGATAAAGGGCTGTTTGTAGAACCGCCGGAAAAGCTAAGAGCGAACATATTCCCCGAGGAGCTAAGCGAGCCATTGATGGCGACGGCTAGCGTCTCCAGGCCGACGTAAGGGTGACCATTCACGGTAATTAAGGGTACCAGCGTGGATTGCCCGTTGATGATGAGCGTGGGTTTCTGGCCCGCGCCCTGCGAAGGCCCGATGGGTGGAGCAATCAGAAGAAGTGCCGTCACCAACAATGCGATAGATAGTTTTCTAATCATGGATCGGCTCCGAGAAGTTGACCTGACCAGCCCGACTGTAGCCACGCGAATCTGCCTTAAATGCGTCGAAGGAGGCCGGCGGCGCACCACGAATTTTAAGTCCTGCTTCTTTCGGCGGTCTGCCAATTCCCTGGTAAACCAGGACCGCGCTGACAAGGGTAGCACCAAAATATGGGTGCCGGGACGCGGATACTGGACGAAGAAAGGATTCGACAAACCTGTCGAACAGCCATTTGACGCCTGGTGAAGAGGCGTCTAAACAGGGTCATCACTCAAACGCACACGTGTTGAAACGGAGGACGCTGATTCGTGCGCCGCTATCAATTTTGCGTTGCCAATTGGCTTGATGGAGGCACATTGTCTTGGGCGTTTTTGTCGCCGTTTGTTGTTGAAGTATACCGGAGCCCAGGTGTCCGTCTTCAGGTTGGTCACGATACTCTGTATGTCCTCTGAAGTAGTCGCTCAACAGTTCGCGAAGCTGCAGTCGAGCTCGAAATAGCCGCGTCTTCACCGCCGGGACGCTCAGGTCCAGGGCCATTGCCGTCTGGCTTATTGAGAGCTCTTCAACGTCTCGTAGAACAAAGACCGTTCGCAAAGTTGGGTGCAGCTTTTCAATGGCCCCGACGAGAATGTTTCGTAATTCAGACGCCCGGCAGAGTTCTTCAGGGTTGGGAGCCGAATCGGCGACCTCGCGCGGAGGTATGTCTTCTTCCGCCTGAAAGCCTTGATCGCAAGACAAGTCTAGGGTTGTGCGGCGCTTGCGGAGCTTCATTAGGGACTGGTTGACCGTGATGCGAAACAACCACGTCGAGAATTGCGACTGCTCGCGGAATTCTTCCAGATGTTGGAGGGCTTTCATGAAGCTATCCTGAACCGCGTCTTGGGAATCCTCCCGATTGTGGGTGACGTGTTGAGCAATTCGGAGGAGTTTGCAATCGTATCGTCCTACGAGTTGCTCGAAGGCAGATAGGTCTCCATTCCGAGTGGCATAGACAAGGTCCAAATCGTCGCTTGCGACACCCGTCCCTGCGAATTCTGCGGAGTCTGACTTCATATTCATTAAATTGTTCCCTCCGGGAGAGCAAAGGGAATGGTGATCTTGAATAAGGTTCCGATCTGACTTCTCCCATCAAGGTAGAGCACCCCGCCATGATCCTCGACAAACTGCTTCGCTATCGCAAGACCCAGTCCGCTGTTCCGAGTTTTTCCGCAGCTCACAAAGGGTTGAAATACAGAGTCCTGGATTGTCGCGGGAATGCCGGGGCCGTTATCCCAGACGCCAATTTGCAAGCAATTTCGACTTCCGGTCGTGGTTATGACGATCTGCCCCGTGTCCGGAGATACCGCTTCGCAGGCATTCCGGACGAGATTGGCGATCACTCGTTCGAAACGACTGGAATCGAACCAGCCCACGGCCAAGCCTTCGTGTTGGTGTGTGATGGTGACGCCCGGGAACTCCTGTTTCACACTTGCCATCCGGATCGCGTGCTCGACAGTGTCGACGATGTTTCGGGCGACAGGCCGAAGAGTGTCACGACCCTTGGAGCAGTCCACCAATGAGGAAACTATCTCGTTCATCCGGCCGATGGCCCAACGGATTTCCTGGTATGTATCGCTTCTTTGCCTCTCGCTGATGTCTGACCGCGTGAGGAATTCCGCATTTGCAAGGATGGCAGTCAAAGGATGGCGAAGATCGTGAGAAACGAAGGCGACGACCCTGCTTATGGTGGAAAGCGGCTCCAAAATTGGAAGATCCCGTGGTCTGCTCCGCAAAGTTCCAGCCGGCAAAAACCGTCGCCCAGATACAGCTTGCTTTAGCATTGAAACTTCCTCTCCTCCGCCATTCACCGAAGTTCAGAGAGCAAAGGCCCTGTACACACTACTTTTTGGGACTTTAGGCTTTTTCGAATGATGCCCCCTCTTTGAGCTGTTCGGCCATAAACGGGTTAGCGTGCATAAGACCTACGCCGCGACTCCCTAGCTGTTTAAGGAGTACGATCCCCGCGGCATCGGCGAATGAAACATCCGCCAGCTCGAGGAACACTTGAACCTCATCGGCGGAGGTATGCACATCGCATGCTGTGCGGAGCTCCTCGACCGAGGAACCCGTTATCCGGCCTTCTACCCGAAGGGTTACTGCACTCCGTGACGATTCGACAACCGTGATTCTTAGCATCGCGGTTCACCTGATCTCCTTGGTACTTAATAATGCAATCCACATGCCCATGAAAAATCAAGACAGGCCTGAAGCGATTCTCAAAGGACCTCCTGAGCTCCTCAAACCAATGCTCTTGTAAAATCAATGAGTTTGCGGGCGCTTGTCCTTCATCTATTTGCTCTTCCGACTCTAGGATGCACAGATGCCTACGGTGTGGTCTGAGGGGCGGAGCCACCACATTTGGTAATCGCGCGCGATTTGGTGTTGGAGGAACTACGATGGGCGGTAGCGAGATCCCTTTATGCCGAGCTTACTCATGCGGTGGCGAAGCGTGTTGGGATGAAGATTCAGGATCCTCGCCGCGCCTTTTGGACCATCAACCACTCCACCGGCATGTTGCAGGGCAGTGAGGATATGGTTTCGGTCTACCTCCTCCAGAGTTAGGAGTGGGTTTAGAGACTTCAGGTCCTCCTGCCGCTGCTCGGGAATATCCGTCTTAGGAGCCTGGACGCCTTTCGTAGAGGCGACCGGCATAAGCTCGCGGTCCAGACGAAGGGTCGGATCCACTGATAAGATAACCGCGCGCTCAATTATGTTTTGCAACTCACGAATGTTTCCGGGCCACGGATAGTTAATTAATTTCTCCATCGATTCCCGCGAAACGCCATCAATTTTCTTTCCTAAACGCTTGGAGAACCGGGATACGTAGAAAGCCACTAGCTGGGGAATGTCTGACCGGCGTTCCCGCAAAGGAGGGAGCTCGATGGGAAAAACGTTGAGGCGGTAAAAGAGGTCTGAGCGGAAGAGCCCTGCCTGCATTGCTTCACGGAGGTTGCGGTTGGTGGCGGCAATCACGCGAACATCCACACGCACAGGGTGGCTGCTCCCTACCGGCTCAAGCTCGTGCTCTTGCAGAACGCGGAGTAGCTTCACTTGCGTCTCCAAGCTTAGCTCCCCGATCTCGTCCAGGAAGATCGTGCCCTGGTGGGCTAGCTCGAAGCGCCCGATACGCCGCTCGAGTGCCCCTGTGAAAGCTCCTTTCATATGGCCAAACAGCTCGCTCTCCACAAGACCAGCCGAGATGGCGCTACAGTTCACGTTCACTAGGGCACGACCATTGCGGGGGCTGCGGTTGTGAATCGCGCGCGCCACGAGTTCCTTTCCCGTCCCAGTTTCCCCGTAAATGAGGACGGTCGCATCCGTGGGAGCGACCTGGTCGACGGCATCCAACGCCCTGAGCACTGCTGGACTATTGCCTACGATCTCTTCGAAGTTGTGCTCCGTGCGCAGTTCCTCGCGGAGATAAACGTTTTCCTTCTCCAACCTGGCCTTCAGGCTCTCAATTTGCTGATAGGACTGCATATTCTGAATCGCCAATACGACCTGGTTCGCCACTTCCTGCAAGAACTCGGCGTTCTCATCCGAATAGCGATCCTTTTGCTGGCTCACAAGGCTGAGCAGTCCGATACACTTTCCCTGAAGACCCAGGGGCACGACGCACATCGACCGGATACCCTCTGCGGCGAGGCGGCGCTCATTGGGATACTCCTGCTCCTTTTCAAGATCGCGGCGCACGAGAGGTCGCAGATGTTCAAACACCCAACTGCCGCAGGTCTCGTCGCGGCTAAACTCCAGTCCCGTCTGAAAGTAGTCCGAGTGCAGCTCTCCCTCCACGGCGAGGAACCGGAATGAGTCTTTCTCCGGCTGATAAAGGGTAATTGCGCATCGGTCAAATGAGAAGACAGGACGCAAGGCCTCGGAAATGGAATGCAGGAGTACCTGCTGGGTCAGGCTCGTGATGATGGCATTGTTGATCCGAAGCAGGATGCGGTTCTTCTCTTCACTTTTACGCAGCGCCGCTTCCGCCTGTTTCCGCTGCGTGATGTCCTCGGAAAGCGCCATGACAAATCGCGGCACGCTTTCAGTACCCGGAACCAAAGAAACGTTATTGCTGACCCACCGCCGGGTGCCATCTTTGTGTCGATATTGTTTCTCGATCTGAAACTGTTGTCGCTTTCCTTCTAACAGCTCGCTGACCAACTCCCAGTTGGCGTCGCGATAATCCTCTTCGGTGATCTCCAGAAAAGTGAGCTTGCGGAGCTCCTTTTCCGTGTAGCCCAACATTTTCTCGTAAGCGCGATTCACCGCCAGGAAGCGTCCGTTGAGATCTGTAAGCGCCACCCCGATGGCCGAATTCTCATACACGGACCGCCACCGCTCCTCGCTCTTCCGCAGCGCCGCTTCCGCCCGTTTTCGGTCCTCGATGTCGTGGAGCGTCCCATACCATTTAACGATGTTTCCCTTATCGTCGCGCAACGGCACTTGGCGGCCCAGGTACCAGCGATATTCCCCGTCCGCCCGCCGATAGCGTACCTCTACCTCCATAGGTTCTCCCGCCGCCAACGCCATACGCCACTTGTTCACTGCCCTGTCGACATCTTCGGGATGGGCTATGTTCCTCCAGCCCCAGCCCAGCCATTGCTCCCTGGAAACGCCGGTGTAATCCAGCAAACTTTGACTTAGGAAATCGACAGTGCCATCCGGCAGAGCACTCACCACGAAAGCCGGAATAGCTTCGATAGTGGTGCGAAATTCCCTTTCGCTATTGCGGATCGCCTCTTCCGCCCGTTTCCGCTCGGTGATATCAATGAACGTTATCACCGCGCCCAAGGTTCTGCCTTCCCGAATCACAACATGAGACCAAAACTCCACGGGAAAGCTGGTGCCATCCTTTCTCCAATAAATCTCATCGTCCCGGTGGACGTCCTCGCCTTTTTGAAAACCGATATAAATCGGGCACTCTTCAATCGGATAGGGGGAGCCGTCTTTTCGGGTATGGTGCTCTAGCGAATGCATGTTCTTGCCGAGTAATTCCGCGGGATCGTCGTAACCGAGGATACGGGCAGCCGAGAAATTTGCGAAAAGACACGTACCTAGAGAATCGCAACCACAGATCGCTTCCGCGGCGGAATCGAGTATTAGGCGGATTCGCTCCTCGCTGTTGTGAAAAGCGTTTTCTGCGCGCATGGGGAGCGGCGTGTCTTCAGAATGTGCCATTGTGAACGCCGTAGATCCACCGAAAGGAAGGGCAGATCATGAAATCAGCGCCGAAGATACGGCAGGCAAATAATAAGTGGATGAACATCTTTGCGTACCCAAGACGGATATGGGCCCTGTAACACCTTACCATCGAAAGGAAGTGGCTAGAAAGTCTGCGAACTTCATTAGGAGTTTGTTAGGACATCATTCTGGAAATAAGCATGTGTATGGAAAGAACCGTGAACTCAAAAGACGTCAAATAGTTGCATGATATTTTGACCTCGAGGCAGCCAAGTGGGATGGCTTCAATTCTCCATTTTCAACGCGAAAGCAAAGCAGGCAACAGTTAGCTTCTGCCTGCTGTTGCGCTGAACAGAACCGTAAACAGAAGTGGCCATTCAAACGTGCGATCTATTGATAGCGAAAAGCGACGATGGGATCCACACGCATGGCGAGCCGCGCCGGAATGTGGGAAGCCTCCAAAGCCACGGCAATCAGCAAAACTGCAACACCCAGGCACGTTAGCGGGTCGTGCATGCCCACGCTGAAGAGCAAGCTCGCCAAAATTTGTGCCAGAACACCAGCCCGAAAGTCACGTCAATGGGCGCCAGCTTGGAGATGCGGTCTGCCTCGGCACGGAGATGCTCGACGGCAATAGGTTATTTCTCCGCACAGCGAAAACCGGTTGCCCCGTGTACTGTGCCCTGCCGGACTTCGTAGCGGAAGCATTGCGGACGCTGCCACGCTTGAGTGAGAGAATACGCAACTTGCTCTTTGTCAGGCTGGAACCAGCATCAGAAGTTGATCTTGGCAAAGACCTGCACTAAATTGTCCCTATTCGACAGCATAAACGCGCCACAGTCCAATGGATTCTTGATTCGGTCCGTTCAGAATAATCACTCGATCAATTGCAAGCGCGAGTAGTCCTTTGCCGAACTGACGACCGCCGCTATGGAACGGATAACCACGCCCGGTTGATAGAGGTAGATTTCATGTCCGCTGGGGGAGACCATAACCTGCCTGCTGTTTGTCGAAAGATTCGTTAGGTCACTTTGCAGTCGCAAATGATCTTGGCGTGCCTCTTCGACCGTCATACCGGGGCCCTGAACAGCGTCAAAGCTTGTAGCCGTGAGCACAGCCAATGCCATATTGCCCAATGGATGTTGCGTTGCGACTCGCAGCTCGTGGAGTCGGCTCAAATCGAACTGCAGATTCAGCCCCCAACCCTTTACAAGCGGAATTGTCTTCTTGAGCGCCCACAAGTGCAAAGCCTAATCTTCCGTCTGTAATCTGTCGTAGGGCGGAAAGATCGTCGTTGGCACTTGGTCCGGCTCCGGGTTCTTAGGACGATTTGCCTTCGCTTCATCAATCAGGCTCTGGAACTGTTCCGCCGTAAGCTCGGAAATCCTTACAATCTTTAGTCCGACGTGTTGCAGGCTCTCTTCATGCGAGCTGTCCACCAATACCATTCCGATCACATCATTCGGATATTTCGCCTGGTAAAACCGAACGAGCATCCCTCCAAGAGAATGCCCAACCAGTACGTACGGGCCAGGGACGCCTGCGTTCTTTACTAAGAGAGGGAGGTCGCGAGTGGCTTGATCGAATGTGTCGAACTCTGGTCCCGGATCGCTCCATGCGTATCCTGCACGATCATATGTGCAGATTCGTGTGAAGCGCGCAACCTCCGATTGCACGAGGTCCCAATCGAATGAGAAGGCGGCGCCACCGTTCTCGACGACCACTGTTGGGCTTCCAGTCCCCGTGCAATGGATGTGGAGCTTACGGTTGCCAACGCTGATCAACTCTCCAGTGGGCCGAGGACCAGTTTGAGCCGCCGAACCGAATTGGGAAAGGGGCGCAAGAATGCCAAGCACTATCCTCATAAGCGGGGGTGTACGACTGAGCGGCCTTCTCATGGGAGGCTCTAGCCGAAAACCAATCTGATCTTTGGGATTGGCCACGGAGTCATGGAGAGCAGAGAGAGTTCAGGGCTTACACTGTTTGGGCGAAAGGAGGCACCGATGAGACGCCTGATGATGGTAGCGGTGACTCTGGTAGTTTTGTGGGGAGCGGCGCTTAACGCGCAAGAGGCGCAGGCGCGAAAAGTGGACCGCGTGTTCGCGGAGTACGCCAAGCCGGGTTCGCCAGGCTGCGCTGTCGGGGTGATTCGCGACAGCAGCTTTATTTATCGCAAAGGCTACGGCATGGGAAGCGTGGAGCTAGGAGTGGCGCTTTCTCCGAAGTCAGTGTTCTACATGGGATCGGTATCGAAGCAATTCACGGCAGCGGCCGTTGTGCTGGCGCAGGAACAGGGATATCTGAAGTTGGATGACAATGTGCGAAAGTACATTCCGGAGATTCCGGACTACGGCTACACGATTACATTGCGGGAAATGATGCTCCACACCAGCGGCTTCCGCGATTTCTTGAGCTTGTTTGCACTGGCCGGACGCGACGTGGGAGGCATTCATTCGCGAGCGGAAATCATCGACGTGATTGCGCGCCAAAAAGGATTGAATAATGTGCCGGGAGAGGCATGGCTGTACAGCAACACGAATTATTACTTGCTGGGTGTGGTCATTGAGCGCGCAACAAAAACGTCGCTAAACGAATTCGCCGCAGAAAATATTTTCAAGCCACTGGGGATGACGCACACACGTTTTTACGACGATCACACCCTGGTGCTGCCGGGACGGGTTGCGGCATACGATCCGGGCAAGGATGGCAAGTTTTTGGTGGACTGGTCGACGAGTTACGACATTGTCGGCGCGGGCGGATTGATGAGCACGGTGGACGACCTGCTGTTGTGGGACCGAAATTTTTACGAGAACAAGCTAGGCAAAGGCACGCTGGTGAAAGAGCTGCAGACCAAGGGCATGTTGAACGATGGCAAGCAGATCAGCTACGCTCTGGGATTGGAGATCGAAAGCTACCGTGGATTGCGGACTGTGGAACACGACGGGGGGCTGTACGGATACCGGACGAATATTCTGCGGTTTCCGGACCAGCAGTTCACGGCAGTTTGCCTTTGTAACCTATCGAATGCCAATCCGCACGATTTGAGCCGCAGGATTGCGGATATTTATTTGGACGCAAAGCTGCATGCGGTAACCAGCGAACCGGCAACGCCGAACGGGAAGGGATTTCCCGATGCCAACCAGTTTGCCGGGAAATATTTGGACTCGCGGAAACACTTTACCTACACGTTTTCGGCGGCAGACGGGCAATTGATGGCGTGGGGCGCAAAGCTGAGGCGTGTGGGACCGAATCAATTCCGGGATTTAGGGACGGGAACGATTACGTTTGAAGGTTCGGGCGCGGATATGAAGGCGACGTTGGAAATGGATGGGAAAGCGTTTTTCGCTGGTCAAAGAATCGAGCCGCCCCAGCTGAGCGCAACGGAATTAGCGGCGTACAAGGGAGACTATCGGAGCGCGGAGTTGGAGGCGACGTACACGCTGAAGGTGGAACAAGGAAAGTTGACGCTGCGGAATGGATGGAATCCGGCGCAGAACCTCACGTCCCTGACAAAGGATGAATTCGAGAGCGAGGAATACGGGACGATTGTGTTTCGACGGGACGCGAATGGGAAGGTGAACGGATTCAGCGTGAACACTGTGGAAGCGCGCGACATTGATTTTGATAAAACAAAGTAAATGTTGCGGGTTGATATCGAAGGCCGCCAAGTTAATTGTTTGAACAACAATTTTATCCAGATTTTCGGGTTCTGGTTTTTTTGGTTGCATTTGCGGCTGAGGGCGCTTTCGCTTACCCATTTGCGGCAGATTCTATCACGTCCGATGCTGACGAATCGGTGCTTATTAGCATTGATAAACTCTGAAGAACAGACTCAGTTCCATGAACTTAAAAGACTGGTTCAAGCACGAATGGCACGATATAAAAGGCAACGCCAAGTGGGGTTTCTATAAATGGATTTTTGGTTTGCTCATGATTGTTGGTGCAGCTGTCGTGAGTCTCGGCGCTTATTTCGTCCACAAGTTCGTTCAAACGGGGTTCTGGGAAATAGACGGTCCCCCCTTAATGTTCAAGAATCCCCAATAATCTATGCCCTCCTAAATAGTTGAAATCACGAAGTGAGATCCGAGGAGCATCAGTGTTCGATATTCATCTGAGTCTGTTGAAAAAGTCGACTCGGAATAGATTTCGGAGCAGATTTTATTTGCCGAGACTATCCCGTGTTGTGCTACTGGGTACAGCAGGGAGGAACAACGCCGATGATGGGTCACCAGAACCGGA
>Ga0210394_10007562_pt1 | contig 11412 bp, 9 predicted proteins | sample IncBWC12MmetaG_FD_160121 | JGI IMG/M metagenome (GOLD analysis project Ga0210394, IMG submission 160121) | Forest soil microbial communities from Barre Woods Harvard Forest LTER site, Petersham, Massachusetts, United States - Inc-BW-C-12-M | ecosystem: Environmental > Terrestrial > Soil >... | reverse complement strand
TCCAACACCAGGAATGCCAGGGAAATCACGCCCAGCACCGGCGCTTCGTGGCTCACCGAGAGAATTCTCCCCAGCCACGCCTCCAGCGCATACACCGGACTGACCATTCCAAACGCATTCAGCAGCGCCCCAAAACTAAAAACGATCGCCAGCGCGGCAATATCCTTTCGCCGCGAAAAATAACCGATGCCGGAACGAATCGGGTCAATCATCAACTCCGAAGCCGGCAGTCTGCTCATGACGCCGACATTGTCATGCGGACATGCGTGCACGCAGTCCAGGCAAAACGTGCAATCCATGTTGCCCACTTTGCGCGGCTGAAACAGCGCCAATTCGCAGCCACGTTGCAGAATCACCAGTCCAGCCGTGTTCCCGAACGTGTGGCCGTCCGCTGACGCAGTTGCCTGCTCGACGGCAACTCCGCGACGCCCGCGGATGCAATCCTTAGTAGTGCAACGATCACAAACCTTCGCCTCGCGAACCTTCACCTCCAACGGAGAGAGTGTCGAAGCGATGAAATTGAACTGCCCAATCGGACAAACAAACTTGCAGAAGGATGCGTGCTTGAACAGCCCATCGACCACCAGGACAGCCGCAAAATACGTGATCGCCAGCATGGCTGTCCACCACGGCGAAGACCACAAATCAAAAAGTTCATACGTAAACAAAATCACCACAAACAAAACAACCGAAAGCCACTTGTTTCTCAACACTCGCGGCCAGTCGAATCGCGGCCGAAACACCCGGCGCGCAATATTACGCAGAAACAGGAACGGACACGCCAGGCAGAAAAAGTTTCCCGCACACAACAACACCAGCACCAGTGCACCGCGAAAATGCACCCAAGTGAGCACCGTCGCCAGATTCTTGGGCGCCAGCGTCGGTCCAACCAGTCCGTGAAGGATCATGACAACGGAAACAACCAGCAGGGGTATCTGCAGCACCGTGCGGGAATGACGCCAACGTAGAAACCTGCCGATAATCGCCACGCGCAGCAGATCGAAGCGCGGCGCTTCCATCGGCACAGTCGGCGAATTGGAAGAAGTAGTGCCCAACGAGCTCAAGTCGCCTGGAGATTTTGGATCTTCATTTCGCGGTCCAACGTCTGACCATTCGCCAAAGTGATGTGAAATAAAACTGTCCAATCGCCCCGCATACCGAGGTCAAGTGTACCCTGATAGCGCCCTGGGCCCACTTCCTTGGCTTCACCGAAAACGGGTCGCATCCCCGCATGAGACATATCGCCTTCCAGCGAAACGCGGGCTCCGCCGACCCGTTGACGGTTGCGGCCGGTCAACGTAATCGTGAAGGTGTTCACACCAATGCGTGGAGGTCTTGGATCACTTTCGTATGTAAGATCAACGTCGCTCGAGACGCCGGAAGACTTAGCGCAGCCGTTTAGTTGTGAATTCACAAACAAAAACAACGTTGCAGCAAGAACATCGAAGAGTCGATTCCGAGCCATGTAGGTACTTCATTCCTGGTGTTGCGAAAAACACCGCCAGCCAGATGGCAGTGATGCGTTACGCAGCAGCGGCGGCTTCTACCTTCTTCGCCCCTTTGTTCCATTCGCACGTGCACACCGACAGCCCTTCCTCTCCCTTAGGCGGAAACATGTGGTAGTACATGCCGAGGACCATCGGAATAAAGACGATCGTGTTGTAAAACAGGTGCAGCTCCACGCGCGGTACGAACAACTGCAGCACGCTCATTGGCACCGGCTTGCCCCAAAAATTGTGACGCATCGTCGCTTGCGTGATCAGCAGAAGATGCTCAATGTGGTGCCAGAACTGGATCACCAGCGCCACCGTCCACCACATTCGCCCCGTCCCGGTAAATCCCTTTCGCAAAACCCAGATGCCGATCAACATCACCAGCGCATACGCGTAATGCAGCACTTCCGACTTGATCAGCCACGGATACCACAACCCCACAAGGCCGTTGGCCAAGGGCCTTGGCCAACCCATCACATAAATCTGATACGCCTGAAAAAGATGCTCGGCCCAGTGCGCCAGAACCACCGCCATAAATATCTGCAGCGCGCGTTCATGCCACTTGGAATTCAGTTTGTCGTAAAGGCTGGAACCCGTAGCCGCCGGATAATGCGTGCTATTAATAGCAGGAGTGGAGACCGCCATATCCCTTGCCTCCCAATACTCAAACTTTAGCGAAAATCAGTCGAACACGCACCACTTCTCGTCCGGGAATGGTTCCACATGGTCCCAAGACCATCAATAGTAGTTTTCTACTAGGGCCGCGCGAGTCCCCCTCTTGTAATATCCCATCGGCTCGTTCTGACTCAACGCACTAAGTTGCAATGCTTTTGCCGTTCGATCCAATCGGTGGTACGGTTTAATTTCACATTTCGATGGCTCGGGGGAACTCAAGAATGTCTGAAAATCAAGTGATCGCAAACCAGAAGCAAATTTTGAAAAACCAGAAATCGATTCTCGCAAACCAGGGCGCCATTAAGGCCAATCAGGAAACAATTAAGAAAAATCAGGCGTCTATCCTGAAGAACCAGGCCACCCTCGCGGTCATCGTGAAAAATCAAAAGAAGATCCTGGCGAAGCTCAACTAGATCTCGCCAAGAATTCAGGAATCTTCTCTGTCGCGAGCGGGACGTACGCCTGGCCTTTTCCGTCAATCCTCTGACCGGCAGCCAATTCCTTCGTTTTGGCCCCGCGCCTACTCTCTCAACGCAAGCCCGCCATTGCCGTTCGGCATCCCTAACCACTAATACTTTTCAGTTATTGCACGCGGTTCCGCGCCCACTACAATACGCGCAATCTGCGGTGTGTGCCTCGCTTTCAAGACTTTCATGAGGCAATTGCATTTCGAAACGTCGAGGAACGCTGCGGCTCGCCTCTGCACGAGGGAGTTCGCCGCCAATAGCGCCCGGGCTCGCACTATTGCGGTGCCCGGAATCCCCGTGTCCTGGAGATTCCGTGAAAAACATCTTCGTCTGCCTAGTGCTCCTCTTCGCCGCATCCGCAATGGCCGCACAAGATCTCGATACGCCGCCAATCAAGCTCGGCAACATCACTTTCTCGGGCAGCATTCGCGAACGATACGAAGTCTGGAACTGGTTTGAGCCGGCCAGCGGCAACAATCTATACAGCTACTCGGGCACTGTAATCCGATTCGGCTTTTCCCAAAAGCACGAGCACTACGATTGGAATATTGAGTTTGAGGCGCCCATCCTGCTTGGCGTTCCTGACAATGCTGTCCATCCTCCGCCACTGGGACAATACGGGCTGGGCGGCTCCTATTACGCCGCGAACGACAACAGCCGGAATGCCGCATTTATCTTTCCGAAGCAGGCGTTTATACGCTTCAAGGGCGAACACTCCAGCCTCCGTCTCGGGCGCATGGAATTCACCGACGGCAGCGAAGTCAAGCCCAAGGATCCAACGCTGGCATCGCTAAAGGCCGATCGCATCGGCCAGCGTTTGATCGGAAATTTTGGTTTTTCCGACGTCATGCGCAGTCTCGATGGAGGACAGTTCCTCTATTCCAACGGTCCGTGGACATTCACAGCCCTAAGCGCCATACCCACTCGCGGTGTCTTCCAAGTCGATGGCTGGGGCTGGGTGGACACGCCGGTCACCTACGTCGCCCTCACTCGACAAACGGAAATCGGCAGCAGCCACGCCGAATGGCGCGTTTTCGGAATCTACTACAACGACGATCGCAGCATCGTGAAAACCGATAATCGCCCAGCTCCCGCCAAAGCCACCGATTTAGGCGGCATCAACATAGGAACCTATGGCGGGCATTTCATCCTCGCCGCACCCACCTCTTCCGGCACGTTCGATCTCCTCGGCTGGGGCGCGCTGCAAAGCGGCAGTTGGGGATTCCTCACCCAACGCTCTGGTGCGGGCGCAATCGAAGCAGGCTGGCAGCCGACGTTCGCCAGCCGTGTCCGCCCATGGATTCGCGGCGGTTACTACTACTCCAGCGGCGATGGCAATCCCAACGACGGTACTCACGGCACATTCTTCGCCGTCCTTCCCACGCCCCGCGTCTACGCCCGCTTCCCCTTCTTCAACTCCATGAACAACACCGACGCCTTCGTCGAAGTGATGCTACGGCCAAGCAAAGCGCTCACCGTCCGCAGCGACGTGCACGGCCTCTGGTTAAGCAACAAGAATGACCTGTGGTACTCCGGCGGCGGGGCCTTCCAGCCCTGGACCTTTGGCTTCAACGGCAGGCCTTCCAACGGCTCTACATCCCTCGCAACCCTGTATGACATCAGCGGCGACTATAAATGGAAGTACGGCCTCTCCTTCGGCCTGTACTTCGGTTACGCGCAAGGCGGCAACGCAATCAAGAAAATCTATCCCATCAACTCCAACGGCGCCCTGGGCTACTCCGAGCTAAACTACCGCTTCTAATCACAAGCGCATTGAGGTAGCCGTCCTCTTGGTTTTTTCCACGCCGTTTGTAGGGGCGGCTTTATGCCGCCCTTCTTGGGTTTACGCCAGCGCGGCGCTTCCTCACCTTGCATGAAACCCGCTCCGTTTGCGAAACGCCTTTAAAACTCGCGCCCTTCTCAAACCGCAACATACGAATACCGCCCCTCACACTGCAGCAACGCGATCGCCGCCGTCATTGAAGCAACCACCAACACGCCCGGCCACGTATGCGCCAGCAGATCCCTCACAATCTCTTCCGGTTGTCCGCTCAACCCATACTGCCTGACGAGCACCCGCGCCTGCTCTTCCGTCGCTGTATGGCAGCACAAAAACTGCACGCCTCTGGATTGCAGCGTCTGCATACTCGAATCCTGAAGCGCCGAACTCTCGTCATTGGGGTCCTGATCGCTACCCTGCGCGCCCACTGCAACCTTGCTCACATAAAAAGGATTCCGCACCGCCGCACCGCCCGTCTTCGGATCGTCCACCTTCAACCACTCTCCAACTCGATATTTCTCCCACACGTAATCATCGAAATTCAATAAATTGGCGGGCCCATGCATCGCCGCAACGACTTTGATCTGCTTCACTGGAATGTTGAAACCAAAATGCAGTCCGTTCAGCGAATTCTTGATCGAATTCAGAAACTTGCCTTCGCCGACCTGTGTCGCGTCAAACACCTGCTTAACGCGCGCCACATCCTTGACCAATCGCTCGAACTCCGCAATTTTCCAATCCGTGGCGCGATACACCAATTGCCCCGCGCCCACAGATCCAGCCGCCCCAAGCGCCGCCACACCCGCGGTCGCCTGCTCCACAAAGAATCGCCGAGACATCCTGGTCATGGTTTCTCCTCCGAATGGCCTTTGGCGCATCGTACGCTTCATCTCATACTACGTGAGCAGGCCTGGTCAGGAATCTTCTGGCGCAGGAAGAAAAAATCTCCACGCGAACCCGTCGGCCTGAAAGAACTGGCGCAGCATCTTAGTTCTACCGCCCGATCACTCCGCAATCGCCGCACCCTGACCATCGGAATCCTCACCACCATTGGCCAGCCCACGTCGAATATTGGTAGAATCGCCGCGCAGTGCGTGCTGAACCAGCTCAAAGGCTTGGAGCCGTTTCGCAAACAGATCACTGTCGAACCCGAACTCGTCGTACGCGAATCAACACGCGGCATCAACGGTGGTTCCAAGCACGGCAGAATCGCCGCCCGCTCCAAGGAGAGGAAGCAATCTAAATCGCGAGTACAAAGCTCGCTCGAGTCCCGGCAAGTGCAGCACAAAAATCAGAAACTAAAATCGAAGGAGCATTCCCATGGCAACCATCACCACAAAAGACGGAACACAAATCTATTACAAGGATTGGGGCAAAGGGCAGCCCATCGTGTTTAGCCACGGCTGGCCGCTGTCGGCTGATGATTGGGACACCCACATGCTGTTCTTTCTCCAGCATGGTTATCGCGTCATAGCGCACGACCGCCGCGGACATGGTCGTTCCTCTCAGCCCGGAGACGGACATGACATGGATCATTACGCCGACGATCTGGCCGCGCTGACCGAACATCTCAACCTAAAGGACGCGGTGCATATCGGCCACTCCACCGGTGGGGGCGAAGTGGTGCACTACATCGCGCGCCACGGCGAAAGCCGCGTGGCAAAAGCGGCGATCATCAGCGCGGTGCCGCCGTTGATGCTGAAGACGCCGGCCAATCCCGGCGGGCTGCCCAAAGAAGTGTTTGACGATTTACAAGCGCAGCTCGCCGCCAACCGTGCCCAGTTCTATCAGGATGTCGCGTCTGGACCTTTCTACGGTTACAACCGGCCAGGTGCGAAACCCTCTCAAGGGGTGATCTGGAATTGGTGGCGTCAAGGCATGATGGGAGGCGCCAAGGCCCATTACGACGGCATCGTCGCCTTCTCTCAGACCGATTTCACCGAAGACCTCAAGAAAATCACTGTGCCAGTGTTAGTGCTGCACGGCGATGACGATCAGATCGTTCCTTATGCCGATGCCGGACCGCTGTCGGCAAAGCTGCTGAGGAACAGCACATTGAAAATCTACAAGGGCTTTCCACACGGCATGCCCACAGTCCACGCGGACCAGATCGACGCCGATCTCCTCGCCTTCCTGAAAGGCGCATCCTCCACCGCCTCTGCCTAACTCCAGTTCAGTCGCAACGCGATCTTCGGCTCGATTCTCTCTGGCTGGCCTACCCTTTGCGCTTTTGTTTCTCGCAAAGGGTGGGTCTTGGGTTGAACCCCGAGCGCGAATTTGCGTGTGACGAGTGGCCCAGGCTTAGATCTTCATCCGTCCACACGATTTCTAAGAGTTATCGTCCTAGGTGGCCTACTCTTTGCCTTTCAAAGGGTGGGCCGCTCTTCGCTTTAGTTTTCTTCGCGAAACAATAACTAATTTTCAGTAACCATTACTGGACTAACTCTACTGAATGCCGGGTGCCCCCGGGTTCAATTCGCATACCCTCTTCAACCTGGAGCGGAAAATTGACTCATTCTCAGCAAGTATTACTAGACAAGCAGTACTAAGTGCTATATACCCCAGCATGTACGCTCGAAATAGTTTCGAACACTCACGCCGCTACTCCACACGCTCACGTCCAGTTCAAAACACACGATTTTCTATCCTGCTTGTTTTCACATACATGCGCACACTTGCACCCGCAACCCCTTTCCTTTGATATACTTCCGCAAAACACCGGGGGTAGGCATAGGCCAAGTCGTAGCCACCAAGTACAAGTACAGAGTTCCAATTTGGGACGGAGCTTCGATTTTACTGCGAGGCTACCCGCGTCACTTCCGCTTGCGCTTCTTGCCATCCACATTCAGCGCAAGTTCGTGCGCCGATTCAATGTTGTGCCGCTCCAGCTCCGCGGCCAATCCTTCATCCGTCAAATCCAGCCGGTGCGAATGCTTCCAGTCGTGATGCACGATCTTGGTCATGCGCTTCACCACTTCGTCGTCGTGCGTCTCGATGGCCAGCTCCCGCCGGCTGTCAAAACTTCCCGGCGCAAGATTGATGGAGCCTACAATCACGCGGCACTCATCGATCAGCAGCATCTTTGCGTGCAGCTTCAAATGTTTCAGCTTGTGAACCTTGATACCCACATCGTCCATGGTGCGCAACCCGCCAACGCCCTCGGTAAGCTTTTCCTTCTGCAACTTGTGCGGCGGCCGCGCCATCACGTGTATTTTCACTCCGCGCATCGCCGCGCGCACCAGCCGTTCGATAATCACCGCATCCTGGTAGCGTTCGTTCTGCAGAAAAATCGAATGCTTGGCCTTGTCGATAAATCGCGCGATGCGTTCCCGCCCGTTTCCGGTGCACCAGATCAAATGCGCATTCTCTCCGGCATCGAATTTCTTGCGCTTCCAATCGGCCTCGAAGCATTCGATAATTTCCCGCACTTCTTTCTTGTGCGAAGTCACAATCGCGTAATCGCGCGTCACCGTCAGATTCTTCGTCTCCCAATTCAGCGACTTAATGAACGCCGTGGCATCGTCCACCACCATGGACTTCTCATGGGTCATCCCAAACGCAGGGTTGCTGTCGATCACATCCACACCGGCTGCCAGCAACATTTTTCGCGAATGCTGATTCTCCGCTTCACCACTGCGCCGGTTGGGATTCAACATGATCCGCACGTTCACCCCCCGGCGCTTTGCCGCAATAACCGCGTTCAATATCGCCGGGTCCGAAAAAACAAACATCTTCACGCGAATCGATTTCGCCGCTCCATGAATGGCGTCCAGGATCGGCTTGGCCGAATCGTCTGGCAATACAATTAAGGAACGCGACATACCATCTCCCATGATCCCAACAACAGACTCGTCCGCCGTCCACCGCATCGGTCCAAGCCGCAAATTACCAGCTACAATTCCGTCGCCGCTGCCGTCCCCTCGAACTGTACACGATAAAGTTCCGCGTACACTCCTCCAAGTTTCATCAACTCGTCATGAGTTCCCTGCTCCGCCACCACTCCCTCTTTCAACACCAGTATCTTCGACGAATTGCGAATGGTGCTTAGCCGGTGCGCAATGGTGATCACCGTCCGCCCTTTCATCAACCGCTCCAGCGCCTTGATCACCAAACTCTCCGATTCGGTGTCCAGCGCGGCGGTAGGTTCATCCAGAATCAGTATTGGGTTGTTGCGAATAATCGCCCGCGCAATTCCAATTCGCTGGCGCTGTCCACCGGAAAGCGTGTCACCTCGTTCGCCCACAACGGTGTCGTACCCATGCGGCATGCGCGAAACAAATTCATCGACATCCGCGAGTTTCGCGGCATCCATAATTTCTTCTTCCGTAGCGCCGGCCCGGCCATACGCAATGTTGTCGCGCACCGTTCCCCGAAAAAGAACCGTCTCTTGCAAAACGTAGCCGATGTGGTTCCGCAGCCCCTGCAGCTTGTAATCGCGAATATCGACGCCATCGATCTCAATCTTTCCGGCCGTCGGGTCGTAAAATCTAGGAATCAAACTCACGATGGTGGATTTCCCGCCCCCGGTCGGGCCAACCACTCCAATCATTTCGCCCGGTTTGATTTTGAAACTGACTTCCTTCAACACCGGCGCGTCCGGATTGTAGGCAAAAGCCACGCGATCAAACACGATCTCGCCGGCAATCGATTCCGGCTCGTGCGCATTTGCCTTCTCGGGAATAACCGTATCGGCCTCCAGAATCGCGCGGATCCGATCCACTCCGACCGCTGTTTGCGCGATCGAATTCGTCATGGTCGCCAGATCCTGCACCGGCTTGAAGAATTTCGCCAGGTACGAAAGAAAAACCGTCAGCGCGCCGGCAGTCATCACTCCAGCAAGAATCAGCGCCGAGCCTCGCCACAACACGATAGCCACGCAAAAAGAAACCGTCACGGTTACAATTGGGGACAACAACGCCTTTACCCGGCGAGCTTTCAGCGCCGCGTCCACCGTCGCCTTGCTTACCGCTCCCAATTCCTCCTGCGCCAGATCCTGTCTTCCGAAGGCCTTCACCACCCGCATGGACTGCAGCCCTTGCTCCACCACCGCGACGACATTGCTTTGCTGCCGTCGCACTTCGTGCGTCGCCTTCTTCACCGCCTTCTTGAATCTCGCCACGAAGAAAAGCATGAAGGGCGTCACCGCAATGGCAATCAGCGTGAAATCCCAGTTCAACCAAAACATGATGAACAGCATGCCCACGATGGTGAACGAGTCGATGGCGATGTCCAGCGTGGAACTCGAAGCGAAAGCCTGTATGGTCTGCACGTCAGCGGTGATGGTGCTCAGCAATGCGCCGGTCTGATGCGAATCGTAATAACTCAACGAAAGCTGTTGCAGATGGTGGTACGTGCGCATGCGCAGGTCATTCGCCACCCACTGCCCAACGCTAGTCGTGTAATAGTGTGCGACGTACGAAGCCAGCGCGCCCATGGCCGCGATAACAATCGCCGAGACCGCAGCAGCAAACGCAATTTGCATCTTGCTGCCGTGGCCCAGTATCGGGCTCAACAAATGCTCGATCCAGTGCGGCAGCTTGTGCGATCCGATAACGTTATCCAGAACAATTTTCAGCGGCCACGGCTCGGCCACGCTCATCGCAGTCTGCGCAATCATCACCAGCAGAATGACCAGAAGAGTGCCGCGGTAGGGGCGAACCAGGGTAAGAATCAGGCCAATCAAGAAGACGCTCCCTGTCCGGGATTAATTTGAAGGAATAGGCGGAAGAAGCAAACGTACAATACACCGCTCTGCAAGCAAGTTCAACGACCAGCACAAATCCCGCATGCGCGAAATAACGCTGCCGCTGGATGCAAAATTCTCAACGATTATTCGAGACTATTTCAGATACGGAACGAATCCCTGCGTAGCTGTCTTCAGCTTGTACACCGAGGTAGTCGCGGTGATGTACAGCGTATCTAATCCCGCGTCGCCCCAGGCAAGATTGGCCGGCTGCTCCGGTAACAAAATAGTTCCCAGGTGATGGCCCTGCGGGTCCCAGACCCAGATTCCTCCCGGCCCGGTGACGTAAACATTCCCGCGACGATCGACTTTCATTCCGTCGGGAACTCCTTCGCCTCTTCCGCCAGGTTCCTCGCCAAAAATGCGACCGTTTGCGAGCGTTCCGTCGGGCCGGAAATCATAAACTCGAATGTTGCGCTGTTTGCTGTCGTCCACATAAAACTTCTTTCCATCGGGAGAGAACGCCAAACCATTGGGCTGGGTAAGTTCCTTAGTGAGCAGCGTGGCTTTTCCCGAAGCGTCCAGGCGAAACACGCCTTGAAAATCCAGCTCTTGCTTTTCACCCGCGACCAAATCCAGCGTTGGATCGGTAAAATACAACGCGCCATCCGGCCCAAGGACCACGTCGTTTGGGCTGTTGAACTTTTTCCCCTCGAACCGGTCCGCGAGAACAATGTATTTCCCATCGGCGCTGATCTGAATGATGGCGCGAAGAACGCTGGCGCAATCGATCAGCCGATGTTGCACATCGTAAGTGTTTCCGTCGGGGTCGCCCAGGGAGATGAGTTCGGTCTTCTGACCGTCGAGCGATACCTTGTAAATCTTGTTTTGCTCTTCGTCGCTGACGTACAAGAATCCCTCAGGATCCCACACCGGACCTTCCGTGAAACCAAATCCTTTGGCGACTACCTCCAGCTTCACGTCTTTGGAAATGAGCTTCCAGAAATCCGGTGAATCCGCGCGCAGAGAAAACTCGCGGGGCGGCTTCGTTTTTTCCTGGCTCGCAACGTGAACGGCACAAATCAGCAACACCGCGGCAAAAGAAAGCAGTCGTCTCATTTGCTCGGTCCCCAGCAACGCAAACCTATGACACTCGCAAATCACAAACTTTCGTCTTCCCAGTTTTGTTTCTTGGCCGGCTTTTCCGTAGCTTTTCGAGCGGCGGTCATCAGGTAGCCCACCAAATCGTCGAGTTGAGAAGGAGAAAGAGTCTTGCCGTAATCCGCTGGCATCAGGGATTCTTGCGAGCGAGTA
>Ga0210394_10007561_pt1 | contig 11413 bp, 11 predicted proteins | sample IncBWC12MmetaG_FD_160121 | JGI IMG/M metagenome (GOLD analysis project Ga0210394, IMG submission 160121) | Forest soil microbial communities from Barre Woods Harvard Forest LTER site, Petersham, Massachusetts, United States - Inc-BW-C-12-M | ecosystem: Environmental > Terrestrial > Soil >... | reverse complement strand
GCGGCCCGCAGAGTTGGCCGCCGACCCCACGGCATTGGCCGGCATCAGCAGGATGGCCGGCGCCGGCGCGCGGATGTACGCCGACGTGCTGCGCGGCGACCGGGTAATCGAACTGCTCGACGTCGACTACCCGGACCCGCTGGCGCTGCTGTGCTGTGCCGCCGATCGGATCCGCGACGCCGCGCCGAGCGAGCCGCTGACCCCGCTGTATCTGCGCCGCCCGGACGCGGTCGAGCCTGGCGCCGCCAAGTCGGTAACGCGATGACGGCCGATGCGACAGCGGGCGACGGTGTGAGCGTGGTGGCGATGCTGCCCGTGCATATCGATGCGCTGATGTGCTTCGAGCGCGAGATGTTCGGCGCTGAGGCATGGTCAGCCCAGGCCTATCGCGAGGAGCTGGCCGATCGAGATCACCGTAGTTACGTGACCGCCCTGGACAGTTCGGGTGCGCTGGTCGGCTGGGCCGGCGTGCGGGTTCTCGGCGCGGATGCTGAGGTGCTCACCGTCGGGGTGGTGCCGTCGGCCCGGAGGGCCGGGATCGGGCGGCTGCTGCTGGGCACGCTGCTCGCACACGCCGTCGAACGCGGTGCCGAGCAGGTCTTCCTGGAGGTCCGGGTCGACAATCCGGCCGCACTCGCGATGTACGAGAACGACGGGTTCGCCCGCCTCGGCATCCGTCGCGGGTATTACGAGAACGGCCGGGTCGACGCGGTCACAATGCGCAAGGGACTCGTTGATGAGCGGATACGCCGATGAATTCTGAACCGCTGGTACTGGGGATCGAGACGTCCTGCGACGAGACCGGCATCGGGATTGTGCGTGGCCGCACGCTGCTCGCGGACTCGATCGCCAGCAGCGTCGAACAGCACGCCCGGTTCGGCGGCGTTGTGCCCGAGGTCGCCAGCCGGGCACATCTGGAGGCGATGATCCCGACGATGCGCCGCGCCTTCGCCGACGCCGGGGTGACGGCGAGTGACGTCGATGCCGTCGCGGTCACCGCCGGGCCGGGGCTGGCCGGTGCGCTGCTGGTTGGCGTCGCGGCGGCGAAGGCGCTGGCGCTGGCGCTGGGCCGGCCGCTCTACGGGGTGAACCACCTCAGCGCTCATGTGGCCGTCGATCTGCTGGAGAATGGCCCGCTCGACGAGCCGGCGATCGCGTTGCTGGTCTCGGGTGGTCACTCGTCGGTGCTGCTGGTGCCGCGGGTGGGCGGGGTCGAGCTGACCGAGCTCGGCGCGACGGTCGACGACGCGGCCGGGGAGGCGTTCGACAAGGTGGGCCGCCTGCTCGGGTTGCCGTTCCCCGGAGGACCGCCGATCGATCGGCTTGCCAGTGACGGTGATCCCGCCGCGATCGCTTTCCCTAGGAGCATGACCGGACCACACGACGAGCCGTTCGCGTTCTCCTTCTCCGGCCTGAAGACCGCGGTTGCCCGCTGGGTCGAGGCCCGTGAGCGTAGCGGTCGGCCGGTCCCGCTGGCCGATGTCGCAGCTTCGTTCCAGGAGGCAGTGGTCGATGTGCTGACCGCGAAGGCGGTCCGGGCGGCCAGGGAGCACGGCGTCGACTACCTGCTGCTCGGCGGCGGGGTCGCGGCGAACTCACGGCTGCGTGCGGTAGCGGCCCAGCGCTGCGAGGCGGCCGGCCTGCGGTTGCGGGTGCCACGTCCCGGTCTCTGCACGGACAATGGCGCGATGGTCGCGGCACTCGGCGCCCAGCTGGTGATGCGCGGTGCGCGACCGTCCGAGCTGCGTATACCGGCCGATCCGGGCCTGCCGATCACAGAGGTTCTGCTGTGAGCTACCCGCTGAGGTCGCGCCGTGAATGACGCCGTGGCCGGTGCGGTGCCGGTGCTGATGTGGGAGGTCCGGGTGGCCGACGGCCGGCTGGACGAGCTGCTTGCCTGGGTCTCGGCCAACGCCGAAGCGTCCGCCGAGGTGTACCGCAGCCACGGGCCGCAGCCGCGAGTGGTCGTCATCGGTGCCCGCCCGCTGCCGTCGCCGCCGGATGGGCTGGTCGCCCGGCCCGCTCATTCCTGGCCGTTCGAGCGGATCCCCCGATGAGCTGGAAATCGTGGAGTTTTTCCGTCGGAATCCGACGGAAAAACTCCACGATTTCTAAGCGATCATGAGCTGGCGGCGGACAGTCCGGGCGACGTAGGAGGGGCGTTCAGTCAGGTCTGCCCAGGTGAAGCGCAGTACTGTCCAGCCGAGCCCGCTCAGCGCGTTCTGCCGCTGCCGATCACGTTGGAACCGCTCGACGTCGCTGTGGAACGCCCAGCCGTCTGCCTCGATCGCGACTTTACGGCCGACCAGTGCGATGTCGACGACGGCGACCAGGGCTCCGCCGTGCCACACCGGGTAGTTGGCAACCCAGTCGTTGATGCCCGCCGTGGCGAGGATGCGGTGCAGGATCCGCTCTGACTCCGCTGCCGCGCCGTCGCCCGCCTGGGCAGCGATCCGCCGCAGCTCGGTATTGCCCCGGCGTCCCGGGTAGTCGCGCAGCCGCCGGGCGATGTCGGATGTGGTGATCCATCTGCGTTGCAGCGCTCGATCGGCCAGCCGGCAGGCGTCCGGATGCGGCAATCGGCCGAGGTGGTCGAGCACCGTCCAGATCATGGTGGTCGTCGGCAAGCCGTCGCGGTGCTGTAGCGCCTTCTTCGGCACGAACACCCGGTGCAGTCGCACTCCGTCCGGTATCGCCAAGCGGCGGTTCGGATCGACGATCAGCTCGATCCGCCGAGGCTCGCTGGGTTCGATGCCCCATAGGTGGGCGGCGGTGCCGAAACCGAGCGCGCCGCCAGTGGCCAGCACGCCGCACCACAGTCGGGCCCGGTAGGTGAGCGGCGCGCCGCGGGCCACAAAGACGCCGCGGCTCACCACTCTGACCGCGCCCGAGGCCACCAGCCGGTCGACGGCGGACCCGCTCAGGCCGCAGCCCATCAACTGCGCGCGGGACGCGACGCCGTCCTGCGCGGCGCAGACCTCGCCCCACGACATCGAGGAGATGATGCCGCACCTCGGCGGAGCGCCCGCTCGGTTATCCACACGCAGCGGATTCGCGCGGATTTCGCGCCAATTTATCCACAGCCACAGCCCGGCGTTGAGAGTTGGCACTCATCGCGTTAGAGTGCCAACAGGATCCGGTTGACCCCCGCGACGGCAGCCGTCTCCGCTCATGGACAGTTCATTGGACATTTTGAAACCCGAGAAGGGGAGATCCACCGTGACCGCCACCAAGGTCAGCATCAAGCCGCTCGAGGACCGCATCGTCGTCCAGGCGAACGAAGCCGAGACCACGACCGCCTCGGGCATCGTCATTCCTGACACGGCGAAGGAGAAGCCCCAGGAGGGCACCGTTCTCGCTGTTGGTCCGGGTCGTATCGACGACAAGGGCAACCGCGTCCCGCTGGACGTCAGCGTCGGCGACGTCGTCCTCTACAGCAAGTACGGCGGCACCGAGGTTCGTTACGCCGGAGAGGACTACCTCGTCCTGTCGGCTCGCGACGTCCTCGCCGTCATCTCCAAGTAAGGCGAATTGAAGGCGCGATGACCCGATTGGGTTGAGTTTCGTCCGCGCTGTTGCCTTTCCGTTCTGGGTCGCCGGCGGTCGCCCAGGTGGCCAGACTTGGTCACCCGGGTGGCCAGACTTGGTTGCCTGCAGCGTTCGTGCTTGATAGCCGTATTTCGACAGTGCCCCGACCCTCTTGGGGCCGGGGCACTGTCGCTTTCACCTGTGCATACATAGGAAGGAACATTCATGGCGAAGATCCTCAGTTTTGACGAGGACGCCCGCCGCGCGCTCGAGCGCGGTGTCGACAAACTGGCCAACGCGGTCAAGGTGACGCTCGGCCCCAAGGGCCGCAACGTCGTACTCGACAAGTCCTTCGGCGCGCCGGTCATCACGAACGACGGCGTGACCATCGCCCGCGAGATCGAGCTCACCGACCCTTACGAGAACCTCGGTGCCCAGCTGGCCAAGTCCGTCGCGACCAAGACGAACGACGTCGCCGGTGACGGCACCACCACCGCCACGGTGCTCGCCCAGGCGCTGGTCAATCAGGGCCTCAAGAATGTCGCGGCCGGGGCCAGCCCGACCAGCCTCAAGCGGGGCATCGACGCGGCGGTCGAGGCGGTCAGCAAAGCCCTGGACGCGGCGGCGACCCCGGTCAACGGTGAGCAGGAGATCGCCCACGTGGCGACGATCTCGGCTCAGGATCCGACGATCGGCAAGCTGATCGGTGAGGCGTTCACCAAGGTCGGCAAGGACGGTGTGATCACCGTCGAGGAGTCCCAGTCGGTCGAGACGGCGCTCGAGTTCACCGAGGGCATGCAGTTCGACAAGGGCTACATCTCGCCGTACTTCGTCACTGACGCCGAGAGCGCCGAGGCCGTCCTGGACGACCCGTACCTGCTCATCACCACGCAGAAGATCTCCAGCCTGGCCGATCTGCTCCCGCTGCTGGAGAAGGTCGTCGAAGCCAGCAAGCCATTGGTGATCATTGCTGAAGACGTCGACGGTGAGGCGTTGTCCACCCTCGTGGTGAACTCGATCCGCAAGACGTTCGTCGCCGTCGCGGTCAAGGCGCCGTTCTTCGGCGACCGGCGCAAGGCGTTCCTGCAGGATCTTGCCATCGTCACCGGTGCGCAGGTCGTGGCGCCCGAGGTCGGCCTCAAGCTCGACCAGGTCGGCATGGAGGTGCTCGGCCGCGCGGGTCGGGTCTTGGTCACCAAGGACAACACCACCGTGACCCACGGCGGCGGCGGCCAGGCCGCGATCGACGATCGGATCGCTCAGATTCGCCGTGAGATCGAGGACACCGACTCGGACTGGGACCGCGAGAAGTTGCAGGAGCGGCTGGCCAAGCTAGCGGGCGGCGTTGGCGTCATCAACGTCGGCGCGGCTACCGAGGTCGAGTTGAAGGAACGCAAGCACCGCATCGAAGACGCAATCGCGGCGACGCGGGCGGCCATCGAGGAAGGCATCATCGCCGGCGGCGGTGCCGCACTCGTGCACGCTGGTGCTGCAGTCGATGGTGACCTCGGTCTGACCGGTGACGACGCGACCGGAGTCGCGATCGTGCGGTCGGCACTCGGCGAGCCGCTGCGTTGGATCGCCAGCAATGCGGGCGAAGAGGGCTACGTGGTCGTTGCGAAGGTGCGCGACATGCCAGCAAATCACGGCCTGAACGCGGCGACGATGGAGTACGGAGACCTGGTTGCCGCCGGTGTCGTCGACCCGGTCAAGGTGACCAAGGCTGCGCTGGCCAACGCCGCCTCCGTCGCTTCGCTGCTGCTGACCACGCAGAGCCTTGTCGTGGAGAAGCCGGCCGAGGAGGCCGCGCACGAGGGGCACGGCCACGACGGGCACGGCCACGGTCACAGCCACGGGCCTGGCTTCTAAAGCGAACTGATCGCGCCGCGGGAATCGCTCGGTCGGTTCCCGCTTACGCGGCGCGGTGTCGTTCGAACCGTCGATCGGCGTGTACGGCGACGGCCCCGTGGCGGTGTTCCACCGTGTGGTGGAGCCCGCTTCGGGGCCGAAACCCCTGGGCGGGCGCCTGCCGACTCTGGTCCGCGACCGGTCTGGCGGTCTGGGCGGTCTGGGCGGTCTGGATAGTCTGGCGAGCTATGCAGTCTGGCGAGCCAGGATTGTCTCGCGCTCCTCGACCGACATCCCGCCCCAGACGCCGTACGGCTCGCGGGCGACGAGGGCCCATCGCAGGCAACTCTCCACCACCGGGCAACCCGCGCACACCGCCTTGGCGGTCCGTTCGCGCCGCGCTCTTGATGGCCCGCGCTCGTTCTCGGGGTGATAGACGGTCGAGGTGTCACAGCCTCGGCCGGCGGCCTGGACCTCCCAGTCCCAGTCACCTTGGCGTGGCGCGGGAAGCCGTCGCACCTCTGCCATCGATCTGCCCTCCCAGTCCCGGCTGCCGCTCGATGTCGACTGCAGCGCTTTGACTGATCCAAAGAGCGACGGACCGAAAGGTGACGGTCGGGATCAAAAGTTTCTGCGGCAGTCACGCAATGGCTGAACCGCACGCACAGAATTGCCCGTTTTGCAGGCTTTGGGGCTAACCTGTGGAGGCTGGTCAGTGCCGCCGCGCCGCCGCGTTCGTCGCGTCGGTATATCCGCGGGCGTAGTCCCAACTGACGTACGCGTCCGGATGCGGCTCATAGGCCGGCTCGTGCACGTGGGTCCGCCCCTCGCCGAGCAGTGCGCGCAGGTTTGCCGCCATCAGATCCCAGCCGAAGAAGTGCAGCTCGCCACAGTCGCCACATTCGACCGCTATGCCGTCCACGCCACTTGGGGCAAGCGCTTGCTTGAACTCGGCCAGCTCGTCGAGGTCGCCCTGGACGGCAATCCGCTCCTCATCGGTCAGCGGCTCGATCGGATCGTTCTCGTCCAGCAGCGACGCGGGGTCGTTCGGATCGTCGAGGAACGGATCCAGCGGGCCATCCGGTGCGATCATGAGCATTCCTCCGGCTGGCGAACGCGCGAACCCGTCGATGAAGGACCAGTCGCCGCGAGGCTGGAAACCGTCGACCTGGGGAACGCGAACGATGTCACAGGACAACCGTAAGGCTTGACCGCCTCCGCGCGCCAACCGGAACCGGGGAAGGATCTCCAATAGTGAGGGATCTCGGCCACATTCTTGGACGCGGCGGAGTGGCCCCCACCGTGTCGTCACCGCGCCGGTCGCCCGCGTAGCATGGGGGTCCGAGCCTCGAGGAGTACGCGTTGAGCAGTCAGTCCGAAGGCCTGCCCGCCAAGTTCGCCCGGATCGGTCTCACGTTCGACGACGTGCTGCTGCTGCCCGGCGCGTCCGACGTTATTCCCAGTGAGGTCGACACCACGGCGCGGGTAACCCGCAACATCTCGGTTCGGGTGCCCCTGCTGTCCTCGGCCATGGACACGGTGACCGAGGCGCGGATGGCGGTGGCGATGGCCCGCCAGGGCGGCGTCGGCGTGCTGCACCGCAACCTCCCCGCCGACGAGCAGGCGAGTCAGGTCGACCTGGTCAAGCGTTCGGAGGCCGGAATGGTCTCCAACCCCGTTACCTGCTCGCCGCAGGCCACCCTGGCCGAGGTCGAGGCGCTCTGTGCCCGCTACCGCATCTCTGGCGCACCGGTCGTCGATGCGGCCGGCGTGCTCGTCGGCATCGTCACCAATCGGGACATGCGCTTCGAGACGCACCGGGAACGGCTGGTCCGGGACGTGATGACGCCGATGCCGCTGATCACCGCGCCGGACGGCGTGTCCAAGGAGGACGCGCTCGGGTTGCTGGCCAGGCACAAGATCGAAAAGTTGCCGTTGGTCGATCCGGCGGGGCGCCTCACCGGTTTGATCACGGTCAAGGACTTCACGAAGAGCGAGGAATTCCCGCTCGCTACCAAGGACGCGCACGGCCGGCTGGTGGTCGGCGCCGCGGTCGGCGTCGGCGAGGATTCCTACAAGCGGGCCCGCGGACTGGTCGAGGCCGGCGTCGACTTCGTCGTCGTGGACACCGCGCACGGCCACTCGGCCGGCGTGCTGGAGATGATCGTCCGGCTCAAGCGGGATACGTCGATCGACGTCGTCGGCGGGAATGTTGCCACCCGGGAAGGCGCGCAAGCCCTGGTCGATGCGGGTGCCGACGGGGTCAAGGTAGGTGTCGGTCCTGGTTCTATCTGCACCACCCGGGTCGTAGCCGGGGTCGGCGTTCCGCAGGTGACGGCAATCTACGAAGCATCGCTGGCGGCGGGCCCGGCGGGCGTTCCGCTCATCGCCGACGGCGGCTTGCAATACTCCGGCGACATCCCGAAGGCCATCGTGGCCGGTGCCGACACGGTGATGCTGGGCTCGCTGCTGGCCGGCTGCGAGGAGTCCCCCGGCGAGCTGATCTTCATCAACGGCAAGCAGTACAAGTCGTATCGGGGAATGGGTTCGCTGGGCGCGATGCAGTCGCGCGGCGAGCAGAAGTCCTACTCCAAGGACCGCTACTTCCAGCACGACGTCGCCTCCGACGACAAGCTGGTGCCCGAAGGGATCGAGGGGCAGGTGCCCTACCGCGGCCCGCTGTCGGCGGTCGCGCACCAGCTCGTCGGTGGCCTGCGGGCCGGTATGGGCTACGCGGGCGCACAGACGATCGCGGAGCTGCAGCGTCGTGGCCAGCTGATCCGGATCACTTCCGCGGGGTTGAAGGAATCGCATCCGCACGACATCCAGATGACGGTCGAGGCCCCCAACTACGTGTCCCGCTGACAAACCACGACTCCCGCCCGAACCGCGAGGCCGGGGACGGCGTTACTTGTCGCGTAGTTGCGCGCCGAAAACCGCCGCTTGGGTACGGCGCTGCATGTCGAGTTTCGCAAGCAGGCTGGACACGTTGTTCTTGACCGTCTTCTCCGCGAGAAACAGCTGCTCGCCGATCTGACGGTTCGTCAGGCCATCCGCGATCAGGTCGAGAATCCGCTTCTCCTGGGCGTTAAGTGAGGCAATCCGAGGATCGATCACGTCGCCCTCGCGGAGCCGCTTGAGTACGCGCTCGGTGACTCGCGGATCGAGCAGCGAGCGCCCGGCCGCGACCTCGCGCACCGCCTCGACGAGGTTCGACAGCCGGATCTGCTTCAGGACGTAGCCGGACGCGCCGGCGAGCACTGCCGCGAAGATGGCCTCGTCGTCGTCGTAGGACGTCAGGATCAGGCAGCGGATTTCGGGATTGGCGGCGCGAACCTCGCGGCAGACCTCGATACCGCTGCCGTCGGGCAGCCTGCCGTCGAGGATCGCGACGTCGGGACGGGCGGCCGGGATCCGGCGCAGCGCCTCGGCGACGGTGCCCGCCTCGCCGACGATCTCGAAATCCGTCTCGGTGCCGAGCAGTTCCGCTATGCCACGCCGAACAATCTCGTGGTCGTCCAGCAGGAAGATCCGGATGGTGGCGTTCTCAGTCATTCGGCTCCTCTCGGCTCACTCAGTTGCCAGCGGGACGCGCCAGCAGACGTGCGTACCGCCGCCGACGACGTGGCTCAGTTTGAAGGTACCGCCCCGGCTGTCGGCCCGCTGGCGGAGATTGGACAGGCCGCCCTGCCCGGCGGCGTCGCTGATGCCCACTCCGTCATCGATGATCACGAGCACGACCTCCTCGGCGGTGACGCTCAATCGGAGCGCTACCTGGGACGCCTCCGAGTGGCGGATGATGTTCGACAAGGACTCCCGGACGACGGCGGTTACATCGTCGGCCAGCGCGCCCTCAACCATCGTGTCGACCGGGCCGTCGAAGTTGACCTGCGGCTCGAAACCCAGCACCTTGCGGGCCTGCGCCGCCAGATCCAGCACAGCCCCGCGTACTGACCGCTGCTCGGGCCCCGGCTCCTGCAGGTTGAAGATCGTCGTCCTGATCTGGCGGATCGTCTCGTCGAGTTCGCTGACGTGGGCCAGAATCCGCCCGGCGATTTCAGGCACCTCGAGCGTGGCGGCCACGCCTTGCAGGCCGAGGCCGCTGGCAAACAACCGCTGCACCACATGGTCGTGCAGGTCGCGGGCGATCCGGCTGCGATCCTCGAGCATGCCTAGCCGGTTCTGGTCCGAGCGACCCTGCGCCAGCTGGATTGCCAGCGTCGCCTGGTTCGCGAAGTTCGCCGCCATCTCCAGGTCGGACTCGGTGAAGGCCTCGCGTCCCTGTGTCCGGGACAGCACCAGCACGCCCCGGCCGCGCCGCGAACCCTCGAACGGGACGAACATCGTCGGGCCGAGCCCCTCGACGGCTCTGCTGTCGACTCGTCGCTGGTCCGCGCTCGCGTCGGCAAGCAGCATCGGCTGGTTCTGTGCCATTGCCACCCCACTCAGCGAACGCCCGAACGGGATGCGAAACGTCTTGAGGTCGACCTCCCGCACGCCGACGGATGCCTCCACCGCGAACTCGTGATCGCTGATCGGGAGCATGATCACCGCTACGTCGGCGTTGGCGACCTCCTGCGCCCGATCGACGATGAGTTTCAACGGATCGGCGCCCGCCTCGCTGAGGAGCTCGCGGGTGATCTCGGTGGATGCGGCGAGCCAGAGTTGCCGCCGCCGTGCCACGTCGAAATGCTGCGCATGCTCGATCGCGATTCCGGCACTGATGGCGAGTGTGCTCGCCAGCGCGGCGTCGGTGTCGGTGAAGCGCCCGGTCATCGGATCTGCGAGGTAGAGCGTGCCGAACGTCTCGCCGCGCACCTCGATAGGCACCCGCATCAGTGAGCCGCCCTCGGGCAGGCCGTTCATGCCGGTGAGTTCAGCATTGTCCATGCCGACCGGGACGAAGTTGTCCAGTTGGCCGTCCCGGAAGACGCCGAGCATCCCGTAGCGGGCGTTGACCAGTTCCCCGGCGGCAAGCACGATCTGACGGAGGACGTCCTCGGCGGCAAACGCACAGGCAATCGCGTGCTGCGCCTGCATCAGCCGGCGAAGCGCAAGCTGGGCGTCGTGGTCGTCGACGGTGAGCCCCAGCTTGGCGAGGGCAGCGTCCAGCTCGGCGGCACCGGTGACCGGATGGCCACCAGCGCCGCTGAGCGCGCCCATGTCGTCGGCGCTCGGCCGCCTCGGCGAAGCTTCTCTTTGCACCATTTCAGGCGGAAGCCTAGGCGATATCCGGGATCCGGCAACTGCCCCGCACAGGTGGTGCCGGCCGGGCGCGGCCCATGTTCCCCGAAACCGCCGCGCCCGTGCCGAACCACCGGCCGGCGGATGGGTGCAGGAACCCCCGATGCCCCTGCCGTCCGCGACCTACAGTCGGCTGGCTGCACCCGCTGGTTCCGGTAGACCCCCGACTGCCGGAGCGCCGCGGGGCGCCGCCTCTGTTGCAAGATCAAGCTTTCCGCACCGGAGGCGCCGGATCTGTAGCTACACGGCCCGATCCAGCGGGACGTTGGTCCCGCTGTTGTCAGGCGTCTTCGGGCGTGCGGCAGACTCATGGCCATGCCTGAGACAGTGGAGATCGGACGAGGCCGCAGCGCTCGCCGCGGCTATCACCTGGACGAGATCGCGCTCGTTCCTACCCGTCGCACGCGAGGGGCGAAGGTCGTGTCCACGACGTGGCAGATCGACGCCCACTCGTTCGCGTTGCCGCTGGTCGCCGCTCCCTCGGACGCGGTCGTCTCGCCCGAGACCGCGGTGGACATCGAGCGGCTGGGGGGGCTGGCGGTGCTCGACGGGGAGGGTCTGTGGACCAGGCATGCCGACGCCGCCCAGGTGCTCGCCGAGCTCGGCGACCAGACGCTTGAGTTGCAGCTTGCCTACACGCCGCCGGTGTCTACGGACCTGCTCAAGCAGCGGATCACCACGCTGCGGGAGTCCGGCGTCCGGGTGGCGGTGCGCCTGTCCCCGCAGCATGCCGTCGAGCTCGCGCCGCACGCCGTGGCTGCCGGGGTGGATCTGCTCGTCATCCAGGGAACCG
>Ga0210394_10007560_pt1 | contig 11414 bp, 8 predicted proteins | sample IncBWC12MmetaG_FD_160121 | JGI IMG/M metagenome (GOLD analysis project Ga0210394, IMG submission 160121) | Forest soil microbial communities from Barre Woods Harvard Forest LTER site, Petersham, Massachusetts, United States - Inc-BW-C-12-M | ecosystem: Environmental > Terrestrial > Soil >... | reverse complement strand
ACCTGGACCAACTCCGTCGACACGCCCCAATCCAACATCTACCGCGCAGCAGGGCAGTGCCCCTCCACCGCGCCCACCGGCTTCACCAAACTCAACTCCGCGCCCGTCACCACAGGCACCTTCGCCGACGCCGCGCCACTCATCGGCCTCTCCTGCTACTACGTCACCGCCACATCCAACGGACTCGAGTCCGTCCCATCCCCACTCGTACAGGTGTCTCTTCCGCCTGCGCCTCCCACCGCCCTCCAAGCAACCGCCAAGTAAGCCCTTCATGTGGCACGGCCGCCCCTACCCACCCTGCGACATACCAGGCCTCTGCCCCGCACAATGACGCACACGCGCGCTCGCCAACTCTTGCCACCCAAGGCGTCGCGTCGTCATCGTTGCTTCCAGTAGCGTAGGCTTCAGCCTGCGCCAGCGCCAAAACGCGGCTTGATCGCAAATCCTCGGTATGAACCACGAAATCGTTCTTCACGCCGTTGCCGTTCGTACCGCTGGCCTCCGGCCGGCGTCTTTGACGTTGCGTTCAGTAGCACAGGCATTCCTGCCTGTGCCAGCGTAGGAACGCAGCACGATCGCGATGCGCGGCGCACACCACGACATCGTTCTTTTCGCAGTTGCCGTTTCTTCAGTAGGGGCACGGCATGTAGAAGATCCCGCATCTGTGCGCGGGGCCGTGCCCGAACGCGCCACATGCGCATCCGCGCCAACCATGCCCCGCGCGCCGCTAGAAATGTTTTGCCTTTGAATCTCCGCATCGCGCCAAACACCGACAATCCCAACCAGCAGGGAACTACCCGCACCGCCAACTCCCTGCTTCGATCTCTAACATGACTCTCACTCTCACCACCCGCCGCACAATCGAAATCGCCGCCTTCTGCGCCGCACTCCTCCTCGCCGCGCTCATCTTCCACGCCTGGCTCGCCGCCCACGACGATCAGCTCCGCCTCGCGTCCACCCTCGCCACACAAAAACAAGCCCTCGACGCCGCCGACGCCCGCGAACGCGACCGCAACGCCACCCTCAAAGACGCCCTCGCACAAATCAACACGCTAAAACGCAACGCACAAAATGAAACGCCAGCCCAACTCGCCCGCGCCCTCCAAGACGCGTTACAACTCCCCCAACCAATAACGATCTCGTCCGCGCCACTCAGCACTGATCCTCACGCACCGGATTCTCGTACCGCTGGCCTCCGGCCGGCGCCTTTGTCTCCAAACACCAACCCGGCGCCACTCGGCAACGACGTCCACGCACCAGACGCTCGTACCGCCGGCGTCTCGCCGGCGCCTTTGCCCTCATCGACCACGCAGCAAAACCCGCAAAATTCACCGCCAGAAACCGCGCGCCACAAATCACTCCTCGACTTACTCTTCCATCGCGCTCCAACCACAAAAGCTTCAGCCAATAGCGCGAGCATCGAGCCAGGACAAACACTGCCGTCCTCGCCAAGCACACAGAGCGAAAACACCGCATCACCGCAAACCCAGCAGGGAACTGCCGCGTCACTTCCCGCCCCCAACTCAGGCGCCGCGAATCGACCGCCCTCGGCAAGCCCCGGAAGCGCCGAGGCCACCGCGACACAATCCGCCGCCGCAAGCTCCACCGCCGAAATCCCCGCCGCCGATCTCGCCCCCCTCTACAATTACGCCCAAGACTGCCGCGCCTGCCAATTCCAACTCACCGCTGCCAAACAAAACGCCTCCGACGACGCCGCCAAAATCCGCGCCCTCACCCTCGAACGCGACGCCGCCATCACCGCCGCAAAAGGCGGCCCCTTCTGGCTCCGCCTAAAACGCAACGCCCACTGGCTAGCCATCGGCGCCGCCGTAGGCGCCCTCACCTCCGCCGCCGCCCTCTGCCACACAGGCCACTGCCGCTAAACCGACGCGCCCGCGACGCGATTCAAATGCGCACTCCAGCGCTCGCGCAGCACTCCAGCGCGGACGCAGGCCACAAACGAGATCAAGACCGTTTGCTCGCAATGCGCTAAACCAACGCGCTCGCGTCACGATTCAAATGCGCCCTCCAGCGCTCGCGCTGTGTCCCTGCGCGGACGCAGGCCACACACGAGATCAAGACCGTTTCCTCGCAATGCGCTAAACCGACCGCTCGCGTCGCGATTCAAATGCGCCACCAAGCACCTGCACCACCGCTGTGCTCCTCAGCTTTCCACATCCCCGCCTCTCGCAAGTGCCCGCAAGTACGAGCCCCGCACACCCACACGCCGATTCCCACCCGCACCACGAGACGGTGCGTGAGTGCCCCCACCTGAGTCCAAGCTTACTCCAGTTGACTTCCGCTAATGAATATTACGTTTGCTTTCCTGGGTTACTGTACGGTTAGGGTGAGGGATAGGGTTGGGGGTGAGGAGGCGGGAGGGGGGATGGATGTTAGGGTGAGGATGTAGGTGCCGGGTGGGGTGGAGGAGGCTTGGGTTGTGGGGTGGGGGGCGCCGCAGGAGCCTGCTATGAGGGTTAGAGCGACGGCTAAGATAGCGGCTGTTGCCAGGCTGGGGTTGACGTGTTTGCTGAAGTGTTGGTCGTGGAGTGTGCGGTGCGACATGGTGACCTTATGGCAGCGAGATCGGTGGAGAGAACGCTGAAGTCGTTCATAGAGAGAGAGTTGGAGTTGGCCGTGAGCGAGAGTTGGGAAGAGAGAGGCTAGATGGATTCGGAGCGTTGCGATGCGGGCTGTTGCGGTGCGGATAGCGATCGAGATGGTGATGAGTGCGATCAGGTTCAATAAGATGAACCATAGCTCTTCTGGGCTGCGTCTTTGAATTGTAGATTTCGATGCGAAGGGCCACGTCACAGGCGCGGACGAGATGCCAGCGGCGCGAGCGGCTACGGCGAAAAGAGCGCTGGGTTTTGCCTGCAGGAGAAATCCAAGATCGGGGCTGAGCGGCATTTGTAGCCGGAAGAGATTCGTGGTAACTGGTCGGGCGGTGGTGGAAACCTGCACTTGGAAAGGGGCTGTGGCGTTAGCGGCCAGAGTGATTGGAGTGGGGATAACTGTGCATGTGGCTCCGGCTGGAGCGCCTGAGCAGGTGAGGGTGACTGGGCCGGCGAAGCCGTCTATGGATTGGAGATTGAGTTGATAGGTGGCTGTTTGTCCGGCCGTAATTGTGGCGGACGTTGCGCCGACGTTCGGCGGGTCGATGGCGAAATTCATTGCGGTGGCTGTGAGAGGAAGCGACTGAGGCGCGTTGGATGCGTTATCGGCTATGGTCATGTTGGCGGTGCGTGCGCCGACAGCAGTGGGCGCGAAAGTGACATTGATTAGGCAGGTTGCTGCCGGGGCTGTGGGTGCTTGGCACGTGTTTTTTTCCGTGAAGTCGGTTGCGTTTGCTCCAGAGAATGAGATGGAGGCGATGACGAGCGCGCCTGTGCCTGTGTTGGTTAGGGTGATAGGTACTGGCGGGCTTGCTGTACCAAGCAACTGATTCGCAAAGTTCACGGTCGCCGGGGAGAGGGAAACAGCAGCTTGAGTAGCGGTGCCGGCCGCGGGAACTGAGTGGGGATTGCCGGCAGCGTTGTCCGAGATTGAAATTGAGGCGGAGCGGTTCCCTGCCGCGAGTGGTTTGAAAATTACGGTTAGTTGACAGCTTGCGCCGGCACCTACGACCGCCGGGCAATTTCCACTCTCGCTGAAGTCAGCTGCATTCGGGCCTGTAACGGTGATCCCATTAATCGTTACGGAGCCGGTGCCCGTGCTGGAAAGAGTGATCGTTTGTGACGGGCTTGATGTGCCGACGCTTTGAGCTGCGAAAGTTAGCGAGCTGGGAGAAACCTGCAGCGTGGGTGCGATGGCCATGCCTGACAGAGAGATTGATTGAGGACTGCTGGAAGCATTGTCGATGAAATTGACGGTGGCATTTTTGGTGCCGCTCGTTTGTGGAGCAAAAACGATCTGCGCGAGGCAATTGGCGCCGATTGCGACGGTGCTGCCGATCGGGCAAGTGGTGCCGGTCGGGGCAACAGCGAAGCTGGCCGCGTCGGGGCCGGTGAAGGTCAACTGCGAGAGGGTTAGCGCGGCGCTGCCCAGATTTCGGAGGGTGATTGGCTGGGGGCCGCTGGTGGTTCCGACAGCGAGCGTTCCGAAAGTGAGGGATGCGGGCGATAGATTTGCGATTGGCGAGGCTGCAACTCCGGCGCCGGAGAGGGCAATCACCTGCTTGGCTGCGGTGAGGCCACCGGAGTTGTCGATGATGTCGATTTCGGCTTGATAGGAGGCGGTGCCCTGTGGCGCGAAGACGACATTGATGGTGCACGAAGCGCCGCCTGCGATGGGTTGTGAATCGCAATTGTTGGCTTGAAGCGCAAATTGATTGGCATCGGGGCCGGTGGGCGTGACATTGGTGACCGTGAGAGGTTGGTTTCCATGGTTGAACAGGGTGACGGCTTTCGCGGGACTGCTGGAGCCTTCTGGCTGATTTCCAAACGAGAGGTTCGAGGTGGAGAGCACTGCGAGGGCGCCGCTTCCGATTCCGACGACGGAGAGGACGTGAGGGCTTCCTGGGGCGTCGTCGGTGATGGTGGCGAAGGCTTCTGCGGGCCCGACAGCGGTGGGCGAAAAGCTGATTTCAAAAGAGCATGTGGCGCGAGGTGGCATCGGCGTTCCGATGCAGGGATCGAAGCCGACCAATGAGAAGGAGGAGACGTCTGGGCCTGACAAAGCGATATTCGAGACGTTGAGGGGTGCGTCGCCCGTGTTGATGAGCGCGGAGAAAAGCGGGGGAATATTCTGAGCGCCGACGGGCTGAGCGCCGAAATTTATGTTGAGCGAGGTGAAAGAGAGGCTCGGAGCTGAATCGGCGCTTTCGCGAAATGCGAGAACGAAAGCGTCAGCTGCGGGCGGCAATTGCTGACAGCTTGAGCAGATTGTCTGCACCCCGGTGCTGAGATTTAAGCCATTTGGAAAATCGGCGGAGGTCGAACGGCCTGCAATGTAGACGTCTCGTAGCGCGTCGGCTGCGATGGCGTCACCGTCCGTAACGGCGGTGCCGCCAGGCGGAGCGGTGCCGGCTAGAGGAGTGGCGTAGATTAAAGATGCCGGGCCTGCGGCGGTAGGGTCGATTTTGGCGACGAAGGCGTCTTCGTTGCCGGTGAATGGTTGAAGATTGTTGAGCCACGGAAAATCCCACGAGGTGGTTTTACCGGAGATGTAAACGGCGTTGGGGGCAAGGGCGGCGACACTCAGACCGGAATCGGACTGTGTGCCGCCGAGGTAAGTGGAGTAGAGGAGCGACGTCATCCCCGTGGTGGCATTTTGTGCGATGGCGGAGACAAAAGCGTTCGCGCTTCCTTTCGCGGTTCCCTTCAGGGTGGATTGCGCGCCGGCATTTGTTCCATTCGTCGGGAAATTCGTTGATTGCGTAGTGCCGGTGACATAAGCAGTTGCCGGCATTGCGGCGCCTACGGAAATTGCCAGCGCTTGATCGCGTGCCCCGCCACCGAGGAACGTGCCGTAGGCCAAATCGGAGGCGCCGGTTCCTGATGGGCGGATTTTGATCACGAAGGCGTCGAAGGGATCTCCGGCGTAAGTGGTTTGGTAGCCGTTGAGAGTTGGGAAGGTGGCGCCGGGATTGGAGGTGAAGCCGGCGATGTAGGCGTTACCGCCGGCGTCGACTGCGACTCCCCCGATCCCTACCTGGGCTGTGATTCCGAGATAGGTGCAATATTTGAGATGCGGAGTTGGCGGTGTGGCCAGCGGACGAAATATGGCTAAGAAGCCGTCGCTAATGCCGCCACCGTGGGCAGCCTGGAACGCGCCGCTAGTGACTGGCAGATTCGTCGAGGTGGTGTCGGAAGCGATGAAAATTTCGCCAGCTTGATCGAGTGCGATGCCCCCGGGATTTTGCGTTGATTCCGAGCCGCTGCCGCCGAAGAGGGACGAGTAGACGAGCGAGGCTCCGGTCGGCGCGAGTTCGGTGACGACGATGTTATTCGCGCCGCTGGTGCGGGCGCTGCCATCCGTGACGGGAAAATCCGCGGATGTGGTTGTGCCGGTGATTGCGACACGGCCGGAGCTGTCGACGGCGATCATGCCGCCGTTCTCATTTCCGCTGCCGCCGAGGAAGGCGAGATATATGAGGGAATCTGCGCCTGAGGCGGCGGGGTCGATTTTCGCTATGAAGAAGTCGGTGGCGCCTCCGCCGGGGCCGGTTGTTGCGGAGGTGGATTCCGGGAATGTGGAGGGCGAAGTTGTGGTGCCGGCGACATAGAGTTTGCCGGTGGAATCAACGGCGATGCTATTGGCGGTGTCTTCACCTGCACCGCCTAAAAAAGTGGAATATGTAATCGAGAGCGAGGGATCGATTACCAGTGCGGCATGCGGGTGACGGCGAGCGATGCGGAAGGCGATTGAGCCGTCGGGTTTGAAGAGATAGGCGCCTTCGATTGGGTAACGCTGCGGAGGACTCGGGGCTGCGGCGCTTTTGCGCGCCAGTTCCCTGCTGCGGACCTCTTCGTACAGCGCCGGCTTGTGCAGGATGAGCTGGGCGTTCTCTACTTGCATCAGCAGGTCGCCTTCGGCGTTTAGGCGCAGTTCTTCGGCGCCCGAGATCTTGATGCGTAGGTCGTCGGCGTTTGCTTGGGGAGCGATTCGGAGGTCGAATTCGAGTTGATTTTCGCGGCGGTCGGAGCTGCTGTAGGCGATTACGTCAACTCCGGGCAGGATGCGGCTCGCTTCTGCGCGGGCGTAATGCGGAACGGCTGTGCGCCACTTCGAGGGATCGCGTCCGATGAAGTAGTTGGTTTGGGCGCGAAGCGGGGCGATTCCCTTCCACGTAACCGAGGCTTTCATGAGATCGGAGGTTTCGTCGTCGCGGCTTCGGGTAACTTGCGCGAAGGAGATTTGAATGCGGCGATGCGTCGCGAGATTGTTGCGGCTGGCGCGAGGTTCTCGTGGTTCGACTTCGATTCCGGTGCGAGTTAAGAATGTCGAGACGTGTGGGCCGCGAGCCAGAAATGCAACTTCGGATGGCGCTTGTCCTTCATTGGCCTCGAAGGTGAGCGGGATGGATAGCGGTCTGGACTGGTTAGTTGTCGGGGCGAGCCGGGGAACGGCTGGTTTGACAAGTGCGATCGGGTGATTGGACGCGATCAGTAGCGATGCGCCGCCTGCGAGGAGAGAAAGGCAGAAGAAGTATTTGGTTCTGCTCATTTAAAGCCTTTGCCTGGTGATTCTTTCCCGCAGGCTCGGACAGCTCGGAGGCGCTGCGCCAGCGCTGATCGCTTGTTTCGAAATGCGTCCTGGTAGAGTGGGCGCAACTATGGGGCGCTTGGACGCGAGCGTCAATTCGAGTTAGTACGCAATACTGCGGTAGGCCTGCGTAAAACTACCGTCGCCGGGCGGGTTTCAGTCCTGAATCGTGCGAAAATGGGGTGATGGGATTCGAGATTCGCAACTTGAGCGACAATTCGTCCGGTCCGGTTACGCGACGGGTGTTTCTGACGCTGTCGGTGAGCGCGCTGATGGGGCTGGCGATCTTACGATTTCGCCGGCATAGCGCGATAGCCGCGCAGGTGGCTGCGGCTGGTCCGCCTCCGATTGTGACAATCGTGGAGTTTGCGAAAAATGGCGAGCGAACGGGGACAGTGCGGGTTCCGAAGATCGTGAAGACGGACGACGAATGGCGGGCGCAGTTAAAAGATCGAAGCGTTTACGAAATCACGAGGAAAGCAGACACGGAGTTCGCGTTCTCGGGCGAGTATTGGAATCTTCACGAACGCGGACTGTTTCGGTGCGTGTGCTGTGAGACGGCTCTATTCAATTCTGAAACGAAGTTCGATTCAGGGACGGGCTGGCCGAGTTTCTCGGCGCCGATCGCGAAGGAAAATATCGAAACGATCGAGGATCATAGCTTCGGGATCACTCGAGATGCGGTGGCGTGCCGGCGCTGCGACGCTCACCTTGGGCACGTGTTCGACGATGGGCCGCAGCCGACCGGTTTGCGCTACTGCATTAATTCGGCGTCGCTGGTATTTGCCAAAAGCGCCTGAGCCCAATATCAGCGGCGGGAGAGTTCCCTGCCCTACCTCTTTCCTGCAACCTCTTCAGACCTTATTTCTATTCACGAGGCCGGAGATGAGTGTGATCAGAAAGAGAATCAGGAAAAGATAGAACAGCAGCTTCGCAATTCCCGCCGCCGCAACCATCAATCCGGCAAAGGCCAGAATGCCCGCGACGATCGCGATCACGAGAAAAATTACAGCCCAACGCAGCATCGCACCTCTGTCCGGCGAACGGCCGGATACTGCCGAGAAAGGCTAGTTAGACGCTGAGGCAGAGCGCGCTTCGGTATGGCCGGTGCAGCTTGCATGCGGACAGAGACAATCAACGTCCGGAGTTTCTTCCATGGCTTCGCATTCGGCGCTGCAATAACTGCCGTCGGTCACCTGGCAGCTACAGATCGGGTGTTCGCATTTCTTGGTTGCCATATTGTTTTCTCCTCAATTGAGATGCTTGTCATGCTCGACGTCGGCTTGCCCTCAGGGGAACGAGTCTATAGCGAATGATTCTGGACGCCATACAGTAGAAACCGGACTAAAGCCGGTGCATTATCGCGAGAATCAGCAGTACGAGCAGCACCAGACCCAGGCCGAGGCTCGGAAAGTACCCCCAACCTTTGCTGTGAGGCCATTTGGGGATACTGCCGACGAGCGCGATGATGAGAACAACGGTTAAGACGAAGAACATCGCTACGTGCTCCTCGGGGGCGCCCTTCGATCGGGTCGGGTGTCGGAACCCTACGTCAGCGGGAGTGTAACACACGACTCCGTGGGGATAGAGCGGACGTTGAGGAGGCACGGCTGCGATTTCGGGTAGCGCGAGGTTGTGGTTTAGTTGTTTACGCGCGGTTAATGTGAGCGATGAAACAGCCTGCCTCTCCGTGGCGAACGTGGATGTACTCGACCTCGGGCTGATCGAAAATTCTCGTGATTGCAGCCTCAGCCGCTCCGTCACTTACTTTTTCGCGCACGGTCACCCAACGATCGCTGACGTATCCTTCGAACACTAGCGGAAGCGAGCGAAGAGTATCGGGGAATTTATCTTGCGGGGAGTATGTGGCGCATGGGGTTTCGTGGACGAAGATGGGCCCCGGAGACGGATATGGATCGAGTCCATCGAACGGGTTGTAGGTGAACAGGATTCGATTCTCTTTGCCGACATCGAACGTGCACAAGCATTGGCGGCAGGGGCCGGTGCCGCCGGCGACTTCTACGTGAGCCGGGTGGCCGTATTGTGGCGATTTGCGAGTGTTGCGCGCAGCGGCTGAGATCTCGTCGGGAATTGCGCAGATGCTGAACTTTGGTTCTTTCATGTTGGCCTCCTGATTGGATTGGTAATCCCAGCTTAGGTGGGGAGACTCGCCGCACACTATCCGCTTCTTGCGTTCAATATTGTGAGTGGCTGCGCGGGGTTAACGGGGCGAGGAACGCTGGGACGCTTGACTCGTGCCGGTAGATGGTTACGCTATTGGCTGCAAATGCCAACGTGGAACTCAGAGCAGTATTTGAAATTTGGAGATGAGCGCACGCGTCCTTGTCGCGACCTCGCGGCGCGGATTGCGGTGCCGGACGCACGCCGGGTAATCGACCTCGGTTGCGGCCCGGGCAACAGCACGGAGGTGCTGGCGGCACGGTGGCCTGACGCGGAGATCATGGGCCTCGACAGCTCGGAGGCCATGCTCGAGACTGCACGCAAGTCGCACCCCGAGCGCAAATGGTTGAGAGGCGACATCGTGGAATGGGCGAGCGATGGCGGCGGCCCGCGTTACGACGTGGTGTTCGCGAATGCGTCCCTGCAATGGATTCCCGACCACGCGGCAAATTTCCCACGCCTATTGGCTCGCGTGGCGCCGGCGGGCGCGTTTGCCGCGCAGCTTCCGGGCAATCATGATGGACCCACGCATCAATTGATGCGCGATATTGCGGCGTCGGCTTCCTGGAGACGCTGGTTTCCTGAGGGAAAAGTACGTGAATGGCACAGCAGCAATCTAGCGCATTACTACGATGTGCTTGCGCCGCACGCAACTCGACTCGATATATGGGAGACGACCTATCTGCACATTTTTTCGGCCGCGGAAGATATTGTGGAGTGGTACAAAGGCTCAGGCATGCGGCCGTATCTGGAGGCAATCGATTCGGAGCCTGAACGGCAGCGATTCATTGCTGAATACTTGGGGGCGATTCGACCTTTGTATCGTCCGCAATCGGACGGGCGCGTGCTGTTTCCGTTTCGGCGTCTGTTCATGATTGCTTATCGCGGAGAGGTTTAATTTCCGACGTAATCTATCCGGCAGGCCACGCGTAGTTCTCTTCTCCGAGCGGTACCTGTAGCATACCTTCGACCGGCAAGACATCGAGCGGCAGGCCGCCTTCCCATAACGCGACGCCGAGGAGTAATTCGCGGCGATTCTTCAGGTCAAATAACTCGCGAGCGAGGCTTACTTCAAGGATTTTTCCGTACGCCGCCGATACGACCGGAGCCGGATGCAACAAGCATGCGCCCTCTTGTTCGACGACGCATTGGGCCACTTTCCGGTCGGCGACACGAAGAGTAATGCGCGTCTCGCGCGAATCCCATAGCGTAAGGCGCATTTGAAAATCGTGAATGTCGGACATCGCATCGGCTACCGGATCCACGCGAATGTAGAAACGCTGCGGCGCGAATCCGTAATACAGATTGCCGAGGACGTAGCTTCGTCCGTGCATGGTTCCGCTGCGCTGATCGGTGGAATACATGCCCGCGCCCATCCACTCGAAGTAGCTGGTCTCGCGCCCGTCGACGGTCACATCGAGATAGGACGTGGCCGGTTCGCGTTGCCCTCGTTCGGCGGCGCGTTTGATGGGCAAGGCAAGCGCGTCCGGAACCGATTCTCCGAGCTCGGTATAAACCTGCGTGAGGTGTTTGCGATATAGCTGATCGAACTCGGCGTCGTTTGAAGAGCCGTGTTCGGGGCCGAACCACCAGCACCAGTCGCTGCCTTCAGCAACGAGCAAAGCTTCGTAAGCGCTGGCGAGGCGTTCGCGCGGAAGTGCATTGCTTGCTTCGGCGCGTTGAACCGCCCGCTCATACGTTTCTCGCGCATCACGCAAAAGATCCCATGCGCGGACATCCTCACCATGACCAATCCAGACGTCGAAATTCGCGCTGATCCAGGAAGCCGGAAAGATTCCTTCGAGTTTGGGTATCTCGGACGCGGCTTCGATCGCCTCGCTCATCGTCAGCGCGCAAATTTCAGAATCTTTATCAATCAGGGCATACACCTTGCGCAGAAAATCGCGTCCGTTACCCGCGTAATATTCCCAGGCGTTTTCGCCGTCAAGAATCAAGCTGACCGTTGCCGGCTTTCCAGCGGGCTGGCGTTCTGCGATGAGTCGAATGCGGCGGTGCAAATCTTCTGC
>Ga0210394_10007558_pt1 | contig 11414 bp, 7 predicted proteins | sample IncBWC12MmetaG_FD_160121 | JGI IMG/M metagenome (GOLD analysis project Ga0210394, IMG submission 160121) | Forest soil microbial communities from Barre Woods Harvard Forest LTER site, Petersham, Massachusetts, United States - Inc-BW-C-12-M | ecosystem: Environmental > Terrestrial > Soil >... | reverse complement strand
CACTCCTTGATCCAATCCTAGCATGTGAATCTATCGGGACACGGAAAGTGGGCCGCGTGCATGCGCGTAATCAAAACTGACTTGCCGCCCAAGTCCCGAAAAACGGGATTATCGTCAACTGACTCCTACATGACGATAAGACGACTTCTCAGGACCTATCCTCAGCCCGTATGTACGCATGCGGAACTCACAATCTAAGATGAATCCGCTCTCTGCCTGTTCTGCTTTAGACTTTCCCAGAAGACTCCGTGTGCCACGATTTCAACGTAACCTTTCAGCTCAGGCAGAAAGATGTGTACGGATCGAACGTCGCGATAGCTATCGATAGGCTCAGAAAGCTCCGGATTATTGTGGGTCTTATTCTCGTCGAGATTGCTGCCATTGCGGGCATTGTGGGATTTGCGCTTACAACGCGAGCGGTTGGTTCGCGCATACCGCTCATCATAGCTGGTATTTCGGGCGCGTTATTTTTTCCGGCGATCCTGCTTTCTGCTTGCTACCTGACACCATATTTTGCCGCCAAGTCTTTGTATAAGAACAACGCGAACTTACACAGCCCATTTCACTGGTCCTTTTCGGAAAAGCTGATAACCCAGCGCATGGCTACCGGTAGCGCTGAACTTTTATGGTCTACTTTCATAAAGGCGCGAGAAACTCGGGAATTATTCCTCCTGTATCCACAGAAGCACATGGCTTACCCCGTTCCCAAGCGTGCCTTTGCGAATGAACACCAGATCGTCGCCTTTCGCGAACTTGTCCGACGTCACGTACAAGATGCCCGCTGATTGGGCCGTTCATCGGTTCACAGGAAACTCTGGACAGGATAGGGCCTGAGAAACGGGATTACCGGAAACTGGCCCGACACTCTGAGATGCGAGTCCGACATCGCGACTTCAGGGCAAGGATGACGTCTTACCCTCTGTCAGAATTCGCCCCCACGAAACTGACATCCCCGAAGGGGCACTAGGTTTTGGGTGTGGTACGGGTGAGATGTCTGCTGAAAATTCGCGCGATAAACTGGTTTGGGAAAAATGCCAGATACAAAAGGAAAGGGCTATATACTCGCGAAGTGCCTCTGATGGCTCGATCTAAGTCGTTGATCCCCACCGGAGCTGATGCCTACGAAAGCGCTAATCCAATGCTTTGTGGGATTTAAGATTGGCTGGGAGGCCTGGACTCGAACCAGGCTAATCAGATCCAGAGATTGAAAGGATAACCTAAGCCTCGTTGATTCTGCAGCCTTACCCTGGAAAAAGTCTAAAACGACGCCAAAAGGGCGGATTTTGGACCCGAATCGGACCCATGCCCTCACGCGATCGACGGAGCCGCCAAAGGCTCAAGCTCGATCACTTGAGCGCCTGCTTTCATTCCCAATTCTGTCAGACGCCTGTGATGTGTGAAAAAAAGCACCTGCGTATGCTTCGCCAGATCACTGATAACCTGCAGCGCTGCTGATGCTCGTGCATCGTCGCTGTTGATGAGGATGTCATCAAAGATCACAGGACAAGGTGCCACCACTTCGACATGATGCTCGATGGCAGCTAGTCGCAAAGCGAGATACAGTTGGTCGCGAGTGCCATCGCTCAACCCTTCGACTTGTGTGGGTTCTCCATTCTGCCTAACCGCGACTAGGACCGGCTTGTCATCATCTCCAAAGCCAGTAGTGAGACCAGAATGGTCACGGAGCGTAAGACGCGAAAAAAGTTCACTTGCCCTATTCAAAACAGGGCCTTGATGCTTCTCGCGGAAGGCTTCGATCGCTTGCTGCAGCACTTCCGACGCGATCCGCAGACGCAGATATTGCGCAATCGCAGGGCGAATCCGCGCCAGCGCATCCTCGGCCCTTTGCGCCTGCAGCGCCGATTCTTCGCTCGCTTCGAGGCGCTCGAATTCGTGCAACAGCCTGCCATACTCACTGCCAGTCTTGAAGACCTCATCCTGAAGAGACTTCCGGCGTTCTTCACTCTGAGAAATTTCCGACCTGAGCACATCCAATTCGTATCCGGAAGCTTCGTTTTCAATCTGTCTGAGATCGGAAACGCCGTTCCGCTCGATAAGACCAGCCGCAATACGGTCGTACTCGCCTTGTTTGTCGGCCTTTTGCTCGCTCTGGCTGATCGTGATTTCAAGTTGCCGATCATCTTTGCTGCTGGCAAGCTCTCTCAGGTTCTCCAAAGTGGCCGCAGCACCTTGGGCTCTCGACCTGCAACTTGCTATCGCCAGCTCGTCAGCGGCGTTCTGGGCTTCGAGGGTGTCTCGTTGGGTCTCAGCTTTGCCAGTCTCCACAAATCGAGCGTGCAACTCCGCAGCCGCAGCCTGTGGAGCTAGGGAAAGAGAGGGATCGATGGTCGCTACAAGTCGAGAAGCCTTGCTCTCGAAGTCTTCGATATTGTCGCCGATGCGCTTCACTCGGTGCTGTAGGCTCTCCGCCTCCTTCAAGTGTCCAAAGACATTCTCGAACACCGCAAGTGCCTGCCCGACCTGAGTGGGGGTGCTGCCTTCCGGCAGAAGCAACGCCTTCACGAACGGTGACCATTTCCCATACCAGTCCAACAGTTTCGTCTCGCATTCTCCGAGCTTCACCCGTTGCTTTTCGACCGACAGCAACTGCTTCTGCCGACGAAGGTCAGCAATCATCCGTCTTTCTTCGTCAACTTGTTTAGCAAAAGTCTGCGCCACCTTGAGTAGCACGCCAAGAGAGTTCGGCTGACTGTCCGTCTGCGATCCGAGATCTTTCAAACAGCCCTCGATCTGCGTGGAGGCTGCGAGCGTTCGCTCCTGCAGTAGGCGAAATTCGCTCTCTTTCTCCCGACGCTGTTCAAGCCGGTCGAGGATGGCCTGCCGCGATTGCAACCACTCTCTCATCTCAGCGGGTGAGAAGGGTTCCGAACCCAGCCCGCTCCACTCGGAGATCCATCTCCTCCGGAGCTTGCTCTCTGCACTCTCTAGTTCGGCGAGTTGTCGTTCGGTACTCTGCTGTTCCGAATGCGCCAACTCGAGTTCCTTCGTGAGCCGATCGTGAATGGCTACATCCTTGACATGAGTAAAGCGCAAGTCGGCAATTTCATCAGAACGCCGAAGGTTTTCACTAAAGGAGTCGGGGAGAGGCGCCGATGAGCCTGACTGCTTCTGCGCTTCCTCGTAGGTGGAAGTCTTGTCGAAGGCGGATGCACGAATTAATTGCCACAGTTCGTCGCGCCGAGCACGGACCTCGGCCAGATCACCCTCGCCAACTTTGCCCACTTTCACGGTCAGGCGCTCAAGCTCTGCCTGCATCTTGCAAATAGCGTCCCGAGCATTGGAAAGTCGCGCACTCAATTCTCGATGCGTTTTGTCGTTATTTTCCCAGCCTCGGGCGTATTGGTCGATAGTTGCTGCAAGCGGTACCCTGATGACTTCGAGCTTTTCAACGCTTTCGGACCAGAGTCCCAAATTGCTGAGCTCTCGGTTTGTCTCACCCGCCAGGCGGCCGATCTCTGAGTTCAGCCGCGCAATGGTGCCGTCAGTATCGCCTAAGGCATCGCGGCTCACCAAGGGTGAGCGGCTTAGAGCGTTCAGCCATGATGCTGTTGAACTCACGCATCAGACTTTGGCGATATCTAAGGGCTTGGGCAATCGCGCCGGAGAGACTTACCGAGAGGGGGAATACACCCGACCTGTATTCAGGCCCGAGCAGCTTTGTTTGTGGAGTTTTGATCTCGATGAGGACTACCGCATCTGTCGATTCCGCGGCGGCCAAGAAGTCGACCACATTCCCACCTGTGTTGCTGACCTGCTTGCCTCCGACATAAGCTTTCGGACGGATTACAACTACGGGATAAGCAAAAACTTGGCTCAATACATAAGATCGTTTACTTAATGCGTCTTGCCAGAATTCTTCTGAGGTATTAGTTTCATTCTGTTCCCAATGGCTAAGGGCATCTTTCACTGCCATCAGGCCCAGGAGTGCAGTCAGCTTAGGCAGTTCTTCGGGCGGCATCGCTGCGAGTCTTAACGCTGTACTTTTCGGTGACGTCGCGAGCCACTTCAAGAGCTTAAGAAGTGTCGTGGCAGCTTCAGTACTGTGGGATTCAAGGAAATTCCTCAGGTCCGATTCCCCAAGAGCGAGGAATCTCGCGAGGGTTGCCTCCATCCGCACGAATCTAGTCTCGCCCGGCGGGATGCCGTGCTGCCGGTAAATCCTGTACAAGCCTCCAAGCTGTCTGAGGAGCGCAAGGAGTTCCGCAGAGTGGAGCTCCAACTTGAATCCTTCACCCGCCTTAAGCGACGAAAGCGGTACCGTTCCGGCCGTGGCCCATTCAGTCGTTTTTACTTTTCTCTGATAAACGAACTGCCCTCGCACACAAGCGTCGGTGGCGGTTGGGTTATCGACCAAAGTTGGCAAAAATACTAGGCGCACTTGATCGGTTTGCCTCAAGATTATCGGTTCGCATTCGGCTGTGTTTCGTGATGTGGACCGCACGTTGACGTCTTTCATAGGCAGTGACCGCTTCCCTCAGACGCTCTCCGTCTTTCGCAATTCTGCCGCATTATACGCCTGGTGATGACGTGAACCGTTCTGATCCGTTTTGAACCGATAACCATGACAGTTTTATGACAATGCTACATTTTAGGGCAGTCGATTCGATAACGGACGGAACAGAACTCCTTGCGAATCAATCGGGAAAGTGGTGGGCCTGGGGAGAGTCGAACTCCCGACAAACGGTTTAGGAAACCGCTGCTCTATCCATCTGAGCTACAGGCCCGTTTTAATTTTGCCTATTCTATCGGATTCACCACAATTGCGTCGAACGCCACCAAAACACTGACGTAATCAAAAACGCGATGAGTTTAGAAATCCCAAGATTTGACCGGCATTTTACGTTCGCGTGACAACTTCCTGACAACGTCGCGTGCTGCTTGTGGCAAATCTCGCGTGCGCCCAGCTCGCAGGTCAAGATCGGTCAGCCCTGAGCGAAGCGATAACGCACAGCAGCGGCTTCGTCCCCATTTCCGCATACGCTGCTAATCCTGCTGCAAGTTCACGAAGGAGAGATAGATGAAACTCAGAATGGGATTTTTCTGCATTCTCGCCGGAATTACCCTGGTGGCTTCTCTTTCTTCACGACTCCTCGCCGACGGAGATGGCGACCACGACTTCCCTGTCGTGACACAGATTTCGACCACGCCGCCGACGTTTTTTGCCTCTACGATTCCGTCAAATGGAGACGTGAACCCGTACGGCGTGGCCTTCGTCCCGAGGGGTTTTCCGGAGGGCGGGCCGCTCAGCTTCGGAGACATTGTTGTCTCCAACTTTAATAACAGCGCAAATCTGCAAGGTACCGGCACGACGATTGTGAGCATCTCGCCGAACGGAACTCAAACGCTGTTTTTCCAGGGCTCGACCGGCCTGGGATTAAGCACTGCTTTGGGCGTTCTCAGGGCTGGATTCGTGATTGTTGGGACTGTTCCCAGCGTCAAGGGTGCAGGAACTTGTACCCAAGTCGGCGACGAAGAAACGGGCGTCGAGCAAGGCTCGTTGATTATTCTCGATCGTCACGGCCGCATGGTGAAAACGCTCACCAGCGAGCAATTCCTGAACGGCCCTTGGGATCTGACCATCCGCGATAACGGCGACACTGCTGCGGTTTTTGTTTCTAACGTTCTTTCCGGAACCGTTACGCGCATTGATCTTGCTGTCGATGATGACGACGTGAGAGTGATTGGTAAGGCTCAGATCGCATCCGGCTACCTGCACCGCTGCGATGTAAACGCCTTCGTAATTGGTCCTACCGGCTTAGCGCTGCAGCCCCAATCGGATACGCTGTATATCGCCTCGACCGGCGACAACACAATTTTCAAGATCAAGAATGCCAGCACGCGATCGAGCGATGACGGTCAGGGAACGGCATTCGTCAGCGATCCCGTCCACATGCACGGACCGCTGGGCCTCGGTTTGGCTCCTAACGGAGATTTACTCGCAACACAGGGAGATGCGATCAATCCCGATCCAGCACACTTTAGCGAAATTACGGAGTTCAGCCCGGCAGGTCAATTTATCGGACAGTTTCAGATCGATCCGGCGGTTGGGTCGGCTTTTGGACTCGCCATCGTACCGCTGAACGATGGATTCCGGTTCGCCGCGGTGGACGATGGAAACAACATTCTCGATGTTTGGAACGTGCGTTAGGCGCGAACGAACTTGTCGGCGATTCGTGTTAGCGAGTCGCCCCGACAAATCGACCGATAGCCCCACGAAATCGGTAGCGCGCGCTCCAATCCATCGTCGCTGACGCTTCAGCGTAAATTGCCCGGGGTAGCCGTCAGTCCCCAGCTACGGCGGCCTCCCCGCGGTCGGCGCGAACGAGCGGGACATCCACCAGGTGCTCCGCAATGAACCACACTTGAAGCTCGTTGGTTCGAATCACGTCAGAGACCAGTAAATCGTTTGTCCCGTCGTCTCCTGCCTCGGCAGCCTGTTTGGCCATTGTGCGAGCTTCTTTCAGAATAAGTTCGTGGGCCTCGAGGAGCCGCGAGATCTGCACCGGGACCTCTTCTCTACCCCGTGGTGGCCGTTCGATCATGGTTGTTTCGGCAATATCCGCAGCCATAGCAAGGCTGATTCCGCCCAAAAGCTGTATGCGCTCGGCGATTTCGTCCACGAGTTCGTCCTGCTCCCCATGATGCTTATCGAAGAGCAGATGCAATTGATAGAACGTATGCCCGGCGACTTGCCAGTGGTGTTTTTTGTACATGTCGCGAAGCGTCATGGTATCGGCAAGCACCTGATTCAAATTTTCCACGCTTTCTGCGCAGACCTTCTCGTCCAGGGCGATTGGCAGTTTCGCAATCTTGCCGTACGGCTGAATTTCCGCGCCCCGCTGATGTTGCACTGGTTTGGCTCGTTTAGTGCCTGCTTCCAATTGGTTATAACTCTCACCGCGTTTGCTATTTTTGGGGCTCATCTATTCGCTCCTCAAATCTGTAGTAGGCCGAAGCTTCTTCGATGCTGGGAAACTTTAATCGGAAACATCTTTCCAACGCGCGTCAGGAGCTTACGGCTTTATGCCAAAGGATTCAACCAAGGCGCCGATGCGCCGGACGCTCATGCTGTTGCCGTTTGATCTTTTTGAAATCGTGATCAGGAATCGGTGAAAAGAGCCGCTCGGGGCTGTCCGACCGCAAGCGGCGGAGGCCCGGCTGGATCGCTGAAATCCGCTGTCCAGGACCAGTTGGTGATCTCCGGTAAGTCTTCGAAATTCTCGCGAATGTACGAGCGATGCTCGTATAGTTTCCGGTCGAACATGTCGATCACGTCCGAAGTTTCCGACCTTAGGCGCGGCACATACGTCAGCGCCAGCTTCGCCAGGTCGAAGCGGCTGATTCCGTTCAAAACGACCATATCGAATGGCGTGGTGGTGGTGCCGGCATCTTTGAATCCGCGAACGTGAAAACGTGCTTCGTTGGCCCGGCCATGCATCATGCTGTGAATCACCGCCGGATATCCGTGATGGGCAAAAATCACCGGAGCCGCGTGCGTGAATAATCCTTCGAAGGAGATGTTATCCATTCCGTGCGGGTGAACGTCCGGGCTCATCAGCACGCCCAGATCGACCACGTTTACGACGCGCAACTTGATTCCCGGAACGTGTTTCCGCAGCAGCCATGCCGCCGCCACGGTTTCCTGCGTGGGCACATCGCCGGCACATGCCAGCACAATGTCAGGCTCTCCGCCGTCGTCGTTGCTGGCGAATTTCCAGATGGAGGCTCCCCGCGAGCAGTGCGAAATGGCCTGATCCATGTCCAGCCATTGCAAGGCAAACTGCTTGCCGCAGGTGACGATGTTCACGTAATTGCGGCTGCGCAGGCAATGATCCATCACGCTCAGCAGGCAATTGGCGTCCGGAGGATAATAAATCCGGATCACTTCGCTCCTTCTTTGCAGCGCATTGTCCACGAACCCGGGCGCCTGATGGCTGAATCCATTGTGATCGTTGCGCCACGCGTGGCTGGTCAGAAACACGTTGAGCGACGCGATGGGCCGCCGCCACGGATATTCTCGCGACTCCTCCAGCCATTTAGCGTGCTGCGTGATCATCGAATCGACCACCTGCGCAAAGGCCTCATACGACGACCACACACCGTGCCTGCCGGTCAGAACATATCCTTCGAGCCAGCCCTCCGTGCAGTGCTCGCTGAGCACTTCCAGTACGCGCCCTTCGGGGCTCACTTTGTCGTCAATGGAGACGGTGGGTTCCACCATGCAACGCGTGGTGGCTTCCAGAATAGCGTTCAGGCGATTCGAATTGGTCTCGTCCGGACAGAAAAAGCGGAAATTCTGCGAATTCTGCCGCATCGTGTCCCTCAGGAGTTCACCGAGCTTTCGCGGCGCTTCCGCAATCACGCGGCCCGGCCCAGGCACCTTGAGCGCGTAATTTATGAATTCGGGAAGCACCAGCTCTTTCAATACACGCCCGCCGTTGACGTGCGGACTAGCACCCATGCGATGGTCACCGTGTGGGGCGAGTTCGACCAATTCCGGTATGAGCCGCCCATCTTTATCAAACACCTTGTCGGGCTCGTAACTCTTCATCCACTCTTCGAGCATCTTGAGCTGTTTGCTATCGCTGCGCACGTTCGCAAGCGGAACCTGGTGCGCGCGAAACGTTCCCTCGATCGGAACTCCCTCCACTTCCTTTGGTCCCGTCCAGCCCTTGGGCGTGCGGAGGATGATCATTGGCCATGCCGGTGTGCCCTTCAGGCCGTTCTTTCGCGCATCGTCTTGAATCGTTTTGATATCCGCATAAGCGTGGTCCAGCGCGTCCGCAAGCTCCTGGTGAACGTACGCGGGATCGTCCCCCTCCACGAAATAAGCGCGATGGCCTCGTCCCGTGTATAGCTGCACGAGTTCTTCATCGGCGGTGCGAGCTTCGACCGTAGGACTCGAAATTTTGTATCCGTTCAAATGCAAAATCGGCAGCACGGCGCCATCCCGCACCGGATTCAGAAACTTGTTCCCCTTCCAGCTTCCCTCGAGCGGCGCCGTTTCCGCCTCGCCATCGCCGATCACGCAAGCCACGATGAGCGCCGGATTATCAAAAGCGGCGCCGTAAGCGTGCAGCAGCGAATAGCCCAGCTCTCCGCCTTCGTGCAAAGAGCTGGGAATGTGCGGCCCGCAGTGGCTCCCGACGCCCCCCGGCGTCGAGAATTCGCGAAACAGCGTCCTTATTCCCGGCAAGTCCTGCGTCACTTCAGGATGAACCTGCGAATACGTCCGTTCGAGATAACTCTGCGCCACCAACGCCGGGCCGCCGTGTCCCGGCCCGGCGATATAAATGATGCTGGCGTCTTTCTCCTTGATCAGGCGATTCAAATGCACATAAATAAAATTCTGGCCCGGCGAAGTGCCCCAGTGGCCCAGAAGCCGCGGCTTGATGTGTTCGGGCTTGAGCTGCTCTCGTAAAAGAGGATTCTCGCGCAGATAGATTTGTCCGATGGTCAGATAATTCGCGGCCTGCCAATACCGCTGCATTTTCTGGAGAAGTTCGGGAGATAAGGGTTTGCTCGTTGGCTCCGGTGGGTGCGACGGCCGGTGGTCGGTTTCAACTGCGGTGGAAAGCTTCGCATCGAATTCAAACATGAAATTTCCTTTTGTGCGCTGTGGAGGCGTTATGAGTCTATGATGCGGGCAAATCCTGCAAGTTAGGTCCGACGGAAGACCTTAACGTTGCCGCAATACCACTGTAACAGGCAAAGTGCCTCACTCATGCTGCCTAAGCCATATAATCGGATGGCATAGCGCGACCAATCCCGGCTAATCTGTGGAACCTCACCATATCCTCGCGTTCAATAGCGGCTCGTCGTCACTCAAATTTGCGTTGTACGAATTCAGTAACTCGAGCGAGCGCCTCCTCGTGCGCGGTGAGGCGGAAAACATCGGAGCGCCATCGGCACGCTTATGGCTTCGCACGCCCGGCGGCAGTTCCGTTGTGGATCAACCTCGTCCGATTCCCGAGCGCCAAAATGCGTTACAGATGGTGCTGGAGGAACTGAAAAAAGGAAAATATGTTGCTCCCTCCGCGATGGGACATCGCGTCGTCAATGGCGGCCCGAATTACGCCGCTCCGCAAAAGATCACGCCACAGGTCTTAACCGACCTCCGCAATCTGCTCCCTTTGGCACCTCTGCACCTGCCCGCCGAAATCAAAATTATGGAAGCGGTCGCCTCGCAGCTTCCGCAAATTCCCCAGGTCGCCTGCTTTGATACGGCCTTTCACCGCCGCCTTCCGGACCTGGCGCAGCGCTTTCCGTTGCCCAGAAAGCTCTTCGACGAAGGTATCCGGCGCTACGGTTTTCACGGCCTCTCCTATGAATACGTCTTGCAGGAATTGGGACCGGCCGTCCAGCGGCAGCGCCTGATCATCGCCCATTTGGGCAACGGAGCCAGTTTGGCCGCCGTCAAAGACGGCCTGCCGGCGGACACGTCCATGGGCCTCACCCCGACCGGCGGGATAATGATGGGAACTCGCACCGGCGACCTGGATCCGGGCATCCTGATCTACTTGCTGCGCGAAAGGCGTTACGACGCAGTTAAGCTGGAGCGCCTGGTCGACTCCGAATCCGGCCTGCTGGGTGTCTCCGAACTGACCTCGGACATGAAGGCGCTGCTCGCGAAACGCGATTCCGATCCTCGCGCGGCAGAGGCGGTTGCCATGTTTTGTCGCTCGGTTCGTAAGGAAATCGGCGCGTTTGCCGCCATGCTGGGCGGCGTCGATATGCTCGTATTTACTGGTGGCATCGGGGAACATGCACCAGCCGTTCGCGAGGAGATCTGCCGCGATCTTGGCCATCTCGGCATACGCATCGATTTTGCTGAAAACAACGCTGCCAAAAACGTAATCAGCGCCCGGGAAAGCGCTTGCGTCGTGAAAGTTGTGGCTACGAACGAGGAATTGATGATCGCGCGCCACACGCACAGCGTCATTTTTGACGGCACAACCTGAAAATCCCGCCAAATCAGCCCGATTTGCGCCACTGTGGATAAATACCGCGCGGCCAAAGATGTATTTGCCCGCCATTTCCGTTAGAATTGCGGGCCACAAAAATGGACTTCGATCAGCTCAACACCTTTGTTGAAGTCGCCAAGCACGGCAGCTTTTCCCTGGCTGGCCGGAAAGTTTTCCGCTCGCAATCTGCGGTAAGCGCCCAAATCCGGCAGCTCGAACAGGAATACGGCGAAAAGCTATTCGGCCGTATGGGAAAAACCGTCCGGTTGACGCCTGCGGGAGAAGTGCTGTTTGAATATGCCGAGCGCTTCTTAAACCTGCGGCAGGAATCGCTGCGGGCCGTCGCCGACCAATCCGAGATGCCCCGCGGCATTCTTGCCATCGGAGCAAATGAAGCCACCTGCCTCTACGTCTTGCCCGAAGTTTTCG
>Ga0210394_10007557_pt1 | contig 11415 bp, 7 predicted proteins | sample IncBWC12MmetaG_FD_160121 | JGI IMG/M metagenome (GOLD analysis project Ga0210394, IMG submission 160121) | Forest soil microbial communities from Barre Woods Harvard Forest LTER site, Petersham, Massachusetts, United States - Inc-BW-C-12-M | ecosystem: Environmental > Terrestrial > Soil >... | reverse complement strand
GCGCCCTCCAGAGCGCTCCAACGCAGAGGATCCCGCTCGATCAACGCCGCACACAAGGCCCACTCGTTGACTTCGGTCGCCAAAAACAACTGATCGTAGGGCGCGGCGACGGCGAGCGATATGCCGCCCGCATGCCGGCGCACGACGCACCGACGGTGGGCCCAATGCAGCCGCGCGGCCGCGCGCTCGACCTTCGAGCGCCAGACATCGAGGAGGGCGTCATCGACGGTTGCGTCAACAACTTCGAGAACCGCGCCCGAACCGGCAAAGAAGAGATTGCCGCCGGTGAGGCGCCGCGAATCGGCGAACGGCAGTTCGGGCGGCGTCAGTCGTCGCTCGCCGGTGCCATGCGCACGCCACGTTCGTCTCGAATCAGACCTTCGAGGTTGAAGTCCGCAGCGATTGCCTCGGCGGCCTCAGGCGCGCCGATCTGGGCGCCGGCACTGGTTCCGTTGCCTTTCAACGCGGCCGCGGCGCTGGGAGCCGGCGCGGCCGAGCGCCAGTCCGGCTGCGGCGCCGCCGCGCCGCTCGGCTTGAATTTGGTGATCTGCTTCCAGGATCGTACCAGGGCATCGGCGAAGATCAGCAGCAGATCTCCGGTCTCGCCCATCCTCAATGCCGCCTCGATCGCGTCCTGCTCGTCGGGAATGATCGCGATCGCCCCGTCGGGTACTCCGGCGGCGCGCAAGGCGTGCGCTTGAATGCGCGGCACTTCGTCCGGTGCGCGATTGCGCAGATTGTCGTCGCGCCGGCAAATGTAGTAATCGAAGCGCCCGGCGACGGCGTTGGCGATCGCAACGAGATCCTCGTCGCGCCGGTCGCCCGGCCCTGCGAGTACCACGATGCGCCGGCCGGTGACGTCGAGCCGCAGCGCGAGATCCGCCATGGCGCCGACGGCATGGGCGTTGTGCCCGTAGTCGAACAGCACCTTGAACGGGTGCTCGTTGAACACGTTCATGCGTCCGGGCGCCTGGAAGAAAGTCGAGTCGAACGTGCGCAGCCCCTGGCGGATGGCATCGAGCTTGATCCCCAACGAGAACGCCATGGCGGCGGCGAACATGGCGTTCTGCACGTTGTGAGTCGCCCGGCCCTCGAGTGTCGCCGGGATCAGATGCGTCCACAGCAGTGGAATGTGGCTGCCGTGATCATACAGCGTCATCATCTGACCGTTGACCCCGGCCTCCAGTGCACAAGCGCGTCCGCCGGCCCGAATGTGCTCGCGCACCAGCTTGTGCTGCGGATTCATCGTCACGTAGCAGATATTCTTGGCTTCGGTGTAGCCGGACATCTTGAGCACCAGGGGATCGTCGGCGTTCAACACCGCACAGTCGGTCGCCACTTCCACCACGATGCGCTTCAACTCGGCCAGCTGCTCGAGCGTGTCGATGCCCTTGAGGCCCAGATGGTCCGCCTGCACGTTCAAGACGCCGCCGACGTTGACCTCTCGGACGCCCATGCCGGCGCGCAGCAGCCCGCCGCGTGCGGTCTCGAGAATGGCAATGTCGATTTGCGGATCGGCAAGCACCATGCGCGCCGACACGGGACCCGTCATATCGCCCTGGACGGTGCGCTGGCCATCGATATAAACGCCGTCCGTGGTGGTCAGGCCCGGTGTGTAGCCGCCCATTTTGGTCAGATGAGCGAGCATGCGCGCGGTCGTGGTCTTGCCGTTCGTGCCGGTGATGGCGGCAATCGGCACCCGCGCGGCGACGCCCGGCGGAAACAGCATCGCCACCACCGGCGCGGCGACGTCGCGGCCCCTGCCTTCGCTCGGCGCCACGTGCATGCGAAACCCGGGTGCCGCGTTCACTTCGCAGATGCCGCCGCCGATCGTGCGATAGCTCTCGGTGATGTTTTTCGAGAGAAAGTCAACGCCGCCCACATCGAGGCCGATGGCACGCACCGCGCGCTCCGCCATTTCGCGATTATCCGGATGAATGACATCCGTAACGTCGGTTGCCGTGCCGCCCGTGGAGAGATTCGCGGTCGAGCGCAAATAGACGACTTGACCCAAGTCGGGAATCGAGTCGGCGCGCAAATCCGCGCGCTCGAGCATTTTCTGCGCCTGCGCATCGAGTTCCAGGCGCGTCAGCACCTTTTCGTGGCCCACACCGCGGCGCGGATCCTGATTCACGATCTCGATCAATTGGGCCACCGTGTGCCGCCCGTCGCCGACGACGTGGCCCGGCGTGCGCCGGGTCGCGGCGACCAGCTCGCCGTTGACCACCAGCAGGCGATGGTCGTCGCCCTCCAAGAAGGTCTCGACGATCACCGATCGCGAATGTTCGCGCGCGACGGTAAAGCCTTGCGCCACTTCCTCGTCCGTCGTGAGTCGGATCGAGATGCCGCGACCGTGGTTGCCGTTGTAGGGCTTGGTCACGACGGGAAATCCCATGCGCTGCGCGGCGCGAACGGCCTGCTTTTCGTTGTGCACCAGTTCCTGTTTCGGTACCGGCAGTCCGAGCGTGGCGAGGATCTTGTTGGTTTCTTCCTTGTCGCTGGCGAGCTCGACCGCGATGTGCGACGTGCGGCTGGTGACCGTCGCCTGAATCCGCTGCTGGTATTTGCCGTGGCCCAGCTGCACCAGCGACTGATCATTGAGGCGCAGCCAGGGGATGCCGTGATTTTCGGCCGCGCGCACCAGTGCCGCCGTCGATGGTCCGAGCGCGCGCCGCTGCGCGAAGCGGATGAATTCGTCGCGCGCCTCCTGCCAACTCCAATCATCGGGGACCGAGCCGGCCGGCCGGATCGCCTGCGGGAGGAGCGAACACAGCAATCGCAGGCCCAGATCACCCGCGGCGATGCCTTCGTCGCGTTGCGCATATTCGTAGACGACGGTATAGACCCCGGGAGGGCCGGCGCTGCGGGTCTTGCCGAAGGTGACTTCCTCGCCCGCCATGTTCTGCAGTTCGATGGCCACGTGCTCGAGGACGTGGCCGAGCCAGGTCCCCTCGTCTTCCCGTAATCGCCGCAACAGGCCGCCCGGCACCTTGTAAGAGCAGCCGTGTTCGGCGAGTCCCGGCAGCGCGGCCGCCAGCGCCTCGACGAAGTCCGGACCCAAGCGGCCGGTAGGCCACTCCTCCAGGGCACCCAAATCGAGCTCCAGGCGGATGACAGGGAAGCGCGCGTAAATGGAAGGACCAACGTAGACGGAACGGTCGAGAATGCGCATGGGGCGTTATTCCTTGGCTTGGGCCAGCCCACCGGCCGCCGCCAGTCGTGTATGCAAGTTAAATGTCGCACCCGCGACCAGAATGTGCAACCGCAATCCGAGCATGCAGACCGGCTGACCCTCGCTCACCTCGCTGATCGAGGAATAGCTGACGTCGGCGGCGTCCACCACCGTCACGCCGCCGCTGCCTTCCACTTCGATGGTCTCGTCCGGCCCGATGAACGCGGCCGTATCCTCATCGAGACCAATCCCGAGGGCAAACGGATTGTACGCGAGCGCGGTGATGAGGCGCCCGAGCCGGTCGCGCTGGCGGAAGTGCTGGTCGATGATGAAGCGGTTGGTGAGCCCCAACCCCGGCGCCAGCCGCACGCTGCCTGAAATCACCGAGGATCCCTCGTCGCCAAACGCGATCATGTGCTCGCTCAGAATGCTGGCGCCCGCGCTGGTGCCGCCGACGGTGACACCGTGGGCGTTGCGCACGCGGATGAGTTTTGCCACCGGCGTGCCTCCGAGCAAAGTCGTGAGCCGCAATTGGTTGCCGCCCGTGAAGAAAATCCCGGTTGCCGCCTCGAGGCGCCGCAAGCGGCCGGGCTCCTGGCAGTCGCGGCGCGTATCGAAGTCCATCACCGCCACTTGCGCGGCGCCCAGCTCGGCAAACAGCTTTTCGTAGCGCGGCCCGGTTTCGTGCATGCGGCTCGCGGTAGGAATCACTACGATGTTGGCGTCGGCGCCGCCCGAGACCCGGATGAATCGCTCCAGGATGTGGCGGTCATTTTCCTTATTCTCGGCGCCGCCGATCGGTACGATCCAGCCGCGAGTCGCGCCGTCGGGGACTTTGCTTGGCATTGAGACAGTTTACCAGACACGCCCCTCACCGTAACGCGTCCGCAGCTCACAGTTCCTTGTCGAGCGGCAGCACCGACAGGAACGCGAATTCTATGCGCCGCCACACCGATCGCGACGGCTCACGATGATATTCGACCATGTTGCCGTTCTCTTGAGTGCGCCAGATCAACGGCGACTTCGCCGAGTCCGGAGCCGCGAGTGCGACGACGTAAGAGTTCGACGGCTGCGTCATGGCCTCGAACCGCGCGGCGGTTTGCGCCGCCAGCTCGGGACTGTCGATGATCAATCCCGTCTCGGTGTTGAGGCGCCTCGAGCGTTGATCGAAATTCATGGACCCGGCGTACAGCCGGCTCCGATCGAATACGAACATCTTGGCATGCAGCCCGAAGTTTCCATAACGCGACATCTTCGCCGACTGTCCGCTGCCGCGGCTGTTGCCGAGCATCGCGCGCAATTCGTAGAGCTCGACCCCTTCGGCAAGCAATTGTCTCCGATAGCGGGAGTAGCCGGCCTGGGCCGCCAATTCATTGGTTGAATTCAGCGAATTGGTCAGGATGCGCACCCGCACGTTGCGCTGGCGCAGGTCGTGCAGCAACTGCATTTCTTCGGGCGCCGGCACGAGGTAGGGCGTCACCATGATGAGCTCTGATTTGACCCCGCCGACCGCCTGCGCGATGGGTCCATACATCAGCCGTCCCCTGCTGCCGTCCAAGACTTTTTTCTTGTCCGGGCTGTCGCACACGACTTGCGCCTGCGACCAGACCAGCGGCAGCCGGCCGGCGATGATGCCGGCGAAGGGGTCGCCTTGCTCGGCGCGCTTGATGTAGTCGGCCCCGACTTCGTGAATGCGGCGCAGGTGCTCATTCAGGCGTTGCCGCTCCCGCTCGAGTTTCGCCTTGGGGGGTTGCCCGCCGCGCAGCGCCTCAACCGGTATGGCAAACGCGCTGTTCCAATATTCGTCGAACGTTGCGGACAGCTTTCGAACCAGCGGTCCGGCTACGAATACGTCATCGTCGGCGTACTGGGCGTCGGGATCGACCTGAAAATAGGCATCGCCGATATTGCGGCCGCCGATGAGCGCCACCGCGTTGTCGGCGACGAACAATTTATTGTGCATCCGGTAATCAAGCCGTTTCGAGTCGAATAAAAATTCCACCGACCGGACTAATTGCAAATGCCCGCGGTAGGCGAACGGATTGAAGACCCGCACCTCTATGTTCGGGTGGGCGGTCAGCACCAGGATCTGCTCATCCCCGTGGGTGGTCTCGCCGTCGTCGATCAAGACGCGCTCATGGACGCCGCGATCGGCCGCGGCCAGCAGTGCGTCGGTCACCAGGAGGCCGGTCGAGTCCGCCGTGAAAATATAGTACTGCATGTCCAGCGTGCGTTGCGCCGCCTGGATCATCTGCATTCGCGCCGCAAAACCGTCCGCGCCCACCGGTAGAATTCGAAATGCGGATCCATCCGGATGATCGCGTGCTTCGTCGGCGAAGATTTTTCCGACTCGCGTTTCTTCCGGGTGCGCATACGCGGTGGACGGATTCTTCGGGAAACCGGAGCCCGGCGGCAGCGTTGCGCATCCCGCGACGGTCGTGGTGAAGAGAAGGGCGACAATCCTGCGGTTCAGCAAGCGCATTTTGTCTTGAATTGTCCGCGGTGCAGCTGGGCGGCGGTATCAAGGAGTTCCGTCAGTCCCTGTAGGGCGAGTCCTACCCCTGCATCTTGCGGTCATAGCGGCTCAGAATCCACAACGCTCCCGGCAACGCGGTGAAGTCGGCGAGCAACGCGAGGACAAAGGCCGACGCAGAGACGATGCCGAATTCGCGCATCGGCGGCAGGTCCGACAAGGCGAGCGCCAGAAACCCGCTGGCGTTGATGAGAGTCGCGAACAGAATCGGCCGGCCGGCGACCAGCAAGGCGTGTTGCAGAGCGCCGTGAATCGTGCCGGTCGAGCGGCCTTCCCGAAAGTGGTAGAAGAAATGAATCTGATCGTTCTCGGTCGCACCCAGAATCGTCGAGCCGATGAGGATCGTTGCGATATTGAGCGGAATGCCCGACAAGCGCATCACCAGAAACACGCACAGGATCGCGAACAGCGATGGAATCATCGTCATCACCGTGGCCGCGGGACTGCGAAACACCAGCAGGAATGCCAGAAAAATGACGGTCGCCGTCAGTGCGAAACTTTGGGCGAGAGTGGGAGCGAGGCGCTGGGTGATTTCGGCGCCGAGGACTCCCTTGCCGACCACTCTGCCGCGCGCTGCACGCAGCGCCGGTTCAGCCGCCTGGGCCTCGGCCCATCTCTGCTCGATGACCGTGCGCATCGCACCGATCGGGCCGAAGAGCTTCGCGCGCCCGCGGATGCTCATCCGTACATTGGCGAGATCGGCCACGTCGACGTACGCGCGCGCTCCGGGCTCAGTCAGCATGATCTGCTCGAGATCCGAAGCCAGCTTCGGCCAGGCTGAGGCCTGCGTCGGCAGTTGATCCGATCCCGTCTCGATATAGCGCGCCCACCGCAGCACCGACGTCGGGCCATCGACGGCTGTAATGCGTGGATCGCTCTCGAGCCGGCGGGTCAGCTGCTCCAGCGCGCGCAGAAAGTCCGGATCCAATGCGTGGCCGGGCGGCGTCTGCAGCCAGAGCTCAACGACATCGAGTCCGTTCGACTGCTCGAACTGCCGAGTATCTTGCGCCACGCGCTCGCTGGGATTGACGTAGGTCAGCACGTCCATTTCGAGCGCAATGGGTGCAAGCACGCTGGGAATGCCGAACAAGGCGGCCGCTCCGCAGAGCATCAACACGAGGGCGCCGCCAACCAGCGGCCAGCGGTAACGGCGGCTCGCCGGTACCAGCTTGTCGACGAAACCCGGAAACCACTTGCCGGCCGGGACTTGCTCGGAGCGCATGGGGGTGCGCAGCAGCGACTGCAGCGCCGGAAACAGAGTGAAGCACCCTATCCACGCCACGATGAGCCCGGCCGCGGTCCATAGGCCCATTTCGCGCACGGGCCGAATGTCCGAGATGGCAAGCGCGGCGAAGCCGACTGCGGTTGCGAACATCGAGGCGGTGCAGGGCAGAAATTTATTCGCGAGCGCACGCGCGTGGTGCTCGAGAAGAGTCGGCGAGTCATCCGGTTCGATATAGCGGGAATGAACATACACGAGCGTGGCGGTCGTCGTGACCATCACGGTCAGCGGCACCAGGGTGGAGATGACGGTGTGCGACCAGCCGAACAGATGAGCGAGGCCCATGGCCATCGCGACCAGGGCGCCGAGCGCGAGAATGATGGCTGCCAGCGCGCGCCAGGAGCGGTAGATGATCAGCACCAGCGACATCAGGAAAATGCCGAACAGAGGCATGAAGCGCGCCGTCGCCGCGCCCGTTTGCCGCTCGAGCCAGGCGTCGAGCCACGGCGATCCGACCCGTCGGACCTTCGTAAAGGTTCCGCCGGATGCCTCGATGGGCAGAGCGAGCGCATCGATCGCCGCGAGAGCGCGATCGCGCTCCGCGGGCGAGTTCACGCCCAGCTCGAGTGCAATGCCGAAATAGTGGTCGCCGAGCAGTCCCGCGCGGCGGAACAGCGGCGTCCCGGTCGCAAACGTGCGCAGACGCCCGGCCTCGATGGCACTGATTTCGTCTGCCGAGCCCGCGCGACGGTAGAAGTCGAGGAGGCTGTGAGCCGCGACGTGCGGAATCTTGGCGAGTCGGTGCTCGATTCCGTCGGCGGCGCGCAGCGCGGCGACGCTCAAGGGATCCGGCGTTTCGAGCATGATGAGCGCCTGCTCGCCCTCGGGAAACAGTCGATCGAAATCGCGCGTGGCGAGCGCGACGGGGTCGCTGGCCACGATCAGACGATCGATGGCAGGATCATCGGGTACGCGCAGAGCGCCGTATATGCCCGCTGCGGCAAGGACCAGGAATGCGCCGGCGATCCAGGCTCGCGCACGCAGAACGTGGAGGAAGAGTTGAACAACCTTGGGTGAAGCAGGCACACTCATTGATAAAAGCGCATTCCTTTCGGCCGGGGAGGCCCTCGGCGCCCGAGCATGATAGCCTAAACATATGAGTACACTGTTAGCAGCAGCGCTTTCGACACTGGTGTTCTGCGCTCCCGGATATCCCGGCGGTGCGGGCGACGCGCAACCCCTCCTCGATCAATTCGCGAGCGCCGCGGTGGCTGCCTCGGGCTGGCCCGCGGGAAGTCTTGCGGCCGTCTACGATCCGACCGAGGACGGTGGCCTCGCCAAGCTCCGCGGCGCCGATGCAGTGCTCGCCTTCGTGCCGTATCCGTTCTTTGTCGAGCATGCGGCGGAACTGCATCTGACTCCGCTGGTGCAGGCGGATGTGGCGGACATCGGCCCGCAGCAGCGATGGACCTTGGTGGCAAAGTCCGGCAGCGTCACCGACCCGAAGTCGATGGCCGGATACACCATACTCAGCGTTGCGGGATACGCCCCTGACTTCGTGCGGCATCGCGCGCTCGAGGGCTGGGCGCTGCCGCCGGACGTCAAGATCGAGGCGACGGGACAAATACTCGGCGTCTTGAGAAGGGTTGCCGCCGGCGAACCCGTCGCGGCATTGCTCGATCAGACTCAGGCAGCGGCGCTTCCGAGCCTGCCATTCGCGGCCCAGCTCAAGGCTGTGATGCAGTCGCCGGAGCTGCCCGTAGCCATTGTCGCGGTGGTCGAATCCCGCGTGACCGCCGCGCGTGCGCGAGCCCTGCAGGAGGGACTCCTAAAGATGGGCCACGGTCAGGGGAGTGCCGACTCCTTGGCGCCGCTGCGTTTGCGCGGGTTCGTGCTGCCCAAACTGCCGGCGCCGTGACCCAGCGGTTCTGTTGCGCGGTTCTCATGCTCATTGTCGCTGCCTGCGCGACGCGGCTTCGAACGACGCCGACGCCGCGCGCAGAGCCGTCATCGGTGGCCGCATTGGCTGCGGCAATCGATGCGGATGCGAAGCGCAGCGATCATGAACCCGACTCGAAGACCCGCAGCGAACTCGCGGCAGAGGCCGACCGCGATGCGCAAGCCTGTCTCGCGCTCGAGCCGCAAGCCGCGGCCTGTCTATACGCTCGCGGCATCGCGCTCGGGCTCGAGGCGCGGGCGCACCCCCTGCGCGCAGGCGAGCTGTTGCGAATGATGCTCGACTCCTTGACACAGGCCGAGTCGGCGGATCCCAACTACGACGAGGCAGGGCCCGCGCGCGTGCGGGCGCTGGTTCTGATCCGGGCGCCCGGATGGCCGCTGGGTCCGGGCGACGCCGAGGCGGGATTGGTTGCCGCACGCCGCGCCGTGGCGCTGCGGCCGCAGTATCCGCCGAATTTGCTGGCGTTGGCGGAGGCCTTGTCGAAGACCGGAGACGGGAACGGTGCGCGCGAGAATTACGCGCGCGCCCGCGACGCCGCGCTGGCGCAACCCGCCGCGGCCGATCGGGACGAATGGTTGCGTACAGCCGATCAGGGGCTGCAGCACAGGCAATGACGGTGAAATCCTACATCGCAGCGCTTGCCGCAGGCATCGTGCTTGGAGCCGCGGGCACGGCCCACGCCAAGGATCCCGCGCTCCTGTCGCTGACGATGGAGCACTTTAAGGATACCGCGACCGTGAAAGACGATCCGCGGGCTGACGCCACCACGATCTCGACCGAGAAGGGCTATGCGGAGCACACTGGTCCGCTGCACATGGTTTGGCAAGATGAGTTCCTGAGCGGCGTCATCGACAAGCAGACCGGCCAAAAGTCGTTTCGGGTCGAAGCCTGGATCATCTACACCGGCAGCTGGCGGTCCTATGAGAGCGCGAGCTTCCAGACGCCCAATGGACCGCAGTCGGTGCCTCTCATCAAGGAGGGCAAGGAAGCGGCGAATTGCGCGGTCGGGGACTGCACCTATACCGAGCGAATTGCCTTTCCTGTCGATGAGGAGTTGCTGCGCCGGCTGGCGGCAGGATACGCGCCGGGCCGAGCCAGCATTTGGGCGTATCGGTTCCTCGCCAACAAAGGTCCGGATTTCGCGGGCGGCCTGTCGAGCGCGGAAATCGCCGGTCTGTTGGCCAAGGTGGACGAAATCACTCATGCGCTGCCCGCGGTGGCGGCAAAAGCTGCCGGCGCCTCGTTGAAACTCGATCTTGGGATAACCGGCCTGGCGGTGGCCGCAACCGCCGATCACCCGCATCGAGCCGGCATCTTGATCGTCGGCGTGGAGGGCGGCTCCGTCGCGCAAAAGTCGGGCATCATCGTCGGCGACATTCTGTACGAATTCGACGGTCATCCGATCAAGGCGCTGGCCGAGCTGCAAGCGGCGGTGGCCGCGTGCGCCGCGAATTCTGCCGCCGCGATCAAACTTTATCGCGGTCTCGATGCGATGGGCCTGACCGCGCAGTTCTAGGAGCCTGCAGACAGGCCCCTACGGTTTCTTCCTCCTAGGGTTTCTTCCTCCTAGGGTTTCTTCGACGAGACGATGATCGCCGCGCCGGGCACGACCAGAATCTTGTGAATATCGGCCGGTGCATCGGTTTTGTAGAGGTCGCGTGTCGGCGCGCCGGTGCGGACGAAGCTGTCGATGTCCGCCGCGAGCTGGCGCGGCGCCTCCCACGACAAATTGTGACCGATGTCGTCGGCCTCATGCTTGTCGCCGGAGAGCGGCGGCGGGCGAACGCCATACTGCTTCCAGTAGAAGTACATCCCTCGATGGTGCTCGCTCGCCCGCTTCAGGAGCTCGATCAGCCGCTGCTCCGATGCCCTCGTGAGACCGGCATCTTCACTGCCCCACAGCACCAGTGTCGGAACCCGGAGCGCGTCGAGCCGTACGGAACGGGCGGGCGGCGTCGGCGTCGGATCGAGAGTGCCCCAGCTCGCGAGCGTCTCTGCGGCGGTCTGCGCGGCGATCGCGTCGATGACCTGCGGAGCGGCGATCGCGGAGATGTCCCAGTGCTCCGCGATGTTGCGCACGGCGTCGGGGTCGATGTCGAGCGGACGCATGTGCAGGGCGCCTTGCGGCCATCGGACGCCTTTGGCTTCCAGCATCGTGCGCCAACCGAGCGGCTCCATTACATCCGATGATGCAGCCGCCCGCGAAGGCGCTGCACCCATCGCGCGCGGCGCCCCCGTGCCCGAGAGTATCAGCCGCACGACGCGCTCGGGATGGTCGAGTGCCACCCGGCGCGCGGCTGCGGCACCCATCGCGTGACCCACCAGCGTTGCCGTTCGGATCCGCTTTGCGTTCATGAATGCGAGCAAATCGCCGGCGAGGTCGGCCTCGGTGATGCACAAATTGGGCGTGGACCAGCAGCGCGCGGTGTCGGGAAGGCCGGTCGCTCCGGCACCGCGCTGGTCCAGCGCATAGATGTGGAGATTTGGATCCATGCTCAAGAGTGCGGCTGCCGTCCACGTCCACTCGA
>Ga0210394_10007556_pt1 | contig 11417 bp, 11 predicted proteins | sample IncBWC12MmetaG_FD_160121 | JGI IMG/M metagenome (GOLD analysis project Ga0210394, IMG submission 160121) | Forest soil microbial communities from Barre Woods Harvard Forest LTER site, Petersham, Massachusetts, United States - Inc-BW-C-12-M | ecosystem: Environmental > Terrestrial > Soil >... | reverse complement strand
CGGCATGCTCGACGTGCTGAACCAGTACATCAAGGACAAGAACACGTTCCCGTTCGGGCCGAGCCCGCCGATGCGCACCTCGGGCCATGGTCTAATGGCCAAGAGCATGTACATGGCCAATCGCCACTGGGAGCTGCACGTCTGGGATCTGACCGGTCCGCCCGAGAGCTGGGCTGGGCAGCTGGATAAGGACTTCGCGCGCGAACCCGTGATGGCGGTGCTCTCGGGCCTGGGCGGCCGGCACTGGGCGCCGGTGCACGATTTTTGCGAGCGCCAGCAGGTGCCCTGCCTGTTCCCGAACCTCGAGGTGCCGGAGGTCGCGGACGGGGATTTCTATTCGCTGTATTTATCCAAGGGCGTGCTGCTGGAAGCTGGGCTCATCGCCCGCCGGATCGCCGACTCGTTCAAGGATCAGTCGGGCAGGCACGTGCTGCAGATCTTTCGCGCCGGTGACAGCGGAGAACCGGCGGCACGTGCGCTCACCGCAGCGCTTCAGGGCAGCGGTATCACGGTACAGGATCACCTGCTCGCGGGCCCGCCGGGGCGGGGGCTGCCGGGGGCGCTGCACGGCGCCTCGTCCGCGGATGCCCTCGTGCTGTGGCTGCGCCCCGCGGACTTGGCCGCGCTCGGCGAGCCTCCCCCCACCAACGTTGCCACCGTGTATGTATCCGGCGTGATGGGCGAGCTCGAGCACGCCCCGCTGGGAGCCGCGTGGCGAGAGCGGGTGCGCATGGCGTATCCGTTTGACCTGCCCGACAAGCGCCTGGTGCGCATCGATTATCCGATGGGCTGGTTCTCGTTCAGACACATCCCGGTCGTCGACCAGCGGATGCAGGCCGATACGTATCTCGCCTGCGGCATCCTCGCCGAAACCCTGAACCACATGGCGGATGTGATCGAGCCGGATTATCTCATCGAGCGCATGCAGGAAATCCTCGATCACCGGATCCTGACCGGCTACTACCCGCGACTGACGCTGGCAGCCGGCCAGAGCATCGGATCCAAGGGAGGCTACCTGGTGAAATTTGCCGAGCCCACGGGCACCCGGATCGTGCCGGACGGGGAGTGGACGGTTCCGTGAGCGGGAACACGGTTGGCGCCCGGTGGTTGGATCATATTGACACCTTGGTTCAGGAGAGATTACCCATGTACCAGCCAATCTTGCGAGTCCGGCGAGTCCTCCCGGCGCTGTGTCTGCCGGCGTTTTTCCTGGCCGGTGCGCTTGGCGTTGCCGCGCCCGCCGAGCAGGCAGCGTCCCCGGACTCGATTCGGGTATCGACCGCGGCGTATCGTGTGCCCGACGTGAAGCTCGTGCGCCAAGACGGCACGACGACTTCGCTTGAGCAGGAGATGAACGACGGCCGGCCGGTGGTGCTCAACTTCATCTTCACCTCCTGCGAGGCGGTCTGCCCCCTGACGACACACATCTTGGGCGAGTTCCAGCGCAAGCTCGGCCCTGAGAGCTCGCAAGTGCACCTGATGTCGATCTCGATCGATCCCGAACAGGATACGCCCGCGCGGCTGCGGGATTACGCCAAGCGTTTTGGTGCGGGCCCGGGCTGGAACTTTTACACCGGATCCGTGGCGGCGAGCGTTGCTGCGCAAAAGGCTTTCAATGTCTTTCGCGGCGAGAAGATGGACCACACGGCCGTGACGCTGCTGCGCGCGGCGCCGGGCGCGAGCTGGCAGCGGCTCGATGGGTTCGCGACACCGGACGATCTCATCCGGCAGTACCACGCGCTCGTCGCAGCCAAGTGACCGCCAGTGCAACTGTGGCTGCGCTACGGCGTTGCGGGCTTCGGCTCGTCCGTCTGAGCCGGCCTTTGGGCCCGAGGCTTCATCATATCCGGGGATGCCGGTTTAGCGGCGTCGACCTGCAGTAGTTCGAGTTCGTAAACCAACAGCGAGCCCGGCGGAATCGACGGAGGCGAGTTGGCGCCGTAACCCAGATCCGGCGGCACGAAGACTTGCCACTTAGCCCCCGGTCGCATCGCTGAGAGCGCCTCGCGCCAACCCTTGATCACGGAGTTGAGCTTGAATGCCGCCGGTTGCGCATGTTCGTCGGAGCGGTCGAATTCCGTGCCGTCCGCGAGGGTCGCTCGGTAACGCACGATAATCTGATCCTGCGGTCCCGGCAGCGGGCCCTTCGGGTCGCCCTCTGCCAGCACGCGATATTGCAGGCCTGACGGCAAGCTCGCGACGCCCTTTTCCCGCGCGTTCTTCTCCAGGAAAGTTTTCGCAAGTTCGGAGTTGCGGCCGGCCAGCGCAACGCGCGCAGCATGCATGAACTGCTGCGCGGCCTCTTTTTGTGCGGTGCTGGGCAGCTTGCCGCCGAGCGCCGCCTCGATGCCGCGCCTGAGAGCTTCGCGCGAGACCGTCTGGCCCAGACCGCTGTTCGCCAGCTGGCTGCCGATCATCAGGCCAACGTCGTAGCTTCCGTCCGTCGGCGCAATGGTCGGCGGCGCCGGGGCTGACGCCGGATTCGGATCGCGCTGGGCCAATGCCGCATTCGTGGGCGGCAGCGCCATCGTCGCGCCTGCCCCGACGACACTGAGCAGGAGGCCCGCGGCCAGCACCCCGCCTGACGCGTGTTTCGACTTGGGGCTGCCTGCGAGTCCGGCGCGGATACGGATCATTGCGCGGTCGGGCGCGCAGCGGGCGCGTGGACTGCGTCGCCCTGATTGACGGCGAGAACTTCGATGTCGAAGATCAGAAGTGAATTCGGCGGAATCGAGGGAGGGGGCGTCAACGCGTAGGCGAGTTCGGGCGGCACGAACACTCGCCATTGGGCGCCCGGGCTCATCATTTCGAGCGCCTCGCGCCAGCCCGTCATCGCATCGGCGGGGCGAATCACTCCCGGCTTGCCGCGGCTGAAGGTGCTGTCGAATTCGGTGCCGTCGAGCAAGCGGCCCCGGTACTGGACCGTGACGCGGTCGCCGACGCCGGCCGCCGCTGCCTTGGTATTGCCCGCGGCCATCACGACATATTGCAGACCCGATGGCGTCGTCCTGACGCCGGGTTGATTGGCGTTGTGCGCCAGGAACTCCTTGGCGGCCGCTTGGTTGCGCCCGGCCCAGGCGTTGTAGGCGTCATGCAGGAACGCGCCCGCCCGCTGCCGGTCATCCGGCGTCAGCGGCGTGCCGGCAAGCGCGGCGCGGATACCGCGTATCAGCTCATTTTCGGAGAGCATGCCGTCCAATCCGCTGTCACGCCATTGGGTCGCGAAAGACAGGCCCAAACTATAGCTGGCGGCCTCGTTCTTATGCGCCGCCGCCGGCGCTGCCGCGGCAGCGCTTCGCACGGTGCTGGCGGACGGCTGCGGCGCATCAGCGGCGTGAGAACTCAATGCCAGCAGGGTGAGATACATCAGAGCGAGGCCTGTGGGGAGCCGGTGAATGTGTCGCGGGAGGGCGGTCATGAACATTCCTGAATGCGTGGGTGGGCGTTTGATCATAGCGCACGGCCTCGGCGCCGGGGAGCGCGGGCAAATGCGCATGGCTCTGGGGTAGATGCGGGTAGGGCGGCTATTTTGCCTCGCTGCGGACTTCGCGCACCAGCCTTTGAAAGAAGCTCAAATCGGCACCGCCGGGCACCAATTGCCGGCCAACCAGAACGCCCGGAGTGCCGTCGAGCTCCAGTGCATGCGCTTCCGTTTCATGGCGTGCGAGCAGCGCGGCGATCTCTTTGGAGTGCGAGGCCAAGTCCTTCTTCAGCCTCTCGAGGTCGATTCCCGCGCCTTGCAGGACGGACTCGACGACATCATCCTGCGACAAGCGTGGGCCGTAGAGCAGCGCGTCGTGCGCCGCGAGGTATTTGCCCTGCCACTGCGCGGCCAACGCGCAACGCGCCGCGTACTTCGAGACCTCTCCCAGAACCGGCCAGTCCTTGAAGACCAGAGCAATTTTCTTGTCGGCGGCGATCAGCTGCTTGAATGTGGGATCCAGCCGCTTGCAGTACGGGCAGTTATAGTCGAAGTATTCGACGATCGTCACATCCGGGTGGGGTGCGCCGGTGATATCGATTATTGGCTTCGCGAGGATGGCCCGCTCGCCTGCGGCCGTGATCCGTTGGAGTTCCTGTGACGATGCGGCGTTCGCGAGCAACCCGATCGCTATTGCGGCGAGGATTCGATTCATAGATTCTCAAAAACCATAGCACAGATGCGCAAGACGCGGAGCAGCCCGCCGATCCGGCAGATCGCCGGTAGCCGGGCGAGAATTATGTCTAGTTCGACGCCAAGCCCGTGTCGCGTGCGCCGCAAACGCGTTATTGTCGAGGCGGAATGATATCCATAGAAAAGTGGCCGTGCGAGTCCACACTGATTCGGGAATTCAGTATGCCAAATTCATTCTCACGGGTATTGACCGTAATCACGCTGTGGGCTCTTTGCTGGGCAAATTCGGCACATGCGGATCATGAACACGGGTCGAACGAGTTCGAGGTTTTCCTCGCTGCAGAAGCCATCCACGGCTCCGGACAGACGCACGCGACGGGTGACGACGATACCTGGTTCGATGCCGACGTCGTGTTCGGGCTCACGCAACACCAGTTCCGCGTCTTCGGCGAGTACTACATCACGCCGGAAGAGCGGGATCTCGAGCGCCTGCAGTTCGGCTTCGAATTCGTGCCCGAGACCGTGCTTTGGTTGGGTCGATTCCATCAGCCCGCGAGCGCGTGGAACACCGAGCACCACCACGGCCGTTACCTGCAGACCGCCATCACCCGCCCGTTCATCGAGCGCTGGGAGGATGAAGATGGGCTGATACCGCAGCACATCACCGGCGCCCTGTTCGAATCCCGGCGGCCGCTCGGCGACGATAGTGCGATTCAAATTTCGGGCGGCGCGGGCGCCGGCCCCGGTTTGACCCACTCTCAACTGCTGCCGATCGATCTCATCGACAACAATCCCGGAAGGCATCGGCTGTCGTTGACCAGCCGGATCGCCTATTTACCGGAATATGTAGGGACGAGCAGCGCCGGCCTGTTGTTCGGACACGACCATATATCCAGCGCCTCGCCGTTCACGCTGTCGGCATTGGGATCGAGCAACGTCACCTTGAGCATTTACGGCGCGTATGTCGACTGGAACACCGGGCCGTGGCGGGTCATCGGCGCCAATTACTACGTGGACGTCTCGTTCGACCAAGCGTCGCGCCGTGAAAGCTTCATTTCCGGATATTTGCAATTCGAGCGCCAACTGCCGCGAAAGCTCACCCTGTTCGGCCGGGTCGAAGATTCCGCGCGCATGCAGGAGTCGCGATACGTGGCGCTGTTCCAGGATCGCGATGGCGACATCGATACCGCGATCCGCCGCAATGCGCTGGGCCTGCGTTGGGATTACGTCAGGCGACAGGCGCTGACCGTCGAATTGTCGCATATCGTTTCGTTGGCGCAGCGGTCGGATGAAGTGCGTCTTCAATGGAGCGCGGTCGTTCCGTGATGAAAACCGGGACCATTCGGCTTCTCGCGCTGCTCCTCACCGCCGCGGTGACGCTGCAAGCGTCGGCCGACGAAACGTTGGTACTCATCGTCAGTGCCGGCAGCAAAGTGGAACAGCTCGATTCACTCGAAGTCAGGAAGCTGTTTCTCGGTATGACGGTGACGCACAACGGCGAGCGGTTGCAGCCGCTCCTGAACGAATCCGATCCGCAGCTCAAGGCGGTTTTTCTGCAGAACGTCGTCTCCATGACGGACGCAACTTACGATCGGCGCCTGCTGCGGCTCGCGCTCCAAGGAGGCCGCTCGCTGCCGATCGTTTATACTGAAACGTCGTTGCTGCTCAAAGCGGTCGCAATCGACCCCACGGCCGTCAGCTTTGCCTGGGCGAAGGACGTGCAGCACAACAAGGGCACGAAGGTGCTGAGGGTGCTATGGCACGACTGAAGGCGTCATTCGCAAATCTCGTCGTGGCGAGCGTGGTCACGCTGCATCTCATTCTATTGCCGGCGCTGTACTACGGGTTGGGGTATGTGATACGCAAGAGCCACGCCGAGTTGTTCATCGAGCACGCGCGGACCTTTGCGCGGGTGCTCGCGGATGAGTTCGAACTCGGCGCTGCGTTGGAATCGGAGTCGCGCACGGAGGATCTGCTCGATCTGGCCATCATTCACGGCGACGGGCGCTATGCGGAATTGATCGGCGGCGGGCGCAGCGTCGTCAGCAAGCTGGGGGCGCCCAACGTCAAAGCGCCCCGGCGCAGCGACTTGAGCTTCATGGACAGTGACGATGCCATTTATTTCGTCGTACTGCCCATCGTGCACGCGGGCCGGAGCGCTGAATTGCGTCTCGGTTTCGATGAACAGCCGACCTTAGAGCGGATTCACCTCGCTCTCAATAGCATGTTGATAATGCTCGCGGTCTATTTCGGCATGGCCATGATCATCGCGGTCGTGCTGAGCCGCCGGATGTCCCGTCCGATCCATCGTTTGCAGGATGTTTCCCGCGCCATCGCCTCGGGCGACTATGCGCAAGCACTCCAAGTCACCACCGGCATTCGCGAGCTCCATGAACTTGCGGCGGACCTGGAAGACATGCGCCGCGAATTGGTTGGCGTCAATGATCGGCTGCAGGACAAGATCAGGGAAAAAGAAATCTCCGAAATACGGCGCGAAGAATTGCAGAAACTGCTTCGGCATCGTCAGCGTCTGGAGACGGTCGGCACCCTGGCCGGCGGCATCGCTCATGAATTCAACAATGTGCTCGTGCCCATCATTCTGTTCACGGAGACGGCGCTCGAGGATCTGCCCGCCTCGAGCGCGTCGCGGGCCGATCTCGAGCGCGTGACGGCAGCCGCCCAGCGCGCCAAGGACGTGGTCAAGAAGATTCTGACGTTCAGCCGCGAATTGGGCGACGTAAAGCTCGCTCTCATCGATCTGCGATCCGTGATTTCCGACGGCCTGACGCTCTTTTCTGCCCTGGCTCCGTCCAGCATCGAGATTCGCACGCAGATCGGCGAGGACATCCCGCCAGTGTGGGGCGATGCAACTCTCGCGGCGCACCTGGTGATCAACCTGTGCACCAACGCCTATCAAGCCATGCAAGGAAGACAGGGCGTTCTGACGGTCGGGCTGCGCTATCTCGAGAACTCGCCGATTGCCGCCGAGACGGACGGGCGCGTAGAGTTTTGGGTCAGCGATACCGGGCACGGCATGGATTCGGCCACGGTCGAGCGGATTTTCGAGCCGTTTTTCACGACGCGCTCGGTGGGTGTGGGAACCGGACTGGGATTATCGGTCGTTCATGGCATCGTCGAAAGCTTCGGTGCTACTATCCTGGTCGAAACGGATCCAGGCAAGGGATCGACGTTCAGGATTGTTTTTCCGGCCATCCTGCGAGACCGCTCCGTCGAATCGATCATGCCGGATGCATGAGGCGAAGATGCACAACGTCCTGGTCGTGGATGATGAACTCGACGTGCGGGACGCGATCAAACGCGTTCTCGATCGTGCGGGGTATTCGGTTCGCACGGCGGCCGATGTCGCCGACGCTCTCACCGAACTGAGACGCTGCAGCGCGGATGTCGTGATCACCGATATCATAATGCCGAAACATAACGGCGTCGAAGCGATTGATTTCATCCGCGCGGAATTTCCCGCCGTTCGAATCATTGCGATCTCAGGCGGCGGTAATTTCGGCGTCGCCGGTTATCAACCGACGGCGATCACCACTTCGGCGTATCTTGCCGCCGCACAGCGGGCGGGCGCGCATCTGGTCATGACCAAACCATTCGAGTCCAAGGATTTGCTGCTGGCCATCGAGCAAGTGCTGGGCGTCGGTCACGCTTGAGCTCATCCGCGGCAGGGAAGGCCTTGCGGGCTTCGCGTATCGAATCGGAGTTTCAATATGGCAACATCGCTTCTGGCTGAGTGGGACAATTTTTACGTCATCACCGGATCCTCGGCGGCGGGGCTCACGGGGCTGACCTTCGTCGTCATCGCGCTGTCCGCCGAATCGAAGCGCGTGAACATCGACGGCCTGCGCGCCTATGTCACGCCGACCATCGTGCACTTCGGCGCCGTGCTGGCGCTCGCCGCCTACCTCAGCATGCCGCATCACACGGTTCTGAGCTTGAGCGTCGGATTTGGCGCCGCCGGGGCCGCGGGCCTCGGGTACATCGCGTTTATCGCGCGGCACATGCGGCGCGTCGCGAGCGACTACGCTCCTGTTCACGAGGATTGGATCTGGAATGCGGCGCTTCCGGCTATCGTCTACGGTGCCTTGCTCGCACTCGCGTTTCTCATTTGGTGCTTGCCTACTTGGAGCATGTACGGCGCCGCCGTCGTGTCGCTGCTGCTGATGTTCATCGGCATTCACAATGCCTGGGATGTCGCCGTGTGGAACACCGTGCGCAACCGGCCCGATCCGACGTAGCGCGGCGCGATACGGCTCGGGTTGTGGTGTAGGCGATTACAGCCCGTTCGGAATTCCGTTCTTGATCTGTGCCCACTCCAAATCGCGGCGGATCCGGTTTTGGTCGTCGAGGTGAAGTTTCCCGCTCACCCCCGCGATCTCGCTCGACCCGGTGAGCGACTTCGAGCGCAGCAGCGGCACCAGGCGGTAGGCATCGAAACCAAAGGCATATAGACGATTGCGGCGCGCGGTCCCGGCCGGCCATGCCTGGCGCACCGCGTCGCGAATCTGCACTGTGACCGGGTCGTTCCCGACCATCCAGGGCATGTCGGGAAACAGCATGCCGTCGAGGTCGCTGTTTGCGCTCGGATCCGGCTCGAAGCTTTCCGACGTGGAATACACCGGCACATCTCCCGCGTAGTGGAATTTCAGCTGCGGCAGGATCTGGCGCGCGGCCCCGGGCGTGCCTGCCACAAAGATGAAGGTGGCGTCGGTGCGATGCGTGGTGGGTTCGCCCTTGGCGACATGTACCTGGAGAATCTGCATGATGAGGTCGGAGAAATCGACCTGCGCCGTGTCGTAGTGCTGGCTGTCGAGAACGGTTCCGCCGAGGTGCGAGAGCTCGTCGGCAAAGGCGGCGGCGACGCGATTGCCCCACTCGCCCGCGGGCGCGATGACCACGCCGTTCAGCCGGCCGTCGGCGACCGCGCGCCGCGCGACGATGCGCGCCTCATCCTCCGGCCACAGCGCAAACTGATAAAAATTGTGCGGCGGGCCGACCGATTCGCCCAGAAAATTCAGGGCGAGCACCGGCGTCCCTCCGCCGTTCAAGGGCGCCACCGCCGCGACGTCTTCCTTGGTGAGCGGACCGACGACGAAGCCGGCGCCCTCGGTGATGGCTTGCGCGTAGGCGCTGTCCACGGATTGCGCGGCCACATCGTATATCTTCAAGCGCGGCCGGCTCGCCGCATCCTGTTCGAGGTAGGCGGCGATGAAGCCGTCGCGCACGGCGACGCCGACGGCCTCGGAACGCCCCGACAGCGGCAGCAGCAGCGCGATCTGATTGGGATATTCGGTCGCGGCCGCGATCTGGGTCGATGCCATCGACAGCACGCTGTCGTTCGCCGGATGCTGCGGGTAGAGTCGCTTCCAGTTCGCCAACGCCGCGGCGGCGCGCATGGGATCGCGGGCGAGCGCGACCGCGACCGGCCCCAATTCCAGCCATCCGACCACGATCGGGTCGGTTTTGGCGGGCGCCGTCAGCGGTTGACCGTGTTCAGCGGCGGCGCGAACCCGACTGTAGAGTTCTGCGCGGTTCGCCCCGATGCTCATGCGATCGCTGAGCCCGCGCTCGCGCTCGACCAGGGCGCGCGTGCCTTCGACCGGATGCCCGGTGAGAAACGCGCTGCGGCCGCGGATCCACCAGTAGTTCTGCGCTTGGTCGGCCGACGCCGGTACGGAGATTTGATCCAGCTCGCGAATGGCGAGGGCGCCGTCGTTTTCCGCGTAGGCGATTTCCGCCGCCACCAGCGCGCGCGGGGTCGCAAGCCGCGTGCGGGCGTCCGGCGAAACCGCCGCAAACGATTGCTTGGCGGCCGCGACATTACCGGCCGCCAGCCATTGCTCGGCGCTCAGCAACTCGTAGTTGTCATGCTCGGCCGGCAACTCCAGCGCGAGCTCCGCGTAGACCTGCGCCGCCTCCGCATGCCTGCCGTCGTGACTCAGGCGCAATGCCCGCTCTTGCTTGTCGGCGGGAGCCTGCTCGGTTTTTACCAGGCTGCACGCCGCCATCAATACCGCGATGACAAGCGCCGCGCAGAGCGCCGGCCGTGGACGTCGGGAGATCGCTGCCATACTCTTAGGTTTCCTACCCTCAAACACAGGCGCGGATTATAAGTGACAAATCTGGCGGCAGGGCGGCTCTACGTGGTCGCGACTCCGATCGGTAATTTGGGCGATTTGTCCCCGCGGGCGCGCGCCGTGTTGTCGGACGTCGCGCTCATTGCGGCCGAGGACACCCGCCATACCGGCGTCCTGTTGAAGCATTTCGGCATTCAGACGGCGCAGCTGTCATTGCATGATCACAACGAGCAAAGTCGCGTGCCCGAAGTCATCGAGAAACTGCGGCACGGGGCCTCGGTGGCGCTGGTCAGCGATGCGGGAACCCCCGCCATCAGCGATCCCGGATTTGAGTTGGTGCGCGCCGCGGCGGCGGCCGGTTTCGAGATCATTGCCGTCCCTGGGCCCTGCGCCGCGATCGCGGCGCTGTCGATTGGCGCATTGCCGACGGACCGTTTTTGTTTCGACGGCTTTCTGCCGGCGCGCGGCGCCGCTCGCCGCAAGCGGCTGCAGTCATTGGCGACGGAAACGCGCACCGTCGTGCTGTATGAAGCGCCGCACCGCGTCTGCGAGACGCTTGAAGATTGCGCCGAGGTTTTTGGGCCGGAACGCAGCGCCGCGGTCGCACGTGAAATCACCAAGCTTCACGAAACGACCTATCGCGGAAGCTTGCGCGAACTGGTCGCGCGCGCCAGGTCCGACCCCGATCTCGCCCGCGGAGAAATCGTCCTGACCCTGGCCGGCGCGCCGCAAGCTCCGGCCGACGAGGGCGGCGGCGCCGATGGTCACGGTGGCGCCCTGGATCGCGTGCTCAAGGCGCTGCTGGTTGAATTGCCGCTCAAACAAGCGGCCCGCCTGGCCGCACGCATCACCGAGGTGCGGGACAACGAGGCTTACAAGCGCGCGCTGCACCTCAAGCAAGAATGCGGAGGCAGGATGCCGTAGCAGACGCCGCAGGCGCCCGCCCAGAGGGGGAGGGCCCAGGATGGGCCCGACTCAATCCGCCTCGCATTCATAGCCGGATCTGCGTATGGTGCCTTCCCAAGAGTCGGCCAGGCAGTCGCTGTGTGCGCTTTGCACATGGAGGAAAGTCCGGGCTCCGGAGGGCACGGTGCCAGGTAACGCCTGGGGGGCGCGAGCCCACGGAAAGTGCAACAGAAAGATACCGCCTAAGTGCCGCGCAAGCGGCGCCGGTAAGGGTGAAATGGTGCGGTAAGAGCGCACCGCGC
>Ga0210394_10007555_pt1 | contig 11420 bp, 12 predicted proteins | sample IncBWC12MmetaG_FD_160121 | JGI IMG/M metagenome (GOLD analysis project Ga0210394, IMG submission 160121) | Forest soil microbial communities from Barre Woods Harvard Forest LTER site, Petersham, Massachusetts, United States - Inc-BW-C-12-M | ecosystem: Environmental > Terrestrial > Soil >... | reverse complement strand
TCACCTGAGCCACCTGCTGCAATCCCACGCGCACGAGCTGCTGGGCCACGAGGAAGTGCAGCAGCTGCTCAACCGCCTGGGCAAGAGCGCGCCGAAATTGATCGAGGACCTGGTGCCGAAGCTGCTGCCGATGAGCGTCGTGGTCAAGGTGCTGCAGTACCTGCTGCTCGAGCGGGTGCCGATCCGGAACCTGCGCACCATCTGCGAGACGTTGGCGGAACTCGCGCCGAAGACCCAGGACCCGGTGGCGCTGGTCGCCGCCGTTCGGGTCGCCCTGGGCCGCAGCATCGTGCAGCACATCGGCGGGCTGCGCCAGGAACTGGCGGTCATCACCTTGGATCCGGCGCTGGAGCAAGTGCTGCAGGACTCGATGGTATCCGGCGGCGATTCGTCTCCCGGCTTCGAGCCCGGCCTCGCCGACAGAATTCAGACGGCGCTTGCCGACAGCACGCGCCGGCAAGAAGCGGCCGGCGAACCCGCCGTACTTTTGGTTGCACCGAAAATTCGACCGTGGATCGCACGCCTGATGCGCCACTCGACTCCGTCGCTTGCGGTGCTTGCCTACAACGAGATACCGGAAAATCGCCGCATCCGGGTGATTGCTGCGGTTGGCCGTTGAATTTGCTTGATGCATGGAGGTTGACATGAAGATAAAACGTTACACGGCGGTGAGCATGCGCGAAGCTTTGGCGAAGGTGCGTGCCGAGCAGGGGCCCGACGCCGTCATTCTCTCCAGTCGCCGCGGCGACGACGGCATCGAGGTCATCGCGGCCATTGATTACGATGAAGCCTTGTTCGTCGACGCGAACCGGCTGCGGGCTCCAGCGTCCGCGATCGCACCGGCTGCGCCGGTGATCTCGCCGGTGCCGGCACCGGCGCCCGTGCCCGCGACGGTCCTCGTGACGCGAACCGCGCCCGCAACCCCGCGCGCGCCCGCGGCCACCGCCGTTGCGCCCTCGCGAAAAGCCTTGCCGATGGCGGCGCGGACGGATTCAAGCATAGGCTCCGTGCAGCGCGAACTGCGGGAACTGCGTCAGCTGATGGAGACCGGGCTGGCCGGCATGACCTGGAACGACAAGCGTCTGCGCGAGCCCTTCAAGGCGCGCGTTGTCGAAGAGCTCTCTGCCATGGATATTGCGCCGGATATGGCCATGAAGCTGGCCGCCCTGACGCCGCGCCGTACCTCCGTGGAAAACCCGGCGCACATGCCGCTGGCGCTGCTCCTCAAGTACCTGCCCGTCGTCGAGGACCTCTCCAGCGTGAGCGGCGGGATCATGGCAGTGGTCGGCCCGACGGGAGCCGGCAAGACCACGACCATTGCCAAGCTCGCGGCGCGCTGGTGTATGCGCCACGGCAGCCAGGATCTGGCGCTGGTCAGCACCGACGGGTATCGAATCGGCGCTCGCGAGCAACTCATGACATACGCGCGCATTCTCGGCGCGCCCATGCACGCCGCGAACAGCGGCACGGATTTGGCCCGGGTGCTGGAGCGGCTCAAAACGAAAAAGCTGATTCTGATCGACACCGCGGGCATGGGTCCGCGCGACGTCCGGCTCGGCGAACAGCTCGCAGCGTTGCAGCTTGGCGCGTCCCGTGCGCGCGTTCTTTTGGCGCTGCCGGCGCAGGGCGAGGGCCATGCGCTCGACGAGATCGTCGAGGCCTTCGCGCCGCTGACCCCGGTTGCCTGCATCCTGACCAAGGTGGACGAGGCGGCAAGTCTGGGCGCGGTGATGTCAACGGTATTGCGTCATCAATTGAAAATAGCCTATGTGTGCGACGGGCAGCGGGTACCGGAAGACCTGTATGCGGCGCACCAGAAGCGAGCGTGGTTGGTGCGTACGGCCTTCAAGCTGAAGGAACGGAGGCCCGTCGTGCGCGACCAGGCCTACTATGCCCGCAACTTCGGCGGAGTACAGGCCCATGCGTGACATCCGACTATCGCGTGAACGGGCTGAAGCACTGGCCGAACTCAACTCCGACCGCCCCGTCAAGGTGATCGCCGTCACGGGCGGCAAGGGAGGCGTCGGCAAGACCACGGTGTCCGCCAATCTGGCGGTGTCGATCGCCGCGCAGGGCCGGGACGTCATGTTGCTCGATGCCGACTTAGGATTGGCCAACGTCGACGTGATCCTGGGGCTCAATACCCGATTCCACATGGGTCATGTGATCAAGGGCGAATGCTCGCTGGAGGACGCCATCGTCACCGGGCCGCATGGCCTGCAGATCGTGCCGGCCGCGTCGGGCATGAAGCACATGGCGAACCTGTCGGACGCGGAACACGCGGGAATCATCCGCGCATTCAGCGATCTGTATCACCGGGTCGAGGTCCTGGTGGTGGATACCGCGGCGGGACTGCACGACAGCGTCACGACCTTCACTCAGGCGGCGCACCATGTGGTCGTGGTGGTTTGCGACGAGCCCGCATCCATCACCGACGCCTATGCGCTGATCAAGGTGTTGAGCCGCGAACACGGGGTGCAGCGCTTCAAGATCCTGGCGAATCAGACGCGCCGTTCGGGGGAGGGACCCGACCTCTACCAGAAAATTGCGCGAGTCTGTGATCGATTTCTCAATGTGACCTTGGAGTATGCGGGTTCCGTTCCGTTCGACGATTACCTGAGGCGCGCGGTGCAACGGCAGACCGCCGTCGTGGACGCGTACCCGGCGTCTATTTCGTCGATTGCCCTCAAGAATCTGGCATTGAAGGCCGATAAGTGGACTGTACCCGAGGGGGCACGAGGACACCTTGAGTTCTTTGTCGAACGCATGGTAGGGGCCCGGATCGGTCCTTCGACGGTATTGCAATGAGAGCAAGCACACAGTACTCGAATACACCGAAACGCGGCCCGAAGCCGATTGCGGACGACAACGTCCCGGTCGATCAGGTGCCGCAGCAAGAATTGGTATTGCGACATGCCGATCTGGTCAAACGTATTGCCTACCACCTGGTCAGCCGGATGCCGCCGAACGTGGAAGTCGACGACCTCATTCAATCCGGGATGATCGGTTTGCTGGATGCAGCCAAGCACTACTCCGCCACCAAGGGCGCCAACTTCGAAACCTATGCGGGTATTCGGATTCGCGGCGCCATGCTCGACGAAGTACGCAAATCCGATTGGACACCCCGTTCCGTGCATCGAAACATGCGCGAGATGGCCGATGTGGTGCGCAAGATCGAAAACGCCAAGGGTCAGGACGCGACTCCCACGGACATCGCCGAAGGCCTCGGCGTATCCATCGAGGACTATCACAAGCTGGTGCAGGACGCGGCCAGCTGCCGGCTTTTCAGCTTCGATCAAATGGGGTCGAGCGAGGATGAATCGAGCCCGGCCGATCACGCCCGCGACGAGCGGCCCGGCCCCTTCGATCACATCGAGGACGCCGGTTTTCGGGATGCGCTCGCCGGGGCGATCAATGTATTGCCCGAGCGTGAAAAACTGGTGCTGTCACTGTATTACGACGAGGACATGAATTTGCGCGAAATCGGCGAGGTGCTGGAGGTATCCGAATCCCGCGTCTGCCAGATTCACGGCCAGGCGCTGGTGCGACTGCGCGCGCGTCTCGCGGAGTGGCTGCAGCCGAATTAGTCCATGGATATCCTAAGCATCGTCGGCATTGTGCTTGCGCTGATTGCGATAATCGGCGGAGCGATCCTGAAAGGGAGCAGTGCCGGCGCGCTGGTCGGGAGCGCCGCATTCGTCATCGTGGTGGTCGGCACTCTGGCCGCGAGCCTGGTTCAGACGCCGATGGCCACCTTTTTGCGCGCGTGGAGAATCGTCTCCTGGGTGTTCAAACCGCCGGTGAGCAACCCGGCGGCGATGATCGAGAAAATCGTCGAGTGGAGCAACATTGCCCGCAAGCAGGGATTGCTCGGCCTCGAGTCCGCGGTGGAAGCGGAGAAGGACGGATTCCTGAAGAAGGGCCTGCAGTCCCTGGTGGACGGCGGCGAACCGGACGCGATCCGCTCGAGCATGGAAATCGAATTGGAAACCATGGAGCATTTCGACACGCAGGCCGCCAAAGTGTTCGAAGCCATGGGCGTCTACTCGCCGACGCTCGGCATCATCGGCGCGGTCATGGGGTTGATGGCGGTCATGCAGAATCTCAATGATCCCTCCAAGCTCGGGCACGGCATCGCCGCGGCGTTCATCGCGACCATTTACGGCATCGCGTTCGCCAATCTGCTGTTCCTGCCCATGGGCAACAAGTTGAAGGCGGTGATTCACGGCCAGTCGCAGGTGCGCACCATGGTGATCGAAGGCATCATCGCCATCGCACAGGGCGAGAACCCGCGCAACATCGAATCGAAGCTGCAGGGCTACTTTCACCACTGACGGACGCCATGGCTCGCAAGAAGAAACATGAAGAACATGTGAACCACGAGGCCTGGGCGATTCCCTATGGCGACCTCGTGACCTTGCTGTTCGCACTGTTCACCGTGATGTACGCCATGTCGTCGGTCAACGAAGGCAAGTTCCGTATTCTGTCCGATTCGATGATCGCCGCATTCAACGGCGCGCCGAAGAGCCTGCAGCCGCTCAACATCGGCGACAAGCAGCCCGGCAAGGGCGGCGACAAGCAGCTGGTGGGCATCACGCCGACCGCGCTCATCAAGGTCAAAAATGAGAAATTCGATCCCGGCGGCAGCATCACGCCGCGGGATCCGAACAAGAGCGAGGACCCAAGTACACATCTCCCCGGGGCGTTGATTCGCATGCAGCGCCAGGTGCAGGACGCGATGCAGGCGCTGATCGACGCCAAATTGGTCACGGTGCGGCGCGAGAATATGTGGCTGGAAATCGAAATCAACGCGGACATCCTGTTTCCGAGCGGCGCCGGCGAATTCGCGCCGGCCGCCGAACCCGTGCTCGACAAGCTGGCGGAAGTATTGAAGCCCTTTCCCAATCCCATCCGCGTCGAAGGACATACCGACGATCGGCCGATCAAGACGGCCGCATTCCCGTCCAACTGGGAGCTGTCGGCGGCGCGCGCCGCCAGTGTGGTGCATCAATTCATGAGCCAGGGCATCGATCCGCTGCGGCTCGAAATCGTCGGATTCGGCCAATTTCATCCGCGCCAGCCGAATGACACAAGCGAAGGACGCAACGCGAATCGGCGCGTGGTCATCCTGGTGCTGGAGGAAGTGTCGCCGGGCGCGCCGATCACCGCTCGAGCCACGGATCAAACGCCGCAGATCACCCCGTCCGGTGTCGAGACGGCGGATTCGAGCAGCGCTACGAATCGCCTGATATACCGCGTTCCGCCCGAGAATCTCGATCAAACCGTGTTGGTCAAAGAGCCGGCGGCGCCACCACCGAACGCGCAGCCGAAAAATGGAATGAGCGAGGTCACGCAATGAGTGAAGTTGACCGCTTGAGCAATTCCGGCCTTTATCCGATGCTCCCCATCGCGGATAGGCGCCCCTCCCGGGACGGCCCGGGGGATCCTCGGGACGGCGGAAAGCAGCCGCCCGACAAACCCGCGCCTCAAGCGGGCGATGCAGCGGATCCCGCCAACCCACGTTCTCCCAAGTCTCTCATCGACGAGTACGCTTAATATGATAATGAATGTCAATACGGTTCTCGGCATCGCCGGTGCGGCGCTCGGCCTGTGCGGCATGGTGTCGGCATTGCTCGCGATACGAGCGGTCCGCGGCTTGCGTACCCGCTGCGAGTCCGTCGAATCAAGGCTCGTGGCGCTGCGCCGCGAATTGGAGCTGGTGACCTCGATCAGCGTGAAGACGGGGCGCCGGGTCAAGCGCGTCGAGCAAGAGTATTCGGGCGTTGCCCATCGCGTCGATCAAGTCGAACTTCGCGGAGCAGCGCCGGCCTTCGATCAGGCGATCGACTACGCGCGCCGGGGCGCCGAGCCCGGCAAGCTCACGCAGCAGTTTGGATTGAGCCGCGGCGAAGCGGATTTGGTGGCGCGGCTGCACGGACGCAAGAAGAGCGCCTGAGCGCGTTGCGGGCAGTTCGCTGCCGGTTGAGTCAGGCTGCATGGTTGGTTGAGTGCGCGCCGCCAGGTCGGGTTCCCATACCTCAGGAACCCGGGGGAGTCACTGTGCATGCGCGCTGCGGTTTATCACGGTCCCCGCGACCTTCGCTTCGAATCAGTCCCCGAACCCGAGCCCGGCCCGGGTGATGTCAAGCTGCGCGTCATCTACAACGGCATCTGCGGCAGCGACCTGCTCGAATACTACGACGGGCCGGTGACCACCCGCACCACGCCGCACCCCCTCACGGGCGTCAAGAACCCCGTCATTCTCGGTCATGAGTTGTGCGGCGAAGTGCTGGCCTGCGGGGCGGGTGTGTATGATTTGTCGCCCGGAGATCTCGTTGCGGTCGAACCGGTCGAGACCTGCGGCCGCTGTCTCTGGTGCGCGGCCGGACAGTACAACCATTGTCCAACTCTCGCATTGCACGGCTATAACCGCCATGGAGGAGGTCTGGCCGATTACACCGTCGTGCGGCGTTCGATGGCGCATCGCCTTCCGCCGGGGATGACGCCCGTGCAAGGCGCACTCATCGAACCGCTTGCCGTCGCGTGGCACACCGCGAATCGCTGCCGGCTCGAGGCCGGGCAGACCGCGGTGGTTCACGGTGCGGGTCCCATCGGCATCGGCGTGTGCCTGACGCTCAAGGCGCGCGGTATCGAGGTCATCATCGTCGATCCGTCGCCGCTGCGGCGCAAAGTCGCAGAGCGCCTCGGCGCTCGCGCGGTGCTCGATCCGGGCGACTGCGATCCGGTTGCCGCGATCCGCGATCTTAGTGGAGGCCGCGGGGCCCATGCATCGGTTGATGCTGCCGGTGTGCCCGCGGCGTTCAACGCCATGCTGCACGGGACGCGGGTCGACGGCACCGCGGTGGTCGTCGCCATCCACCACGTGCCGGTGGTCATTCCGCCGTTCGATTTGCTGATGCCGGAGGTCCATGTCACCGGCGTCGCGATGTCGGCGCATGCCTTTCCCAGCGTCATCGAGGCAATGGCGAAAGGCAGCTACCCGCTGGACGGGTGGGTGGAAACGATTCCTTTCGAGACTTTGGTGGAGCGCGGCCTCGAGCGCCTGCGGCGGCAGGAGGGACTGAAGATTCTGGTGGATGTGGGGGCGGGCGCGCCGCCTCGGCATCGCCACGGGAGCAGTGCGTGAAGATCAGTGAACTGTTCAAAGTCGAAGGCTACGGCGTCATCGTGACCGGAGGCGCCAGCGGCCTTGGGCTGGGGATGGCGGAAGCCATGGCGGAAAACGGCGCTCGGGTGACGCTTCTGGATGCGGACGCCGGCCGGATCGACCACGAGACGCGGCGCCTCAAGGGTCTCGGAATGGCGGTTCGGGGCGAGGTGGTCGACGTGCGCGACCACGCGGCGCTCGACCGGGCCTTCGATGCCGCGGCGGCTGCGTACGGACGTCTCGACGTGGTCTTTGCCAATGCCGGCATCGACTCTGGGCCGGGCTTCGTCGCCAGTTGGGCCGGATCGCAGCGGCCGCGCAATCCCGAGGGTGCTCTGGAGAACTATACGGATGAGCGGTGGAACCGGGTGATCGACGTCAACTTGAACGGCATCTTCGCCGCGCTGCGTGCCGGCGCCCGCCTGATGCGGCCGCAGCGGTCGGGCCGCATGATCGTCACGACTTCGGTGGCGGCCTATCTGTGCGAGCCGGCGATCGGCGCCGCGTACATGACGGCCAAAGCGGGCGCCGCTCACCTCATGCGCCAGGTGGCGCTGGAACTCGCCGCTGACCAGATCACGGTCAATGCCATCGCACCGGGTTTCTTCGTCACCAACATCGGCGGCGGCCATGCGAAGCAGCCGCAAGTACAAGAAGCGATGAGCAGAGTTATTCCGATGCACCGTGTGGGCTTAGCCGCAGACATCAAGGGCTTGGCGCTGTTCCTGGCATCGCCGGCCTCGGCCTATCTCACCGGCCAGCAAATTTCCATCGACGGCGGCTGGACCCTCGGCGTCGCGGATTGAACATCATTGGACGCGCACCTCGAGGAGCATCGGCCCTTCGGCTGCGAATATCTCGAGCAGCGCGGCGTCGAGATCCTGGCAGCGCTCGACGCGGATGCCCTTGACCCCTTGGGCGAGCGCAAGCGCGCAGAAATCGAGATGCGGCAGCCGTACCCCAGGCAGCGCCTTGATGTCAAAGTGACGGCCGAACTCTTCGAGTGCGCGGTAGCTTCCGTTGTTGACGATGATGAAGGCTAGGGCCAAATTGAGCTCGGCGGCGCTCCACAGTCCCTGAATCGAGTACATCGCGGAACCGTCGCCGAGCAATCCGATCACTTTGTGTTTCGGCCGCGCCAGTGCGATGCCGACCGACGCCGGCAGGCCAAATCCAAGTCCGCCGCTCGCGCAGGTGTGGAAGGTGTCGCGTTCGAGCATCGGCAGGTAGTCGTGCATCGGTCCGCGGCTGCTCGGGGCTTCCTCGACGATGATGCTGTGCGCCGGGCGCAGCGCGGCGATTTGCTGCATCAGATACCGATCGCTCAAGGCGTCGGGCGCAAGCCGCGGCGCGCGTGCCGGGATGTCCGGCGGCGCGCGGGGCGTTGCCGGTGGGTGGCCCAGCAGCGCGGCCACGCCGAGCTTCAAGTTCGTCACGATGGAGGTGCCGACGGGACACCAGGCCGCCGCCGCCGGGTCGTCGGTCAGCTGGATGAGCGCGGCTCCGTCCGGGATGTGCGGTCCATGACCTTCGACGTGATACGTGAACACCGGCGCACCCAAGGCCAGGATCAGGTCGGCACCCTGCAGACGCGAGACGATTGCGTTTCGATCGGCTGGTAGAAAGCCGGCGAACAGCGGGTGGCGCTCCGGAAAGCTATTGCGCGCCGACATGGGGCTAACCCACACCGCGGCCTGCTGCTGCTCCGCGAGAGCGATGATCTCATCCCAGGCGTCGTCGCGCGCAGCCGATGCACCGACAACGATCGTGGGCCGACGCGATTCGCGCAGCGCTGCCGCGGCACGTTCGAGCAGCACGGGATCTCCCGCGATACGCCGGCTGACCGGGCGCGCTGCCAGCGGCGAACACGGACGGTCCCAGTCATCCACGGGAATCGAGACGAGGGTGGGGCCGCGCGGCGGCTGCATCGCGGCATAGTAGGCGCGCGCGAGGGCCGCGGGAACGTCGGCGGCGCGCGCCGGTTCACCGCTCCACTTCACATAGGGTTTCGGCAGCTGCGCCGCCTGTTCGGAAAAAAGAAAGGGCTCGAAGGGCAGTATCGAGCGCGCCTGCTGACCGGCGGTGATCACCAGCGGCGTCTGGTTTTTAAAGGCCGTGAAGATGCTGCCGAGTCCATGGCCGACGCCGATTGCCGAGTGCAAATTGACCAGCGCGGCGCCGCCGCGGGCTTGGGCGAAGCCATCGGCCATCGCGACCACGATCGATTCCTGCAAGCCAAGCACGTAGCGGAAGTCGGCGGGAAAGTCGCGGAACATCGGCAGTTCGGTGGAACCGGGATTACCGAACACAGTCGTCAGGCCGAATTCGCGCAGCAGCGAATAGACGGCCTCGCGCACCGTGACTTCGCCGCTCAAAGGCGGATCACCACTTTGCCGACGTGTGCCCCGCTCTCGAGATGACGGTACGCGGCGAGCGCATCGTCAAAGGCGAATTCGCGGTCGACGACGGGTTCCAATCGATGCACCGCGATGGCGGCGTTCATGCGCTCGAAGTGACCCCGGGATCCCACATAGACGCCGTGCAGGCTCGCCTGTTTGCCGAGCAGTCCATACGGACTTCCCGCTGCGCCGACGCCGGTCAGCACGCCGATCATTCCGACGCGTCCGCCCACGGCGACCGCGCCGATCGAGCGTGCCAGGGTGCCCGCGCCGCCCACGTCCAGCACATGATCGACGCCGCGTCCATCGGTCAGCTTCAAGACTTCGCGATCCCACTCAGGATGGCTGCGGTAGTTGATGCAGCCGTCGGCGCCGAGCGCCTTGGCACGGGCCAGCTTCTCATCGCTCGAGGAGGTGACCAGCACACGGGCGCCGGCGAGACGCGCAAACTGCAGGGCAAAAGTGGAGACGCCGCCGGTACCCAGTACGAGCACCGATTCGCCTGGAGCAATGCGCCCAATGTCGACCAGGGTGCGCCAGGCCGTCACGGCCGCGCATGGCAAGGTCGCGGCGCCGGCTGGGGACAGATGGGCCGGAATGGCCACGGCGTTCTGCTCGTCCAACACGACGAGCTCGGCGAGCATGCCGTCCGCGGGCGGTGCGCCGAGGGCGATCAGCGGACCGCGCGGCGGCCCGCCGTCGATCCAGCCGCGAAAGAAAGTGCCGGCGACACGATCACCGACTCGGAAGCGGGTCACGGCCGAGCCGACGGCCACGACCTCACCCGCGCCATCGGACAGGGGAATGGTGTTGGCCGCGACCGTGCCGCCCATATAGTGGCCGCGAGCGATCAGAAGATCGCGGTAATTGAGCGAGGCGGCTTGGATTCGTACCAGTAGCTGCGTCGGCTGAGGAACGGGGTCCGGGCGTTCGCAGCGGCGCAGTCCGTCGAGGCTGCTGCTGCCGGCAATGATTTCATAAGCGCGCATGGCTGACTCCGATTACTTCACCGCATGTCAACTGAAGATTGTCTCCGACGCTCGACGTCCACGGAAGCATCAGTCCACCCGCAGCGAACCGGCAGCACCGGGTCACCCTCGACGACCTAGCTCGACGGTGCTGCGCGGCCGGCTAACAACGTGGGAATGGCGCACCAATGTGCGCGATTGATCATCAATGTCGGCAGCGACGCGATCGACTCCCAGCCCGCCGTGCCGCCCTCGGGATTGACCCATTTTGGCCCAATTTTCACCGGGTCAAGAAAATGATACAGGCGAAAAGTCTGGTCATAGATCCAGAACTCGGCGCGATCATCGGCGTAGAAACCGCGCACATGCTGGAATTTCTCAAAGGGGCCCTGGACGTCAAAAGCAATGCCCACCTCCTCGGCCCACTCACGCCGTACGGCCTCATCGAGCGTTTCGCCCGCCTCGATGCCGCCGCCGGGCAGTTCCGGCACGTCGGGCGCGCAGCTCTCGGCTGACAGCATGATCGCGTCGCTCTTGACGGCGACCACGAGCGCGAAGACGCCGCGGCGCGGCTTGATGATCGACTGCGCGCCGGGGGTGACGACGTCGCCGCGTCGATCATAGAAAATGATTGACGGAGCATTTGCACGATCTGACTCAGGACGCGTCGGCCTCACCGGGGCATCGTACCTACAATTCGCGCTCTCGCGCACCCCCCACTAACCCGCGCGCCTGGAAACTATGAGAACCGCGCATTTCTTGATGAATGGGTCGGTTTGATTTCTTGACGCGAGTGGCGGGGATGGCCGATATATAGTGCTGATCGGCCCCTGCTCCAGCCCGGCGTGATTGAAAAGTGAACTTCGATGGACCACCTCGACTTGA
>Ga0210394_10007554_pt1 | contig 11423 bp, 11 predicted proteins | sample IncBWC12MmetaG_FD_160121 | JGI IMG/M metagenome (GOLD analysis project Ga0210394, IMG submission 160121) | Forest soil microbial communities from Barre Woods Harvard Forest LTER site, Petersham, Massachusetts, United States - Inc-BW-C-12-M | ecosystem: Environmental > Terrestrial > Soil >... | reverse complement strand
CGAAAGCCGGGTTCAGGAAATTCGGCTTGCCGTAGCGCAGCTCGACGCGATCGGCGCCCGTCACATGGCCGCCGGCCGCGGCCACGATCGCGTGACCGGCCGCGGTGTCCCATTCCCACGTGCGGCCGGTTCGCGGATAAGCGTCCGCCTCACCTGAGGCGATCAGGCCGAATTTCAGCGAAGAGCCGGCCGTCGTATGGGATGCGACCGGCTTACCGCGCAGCAGTGTGCTCCAGGCCGCTTGGTCCTGGTGCGAGCGGCTCGTCACGACCACCAGACCCTCGGGCGGGGCCCGTCGGCACGCGATCCGGCCTCGTTCGCCGCCGATCTCGGCATACGCGCCGCCTTCGGCCGACCCTGCGTACAGGCGCTGCAGCGCCGGCGCGTAAATCAGCCCGAGTACGGGTCGCCCGTCCTGTATCAACGCGATGTTGACGGTGAACTCGCCGCTGCGCCGGACAAATTCGCGCGTCCCATCCAGCGGATCGACCAGCCAGAATCGGTCGCCGACGTCCGGTGTCCCCGCATCGGACGCCGCCTCCTCCGAGACGATCGGAACACCGGGTGTCAGCCCCGACAGCGCCGCGACGATCACCTGCTCGGCATGCAGATCGGCGTCGGTCACCGGCGAACGGTCGGCTTTGTGCCGGACATCGAAATCGGTGGCATAGACCCGCAGGATCGCGGATCCGGCCTCGCGCGCGACCTGAACCAGTGGCTCCATTAAGGTGTCAAACAACATGCTCAGGTTCCAGCGCCGGTCGTACCGCCGCCGGCGGCGGTCCGGTGTGCCGACCATCATCTCACGGGCGGCGCGATCCGGTTCGCATACCGGCCGCAGTGGACTTAGAATCGGGCTGACTACGAAAGACGACACATGACTGCAATCAAGCTGGCCAGTGTTTCCAACCCGGCGGACAAGGATTCCCTGACTTCCGTTTCGCGCCGCATCCGCGAACGGCTGCGGCAGGCCGGTGTGCGCTTTCACGCCAACGACAACATCTCGCGCTTCCTGGAACCCGGGGAGCTGGAAGGGTTGCGCGCCGAGGTCGAGCAGCGCATGCAGGACCTGCTGGAAACCCTGGTGATCGATACCGCCAGCGACCACAACACGCAGGAAACGGCCAAGCGCGTCGCCCGCATGTTCGTCGACGAAGTGTTTCGCGGACGGTATGTGCCCGAGCCCGGCATCACCCAGTTTCCGAATATCGAGCATCTGAACGAACTGATGATCGTCGGTCCGGTCATCGTCCGCAGCACCTGCTCGCACCACCTGTGCCCGATCTTCGGCCGGCTGTGGATCGGCGTGATGCCGAACGAGCATTCGAGCCTGATCGGACTGTCCAAGTACGCGCGGCTGGCCGATTGGATCATGAGCCGGCCGCAGATCCAGGAGGAGGCGGTCGCCCGGCTGGCCGACCTGCTGCAGGAACGCGTGCAGCCCGACGGGCTGGCGATCGTGATGGAAGCCGATCACTTCTGCCTGCACTGGCGCGGCATCAAGGACACCGAGTCGAAAATGACCAATAGCGTGATGCGCGGCTCGTTCCTGAAGGACGTCAATCTGCGGCGCGAGTTTCTGTCGCTGATTGGCAGCAATCACCACTAGGCTGTGTCCCGATGCTGGTTCGTCTTCTGTACGCGAGCCGGGCCGCCGAGCCGGCCGCCGAGGGCCTGGTCGAGGCGGTCGTGCACCAGGCGCGCCGCAACAATCCGGAGCTCGGGATCACCGGCGTGCTGTGCCATGGCGGCGACGTATTCCTGCAGGTGCTGGAAGGCGGGCGCGACGCGGTCAACGTGCTGTACAACCGGATCGTGTGCGACCGGCGCCATCGCCGGGTGACGCTGCTCAATTACGAGGAAATCCTCGAGCGCCGCTTCGCCGCCTGGACCATGGGCCAGGTCAATCTGTCCAAGGTCAATTCCTCGACGCTGCTGAAATACTCGGAGCGCGCGCTGATCGATCCGTACGGGTTGCCGGGCCGTGTGACGGCGGCCCTGACCGAGGAGCTGATCGTCACCGCCTCGATCGTGGGCCGGTGCTGATCTCTGCTTCGCCCGCAAGGGCGAAGCAGAGATCAGCACCCTCCGAAGCCCGTAGGGCGAAGGAGGGTTGGCCCTTACGAAGTCCGCACCCCGAGCAGCACGTCCGGGATGCGAAGCAGAGATCAGCACCCTCCGAAGCCCGTAGGGCGAAGGAGGGTTGACCCCTACGAAGTCCGCAGCCCGAGCACCACGTCCGGGAACCAGGTCGCGATCGACGGCGCCAGGCACAGCACGAGCACGGCAAGCGCCATCAACCCGACGAATGGCAGCACACCCAGCACCACGTCGCGCAGCGGAATGTCGGGAGCGACGTTGCGGATCACGAAGATGTTCAGACCCACCGGCGGGTGAATCAGTCCCATCTCCATCACGATCGTCATCACGACGCCGAACCAGATCAGGTCGAAACCGGCGACGCGCAACGGCGGCAGCAGCACCGGCGCCGTCATCAGGATGATCGACACGGGAGGCAGGAAAAACCCCAGCACGACCACCATCAGCAGCGCCATCGACAGCAGAAACCAGCGCGACAGGTGCTGCGCGACGATCCATTGAGCAGCCGACTGGCTGATGTGCAGGGAGCTCATCACGTAGGAGTACAGCAGCGACATCCCGATGATGAACATCAGCATGGTGGATTCGCGCAGCGTTGCAAACAGGATCGGCGCCACCTGCCGCGGCCGCCAGACACCGTAGATCCCGCCGACCAGCCCCAGCGCGAGCAGGGCGCCCAGGCCCGCGGTCTCCGAAGGCGTCGCAAAGCCGCCGTACAGCGCGATCATCACGCCGGTCAGCAGCAGCAGGAAGGGCAGTACGCGCGGCAGAGCCCGGAAGCGCTGGGCCATCGTGACGGGTTCGCGATCCAGCAGGGCCGACTGCACGCCGGTCTGGTTCGCTGTGTGCTGCGCCTGCCGGACCTCGCCGACGTAACGCCAGGCACAGTAGACGCAGAAAAACACGACCAGCAGCAGGCCCGGTCCGACTCCGGCCAGGAACAGTCGGCCCAGAGACTGCTCGGCCACGACCGCGTAGATGATCATCGTGATCGAGGGCGGCAGCAGGATGCCCAGCGTTCCGCCCGCCGCGATGATTCCCGCCGCGAAGCCTCCGGAGTAGCCGCGAGCCCGCATCTCGGGAATCCCGGCCGAGCCGATCGCCGAGCAGGTGGCCGGGCTCGAGCCGGCCATCGCGGCGAACAGCGCGCAGGCGAACACGTTGGCCATCCCGAGGCCGCCCGGAATCCGGTTCATCCAGGCATGCACTGCCAGATACAGGTCCGCGCCCGCGCGGGTGCGGCCGATCGCAGCGCCCTTCAGAATGAACAGCGGAATGGACAGCAGCGTGATGCTGGCCATTTCCTCGTAGACGTTCTTCGTGACGATGTCCAGCGCTGCCACCGGCATCAGCGCCAGCATGAAGATCAGCGCCGTGGCGCCGAGCGCGAATGCGATCGGCATCCCGGTGAACATCAAAAACAGCGTGGCGACGCCATAGGCGGCGCCCACCGCGCCGGTGTTCACCGGCGCTCGCCCTGTACGGGCCTCGCACCGGCCACTTGCAGCGCCAATTGCAGCGACAGCACGGACATCCCGGTCGCCATCAGCCCATAGGGAATCCAAAGCGGCGGACCCCAGGTCGAGTCGGTCGTCTGACCCTCGCGCCAGGCCTCCAGCCACAGCGTCCACGATTTCCAGGCAAAGAACGCGCAGAACAGCATGCTCACCAGATCGCACAGCCACAGGCGCGCCCGGTTCCAGCGCTCCGGCAGCAGGCCGGCCAGCAGTCCGATTCCGATGTGACCGCGCCGCGCCTGCACGTACGCACCGCTCAGGAAGGTCGCGCCGACCAGCAGGAACACGGACGCCTCGTCCTGCCAGTCGGTCGGCAGCTTGAAGAAATAGCGCGTCGCCACGCTGCTGGTCAGGATCACGCAGGCCACCAGCATGGCCACCGTCGAGACGCCTGCAAACAAGCGATTGATCAGGTCCAGGCCGCGCGACAGCCGTTCAAGCATCGGGAGCGCCGCGCCCCCTCCGCTTCCATTCTCACGCAATGGTCTGCTCGGCCAGCTGGAGCAGGTGCGCGCAACTCTCGGATCGTTGCCGGAAGTCCTTCCACGCCGTATCCCGGGCCAGCGCACGCCAGCGCTCGACGGTCTGCAGCGTCAGGTCGGACGCCTTGCCGCCGACGCGCTCGTAAATCGACGCGACCTTCTGGTCGTCGGCCTTGGCGCCGTCGACTCCGAACTTCTCGAGCTCCGCGCCCACGCTCACGATCACGTCCTGGTGGCTCTTGGGCAGCGACTCGAGCACGCTGCGCGATACCATCAGCGGCTCCAGCATGAACCAGTAGGCCTTGCCCCGGCCGGTGGTGAGCTGCTTGGCCACTTCCTCCAGCCGGTACGAGATCAGGCTGGTGGACGAGGTCATCGCGGCGTCCAGCGCCCCGGTCTGCATCGCCGCGTAGATCTCGTCGGACGGAATCGATAGCACAGCCGCTCCGGCGGCCTTCAGCACCTGATCCATCTCCCGGCTGCCGCCGCGTACTTTCAACCCCTTCGCATCCTCGGGCTCGATGATCGGCCGCGTTCGGCTGACGACACCCCCTGCCTGCCAGATCCAGGTCAGGATCACGACGCCGCGCTCGTACAGCACGCCAGCGAGCGACCTTCCGACGGGCAGCTGTTTCCAGCTCCCGCCCTGCTCGTACGACTGCACCAGACCGGGCATCAGCCCGATGTTGGCCTCGGCGATTTCGCCGCCCGCATACGGCAGCGGCACCAGGCCCAGATCCAGCGCACCCTTGCGCATCGCGCTGATCTGGGCGTTGGTCTTCATCAGCGAGGAATTGGGATAGATCGTGATCTTCAGCGCCCCCCCTGTACGGCGCTCGACCTCGAGCGCGAACTTGCGGCACAGCCGATCACGAAAGTCGCCTTCGTCGATCGTTCCGCCGGGAAACTGATGTGAAAGGGCCAGCGCTCGCGGCTCAGCAGCCCAGGTTCCGCGCAGCGAAAAGCCGGCGGCCGACGCTCCGATTGCCGTCTTGACCAGCCTGCGCCTCGTTCGATCCATCTGTAACCTCCTTCGCGCCCGGCCGGGCGGAAGCATCTGAGTATTTTGAAGAAGTCCGCTCTGTAAAAGCGCGCCGATTCTAGCGACTCGGCGCCTCTGGCGCACCCACGCGTATAAAGTGGATTCGGCCTCTAGGCTTCCTGCTTCTTGCGCAGCAGGCCGCCCGTGTCATTGGCGGCGACCTCGGATCGATCTTCGAACAGCAGGCTTTGCGCGGTGATCCGGATCCGCACCCGGACCCGGTGGGGGCGGCCCAGCATCTTCTGGACCGCCGGGTCCTCGACTTCGATGTCGCGATAGATGTCGATCCGATGTTCGAGGCCGGCACGAGCCAAAGCCCTCGCGGCACGGCGCACCAGATCGCCCAGCTTTATGTCGTCCGAAACTTTGCTCATGTCCAGCCGCACACCTCGCGGCAACCGCATCGATGTTGGCACGTGATCGTCGCTGCTCCTGCACGTGCCAGCCGGACTCGAAGCAGGGGGCCGCAATCCGACGCTCAAACGCGGGCCCGCGAACAGGGTAACCCCGCGCGAAGGCGCACGCCATCGACTGCCAATCCCCCCGATACGCTAAGACCCTACAGCGGCCAGTCTCACGCGTCCAGTGCACGCTGCAAATCGCGCTGCAGGTCTTCCACGTCCTCCAGCCCGACCGCGATTCGAACCAGCGATTCCGAGATTCCCGTGCTCTGGCGCATTTCCGGTGTCAGGCGCCCGTGAGTGGTGGTCGCCGGATGCGTGATGGTGCTGCGCGTATCGCCCAGATTAGCGGTAATCGACATCAAGCGCACCGCGTCGATAAGGCGCCAGGCGCGCTCTCGGGCATCCGCCTGCCCGGCTTTCAGCTCGAAGGCCACCACGGCTCCAAACCCGCTCTGCTGCCGCCGGGCCAGCGCGTGCTGCGGGTGCACCTCCAGTCCGGTGTAAAAGACGCGCCCGACCGCCGCATGCGACTGCAGCCACCGCGCCAGATGCAACGCCGAGGCCGATTGCGCCTTGATCCGCAGCGGCAGCGTCTCCAGGCCCTTGAGCAGCACCCAGGCATTGAATGGCGACAGGCTGGGGCCAGCCGTCCTCAGAGTCGGCAGCAGCGCCTCGCGGATCAGATCGCTCCGTCCCACCAGGGCCCCGCCGAGCACCCTGCCCTGACCGTCGAGGTACTTGGTGGCCGTGTGCATCACCAGGTCGACGCCGTATTCGAGCGGACGCTGCAGCGCCGGCGTGCAGAAGCAGTTGTCGACCACGGTCAAGGCGCCCAACTCGCGGCCGATCGATGCGAAGGCCTCCAGATCCGTGACTTCCATCAACGGATTGGACGGCGTTTCGCAGAACATCAATCGCGTGCGTGGCCGCGCCGCCGCGCGCCACGCAGACGGGTCGGAGCCCTGCACGTAGCTGGTCTCGACGCCGAAGCGTGCCAGCAGGTTCGAGAACAATTGCACGGTGGCGCCGAACACGTTGGCTCCGCACAGCACATGGTCGCCCGCCTTCAGGTGCGCCAGGCACAGCGTCAGGATCGCCGACATGCCGGAGGCTGTCGCCAGGCAGTCCTGCCCGCCTTCCAGTGCGGCCAGCCGCTGCTCGAACATCCGCACGGTCGGATTCGAGAAGCGCGAATAGACGTAGCCGTCTTCCTGCCCGGCGAACCGGCGCGCCGCCTGCTGCGCGCTGTCGAACACGAAACTCGAGGTCAGGAACAGGGCCTCGCTGTGCTCGTTGAACTGGCTGCGCATCGTGCCCGCGCGTATGGCGCGAGTCTGCGCTCCGTGTGGGTGATCGTCTTCGTTCATCGCGAGCTCACGAATCAGCCGATTCGATCGCCAGGCTCAGCTGGGACAGCCCCCCGCCTTCGGCCAGCTGCGGGGCCAGCCGGGCGCGCTCGATCCGATCCAGGTAGGCCGGCGTCACGTCGCCGGTGATGTACACACCGTCGAAGCACGACGCCTCGAAACCGTCCAGCCGCGGGTTGCCGCCGCCCACCGCCTGCTTCAGGTCTTCGATGCTCTGGTAGATCAGCGCATCGGCGCCGATCAGGCGCCGGATCTCGTCGTCAGTGCGCGAAGCCGCGATCAGCTCGGTGCGGGTCGGCATGTCGATTCCGTACACGTTGGGGAAGCGCACCGGCGGCGCCGACGAGGCAAAGTAGACGCGATTGGCGCCGGCTTCGCGCGCCATCAGAACGATTTCCTGGCTGGTCGTGCCGCGCACGATCGAATCGTCCACCAGCAGCACGTTCTTGCCCTTGAATTCGACCCCGATCGCGTTCAGTTTCTGGCGCACCGAGCGCGCCCGCACCGCCTGCCCGGGCATGATGAAGGTGCGGCCGATGTAGCGGTTCTTGATGAACCCCTCCCGGTAGCTCAGTCCCAGCCGGTTGGCCAGCTGCATGGCCGCGGGCCGGCTCGAATCCGGAATCGGCATCACGACGTCAATGTCGCCGGTGCGCAGTTCGCCGGCCACCCGGGTGGCCAGGTACTCGCCCAGGCGCAGCCGTGCCCCGTAGACCGAAACGCCGTCGATCAGCGAATCCGGGCGCGCCAGGTAGACGTATTCGAACAGGCACGGATTCAGGCTCGCCTGGTCGGCGCAGCGCCGGCTGAAAAACCGCCCGTCAAAATCAACGAACACGGCCTCGCCCGGCGCCACATCGCGCACGAAACGGTAGCCCAGACCTTCCAGTGCCACCGATTCGGACGCGATCAGGTACTCGGTACCCAGGTCGGTCTCCAGCGCCCCGAAGCACAGCGGACGGATGCCGAAGCGATCGCGAAACGCCAGCAGCCCGTAGCCGGCGATCTCGGCCACCACCGCGTACGAACCGCTGACGCGCCGATGCACGGCCGACACCGCCGCGAAGATCGCGTCCGGGTCCAGCGACAGCCCATTGCTGGCGACCTGCAACTCGTGCGCCAGCACGTTCAGCAGCACCTCGGAGTCCGAATTGGTGTTGATGTGGCGCCGGTCACGTCGGAACATCTCCTCCTTCAGCGTCTCGGCGTTCGTCACGTTGCCGTTGTGCGCCAGCGTGATGCCGAACGGCGCGTTCACATAGAACGGCTGAGCCTCCTCCGAGTCGCTCGCCGATCCCTGGGTCGGATATCGCACTTGCCCGATGCCGGATTTACCCGGCAACGAACGCATGTTGCGGGTCCTGAACACGTCTCGAACCTGGCCCGCGCCTTTGTGCATGTGGAAGCGGTTGCCGTGCACGGTGGCGATCCCGGCCGCGTCCTGGCCGCGGTGCTGCAACAACAGCAAGGCGTCGTACAGCACCTGGTTGACAGGACCGGCTGAAACAACACCCACGATTCCGCACATGGTTCAGACTCCCGGCGCGGCCATGGGCCGATGCGTTGAAGGTGCAAATTCGGGCGCTATCCATCGTAGCGCGGCCTCGAGCAACGGCGCCAGGCGCGATGATTTCCAGAACACGCGCTGCGACAGATCGAAGTGAATCACGGCCGCGGCCACCAGCAGCCAGATCGCCCCCGCTCGCGCGATCCCGAACAGCGCGCCCAGCACGCGGTCCGGCCCTCCGAGCTGCGCCGCCGTCATCACGGCCCGCAGCAGGCGACCGACCAGATGGGCCACCACGACGCAGGCCAGCACGATCAGGATCGCCGCGATCATGGTCCGCACGGCGACCGTTCCCGCCTCGAAGGGCAGATGCCGGGCCAGCAGCGCGGAAGAATTTGGCACCAGCACGACCGCCAGCACCCAGCCGGCCAGCGCGGCGGCCTCCTTCACGAATCCCCGCAGGGCTCCGATCAGGACCGAGACCAGCACCACCGCCGCCAACGACACATCCAAGGAGTTCATCGCTCGGCCTGTTCGACCCGCAGCACGTTGGAGCCGACCCCCATCGCATGCAGATGCTTGCGCGCCTTGACAGCCGCGTCGCGCGATGCGAACGGTCCCAGCCGCACGCGGTACAGCACTGTGCCGCCCGTATCGCTTCGCTCGACGAATGATGTCATGCCGGCCTTGGACAGACGCTCCGACAGTTGGTGCGCCGCGCTTTCGCTCGACAAGGCGGCAGCCTGAACATACCAACCCCCCTTCGCACCCAGCGCTTCCGCGCCGGGTGCTTCGGCGGGCGAGCCACCCGCCGCAGCGCCCGGTGTGGATGCGGGCGAGCCCTCCGTAGCGCCAGGGGTGGACGCGGGCCCGCCCGCGGACGCACGTGGCGCGGAGGAGGGAGGCTCGTCGACGTGCTCCGGCTTGCCCGCCGTAGCGCCTGACGCGGACGCGCCCGCGGATGGGCCTGGCGCGGAGGTGGGTGCGGGAGCAGGCAGCGACAGCCGTGGCGCAAAGGCGGTCCGTTCGCTCGGGATGTCGATCGGGATGTTGTCCGGCAGTGGCCGCGGTGCCGGATCCAGCATCATCGGGACCACGACCGCCGTGCCGAGCAGCAAGGCAGCCGCTCCGATCAGGCGTCGGCGCATCCGCACGCGTATCCGCGCGGCCTCGCCGATGCGCACTCCCGCATCCTCGGCCAGCGATTCTTCGGACCCGCTGGTTGACCCCTTGTCGGCGCGTCCCGGGTCGGTCACGCGCGGCTTACGGCGTCGCCAGAACGCCCAATTCATTCCGAATCCGAATCCCTCGAGCAGGCTGCCTGCTAGCCCGCGCCGGGTTGCAGTTCACGCATCGCGTCAGCGACGGTGACGAACGATCCAAACACGATGATTCTATCATCCGCACCCGCGGCGGCCCGAGCCGCGGCGAGCGCCTCCCGCACCGACTCGAAGCACGAGTCGAAGCGGCCCGCGACGGCTGCATCCTTCCGCATGATCGATGCCAGCGTCCGCGCATCCATCCCGCGCGGGCCCGACGTCGGAGCCGGATACCAGCGGTCAACACGATCCTTCAGTTCTTCGACGACGCCCGCCGCATCCTTGTCGCGCAGCATCGCGAACACCGCGTGCGTGCGTCCCTGGCACGGATGCTCGTCCAGCGTGCGCGCCAACGCCTCGGCCGCCTGCGGATTGTGGGCCACATCCAGTATCACGACCGGCCGGCCCGGCAGAACCTGGAAGCGCGCTTCGATCCTGGCCCTGAGCAAGCCCTCGCGGACCGCCTGCTGGGCGACCGGCAGCTGGCTTCCCAGGGCCTCGAGCGCCGCGATCGCGCCGGCCGCGTTGCGCAGCTGATGCTGCCCGCGCAAGGACGGAATCGGCAGCGACGCCCGCTGGATCGTCGGTCCCCGATAGGTCCACTGCTGCTGTGGCCCCTGCGGTCCACCCGGCTGCGGGAAGCCGATCAGGTCGAAGTCGCGCCCTAGAACCCGCAGCTGCGCGCCGATCGACCGGGCGTATTCGACCAGTGAGGCCGGCGGAGACGGATCCGAGCAGATGGCGACGCGCCCGGGTCGGTACACGTGGGCCTTTTCGAACGCAACGCTGTCGCGCGTCGACCCCAGGAAGTCGGCGTGATCCAGTCCGATCGAGGTCACCACCGAACACTCGGCGTCCACCAGGTTGACCGCATCGAGGCGACCGCCCAGCCCGATTTCCAGCACCGCCGCGTCGAGACCGCGTGCCGAGAACAGCCGCAGGATCGCCAGCGTGGTGAATTCGAAATACGTCAGCGAGACGTCGCCGCGCGCGCCTTCGACGGCCTCGAACTGTTCGATCAGCTCCTGGTCGGTCGCCACCGACCCGTCAATGAGGGCGCGCTCGTTGAAGCGCAGCAGGTGCGGCGAGCAGTAGCGTCCGACCCGATAGCCGGCCGAGCGCAGAATGCTCTCCAGCATCGCGCAGGTCGAGCCCTTGCCGTTGGTGCCGGCCACCACGATGCTCGGGCAGCGCAGCTCCAGCGCCAGGCGCTGCGCAACCTCGCGCACGCGCGCCAGGCCCATTTCGATGGGTCGGTGGTGCAGCCGTTCGACGCGCCGCAGCCAGCCGTCGAGCTCGGTCACCCGCAGGCCGTTTCACGCAATCGCATCGATGGGCTGTCGCAACAGCAACGCGAGCAACCGGGCCAGTTCGTCACGCATCTCGCGGCGGTCCACGATCATGTCGATCGCGCCGTGCTGAAGCAGGAACTCCGCACGCTGAAATCCCTCCGGAAGCTTTTCCCGGACCGTCTGCTCGATCACGCGCGGGCCAGCGAATCCGATCAGGGCCTTCGGCTCGGCGATCACGATGTCGCCAACGAACGCGAAACTGGCCGACACCCCGCCGGTGGTCGGGTCGGTCAGCACCGTCACGAACGGCAACCGCGCCTCCGCCAACCGGGCCACCATCGCGGTGGTCTTGGCCATCTGCATCAGCGACAGCAGTCCTTCCTGCATCCGCGC
>Ga0210394_10007552_pt1 | contig 11425 bp, 10 predicted proteins | sample IncBWC12MmetaG_FD_160121 | JGI IMG/M metagenome (GOLD analysis project Ga0210394, IMG submission 160121) | Forest soil microbial communities from Barre Woods Harvard Forest LTER site, Petersham, Massachusetts, United States - Inc-BW-C-12-M | ecosystem: Environmental > Terrestrial > Soil >... | reverse complement strand
GGATGAGGGTGGTCGCGCTCGGTAGTTGGAAGGTTCCTTCTCCCGCTTGCGGGAGAAGGACAGGATGAGGGTGGTGGCGCTCGGTAGTTGGAAGGTTCCTTCTCCCGCTTGCGGGAGAAGGACAGGGTGAGGGTGGTGGCGCTCGGTAGTTAGAAGGTCCCTTCTCCCGCTTGCGGGAGAAGGACAGGATGAGGGTGGTCGCGCCCGCGATCAGTCGTCGTGCATGTGGCCGTGGCCCTCGTGCTTCGGGCCGTCGCAGTGGTCCCGGTCGCCGTGCGGTCCCCGCGGTCCGTCGCCGTGACCGTGCATGTGGTGTCCAAATCGGCGCGCCGCTTCGTTCAGCACCTCCTTTTGTGGCGGATCCAGCACCTGCTGCAGCTTCGCGGTCGCGTCCGCCACCAGCGCCAGCCGCTTGGCGCGATCGGCCATGCGCTCGGCGGCCAGGCGCGCGCGCGCGGCCGCATCCAGATCCTTGGCCGCCGGCTCAGGCGGCGTCGCCGGGACCATGGCGCGCACCGCGCTCGCAAACGCCTTCCACGCTTCCTGCTGCGAGGCGCGAATCTCCAGGCGGGCCGCCAGATGGTCCAGGTGCTTGTCCATGCTCTGCTGCATATACTCGTGCGCGTGCGCCGCGTGCGGCCGATCCGAAGGCGCATCGGCGGCGCTGGCCCGCTGGGCTATCGAGACCAGCGCCAGCGCGGCCAGCAGCAGGGTCGCCAGCAACGCGGCCGGTGGTGCAACTCTACGAACGACATTCATCGAAAATCTCCGGTTCAGCAGTCAAGGGCTTCAAGTGACGACTCAAGAAAAACCGGCGGCCGACTTTTCTTGCTCACATGGCTCGATATCGGAACCCATTAGAGCGTCCGGGTGTCAATGGGTTCATGATCTCGGATCGCGGCCTGTGAACGGCGCGTAACCAATCGTCAGCGCCTGTATCCACACCTGAAGGAGCTTTCGCCCGATGTTTATGCTTGAGAGAACTGCAACCTTGCCGACACGCCGGATGGCACAACGAATTCTGGTCGTCGACGACGATCCGGGTCTGCGCGACCTGCTCGACGGGTATCTGCGCGATTCGGGGTACGAAGTGCAGACGGTCGGTGATGGAGAGGCGATGCGGGGCGAAATGGCCCGGGTCCCGTTCGACTTGATCGTGCTGGACCTGATGCTGCCGGGCGAGGACGGGTTGACGCTGTGCCGCCGGCTGCGCGCACACTCGGCCGTTCCGATCCTGATGCTGACCGCGCGCGGGGACGAATTCGAGCGCGTGCTCGGCCTCGAAATGGGGGCGGACGATTATCTGGCGAAGCCGTTTTCGCCGCGCGAACTGCTGGCACGGATCCGCAGCATCCTGCGCCGCGCGGGCGACCGCGGACCCCAGGCGACGTCGCGGATCGGGTTCGACGACTGGACGCTGGATCTGGGTGCGCACCACCTGGTCGACCCGGAGGGAGTGGTCGTGGTGCTTTCGACCGGCGAGTTCCGGTTGCTGCGGGCGCTGGCCGAGAACCTGAATCGCGTACTGACGCGCGACCAGTTGATCGACGCGATCGCGGGGCGCGAGGCCAACCGGCTCGAGCGCACGGTCGATGTGCTGGTCAGCCGGCTGCGCAAGCGCCTGCGCGACGACGCGCGCGAGCCGCGGATGATCCGCACCGTACGCAGTGAAGGGTACATGCTGGTTTCGCGTCCGGAACGCGGATGAAACTGCTGCCGCGCTCGCTGTTCGGTCGGGTCGTGTTTGCCACCGTGGTGGCGGTCGTCGCGTCGCAGCTGGTCGTGGCCTGGCTGCTGCTCGATGAGCGCGCACGGCTGGCACGGCACTTGTGGGGCGATCAGGCCGCGCAACGGATCGCGGAATTCATCAGCGCGGTGGACGCGGCCCGTCCGGCCGAGCGGATCCGGATCGTCGGCAAGAGCGGGCTGCGGCCGGCGCACGCGAGCCTGGAGGAGCCGTGGAGGAAGCCCACGCTGGCGACGCCGGCCGAGGCCGATTCGTTTCTGGCCAAGTTGCGCAAGGAACTGACGCGGCCGATCCAGGTCCAGATGCTGGTGCTGGGCCCGGACTGGCCGCCCGCGCTGCCGGATGCGCGCCCGGCCGTCGCCGCTCCGGTCGGCGGGCCGCTGGACGACTCGTCGCGGCGCCGGCTGCGTCTGGTTGCGGTGCAGGCGCGCCTTGCAGACGGCAGCGTGCTGACGCTGCGCCACGCGCTGCCGGCGCCGCTGTCGGATCCGCCGACCTACTTGCTGGTCGGCGTCGCGCTGCTGGTTGCGGTCGCTGGTGCGCTGACCGCCTGGACCGTGCGGCGTCTGACGCTTCCGCTCGGCACGCTGGCGCGCGCAGCCACGGGCCTGGCCAGCAACCTGGACCAGTCGCCGCTGCCCGAGACGGGACCCGCCGAAGTGGCCACCGCTGCGGCCTCGTTCAATCGGATGCAGCAGGATCTGAAGCGCAATCTGGAAACGCGCTCGCAGGCGCTGGCCGCGGTGTCGCACGACTTGAGGCTGCCGATCACTCGGATCCGGCTACGAATCGAGCGCATCGCCGACGAAACCGCGCGCGAGGCGATCGAAAGCGACCTGGTCGAGATGGACCGGATGATCGGCGACACGCTGGAGTTCCTGCGTGCCGGGCACAGCGGCGAGCAGCCGGCCCGGATCGATGTGAACGCGCTGGTCGAGTCGGTGGCGGAAGACATGCGCGCGCTCGGATGCCGGATCGACACGCACGGCGAGGCGGGTGCGCCGCTGCTGGCGCGCGGCCAGGCGGTGCGACGCTGCCTGGGCAACCTGGTGGACAACGCGCGCCGCTACGGCGGCGGCGCGGTCGATCTGACGGTACGGGACCAGCCCGAGCAGGTTGAATTCGTCGTCGAGGACCGCGGACCGGGCATTCCGGAACCAGAGCGCGAGCGCGTGTTCGAACCGTACGTCCGGCTGGAGACCTCGCGCGCGCGCCATACCGGAGGAACCGGCCTGGGGCTGGCGATCGCCCGCGCGATCGCGCGCGGACACGGAGGCGACGTCGCGCTCGAATCGCGCGAGGGCGGCGGGCTGCGCGCGATCCTGAAGTTTCCGCGCCGCTGGAGCCCGCCGGGGGGCGCTCCGATCGCCGCTGGCCTCGGGGCACGCGCGTGACAGCCCGTCGGGCGCATTGCGCGCTGCTGCTGATTGCGCTGGCGGCCGGCCTGGGCGCGCCGGCACAGGAAGGCGGGCGCAACCGGCGCGGCCCAGCGCCGAGCCCGGATGACGCAGACGCGGTGGCGCTCGAGCGCAGCGCGCGCGAACGCAGCACGCTGGCGGGGGAATTCAACGCCCATCTGGCGGACGTGCAGAAGCACCTGAAACTGGAGGCCGCCCAGCAGCCGGCCTGGGACGCCTTCGCCCGGCGCGCCGAAGCGCTGATGCAGGATCAGTTGCGCGGCGTCGGTGAGGCGGGCGAGGGCCAGGACGCTCTGCACCAGATCAACCGGCGCGTGGATATCGTGCGCAACCGGCTGGCGGCGATGGAAGACATCGCCGATGCGGCCGGTCAGCTGTATTCGTTGCTGTCGCCCGATCAGCGCAAGCGGGCTGACGAGTTGCTGCCGACCGCGGTTCCCAGCCTTTACTCGGGGCTGCCGGAGTTCGCGCGCGGCCAGCCCGGCCAGTCGGCCGGACGCAAGCGGGGTCCGTGATCTGACTGGCCCATCCCCCTGCCGCGGGCCAGAGCGGGGGCCGGATTACCCAGGTTCTGCTGCCCTAGCTCCCCGGGTCCGCGTGTGAGGGGCGGGACGACGGCTGCAGCAGGCCACCGCAGATCGCGCGCTCGGGCGCAGTCTCGGGCAGCTTGTGACACACGCCGTCCATCTTCGTGGCCGCGTTCCGTACCACGGCGTCGTGCGCGTGCGCAGAATTCCAATCCTGCAGCGCCACGCCCAGCCGTTCCAGCACGAGGCGATTGCGTCCGTAGAAGGTCTCTGGCGCAGGCTCCAGGTCATCGATGACGCGCAAAATGGCCTGATCGACTCTCTCCGGCTGGTCCGGTGCGAGCTCCGTCAAAGCCGTGACATAGCGCGCTCCCCACTGCAGCCGGGTGGCTGGACCCTGGGCCGCGGCGTAGGCCTTTTCGTACCAATCGAGCGCACTGGTGGCGTCGCCGCGCTTGCGGGCGTTCACGGCGAGCGCCATCATCAGGTAGTAGGCAGATGCCGAACGACTGGCCTCGGCTTTCAGCAGCGCGTCCGATTCGGCATCCAGTCCGGCCGCCGACAGAGCGTCGGCCGCCGAGCTGATCACTGCCTGGCGCTCGAAGCGGTCGGTCGTGTCACGGTCAGCCTGCGCCGCTGCTGCGCGGATCGCATCGCTGAGCGCCGGCGGGATCGGCCCGTTCGGATCGGCCAGCTTCAGCAGCGCGGCGCGAGTGGCCAGGGCGTCCAGGCGATCCGCGGTCGACAATCCGGCGTCGCCGGCAAAGGCTGCCAGCCGCGCATCCCAGCGTTCGAGCAGCTGCTGCCGCTCGGTGCTGTGCGGATCGGTCAACGCGCCCGCGATCACGGGCGCCCATTGCACCAGGATGTCGAACTGGGCGCGGGCGCGCGCCGCATCGTCCAGTATCGCGTTGACGTGCGCCAGCGCGCGCGGGCGATCGACGCTCACGGTGCCGCGGCCGGCCGCGGTGGCGCTGATCGAGCGCAGCGCCAGCCGGTCCGAGCTCGCCCGGTAACGCACCGGGCACGCCTTGGCCAGCGCGACCAGCGTGGACGCGATGCGGTCGAGGGCGACCAGCTGTCCTTCATCGGTGTCCCACGCGTAGCTGGCCAGCAGCGTCCAGTCTTCGCCGTTCAGGCCGGCCGCGCCGGGGCCCAGTGCGGCCGCCAGCGTCGCGCGCGCCGACCGGCCCGTCCCCAGGCCCAGCGACAGCGCCTGCAGATACTGCTGGGGATCGATCTCGCCGGGCAGCCGCGTGATCTCGCTGCCGTCCGATGCAAACAGGATCATCGTCGGGTAGCCGCGCACCCGGAAGCGATCGGCGAGCTTCTGTGCGCTGGGCTGGTCGCCGTCCAGATAAACGGGGACGAACTGGCTGGAGCGCTCGATGAAATCCAGGCGCTTGAACAGCGTCGCCTTGACCTGGTTGCAGGGTGGGCACCACGAGGCGCCCCAGTACAGGAACACCGGCTTGTGTTCCGAGCGGGCGCGCGCGAACGCGGAATCGACGTCGCCCGAAAACCACGCAATCGCAGGCCCGCTGGCGCCAGCATCTGGTCCTGGTGCCGCCGCCAGCAACGGCGCCAACAGCGCTGCGATGCAGGCCTGCGTCAGATGGACGGCCCGATGCGGAAACTTGTGACGCATCAATGACATGAGGCCAGGCGCTCGCTCCACGGTGCCGCTGCGGAATGTGATGATCCGGCAGGCTCCATTAGCAAGAATACCAACCCGTCGTCCCGATCGAGACTTCGCTCCTTCCGTCGGCGGTTTTTGCGGTTCACCCGCCGCAATCGCCGCTTCGTCGCAATCGGCTGGCGGGGCGCCGGGCCGCTGCCTACATTGGCGCCTTCGAGAACGGGCCGCCCCGTTCGGACCAGGAGGACGAAATGAGCGCTTTCAGCCGGATTTCCGAAAACCTGCTGTTTTCCGTGTTGCTGGCCGCGGTGATCGGATGGACTGCCGTGTCGGTGGCTGCCGAGTCGGGAAGCTCCGCTGGCTCGTCCGTCGCCTGTACCGTCGCGAAGATCGCCGCCGGAATAAGCCGTTCGTGAGTCCGGTATATGGTACGGAATGGACGAACGTGGACGCCGCTTCGAGCAGCTGGTGGTACCGCACCTGGGCGCGGCGTTCAACTTCGCCCGGTGGCTGACCCACAATGACCACGATGCGCAGGACATCGTCCAGGACGCAGCGCTGCGCGCCCTGCGCTTCCTGGACGGACTGCGCGGCGAGGAGGCCCGCCCGTGGCTGCTCGGGATCGTGCGCAACACGACCTGGTCCTGGCTGCGGACCAACCGCCCCTCGGAACTGGTCGCCCGCGACGACGACGACGAGGAGCCGCAAATCCCGGCCCCGTCGTCCGATGAACCCGAAACATCCGCCATCCGGCGCGCCGAGGCGCGCCTGCTGAACGAAGCAATTTCTGCGCTGCCGCCGCCGCTGCGCGAAGTGATCGTGCTGCGCGAGCTGGAAGACCTGGCGTATCGGCAGATCGCGCACATCGCCGGCATTCCGATCGGGACCGTGATGTCGAGGCTGGCGCGAGCCCGCCGGCTGCTGTCGCAGTCGGTCAAGGTGATCGAGGCCGCCGCTGATCGGCAGGGGGCGCGATGACGCGCGAGGACGAACTGCGGCTGCACGCCTACCTGGACGGCGAGCTGGGCGCCACCGAGGCGGTCGAGTTCGAACGCCGGATGGCCGAAGACTCCGAGCTGCGCAGCGGCCTGGCCGAACTGCGGGCGATCGGGGAGCGCATCCGCACCCAGGCGCGCTACCACGAAGCGCCGTCCCAGTTGTGGGCGCAGGTCACCAGCCGGGTCCGGCGCGAGACGCCGGGCCGGCGCGGACGGCTGGTGTGGTGGACGTCGCTCGTCGCTGCGGGAGCACTGGCGGCCGTGGTGGCCTGGGTCGCTCCCCCGTTGCTGCACCAGTCGGGGCAGTGGGAGCCGCGCGTGAAAGAGGTGCTGGACGACCACCTGCGCGCGCAGCTGGCGTCTCACTGGATCGACGTGGCCTCGTCGGACCGACACACGGTCAAGCCGTGGCTGAGCGCGCGGCTCGGATTTTCTCCGTCGGTGCCGGACCTGTCCGATCAGGGTTTCGAGCTGATCGGCGCGCGGCTGGACGTGCTCGACGCCAAGCCGGTCGCCGTGCTGGTGTACCAGCGCCGGCAGCACATGATCTCGGTGTTCGTCTGGCCCGGCGAGCCGGTCGTCGCGCCCGGAACGGCCGAAAGTCGGGGCTACCACGTCGTCCGATGGGTCGCCGGCGATCTGTCGTACTGGGCCGTGTCTGACCTGAATGAAAATGAATTGCGGGATTTCGCTCGCCTGCTATTATCGCACCCATAGCGGATTCTTGGGATAGGAAGCGACGATGAGCAGGACAGGCAAGCCTCTGCAGGCACTGGCGCAGGCCGTTTCGGCGATCTGCCTGCTCGCCGGCTCGGCAGGGTCGGGCGCCGACGAGGCGCCGGCCGACCCGCACGCGCACCACCACCAGATGATGCAGGCGCCGCCTCCGATAGCCCGTCGCACGGCCAGTTACGTCGCACCCGACGTCATCCTGGTGCGCTCCGACGGGGCACGCGTCAGCTTCGCGCACGAGCTCGACGACGGCCGCCCCGTGCTGCTGGACTTCATCTACACCTCCTGCACCACGATCTGCCCGGTGATGAGCCAGACCTTCGCGGAGGTGCAGAAGCGGCTCGGCAGGGACGCGGCCAAGGTGAAGATGGTGTCGGTGTCGATCGACCCCGAAGAAGACACGCCGGCGCGTCTGACCGAATACGCCAAGCGGTATCAGGCCGGCGCGCAGTGGAGCTTTTACACCGGCACGACCGAGGCGAGCGTCGCCACGCAGCGCGCGTTCGATGCCTACCGGGGTGACAAGATGAATCACTCGCCGGTGACCTTCTTCCGCAGCGCGCCGGGTCAGCCGTGGGTCAGACTGGACGGCTTCGCCACGCCGGATGCGGTGCTGGGCGAGATTCACACCCAGGTCGCGCAGAAGTAGCCCTCGACGCGCCCGGCGCCGGTTCGAGGCGCAATCAAGTCAATCGATCCGCCTCGGGCGCGTCCCGCGCGGGCGCGCTCGCGCCCGTTCCAGGGCGGCCCGATCCAGGCCGGTCCGGGGACTGAGCATTTTCCACTACATCCAGTCCGGATATGTGGGTATACCCATCCAAGAAGGCAAAAATAGGTAGGGTTTACCACCATACGATAAGCTTAAGGTTTTTGTGCCACGCATCATTAACAGATTGTAAATAACTGAGAATTAACGCAAAACGAACCAACTCCCTGGGAGTGGGGCCCCTATCGCACTCACTCCGGAGTGGTTGTTCAGCGCCTGCTGAGTCCACATAAGCTTAGGGTGCCCCTACGGCGCCTTTTCTGCACGTTCCCGAATGTGAACGAGAACCCTCTCGCAATAGGCTGTGCGCACTTCTGTCTATGCGGGACGGAAGCAAGCGGCGCCTGAAGGCCGAGATAGATCCCGCCAACGCGCGTGGGGGTCCACCGGTCCGGACCGGCGCCCAGTCCTGGAGCGATGAGGGGTTCTATGGGAAAGCGAGTTCTCGCGTTCCTGCGGTCGCTGAGAGTCCAGCGGGGAGGTCACATGTCCAGATCACGGTTTCTGGTGGTTCTTAGTCGCGGGTTGCCTGCACTGCTGGTGCTGGCCGCGCTGCCCGCCGGTGCGCAGAACTTCATGGTGCAGTGTCCGGCCAGCACGCTGCTGCATCCGAGTGCGCCGACCAGCTCGCAGGGCGAGCCGGCCTACACCGGTCCGTCGGCGCTGGCGACCAGCTCGCACGGCGTGCCGCTCACGTACACCAGCAACGGCGGCGGCGTGAAGTGCCAGCAGATCTCGGGCGGCGACGGCTACATGACCGAGGGCGATGGCAACCAGACCTTCATGTTCTCGTTCGGTCCGTTGAGCGGCCTGCAGAAGATCCGGAACGGCCAGCCGGGCACCGACTTCCCGGACGAGTTCAACCAGCCGTACTGCGAGGGCGGCAACTATCTGAACGGCCAGCCCAATCCGTATTCCCGCAACTGCGGTCCGAACGGCGCGGTCGGCTACGTGGCCCCCGCCGCGTTCCGCGCGGCCAACGTCAGCGCGGTGGTCGGGGCGATCAACACGTCGACCTGCACCGTGACGGCCACGGAACACTGCGGCGTCAACGGGTTCCTGATCAACGACCCCGGTGCTGGATACAGCTCGCCTCCCAGGGTCGTGCTAAGCGGCGGCACCGGCAGCGGGGCGACCGCCTCGGCGGTGATCGGCGAGGGCTCGATCATCGAGATTGCGGTCACCACCCCGGGATCCGGGTACACGACGGCGCCCAACGTGACGCTGACGCCCACGGGCCCGAACAGCTCGATCGCGGGCACCGACGCGGCGGCGATCATGAACACCGGGGTGCTGAACGGCAACATCCCGGCCCCGCTGATCGCGTTCGACGCGGACGACGAGTTCTTCCTGACGCTGACCAACGTCGGGATGATCATGCGGCCCGACCTGTTCGAGCAGCACACGGTGCACTTCCACGGCTACCCGAACGCCTCCTCGTTCTACGACGGGGTGCCGGACGCCTCCCTGGCGATCAACATCGGCGCCAGCTTCACGTACTACTACCTGGCGCCGGATGCGGGAACGTACTTCTGGCACTGCCACATCACGCCGCCCGAGCACCTGCAGATGGGGATGGTCGGGCAGCTGTTCGTGCGGCCGCGGCAGAACCGCGCGCCGGTCAGCACGGCGCTTCCCACGGTATCGCAGCAGCAGCAGGGCGATCTGCGCACGGCGTGTTACTCGAACGGCGAAAGCAATCTGCGGCTGGGCGCCACCGGTACGCCGACCGCCGACATCCTGTGCTCGGTGCCGCCACCGGCTCCGCTGGCGGCGGGTGCAACCGCGCCCACGGTGCAAGCGGCGGCCGCCAGCGCCCCCTGCAAGGGTCCGCAGAATCAGGTTTGCTACGTCTACAACGACGGCGACGGCTCCACCTACTACGACGTGGACGTGCCGCTGCAGATCCACGGCTTTGACCCGAACTTCCACTTCGTCGGCATGACCTTCAACGCCGAAGGCTTCTCCGACATGAAGGACAAGTACTTCCTGCTCAATGGCCGCAGCTATCCGGACACGATCGCCGCGCCGGGGATGACGACGCAGGCCTCCGACAGCATGGTGCGCCCGTCGCAGCCGATGTCGGCGCTGGTCACGCTGAGCCTGAGCAAGGGACTTAACGGAACGCCGCAGCGGGCGGCGCTGCGCATCGCGGATCTGGATGTGGCCGAGTACCAGACGCTGGCCTCGCTGGGCATGCCGATGCAGGTGGTGGGCTACAACGCCAAGCTGCTGCGCGACCAGGCCGGCAACAACCTGAGCTACTTCACGAACTCGATCACGCTGGGCGGCGGCGAATCGCTCGACGTGATCCTGGATGCGTGCGCGGTGCGGGGCCCGGCGCCGACGTACGCGTGCACCACGCCGATGCCGGCTGGCACCTACTTCCTGTACACGCCGAATCTGGACCACCTGTCGAACGACGCGGAGAACTTCGGTGGCCTGATGACCGAAGTCGTCGTCACGCCCTAGGAGACGCAACGATGAGCACCTCGAACATCAAGAGCTGCGCGGCGTCGGCGGGACGCCTGCTGGTGGTTGTCGCAGCATTGGCTTTCGTGCCAGGCCCGGGCCAGGCGGCCGCGCCGGGCATCAGCGGAACCTCGTTCGCCCTGGTGGCAAACGCCGGCTACACCACGCAGCCCGATGGGGCGCAGATCTACACCTGGGGGTACGGCTGCGCCGCGCCGACGGGACACACCTATGCGCCGGCGGCGTTCCAGGCCGTCGGCTTCTGCCCGTCGATGCAGTTGCCCGGGCCGACGCTGGTCGTCACCGAAGGCACCACGGTGACCGTGGCGCTGACCAACCACCTGCCCACGGGCGCGGGCAACACCTCGATCGTCTTCTCCGGGATCCCGACCACCGCCAGCGGCGGCACGCAAGGCTTGCTGGCGATGGAGGCAGCTCCCGGAGGGACGGTCACCTACTCGTTGAACACGACCGGCAAGGCAGGCACCCACGCCTACTACAGCGGCACGCAGTCGGACCTGCAGATCGAGATGGGGATGTACGGCGCGCTGGTGGTGCTGCCCAGCACGACCCCCACCGGGTGCGTGGCGCTCGGAGGGCTGGGCGGCGGCGGCGAGGAGTATCGCCTCGCGCCCTCGGCCTACGACCATCCGGCCACCTGTTACGACCGCGAGTATCTGTTCCAGTTCGGCGAGATCGATCCGCAGATCCACGCACAGGCCGAAGCGCAGATCAAGATGATCGCGGCCTGCCCGGCCGGCACGAACAACACGATCACCGGGGTGCCGTGCCCTCCGGCCAGGCTGCTCGTGAACACGGAGCCGTATCACCCGCGCTACTACACGATCAACGGTCGCTCGATGCCGGACAACATGGACGCGGACTACGCGCCCAACTACCCCAATCAGCCGTACAACGGCAACCCGCACATGCACCCGCTGGACCAGGTGTTGCTGCGCGTGATCGGGCAGGGGCGCTGGGAGCACCCGTTCCACGAGCACGCCAACCACGTGCGGATCCTGGCGCGCGACGGCAACCTGATGTTGAGCCCGACCGACGCGACCCGGCTGGCGGGCCTGATGATGTTCACCACCGACACTTACCCGGGCCAGACATTCGACGGCAT
>Ga0210394_10007550_pt1 | contig 11428 bp, 8 predicted proteins | sample IncBWC12MmetaG_FD_160121 | JGI IMG/M metagenome (GOLD analysis project Ga0210394, IMG submission 160121) | Forest soil microbial communities from Barre Woods Harvard Forest LTER site, Petersham, Massachusetts, United States - Inc-BW-C-12-M | ecosystem: Environmental > Terrestrial > Soil >... | reverse complement strand
TCCGGATGTGGCACCATCACTTCGAGTTTCTGCTGCTGGGGTATGGCGCTTACATGACGTTTTTCGCCTTCTGCAAGCAGGCGTTTCCGGAGATCACGGACCAGACCATCGCGCGGATGGTGGCGGGAATCGAGGCGGAGATATTCCGGCCCGACGATGAACTGCGGCGCCTGGCGCGTCGTGCCGTCGAACTTGAAGTCGATGCGCACTTCCGCGAAGGCGCCTCGGTCGACGATGTTCTGCGCTCGCTGCGGGCCTCGGGCGAGTCCGGCCGCCGCTGGCTCGAGGAACTGCAGACCTCGCGCGAACCCTGGTTCAACATCAACGTCGGCGACGGCTTTTACCACTATCACCGCAGTTGGAATGACGATTTGTCGATGCCGTTCTCCGCGCTGCACGGTTACACGCGCAGCGTGCGCGCCGGCAAGTCGCTGGATCGCGAGATTGGCCGGCTGCTCGAAGAGCGCGCTCGGCTGATCGCCGATTATCGCGAGCTGCTCGCAAACGACGAGGAGCGCGCCGCCTACGACCAGATGATCGCTCTGGCGCACCGTGTGTTCCCCTACGTCGAAGGACACAAGTTCTACTGCGAACATTGGTACACCAACCTGTTCTTCAACAAGATCCGCAGCTTCGTGGCGCTGCTGGCCGCGCACGGATTCTTCGCGAGCGCCGAGGACGTGTTTCACCTCACGCACTACGAGCTCGAGGCGGCAATCATTGACCTGATGAATGCTTGGTCGAGCGGCTCCGCACCCCGAGGCCCTGCGCACTGGCCGGCGCTCGTCGCCGAGCGCAAGGCGGCCATCAGCGAGTGGGCCCGGCACGAAACGCCGCCGGCGCTCGGGCCCATCCCGGACGTCATCGATGATCCCGCGATCGTGATGCTGTGGGGAATAACGCGCGAGAGCCTCGACAATTGGCTGTCGGCCGGCGCGGCGACCGACAGCCACGAGGTGCGCGGTTTCGCCGCTTCGTCTGGCGTGGTGGAAGGCATCGCACGCATCGTGAAATCGGTCGAAGAGATCTCCCGCTTGCAGCAGGGGGATATTCTGGTCTGCCAGGTCACGAATCCAACCTGGACACCCATCTTTCAGAAAATTCGCGCCGCGGTGTCCGACATCGGCGGCTCCATGAGCCACGCCGCCATCGTCGCGCGCGAGTATGGGCTGCCTGCGGTGGTGGGCACCGGCAATGCCACCTCGAAGATCAAGGATGGCCAGCGGATTCGCGTCGACGGCGGACGGGGCATCGTTACTTTGTTGCAGTGATTGGATATCAATCCCTTGCTCGTGCCGAAGTACATCAGTTGGTTTCGGGATATCGGTCTCGGCGACCGCCTCAAGGTGGGCGGCAAGGGTGGAAGCCTGGGCGAGCTGCAGCGAGCCGGCATCAGCGTGCCGCCGGGCTTTGTGGTGCGCACCGAGGCATTCGAGGATTTGATCGATGAGTTGGAACGGCGCTCGCCGCTGCGGGCGCGCATCGAGCCGCTTGCTGCGGATGACTTACAGCAGATTGCGGCCGTGTCGCGCGAGCTGCGCGCGCGCATCGAGGAAGCGCCTTTGCCGGCCGATCTCAAGCTCGAGATCCGCGATGCTTATGGACGCCTGGGTGGATCGGCGCCCGTGCCGGCCATCGCGGTGAGATCGTCGGCGACGACCGAAGATGCCGCGGATGCGAGCTTTGCCGGACTTCAAGATACGTACCTGTGGGTCATGCAGGCCGATTCAGTGCTGCGCAAGATCCAGAGCTGCTGGGCCAGCCTGTATTCACTCGAGTCGCTGAGCTATCGGCTGCGGCATGGGATTGCAGAATCGACGGTGGCCATGGCAGTGGTTGTGCAAACCATGGTTGATGCGCGCACCGCCGGCGTGATGTTCACGCGCAGCCCGATCAGCGGGGATCGGTCGGTGATCACTATCGAGGGGGCCTGGGGACTCGGCTCGGCGCTGGTTAGCGGCGAAGTGACGCCGGACCACTGGGTGGTGGCGAAGATCACCGGCGAAATCTCGGTACGCGATATCTCGGACAAGGCGATCCGTCATGCACCGTCGGCGAATGGCGGTGTCGAGGTACTGGCCGTAGAGGAGTCTCTGCGCCGCGAACCTTGCCTCTCAGACCAGGAACTGGACTCGCTGCGCACCGTCGGCAGACAAATAGAGCGCCACTACGGCCGGCCACAGGATATCGAGTGGGCCATCGACCGGCACTCGCAGCAGATCTTGCTGCTGCAGAGCCGGCCCGAGACCGTTTGGTCGAACAAGGATCATCAGGTGGCTGCGGATGCGCGCGTTTCCGACCCATTGCAGCATGTCATGAAGATTTTTGGAGGACGAAGGTGACCTTGACCGCCGCAGATGTCGCAGAAATCATGCGGTTGGTTGAACAGTCGAAGTTTGACGAACTGAACCTCGAGATCGACGGCATCAAGCTGACACTGCGCCGTGCCGGCGCATCGGCCAAATTTGCCCCGAGCCTGATGACCCCACCCGGTCGCCTGGACGCGGTGGCAGACGCGGCAGACGGGACAAACGCGTCGGCTGCGCGTTGCGAAACTGCGGTGCCGGCCGACGCGAACTTCAGGGACATTACATCGCCGATGCTCGGCACATTTTATCGAGCGCCGAAGCCTGGATCCGCGCCATTCGTCGAGATCGGCTCGGTGGTGCACGAGGACAGCGTCATCGCCATCATCGAGGTCATGAAGCTCATGAATACGGTGCGCGCCGGCGCCAAGGGCGTGATCACGCAGATTCTCCCGGCCGACGAGACCTTGGTGGAGTTTGGCGAAGTCTTGATGCGGATGCGCAGAGACCCTTAAATCATGGCCATCCGCAGGATTCTGATCGCCAATCGCGGAGAAATCGCCGCGCGTATCATACGAAGCTGCCGCACGCTGGACATCGAGGTGGTACTGGCGGTCTCTTCGGCCGACCGCGATGGCGAACCTGCACGCCAGGCCGATCGTGTCGTCTGCATAGGCTCGGCTAAGTCCGCCGATAGCTACCTGAATGCCGCCGCCATCGTTCACGCCGCCGTCGCCACGGGTGCGGATGCGATTCATCCGGGATACGGTTTTCTGTCCGAGCGTGCGGTCCTGCCGCAGTTGTGCGCGCGCGCGGGCATCGTTTTCATCGGACCGACGGCGGAGCAAATCGTCGCGGTTGGCGATAAGCTGCGGGCGCGCGCCGCAGCCGAAACGGCCAATGTACCGGTGGTGCCCGGCGGCGCGGCGAATTCACCTGCGGAGGCAGTGGCTCTGGCGCGGAAAATCTCGACGCCGCTGCTCGTCAAGGCGGTGGGCGGGGGCGGAGGCCGCGGCCTGAAGCTGGTCGAGCGGCTTGAAGACCTTCCCAAGATGCTGGACTTGGCCGCAGCCGAGGCAGGGGCGGCATTCGGCGACGCCCGCGTCTATTTGGAGCATTACATTGGCTGCGGCCGGCATGTCGAGGTGCAGGTATTGGGCGACGGTGCGGGGCGAGTCATTCAACTGGGTGAGCGCGATTGCTCCGTGCAGCGACGCTACCAGAAGCTCATCGAGGAGACGCCGGCGCCGGGTCTTTCTGCGGCAGTGCGCGATTCCCTGCGGCAAGCCGCCGTGCGCTTCGCGGAACGGATCGGGTACCTCAGCGCCGGCACGGTCGAATTCATCGTCGATGCGCAGCGCGAGGCTTTCTATTTTCTGGAGATGAACGCGCGCATCCAGGTTGAGCATCCGGTGACCGAGGCCGTTACCGGCATCGACCTGATTGCCGAGCAGATCGCAATCGCGAACGGCAGCGGCCTGCGGTTGCAATCCGAAGTTCGCACCCTGGGTTGCGCCATCGAATGCCGGGTCAATGCCGAGGACTATCGCAACGATTTTCGCCCGAGTCCTGGACGTGTGCGCGACGTGTCATGGCCCGCGGGCGAGGGTATTCGCGTGGATACCCACGTCGTGCCGGGCTCCAGCATTCCGCCTTTCTATGATTCGCTGATCGCCAAAATCATCGCGTCGGGTCCGGATCGTGCCAGCGCGTTGGCGCGGCTACGCGGCGCAATCGGCGCGACGCACATCAGCGGCGTCCACAGCAATCTCGGTTTCCATCGCGCGGCGCTGGACGACCCCGAATTTCAAGCGGGCGGTGTGGACACAGGCTTCGTAGCAAGGTTGTACGCGCGCCGGCCGGACTTAAGCGAGCAGCGCACTGGTGGTGCCGCACATGGCTGACGTGCAACTGGTCGAGACCTCGCTGCGCGATGGCAACCAGTGCCTGTGGGCGGCGCTGGGTATAGATACGGCGAGAACGCTGGCCATCGCCGAACTGATGGACCGCGTCGGTTTCCGCGCCATCGACTTCACCACCTCGACACACATGGGTGTGGCGGTTCGATACAAGAAGGAAGACCCGTGGGAGCGGATTCGACTCATGGCGGCTGCGACACCGCATACGCCGTTGCAGTTCATGTCGACGGGTTTCAGGTTCATATCCTGGGAGACCGCCAGCCCGGATTTCATGGCGCTCGCATTCCGGACGCTGGTACGCAACGGCATCCGGCGCTTCTGCCTAGCGGACCCGATGAACGATGCGGAATCGAACATGGCCTGCGCACGCATGGTGAAGGAGGACGGCGGCGAATACGTCATCGTAGCGCTGGTGTTCACCTTGAGCCCGATCCATGACGATGCGCACTACATCGAGCGGGCGCGCAAGCTTGCAGCGTGTCCGTTCATCGACGCACTCTATATCAAGGACCCCGGCGGGCTGCTTAAGCCCTCGCGGGCGCAAACCTTGATTCCGGCAATCAAGGCGGTAATGGGCGGGAAGCCCTTGGAATTGCATTCCCACTGCACCATCGGCCTCGCCGAGCATACCTACATGGACGCACCCAACCATGGCGTGTCGGCGCTGCAGTGCGCTTCCGGCGCCGCCGCAGACGGGACCTCGAACCCACATTCCGCGCGCGTGGTCGCGAATCTTCGGGCGCTGGGACATCGCGTGGCCGTCGATGACGAAGCGCTGGACCGGGTCAACCGTTACTTCACTCAGTTGGCCGAGGCCGAGGGTTTGCCCGTCGGCATGCCCCAGGCGTTCGATGCCCGCTATCTTCAGCACCAGCTACCCGGCGGCATGGTTGGCACCACGCGCCGCCAGCTCGCCGAGGCCCGACTCTCGCACCTCGAGGGAGAGGTGATCGAAGAGTTGGGCAGGGTCCGCGAAGAGCTCGGGTGGCCCATCGTCATGACGCCTTTCGCGCAAATTCTCATGACCTTGGCGGTCATGAATGTAACCAACAAAGAACGCTACAAAGTCATCCCGGATGAGGCGATCCGTTACGCGATCGGCCGATTCGGCCGGCCGATGGTGCCCATCGCCGCGGAGGTGCTGGAGCGCATCGAAGTGCTGCCGCGCACTCGAGAATTGCGTGCCGAGCCTGAAATGGCGAGCCTCGAGGAGTTGCGACGGCGGGTTGGCCCACGACTCAGCGATGAGGAATTTCTGCTGCGCGCCACGATGCCGGGGGGCCAGGTCGATGCGATGCTCGCGGCCGGTCCCGCCCGGCGACACTACAATCCGACGATAAGTCCGGTCCTCGATCTCATCCGTAAACTTGGTGCGCGCAGCGACCTCGAATACATCGCGATCGACAAGCCGGGTATGAAGCTCGAACTTCGCCGTCATGGCGTGCGCGCTGCGGCGGAAACCCAAGCAGGGGCTGAGCAGTGAGGCGGGCTGCGAAAACTGCCGCGCTACCGCACCTCAAGGGGCTGATATTCGATCTGGACGGCACGCTGCTGCTCAGCGACCGATCCTTGGGCAGTTATGAAATTCTGCCGGGCGCGGCCGAGCTGCTCACCGAACTTGCGCGGCGATCGGTGCCCTTTGTAGTGCTGACCAATGGCAGTGCTTATCCGCCCGCGGAGCAGGCCGCGAAATTGCGCAGCGCCGGTCTGCCGGTGCGCGATGAGTGCATGCTCACGCCGTCCAGCGTCGCCGCCGATCTCATGGTGCGCGCCGGCGTACGCCGCGCGTTGGTTCTCGGCAGCTCTGGAGTCGGTCAAGCGCTGCGCGATGTGCGAATCGAAACGCTGCAGGTCGGCGAGCGTGGCGAACGCGATGTCGAGGCCGTGTATGTGGGCTGGTATCCGGAGTGCACGATGCAGGCCATTGATGCTGCCTGTCATGCGATCTGGACCGGAGCACGGCTTTACGTGGCATCCGATGTGCCATTCTTCGCCACCAAGCAAGGACGAACAATGGGTTATTCATATGCGATTGCCGGCGCGATCCGGCGTGTGACGCGGGCGCCAATGATACTGACGGGCAAGCCTTCGCTGCACGCGCTGCGATTCGTGGCGCGTCGATTGGGGTTGCGGCACCGAGAGTTAGGCGTAGTCGGCGACGACCCCTCGGTGGAGATCATCATGGCCCGACGCGGCGGCGCGAAGGCCTTTGCCGTGACGACGGGCGTCACCGCTCGCGAGGAGTGGGAGCGTCAGACCGGCCTGCGGCGCCCCGAGCGGGTGCTGCGGCGCCTCGGCGATCTTCTTGAAAGTTTATCTCCAAGGGCGTCCGAAACTCGGCAAGGTGTCACGCCGTGACGACAATTCGCGAAGGTGAGCTGTTGTGGACGCCGAGCACGGCCCGACGGAACCGCTCGCAAGTGCTGCGTTATATGCAGTGGCTGAAACAGCACCGCGGACTCAGCCTGGAAAACTACGATGCGTTGTGGCGCTGGTCCATTACCGATCTGGATTCGTTCTGGCGCTCGATCTGGGATTATTTCGGCGTTGAGGCGTCGGCGCCTTTTACCAAAGTGCTTGGGCGGCGGAGCATGCCGGGAGCGGAGTGGTTCCCGGGCGCACGGCTCAACTATGCCGGCTATATTCTGGCGCGCGAGCGTCCCGAGGCGACTGCGCTCATGAGCATCCGCGAGGGCGGGTCGCTGCAGCGGATGAGCTGGGCCACGCTGGGCGACCAGGTGCGCATCCTGGCGACGCAGCTGCGCCGAATGGGCGTTCAGCCCGGCGATCGCATCGCGGCGGTGTTGCCCAATGCACCACAGGCGGCGATCGCAACCCTGGCAAGCGCCAGCATCGGCGCCATCTGGAGCTGCTGCGGGCCGGACTTCGGCACCAAGGGCGTGTTGGAGCGCTTCCGGCAACTGGCGCCCAAGGTATTTTTCTATGTCGATGCTTATCAGTACGGCGGCAAGCGCTACGACCGCACCTCGGAGCTGCGCGACGTCCGACGAGGGCTGGACACCGTGCAGCACGCGATTCGTGTGCCTTATGACGCGGACAGCAAGCAAACGCTGCCCGCCGGCGTGCGGGGCTGGGACGAGTTGATGAATCAACCGCGCATTGCGCCGGCCGACTTTGCATGCGAGCAGGTGGCGTTTGATCACCCTCTCTGGATCCTGTTTTCCTCCGGAACGACCGGACTGCCCAAGCCGATTGTTCATGGCCATGGCGGCATCCTGCTTGAACACCTGAAGCATCTGCACTTCAACTACGAGGCAACGCGCGGCGATCCCTTGTTCTTCTTCACCACCACGTCGTGGATGATATGGAACTTTCTCTTGAGTTCACTTGCCGCGGATGTCATCCCCGTGCTCTACGACGGCAACCCGGGATATCCCGGACCGGATGCATTGTGGAAAGTCATCGAGGAATCGGGCGCGACGCTGTTCGGCACCAGCCCCACCTACATCGATCTACAGCGCAAAGCCGGCGTTGTTCCCCGCGACAAATTCAACTTGAATCGGCTCGAATCGATGACCCTGGCCGGCTCGCCGGTGAGCGCCGAGTGCATGCAATGGATTTACGACAACGTCAATTCGGATCTATGGGTGGCTTCAGGAAGCGGCGGCACCGACTGCTGCACGGGGTTCGTGAGCGGAGTGTCGATCCTGCCCGTGTACGGGGGCGAGATCCAAGCGCGCGCGCTGGGATGCGCCGCCTTTGCATTCGACGAGCAGGGGCGGGAGATCGTCGACGAAGTGGGCGAGCTGGTCCTCACACAGCCGATGCCCTCGATGCCGGTGAAATTCTGGAACGATCCCGACGATCTGCGCTACCGCGAGAGTTACTTCGACGTCTATCCCGGCATTTGGCGCCACGGGGATTTCGTCCGCTTCAATCAGCGTGGCGGTGTGTACGTGCTTGGCCGCTCGGATTCCACGCTCAACCGGCATGGCATTCGCATCGGCACTGCGGAGATCTACCGCTCACTCGCGCAGCTCGAGGAGGTCGACGATGCGCTCATCGTCAATCTGGATCTGCCGGGCGGCAAGTTTTTCATGCCGCTGTTCGTCAAGTTGCGCGGCGAGAGGCAGCTCGATGAGCCGCTCGAGCGGCGCATCGCTACGCAACTGCGGCGCGATTATTCACCACGTCATGTGCCGGACAAGATTTACCAGGTGCTGGACATCCCTTACACGCTCACCGGCAAGAAGCTCGAGGTCCCGATCCGGCGAATACTCATGGGCGCGGATCCCGACAAGGCGGCGAACCGCTCGGCGCTGCGGAATCCTGCGTCGCTCGACTACTTCATCGACTATGCGAAAAATCAACGCGACTTCGCGCGATCATAAAAATTCATATAAATGAATAATATACAAGATAAATCTCCAAAATATATCATCGATCTCGGCGCCATGAGCGTGGGCCAATGGCTTGCGGTTCTCGTCACCGTGGGCCTCAACGCCTTGGATGGATTCGATGTCCTGTCCATCAGCTTTGCTTCGCCGGGCATTGCGAAGGACTGGGGGCTGAACCAAGCCACGCTTGGCTGGGTGCTGTCGATGGAGTTGGTGGGCATGGCCTTGGGCTCGGTGCTGCTCGGCGGTGTCGCGGACAAGATTGGACGGCGCCCGACCATTCTCGGTTGTCTCTTCGCGATGTCAGTCGGCATGTTCGGCGCCAGCCATGCCCATGGAGTTTCGATCCTGCTCATGTGGCGGCTGCTGACCGGCCTCGGAATCGGCGGCATGCTGGCGTCGATCAATGCAGCCGCCGCGGAATTGTCCAGCCAGCGCTGGCGGAGCCTGGCCGTGTCCCTGATGGTGATCGGCTATCCGGTCGGCGGAGTGATCGGCGGCACCATCGTGCAAAAATTGCTGGCCGGCGGCACCTGGCACTCGGTCTTCGTCTTCGGCGGCTGGGTCACGGCGGCCTTCATCCCCATCGTCTGGTTGCTGCTGCCCGAGTCGGTGGCCTTCCTGGATCGCCAGCGCAAACCGGGCGCATTAGATGCCATCAACCGGATCCTGACGCGCTTTGGCCACGAGTCGATGGCTGCGTTAACTCCGGAGACGGCGGCATCAGCGCAGCGCTCGGTGATGGATATTTTCAAACCGGGTTTGATCGTCTCGACGCTGCTCATCACTCTGGGCTATTTCACGCATGTCGTGAGCTTCTACTTCATCATCAAGTGGGTGCCGAAATTGGTTGTCGACATGGGCTTCGCGCCCAAAGCGGCGGCCGGCGTGTTGACCTGGGCCAATGTGGGGGGTGCCGCGGGAGTGGTGCTCTTCGGCCTAATTGCAACGCGCGTGGGCTTAAAGGCGCTGACCCTGGTCGCGCTGCTCGGCTCGTCGGCCATGGTCATCTGGTTCGGACGCGGATCGCATGATCTTGCATCGCTGTCGAGCGCGGTGGCAATCGCGGGCGTGTTCACCAACTCGGCGATCGGAGGGTATTACCTGCTGTTCGCCAGGGTTTTTCCCACGCATGTGCGCGCGACCGGCACCGGCTTCGCGATCGGCGTCGGCCGCGGCGGCGCGCTGCTCGCACCCGTCATTGCCGGGTATCTGCTCCAGGCGGGACTCGGATTGCAGGCCGTCGCCACGATGATGGCCATGGGTTCGCTGTCGTCGGCGGCGGCGCTGCTCGCGCTCAAGGTGCGCGCGACAGACCGCGAGTGACCGCGAGTGACCTGACCGCGGCGGCGCGCGTGGTGAATCAGGCTGACTTGGTGCGCCAGCCCTCCGCGTAGACGGTGCGGGCTACATTCGAGTACGGCACCGGCGATACCACGGCCTTGATCTCCACCTGCTTGTGGCGCTCGACCGCGGGTTTGCGGGTACCGCCGTCGGGCTCGCCCCACACCAACACCACTTCGGTGCCCGGCGCCGCATGGCGCTCATCGAGCATCGCCAAGGTCAGCATTTTGCCTTCATTGGCGCTGTAACCGATCCACGTGGAGACGCCGGCGAGTTTGCCGTCCACCGTCACCCGATCAAAAGGATGCATTGAATATACGGCGCTCGGGAACTCGATGAACTTGGCACGCAGGCCCTGATCGAACATCGTATACAGCGCGTCGGTCACCGACACATCGTCGAGCGCCAGCGTCACCTTCCTGCGATGCGGTTTGTCCGCCAATTTTTCCAGCGCTGCGCGGCCGATGAACTCGTGGTCGAATTTCGCGAACTGTCCGTAACCCAGTTCCCAGGGCGTGAGGTAATAGTCCTCGATGTTGGCGGAGACGAAGCTCCCGCCGATGGACGCCTTGGCTTCGTAGTGATTCACCGTCAGCCATTCGCGGAAGGGTTTCATTTTTTCGCCCGTGTAGATGGCGGGGAGCGGCGAGGGTATCCAGCCCGATTCCAGCGTATTCGAGGAATAGCAGCGCCCGCCGACCAAGCGCAAGCCATGCGCCTTGCCAGCCTCGACCAGGGCCGCGTGAATCACGGGGCCGTCGGCCCAGGGACCCATCAATTCAAATCCCGGCTGCCCGGCCATGCCATGCCTTAGCGCGCGTACCGCGCGGCCGGCAATCTGCAATCCACACATGTTAAAGAATTTGAGGTCCGGTGCGGGTTGGCCTGTCGCCGTTGCGATCACCTTCGAGGCGTTCGGTCCCTGCAATTGATAGCGATAGTGGCGCCGGTTCTGCGGATCCGGACGCGCCGCCGTGCGTTCATCATAGCTGCACGTCAGGCGTTTGCCGCTCATCTCCGCATTGAACAGCACCCAGTTGAGCACCGGCGCACGGCCGACCAGATTGAACTGATTCTCCGCCAGGTAGAACAGGATCACATCACCGATGACGTAGCCATCGTGGCTGCAGGGCACGAACTGTTTGGCCTTGTCGGGAGCAAAGCCCTTGAAACTGTTGATGCCGAGCCCGTTGAGAAAGGCGAGTGCATCCGGGCCTTCCACCATCAGTTCGGCCATGTGGTAGGACTGGTTGAACAGCACGCAGCTTTCCGCCCACGCGCGCTGTTCATCCCGCCAGTTGGTGTATTCGGCGGGCACGCCGGGATACACGTTCGGGCCCGCCTGTTGATTGCGCAGAAACTCGACGATGTTGCCGGCGCCGTTCAGCAGCGATTCGAGCGACGATGCGGCGCCTCGTGATGGTGCAGACATTCTTATATATGTTACCTAGAGCTGAATGATGACGGTCTTGACTTCCGTGTAAGCCTCTACGCCTTGCCG
>Ga0210394_10007549_pt1 | contig 11430 bp, 4 predicted proteins | sample IncBWC12MmetaG_FD_160121 | JGI IMG/M metagenome (GOLD analysis project Ga0210394, IMG submission 160121) | Forest soil microbial communities from Barre Woods Harvard Forest LTER site, Petersham, Massachusetts, United States - Inc-BW-C-12-M | ecosystem: Environmental > Terrestrial > Soil >... | reverse complement strand
GCGTCTGCGGGTAGCCATTGTGGCAGAACATGCATTTATAGGAAATGAACCGCCGCGTCTGCGGATGCGCGGTGTCGGACCCGGGAACCATTCCCCACTCCCCACCTTTATCCGGATACCAGCCGAGAGGCAGCTCGATCAGCATTCCTCGCTCCGTCCGGTGCAGGTAGGAACGGGCGTGATTCCCCGAACCCATTACATAATCGATCCTCGACTCCTCGACGTTGATCTCCTTGCCGCCGGCGTCCAGTTGCCAGCGGCGCTCGAAATATTCTCCGTTGCGGATGGCCATCGCGTAATGGCTGTCGGACAGGGCGTGATAATACTCTGGAGCTTTCGCGTAATCCTCAATCGTGTTCGCCGATGCAGGTTTGAAGAAGGATCGGGCCATTCCGGTACGCGCGTAAGCGGTGGCGATTTCGCGGTGGCATGTCGCGCAGAGGCTTGTCTGCGCAGCAAGCGTCCCCGACCCAATCAATAGTACCAGCGCCGCTTGGCAAATGGGCTCCATTCGCTCTGATTCTACGCCAGTTCCGAGTCCGATGGTCAAGGGTTCCGGCTCCAGGCGCCATCTTGCTGGTCCGACGGCCGGCGCACGCAAACGTTTACGTCGTTTAAGAAAAACTATTGACCGGGCAAGGCCCTAGTGTTAAGATACTACCCAGTTTGGCCTGCCTCGTGGCAGGGAGGAGGGGTATATGTGTAACCTCAAGGGGCTCAGGATTGCCCTGTTGATTCTCGCTGGTGCGGCGACTTTGTTCGCGCAACGCGATCTGGCAACTCTCGCCGGGACCATCACTGACTCATCGGGCGGTGTGGTGGCGAACGCAAAAGTCACCATTACCGAAGACGCTACCGGCGAATCGTATGTCATCACCACCAACAACCTGGGTGAGTTTGTTCGTCCGGCCTTGAAGGCGTCCACCTATAGCATCAGCGTCACCGCCTCAGGATTCAAAAGGTCGGAGCAGAAGAACGTGCTGCTGCAAGCCGGTGAGCGCACCGGCGTCACCATCGCCCTTACCGTCGGCGATATCACGCAGACAGTGGACGTGACTGCCTCGGCCACCATTCTGCAAACGGAAAGCACGCAAGTCGGCGCCGCGCTGGATACCAAGACGGTTTCCGAAGTGCCATTGGGCGGGCAGCGCAATTTGGCTTATCTGGCGCGTCTGTCGCCGGGCGTTGTCCCCGCCGAGCCAGGCGCGCGCGACTCCGCCAACGGCGGCTTCTCCGCCAACGGCGTCCGTTCCAACGGTCAGAATAACTTCCTGCTGAACGGAGTCGATAACAACATCAACACCATCGACTTCCTCAACCAGACCTCGTATGCCATCGGACCGGCCATCGACGCGGTCAGCGAAATCAGCATTCAGACCAACGGGTATAACGCGGAATACGGCCGCGCGGCCGGCGGCGTCATCAACGTCACGCTCAAGTCTGGAACCAATGCGCTGCACGCCAGCCTCTTCGAATATCTCCAGAACCGGGATCTGGACGCCAATACGTGGCAAGGAAATCGAGCAGGTACCAACGCCACCACCGGACTTCCGGTGTCGCCACGCGGCCCCTTCGTGCAGAATCAGTTCGGAGCCACCGCCGGTGGCCCGATCATCAAGAACAAGCTCTTTATGTTTGGCGACTACCAGGGAACCCGCATCGCCGATTCCGGCGGGTCGGTGGCCAACCTGGGCTATTCGGCATACACCACGGTTCCCACCGCGGCGATGAAGACGGGCAATTTCTCCAGCCTGCTGGGACCGTCCTATACCGGAACCGACGTGAACGGCGCTCCGATCAACATCCAAAAAGGCGCGATCTACGATCCGGCATCGACCGTCTACCAGACCAACTCGTCCGGCTTCCAGATCCCCGTGTCGCGTGTCCAGTTCCCCGGTAACATCATCCCCATGACCCGCATGGATCCGGCTTGGGCCAAGATCATTCAGCTCTATCCCAATCCTAATCAGACCGTGATTACGGGTAATGCGCCCACCAACGATTACTTTTACAACACCACCGGCTCCCTGATCACGGATCAGGGCGATGGCCGCGTCGATTACCGGCTGAGCGACAAGGATAGCCTGTTCGGATCGCTAAGCTGGTCGAACACGTCGAAGACCGACGGCGCTCCGCTCCCCGGCGCGCTGGACGATACCGGTTTTAACGGCGCCGGCGAAATCGACCTGAGCCGCAACGCACAAATGAGCTATGTGCATGTTTGGAGTCCCAGCCTGGTGACGGAAAGCCGCATAGGCTTCACCCGCCTGGTTACCTCGCGCATCGGCGCGAACCCCGCGACCGATCTGTTCACGCAGTTCGGTATCGGCGGCTACGACCCCACGAAAGCCACAGCCAATAACGGCGGCCTTCCGCAGATCAGCTTCGGTAACGGTTATCCCACCGTCGGCGCCACCGACTGGGTTCCCACCAAGGAATTTAATAACGTTTGGGACTTCGTCCAGAACGTAGCGCTCAGCAAGGGTGCGCACGCCTATAAATTCGGCTTCGAATTCCGCTCCGTGAAATTCCCCTTCTTCCAGGTTCCCGATCCTCACGGCAACATCGGTTTCAGTAACAATGAGACGGCGTTCCCGTCCGGCAACAACGCTTCGAACGGATCGAGCGTCAGCAGTCTGACCGGCGATTCCATGGCTTCGGCCTTGTTGGGATACGTCGACAGCGGCGCCATCTCCACCACGAATTTCGTTTCGTCGCAGAAAATCGCCTACGCCGGCTATGCCCAGGATGACTGGAAAGTCACCTCGAAACTGACGGTGAACCTCGGCATGCGCTATGAATTGTGGTCGCCCATCGGCGAGCAGTGGGGCCGGCAGGCGAACTTCAACCTGCAGACCAACACGCTCTACATCCCGCAGGGAGGCAACTGCAACGCGGCTCTGCCACCGAACTTCAGCGCCCTGTTCCCGACAGTCACCGTGGACCGCTGCCATGTTTCGAATTATCTGACTCCTTGGGATAAGGTCGATTTCGGACCGCGCATCGGTATCGCGTATAGAATCTTCAACAAGACGGTTCTTCGCATCGGCTATGGCATGTTCTACGGCGGCGAGGAGAACCAGGGCGGCAGCCCGAACCGCGGAGAAGGCGTGCCGTTTAATGAAACGGTGAACCTGACCCGCTACCAGGGCAACAGCGCGTTTGTCGGCATCACCCAGGCCCAATGCCTCAACTGCTTTTTCATGCCGGGAGGCTTCACCGGCGGCTATCCGGCGAGTCCGTTCACTCTGAACGCCGGCGTCTCCATGCGCGGCGTGCAGCCGGACTTCCGCAATCCACTGGTGCACAAATGGAACTTCGTCGTGCAGCACGAGTTGCCGGGCAGCATGGCGCTCGAAGTAGGTTATCAGGGCAACCACTCCGCCCATCAGTTGATCCTGTGGAATTCCGATCCGTACCCGAACCTGGGCACGTTCAATACCGCCATCAGTTCGGCTAACTTGCAGGAAATTCAGCCTGCGTGCTCCACCTGCCAGTCGACCGGCAACGGTCTTTCCATGACGTCGACCTTCTCCTTCGGCAACTATGATGCGTTGTCGGCGAAGATGGAAAAACGGTTCAGCCACGGGCTCCAGTTCATGGCGAATTATGTTTGGAGCCACGCCTACGGGGTCGGCAATACGCCGTTGAGCGGCAACACGTCGATTCTCGATCAGACCAACTACAGCACCTCCTACACCAATGCCTCGTGGGACATCCGGCAGAACTTCACTGCCAACTTCAACTACGAATTGCCGTTCGGTAGAGGCAGGCAGTTCGCCACCAACGTCAACCGCGTTGCCGATTTGTTTATTGGCGGCTGGCAGACCAACGGCATTATCACGCTGCGCACCGGCATCCCCTTCACCATGTCCGGAGCCAACTGCCACGGCGTCTGGAGCAAGTGCATGCCGGATTATGTCGCTGGCTACAACGGCCCCGCCGATCAGGCTCCGTCAGGCGGACGCACACCCAACGAGTGGTTCAATATCAACAACTACGCGGTCGCCTATTCGAACCAGGCGGCGGGTATCGCCACCGGCGGCAACGTCGGCCTCGAATCACTGTACGGTCCGCACACCGATACGGTCGACTTCTCCGTCTTCAAGAACTTCAGACTAACCGAGAAGTTCAACCTCCAGTTCCGCGGGGAGGCGATCAACCTGTTCAACTTCGCGGTGTTGGGCAATCCCGATGCGAGCCTGGGCGACTCCAAGGCTCTCGGTGGGAACGGTCTTTTCGGCCAGATCACCACCAGCGCGTTGGGTTCCGAGCGTCACTTGCAGTTCTCGCTCCGGTTCTGGTTCTAGAGCTGTTTCAGAGTTTCTGTAGACGTTGTAGGGCGGCCAATATTGGCCGCCCTACCCGGACTACACTATTCAGGAAACTGCTCTAGAAGCTTTTTCGCAGGCTGTTACACGCGGCGAAACAGCCCCATGCATAACGCATGGGGCTGCTCATGCTACTGACCCGGGCTCCAGTCCATTACTAAATTAAACGCGTCTACACTGCCGATTCCGGTTGCGAAGTTCCACGATGCGCCCGTGCCGTAGGCCGGTGTGAACGAACTACTCGAGACAGACAGGGCGCCGCTGGTGGCGCTGCCCGTCGGCCTGCCTCCTCGGCCATAGGTGACCGATCCGGTCGAACCGAAGCAGTTGGCCGTTCCGGTGCAATTCACGTCGATATCGCCGCGCGTGACGCTATGGAACACGCTCGGCGTGCTCACCGCCAGCGAGTAGTACACGTAATTCGGATTACCCTGCGCGCCTCCCGCGTTCTGGTTCACCAGCGCCTGGATGCCCGCCATAATCGGGGAGGAGAACGAAGTGCCTCCCGCGCCCGCCCAATTGCTGGGATCGCCGGTGCACGCCGCGCCGCCGTTTCTCACATCGGACCAGCAGGTGACGTAGAAATGTCCCCACACGCCGTCGGCCGCGAACAGCGAAACATCGGGGATGTCGCGCACGCCGTCGTTAGGAATGCCGTCCAGTCCGGTTTGCCATGAAGGCTTCTCGAAGCCCTGGCAGGAACCGCTGGCGACTCCGTACGTGGACATCGACCCAGTGGCACAGTTGCTGGGACCTCCGCTGCCCGCGACTACTTCCACCAGGTTGTCCCGGCGCGCCGCGTTGCTGTTGCAGAAGCCGCTGGGGCCGTACACCGTCGAATAGCCGAGATAGTTTGCCAGCAGGCTGCCCGCGCACGAATCGTTCCACGGGATTTCCGGAATGTAGGAAAGCGCCGAGCCGTAGGTCGCGCTGTTGGTCGTGCTCCAATAGTTGCCCGTGGTGCCGTCCAGTGTGTCGGAGAAGTCCGTTCCGCCCACCGCGACGTTATAAGGCGTCGACGCGTAGGCGCTGACGCCAATGCCGTGCGTTGCGCTCGAAAGTCCCGCGTCGCAACTGGCCGCGCCTTCATCGCCGGCCGCCACGAACACCGAAATTCCTTCCGCTACCGCCTGCTGATAGAGCGCGCTGATCGACGCGTTCGACGAAGCTCCGTTTTCCGCTTCGCAATTTCCATAGCTGATGCTGACGATCGAGGGAGGCGTGCGGGAGTTGACGATGTTCTGCATCGCGATAAATCCGCCGAAGGTGATCCGCGTGTTACCGCAGGCCGCCACCACGATGGCCGCGCTGGGCGCCGCCGCGCTGGCCCACTCGGCATCGAGAATCGCCTCGCCATCGTCGCCCGCCACGATTCCCGGCGCGGAACAATTGTTGAGCCCGCTCGCCGGCGTCGGATGCACCGTCGTGAGGGACCCGCCGCTGTACTGGTTCAGCCCAAATGTGTTGCGAAAGGTGTCCCAATCGGTCGAGCTATATAGATCCGTGTCCTCGATCACGGCGATGGTTTGCCCCACGCCCGTGATCCCTTGCGCGAACAGAGGATTCAGGTCGTAAATCGTCGCCAGGTCGGCGGGAACCACCGCCTGGTTCGGCTGCCCCTGATAGGTAAAGGTGTATTTCGCCCGTTTCATCGCGCGCGGCTGGAAATCGTGCATCGAGACGACGCCCGCCACGGCCGGTGCCAGCGCCGCCGGAATCTGCGGATCGCTGAAGTTGGCGATATGAGAGACGCCATTCACGTCCAGATTATGAATGGACGTGTGAAACGCACGCCGCACCTGTCCGGCGCTGCCAGAGAAATCGATCACCATGCCGTTCGGATAGACCGAATTGACGGTGAAATCGTGGGACTCCAGCCAAGCGGTAATCGCCTCAATATCCGCTTCCGCAACTCCGAAATTCTTACCGAACTCGCTGGCTGTCAGCCATTTATGGAAATTGGGCGACTTCGGATTGTGCAGGTCGGCCACGAACTGCTGCGCTGCCTGTTCCTGCTGGGCGGATCGCTTCAATTGCAGCATCATGTGATCCAGGGGAAGAGCGTCGGAGACGGGGCCCAAGTCGTTTTCCGCATTGGCCTCGGAGCGGGTATTTCCTACCAGCGTAACGAGTTTATTTTCGTCTACTTTTTCGCGAATCACAGGGTGGGATCGACGACCGGTGTTTTGAGAAACCAGCGCGACGGCGCTGACCAGCAGGGCGGCTACAGACAGAAAAAGGGTAGTTGCGCGGCGGGACAGGATCATGAAAACTCCTTAGTTATGGTACGTGAGGCAGCTTCTCGGTTAGCGGGACGCGGCAGCACTACACTTTCACTGACGATGATAACAGGCGCGGCGAGTACCGGAAAAAGAGCGAGGATCGCCGAATGGCAGAGCGTCTGTAACTTTAGGCGCGGTGCGAGCGCCCAACAGTTACTGTCCCATCTATACTAGAATCTAACCGAAGCTCAAGACCAGCGTGAAAATCTACTACACCCACAACGTCCAGACGAGCATCGCCAGCGCCGGATTACTGTGCGCTGTGCTGCTGGGCGCATTTTTGCTCCACGGCTGCACCGGAACAACGGCGGCCGACGGCGGTGGGTCCGGGGCCAAGGGTGGCAAGGGCGGAAAAGGAGGCGGTGGAGCGGTGCCTGTGGTGACCGCGAAGGTCGGGCAGAAGGATGTTCCGATAGACATCGCCGTGGTGGGAAACGTGGAAGCTTATTCCACCATCAGCGTGAAGGCGCAGGTGGGGGGTGAGATCACCAAGGTTTTTTTCAAAGAAGGCGATCTGGTGCAGAAGGGCGACCCTCTCTTTACCATCGACCCGCGGCCGCTCGACGCTGCGCTGGCGCAGGTGAAAGCGAATCTGGCCAAGGATCAGGCATTGCTGGCGCAAGCGCAAGCCAATTTAGCCCGCGACATCGCCCAGGAAAAGTACGCGCGCACCGAATCCGGACGTTATAACAAGCTTGCCGCCGAAGGCATCGTCTCCAAGGACCAAGGCGAGCAGTTTACATCGAACGCCGACGCCCTGGCGCAGTCCGTCATGGCCGACCGCGCGGCGATTGAAAGCGCGAAGGCGCAGGCCGTCGCCGACCAGGCGAATATCGCCAACGCCGAAGTGCAGCTCGGCTACACGTCGATAAAATCACCCATCGACGGTCGCACCGGCAATCTGACCATCAAGCAAGGCAATGTGGTTCCGCCGAACACGACGGAACTGGTGACGATCAATCAGATCGAGCCTATCTACGCCACCTTCGCCGTTCCCGAATCCAAGCTGAACGACGTGAAGAAATACATGGCCGGAGGCAAGGTGCAGGTGCTGGCGAAACTTCAGGACGCGGCCGGAAATGAGTCCGGCTCGCTGACCTTCATCGACAACAACGTCGACATGACCACGGGGACCATCAAGCTGAAAGGGACCTTCGATAATAAAGACCGCAGGTTGTGGCCGGGCCAGTTCGTGAACGTGATTCTGCGGCTCGCCATGCAGCCGAACGCCATCGTGGTGCCGAATCAGGCCGTGCAGACCGGGCAGGACGGCGCGTTCGTCTACGTGGTGAAGGAAGACCGCAGCGTGGAAGCGCGCCCGGTGATCGCCGGAGTGCGCGTGGATCAGGATCTGGTGATCGAAAAAGGTCTTGAGGTCGGCGAAACCATCGTCGTCGAGGGCCAGTTGCGCCTCGCGCCGGGGATTAAAGTCCAAATGCGCGACGGCAAGGGCGGCGGCGACGGCAAGCCAGGCGGCGACGGAAAGAAGAAAGACCGCGCGGCGCCCAAGGGCTAGGCCCCCCGTTTATGAATAGGGGAGAGTTGTGAACTTCTCCGAGATTTTCATCCGCCGTCCCATCGCCACCAGCCTCCTGATGGCGGGCATCGCCATGTTCGGCGTGGTCGCGTATCGCACCATGTCGATCAGCGATCTGCCGAGCGTCGATTATCCCACCATCTCCGTCGGCGCGAGCCTTCCCGGTGCGGATCCGAACACCATGTCGTCCGCGGTCGCCACCGTGCTCGAACGTCAGTTCACAGGAATCGCCGGACTCGATTCGATGACCTCGACCAGCTCCACGGGATCGTCAAGCGTCACTTTGCAGCTCGATCTGGACCGCGAAATCGACGGCGCGGCCGTGGACGTCCAGACGGCCATCGCCGAAGTAACGCCGCTGCTGCCTCCCGGCATGCCCTCGCCGCCCTCCTTCCACAAGAGCAACCCCGCTGACCAGCCGATCGTTTTCCTGAGTCTGGTCTCCGACACTCTTTCCATGTCGCAGCTCGACGAGTTCGCCGAGACCATGGTCGCCCCGCGCATCTCCATGGTCACCGACGTCGCGCAGGTTCAGGTGATGGGCCAGCAGAAGTACGCGGTGCGCGTGCAGATCGATCCTGACAAGCTGGCCGCGAAAAAGGTCGGCTTGAACGAAGTCGACGCCGCGCTGAATAACTGGAACATCAATATTCCGCTGGGCACGCTTTACGGACCTAAGATCGCTTACAACATTTTCGCCAACGGGCAACTGATGAACGCGGCGCAATTCCGGCCGATGGTGATCACCTGGGTGAACGGCCGCGCGATTCGCCTTCAGGACATCGCCGACGTGATCGACAGCGTGCAGGACGATAAGAACGCGTCGTGGCTTTATACCAGCAAAGGCGGCCAGCGCGCGATTACCCTCGGCGTGATGCGGCAACCGGGGACCAACACCATCGCTGTGGTCGATCACATCAAGGCACTGCTGCCGTCGTTCCAGGCGCAACTGCCGCCCTCGGCGACGCTTCTCGTCCGCGGCGACCGCTCGAAAAACATCCGCGACGCCTTCACCGATATTCAGATGACCATGCTCATGACTTTGCTGTTGGTCGTCGGGGTCATTTTTTTCTTCTTGCGCAACGCGTCGGCGACCTTGATTCCCAGCCTCGCACTGCCGTTCTCCATCCTCGGCACGCTCGCCGTCATGGGCATGCTGAAGTACTCGCTCGACCAGATGTCGATGATGGCGCTCATTCTCTCGGTCGGCTTCGTAGTGGACGACGCCATCGTGATGCTCGAAAATATCGTCCGCCACATCGAGCAAGGGATGCAGCCGTTCGAAGCCGCGCTCCAGGGCTCGAAGGAAATCGGCTTCACCATCATGTCGATGACCGTTTCGCTGGCCGCCGTTTTCATCCCCATTCTGTTCATGGGAGGCATTCTAGGGCGCCTGTTCCGCGAATTCGCGGTCACCATCACCGTGGCGATTCTGTTCTCTGGCGTGGTGTCCATCACCTTTACGCCCATGCTGTGCAGCCGCTTTCTGCGCGCGCATGACCCCAACAAGCGCCACAACATCATCTACCGGGCAACGGAATCGTTCTTCGACGGTATGCTGCGCATTTACGATTGGAGCCTGCGCGGCGTCCTGAAACATCGCGTCGTGATGGCGGGCGTGTTTTTCGCCGTCATCGGCTATACCATTTACCTCTACGACCGCGTCCCCAAGGGTTTCATTCCGGACGCCGACACGGATCAGATTTCTCTCTCCGTCGAAGCCCTGCAAGGCACCTCCTATTATCAGATGGTCAATTATGTGCGCCGGCTTTCGGACATTGTCCGCGCCGATCCCAACGTGGATACGTTCATGGCCAGCGTCGGCGGAGGATTCGGCGGCGCCAGCGTGAACAACAGCCGCATGAGCGTGCTGCTCAAGCCGCGCAAGGAGCGCAAGCTCACCGTCCCGCAGATTATTGAGGAAATGCGGCCAAAAATCAGCAATTTCCCGGGCTTCCGCTGCTTCATGACCGTCCCTCCCACCATTCGCATCGGCGGACGCATGTCGAAAAGCGCGTATGAACTGACGGTTCAGAGCGCCGATACCGAAGAGTTGTATAAACAAGCCACGCGCCTGGAAGCCGCGGTCGCCAAGCAGACCGACATCGTGCAGGACGTCAACACCGACCTGCAAATCAAGAGTCCGCGCGTGAACGTGATGGTCGACCGCGACCGTGCCGCCGTCCTCGGCCTCGACGCCACTTCTGTCGAGACCGCTCTCTACGACGCGTACGGGCCAAAGTGGAGTTCCACCATTTATTCTCCAGCCAATCAATACGAAGTGCTGATGGAGATCCAGCACAAGTATCAGGAACATTCGGATTATCTGTCGAAGATTTATTTCAAGTCGAGCAAGGGGCAGCTAGTTCCGCTCAACGCGGTTGTCAGCCTGAAATCGGACGCCATGCCGCAGAGCATCAATCACTCCGGCCAACTCCCCTCGGTGACCATTTCCTTCAATTTGAAGCCCGGCGTCGCGCTCGGCACCGCGGTCGACAGGCTGGGCGACCTCGCGGCGCGGACTCTGCCCGACACTGTCACCACCAGCTTCACCGGTACGGCAAAAGTTTTTCAAAGCTCGCTTAAAAACCTGAGCCTGCTGCTGACCGTCGCGATCCTGGTAGTCTACATCGTGCTCGGCGTGCTGTACGAAAGCTATATCCACCCGCTGACGATTCTTTCCGGACTCCCTTCGGCCGGAGTCGGCGCACTGCTCACGCTGATCATTTTCAAAGTGGACCTGAACATCTATTCTTTCGTCGGGCTCATCATGCTGGTGGGCATCGTCAAGAAAAACGCCATCATGCAGATCGATTTCGCGCTCGAAGCGGAGCGCAAGGAAGGCAAGTCTCCGCGCGATGCGATTTATCAGGGCTGTCTGGTACGCTTCCGCCCCATCATGATGACCACCATGGCGGCGCTGTTGGGCGCGGTGCCCATTTCGCTCGGCTACGGATCGGGCGGCGAAGCGCGCCGTCCTCTCGGCCTTGCCGTCGTCGGCGGGTTGATGCTGTCGCAGCTCGTGACGCTGTATCTGACGCCGGTGGTTTACATATACATGTCCTCCGCGCTCGATTGGTGGCGCGGAAAGCATAAGCCCCAGTTCACACCGGAAGAAACCGCACTCGGATTTGGCGATTAACGAATGAACCTGTCTGAAACTTTTATCCAGCGCCCCATCGCGACCAGCTTGTTAATGGCCGCGATCGCGCTGTTCGGCGTCGTGGCGTATCGGGCGCTTCCCGTCAGCGACCTGCCGAACGTCGATTTTCCCACCCTG
>Ga0210394_10007548_pt1 | contig 11432 bp, 5 predicted proteins | sample IncBWC12MmetaG_FD_160121 | JGI IMG/M metagenome (GOLD analysis project Ga0210394, IMG submission 160121) | Forest soil microbial communities from Barre Woods Harvard Forest LTER site, Petersham, Massachusetts, United States - Inc-BW-C-12-M | ecosystem: Environmental > Terrestrial > Soil >... | reverse complement strand
GATTGCCTGATGACCGCGCTCGGCAAAGCCGGCACCGCCCGGGTAGCCGTCATAGACGAAGATCGTCGGCTTGCCGGTGTCGGCGTGTAGGGCGGTCGAGACGCCGCCGATGTCCCAGCGATCACAGGTGGCGAACAGCGGCAGCAGCCCGATCGCGGCATGTTCGGCGGCGTGCGCGGCACCGCCCACGCCGGCCTGTTCGAGCCCGATCCCGTCCAGGGCCGACTGCTCGACGGTGTACCAGACCGAGCGGGTGCGCAGCTCCCGCTCCGGCAGCTCCAGCGGCGTCTCGTCCAGGAACTCGCCGGTCGACAGCCGCCGCCGCAGGTAGGAGACGACCCGGTTGGTCACCCGGACGGTGCCGAAGTGCACGGTGACCGGGCCCGCCGCGGTGGCCGAACAGGATTCGATGATCTCGATGTCGGTGATGTCGCGGGCCGAGGTGCTCCAGTCGGGCGACGCAGCGTGGACCAGCGCCGCCCGCGCCGCCAGGTCGAGTTCGTCGACCAGGTACGACTCGCCCCGGTGCAGGTACACCGCGCCGGTATGCACGCTCGAATCGGCCGAACCGGCGTCCACCGTGCCGAGCAGGGAGCCGTCGGCATCCACGATCGCGATCGGTTCGCCGCCGCTGCCCCGGATGTCGGCGCCGGGACGCGAGCGGTCGGTCCAGAACCAGCCGGTCGGTCGCTGGCGTAGCAGCCCGGCCGCCACCAACTGCTCGATCGTGGCCGGCGTCGACGGCCCGAATAGGTCGAAGTCGGCGCGGGTCAGTGGCTGCTCCGCGGCGGCGCAGCACAGTTGCGGACGCAGCACGTAGGGATTCGACGGGTCGAAGACGGATGCCTCCACCGGCCGCCCGAAGATCGACTCCGGGTGGTGGACCAGGTAGGTGTCGAGCGGATCGTCGCGGGCCACGAAGACGACCAGCGCGGCCGAGCCCGCCCGCCCCGCGCGCCCCGCCTGCTGCCAGAGCGAGGCGAGGGTGCCAGGATAGCCGGCGAGCAGGACGGCATCCAGGCCCGCGACGTCGAGGCCGAGCTCGAGCGCGTTGGTCGACGCGACCCCCAGTAGCCGGCCGTCGCCGAGCGCCGCCTCCAGCTCGCGCCGCTGCTCGGCCAGGTAACCGGCCCGGTAGGCCGCCACCCGCCCCGACAGCTCGCCCGCACCCGCCTCGCCCAGCGCGCGCTGCGCACCCAGCGCGGTGAGTTCGGCGCCGCGCCGGGACCGGACGAAGGCGAGCGTGCGTGCCCCCTCGATGACCAGGTCGGCCAGCAGCCGGGCGGCCTCGGCGCCGGCCGAGCGCCGCACCGGGGCGCCGTTCTCGCCTCGCAGCGACGTCAGCGGCGGCTCCCACAGCGCGAACAGCGTGGTGCCGCGGGGGGCGCCGCTGGCCGTGACCGCGGTGACCGGGAGCCCGACCAGCCCGGTCGCCGACGCGGCCGGATCGGCGACGGTGGCCGACGCAAGCACGAAGACGGGCTCGGCGCCATAGGAGTGGCATACCCGGCGCAGCCGCCGGATCACGTGCGCCACGTGGGAGCCGAACAGCCCGCGGTACGCGTGGCACTCGTCGATGATCACGTAGCGCAGCCGCCGGAAGAACGAGGACCAGCGCCGATGCTGCGGCAGCATGCCCCGGTGCAGCATGTCGGGATTGGTGAGGATCCAGTTGGCGTGCGCGCGCACCCAATCCCGCTCGCCGGCCGGTGTGTCGCCGTCGTAGGTTGCGGCGCGGACGCCCGGTAGTAGCAGTGAGCTGAGTGCGGCCAGCTGGTCGCCGGCCAGTGCCTTGGTGGGGGCGAGATAGAGCACGGTGGCCCGCTCGCCGGCAAGCAACGCGGTCAGCGCGGGGAGCTGGTACGCCAACGACTTGCCGGAGCCGGTGCCGGTGGCCAGTACCACCGACTCGCCGTCGTGGGCCAGCGAGGCCGCCGCCGCCTGGTGCGACCACGGTCGGTCGATGCTGCGGGAGCCGAACCTGGCGCGGAGCGGCTCCGGCGTCCAGGCCGGCCAGTCGGCGAAGGTGGCGCTCTGCCCGTCCAGCTCCCGGGTGTGGGTCAGCGGGCTCTCGCCACTCCGCGTGCCGGCCAGCAGCCGCGCAAGCAGTTCGCGGGCGCGCTCGCTGCCGGCCTCCGCCACCGCTATCAGCCCTCCCGCCGCCGATGAATGCCGATGAATCACGTCCGGCACGCGCTACCCACGTCCGTCCGCCTGATCCGCAAGATATGGCACGATGCCACTGGTGGCTCACCGTCGTCGGTGGTCAGGCCGCCATCATCTCGCGCGCCACGGCTCGCGGCTGGTCATCTGAGTCATCCGCGTACGGCAGGAGGACGGCAGTGGATCTGTCATTGAGCATCCGAACTATCGGTGAGCGCATCGTGCTGGATGTCGCGGGTGAGGTCGACGTGTATTCCTCGCCCAGCCTCCAGGAGCGGATATCAAGCCTGATCGACCTGACGAACTCCAGCCTCGTCGTCAACCTGTCGGCGGTCACCTTCCTCGACTCCACCGGAATCGGGACGTTGGTTGCCGGGTTGAACCGGGCAAACCAGTTCGGTGGCACGCTGCTCCTGGTTACCGACCAGGAGCGGATCATGAAGCTGTTCCGGATCACCGGGCTCGATGCCGTCTTCACCATCTTCGGTACGGTCGAGGAAGCGGCCCACGCCTGAACAGGGGCCCTGAGCCTGACATTTTTCCCACATCGCAATCCACTGCGACCGGGGTCACAGTGATCTACGTCGCACTCTGTGGTTAAACTGCCGCCCACCAAAGCAATTGCTGCCCGTTGCGGGCGCCGTTGCGTCGGTGCGCCAGATAGCCCAGTGAGTGTGGCGAAGATCCAGTTCGCCCGCCGACAGAGGAGTGATGGATGGCCCTGCACCAGGTGTTGGCTGCGCCCGCGATCAGTAGTGGCGAAAAGGGACTCGTCGCGGGTATTGCTGTTGTCGCCCTTCTCGCGCTGGTCTTTGCCGGCCTGCTCGTCAAGGAGATCCTGGCCGCGGATCAGGGCACCAAGAACATGCAGGACATAGCACAGGCGGTACAAGAAGGAGCTAAAGCCTATCTTTATCGCCAATTCAGGACGCTTGGTGTCTTTTCGATAATCGTCTTCCTGCTGCTCCTGGTGCTGCCGGTCAACAACGGCGGCTTCTCCGTGCAGCTGGGCCGTGCGCTCTTCTTCATCGTCGGCGCGGTCTTCTCCGCTTCTGTGGGCTACATCGGTATGACGCTGGCGACGCGGGCGAACGTCCGGGTCGCCGCCGCGGCGCGCGGTGGCGGTCGCGAGCGAGGCTTTCACGTCGCATTCCGCACCGGCGGCATCGTCGGCATGCTGACTGTCGGCCTCGGCCTGCTCGGCGCGAGCGTCGTCCTGTTCATCTACAACCAGAACGCCCCCACCGTGCTGGAGGGGTTCGGCTTCGGCGGCGCGTTGCTGGCCATGTTCATGCGCGTCGGCGGCGGCATCTTCACCAAGGCCGCCGACGTCGGTGCCGACCTGGTCGGCAAGGTCGAGGCGGGCATCCCCGAGGACGACCCGCGCAACGCCGCCACCATCGCCGACAACGTCGGCGACAACGTCGGCGACTGTGCCGGCATGGCCGCGGACCTGTTCGAGTCCTACGCGGTTACCCTCGTCGCCGCGCTGATCCTGGGCCAGACCGCCTTCGGCTCCAAGGGGCTGCTGCTACCGCTGATCATCGGTGCGATCGGCATCATCAGCTCGGTGGTCGGCATCCTCACCACGAAGCTGCGCGAGTCCGACCGTAACGGCCTGGTGCCGATCAACCGGGGCTTCTTCTTCACCGCCGCCGTCTCGCTGGTGCTGGTCGCGGTCGCCGCGTTCACCTTCCTGCCGTCCACCTTCACCAAGCTCAACGGCACCGACCCCGGGACCGGAAACCCGCAGGTGATCGCGTTCGTCGCGGTGCTGATCGGGATCGTGCTTGCGGTGCTGATCCAGCAGCTCACCGGCTACTTCACCGACACCGTCCGCCGGCCGGTCAAGGCCGTCGCGGATACGTCCCTGACCGGTGCGGCGACGGTCATCCTGGCCGGCATCTCGCTCGGTCTGGAGTCGGCCGTCTACTCCGCCTTGCTGATCGCGGCAGCGGTATTCGGCGCGTTCCTGCTCGGTGGCGGCAGCACCTTCGTCGCGCTCTACGCGGTCGCGCTGGCCGGTTGCGGGCTGCTGACCACGGCCGGCGTCATCGTCGCGATGGACACCTTCGGCCCGGTCAGCGACAACGCCCAGGGAATCGCCGAGATGAGCGGCGACATCGACGAGAAGGGCGCGCGGGTCCTGACCGAACTGGACGCGGTCGGCAACACCACCAAGGCGATCACCAAGGGCATCGCGATCGCCACCGCGGTGCTGGCCGCCACGGCCCTGTTCGGCTCGTTCAACAAGGCGTTCACCGACGCACTCGCCAATGCCAAGGGCGCGCTGCACCTGGTCGACGGGGTGCCGGCGATCAACGCGAGCAGGTTGACGCAGCTCTCGTTCAGCCTGGACCTGTCCCAGCCGAACAACCTCGTCGGCGTGATCATCGGTGCGTCGGTCGTCTTCCTGTTCAGCGGTCTGGCGGTCAGCGCGGTCGGCCGAGCGGCCGGCCGGGTGGTGTACGAGGTGCGGGCCCAGTTCCGGGACCATCCGGGGATCATGGACTTCTCCGAGAAGCCGGACTATGCCCGCGTCGTCGACATCTGCACCAAGGACTCGCTGCGCGAGCTGGCGACTCCCGGCCTGCTGGCGATCCTGGCGCCGATCTCGGTCGGCTTCCTGCTGGGTATCGGCCCGCTGGCGGGCTACCTTGCCGGCGCGATCGGGGCCGGCGTCCTGATGGCGATCTTCCTGGCCAACTCCGGCGGAGCTTGGGACAACGCCAAGAAGATGGTCGAGGACGGCCTGCACGGCGGCAAGGGCAGCGACGCGCATGCCGCCACCGTCATCGGTGACACCGTCGGTGACCCGTTCAAGGACACCGCCGGGCCCTCCATCAACCCGCTGATCAAGGTGATGAACCTGGTCGCGGTGCTGGTCGCGCCGGCCGTGGTCAAGCTCGGCGTCGGCTCCGGCGCCTCGACACCGCTCCGGATCGTCTACGGCCTGGTTGCCGTCGCTGTGATCATTACCGCGGTGGTGGTGTCCAAGCGGCGCCGTGTCTCGATGGGCGCGGATGTGTCCGAATCGGTCGGCACGTCGTCGGCCGCCTGAGCCAGCGACCGGCCGGGGCCGGGTACAACAGCGGGATGCAGTTCTCACTGTTCGGTGCCGCTGCGGCGGAGCCCTCGCCGGACGACCTGGCCGGCGTGCTGCTGGCGGGTGGGCAGTGGGTGCGTTCCGCCGAGGGTGCGCGGCTGTCGGTGGTGGTGGCCGACCAGTGGCGCGCGGAGGCGTTGAGTGAGGCTTTCGCGCAGCGGGACGTCGGCGGCGACACGGTGCCGGCCGAGGGCGGTTGTGGGGTGCGCACCCGGTTCAGCCCGCAACTGGCACCGGCTGCGGCGAGCTGGACTCGCGGCGCCAACCAGGGCCCACCGGCCGGCTTCGCCCTCAGCCCCGGTGGCCTGCGGCTGTGGGTGGTCGCCGCCGGTCACGCCGACGCCGCCGGTTACGTCCTCGGCACGGCCGAGGCGGACGGGGCTGTTCACCTGGTTGGCGGCGCGCAGTTGGCCCGGCTCGGGCTGGCCGCGGTGTCGCTGGCGGCGCGTGGTGGGCCGGGTTGGCGGATCACGTCGGCAAAGCGGCTGCGCCGGCTCGCTGAACTCCTCGACGAGCCACCGGCCGGCGCCGGGCAGGACTGGCCGAAATGACGGGCGGACAGGTGCGCCGGACGGCCCGTCGGGTGCGTCCGTATTGAGATTTCCGGTGGCGCCGCGGTCGGTCCGTCATGGCCGTCATGTACCGTCCGCGCTGCTGGGGCTCTAACAGCAAACCGCTTCGACTGAACCGCAGCCGAGCACGCAGGTAAAGCAGAGCAAGGAGCGGATGTGGCAAGCAAGGCCGCGAAGGCAGGCGCCAAGCTGGTGATCGTAGAGTCGCCCGCGAAGGCGAAGACGATCGGTGGCTACCTCGGTGCTGGGTATGTCGTAGAGGCCTCGATCGGTCATATTCGTGAATTGCCGCCAAATGCCGCGGCGGTGCCGGCGCAGTACAAGGGCCTGCCGTGGGCACGCCTGGGCGTCGACACCGACAACGACTTCGAGCCGCTGTACGTGATCAGCGCCGACCGCAAGGCGCAGGTCAGCAAGCTCAAGGCACTGATCAAGGACGCGGACGAGCTCTACCTGGCTACCGATGAGGACCGCGAGGGCGAGGCCATCGCCTGGCATCTGGTCGAGACGCTCAAGCCCAAGGTTCCGGTGCACCGGATGGTCTTCCATGAGATCACCCCGTCCGCGATCGCCGCGGCCGTCGCCAGCCCGCGCCAGATCGACCAGCAGCTCGTAGATGCCCAGCGCACCCGGCAGATCCTGGACCGTCTCTACGGCTACGAGGTCTCCCCGGTGCTGTGGAAGAAGGTCCTGCCGCGCCTGTCCGCCGGCCGGGTGCAGTCGGTCGCCACCCGAATGGTGGTCGAGCGCGAGCGCGCCCGGATGGCCTTCCGGACCGCCGAGTACTGGGACGTCGCGGCTACCTTCGCGCCGGTCGCGCCCAAGCCGGGCGACCCGGAGACGTTCACCGCCACCCTGGTGTCGGTGGACGACGTCCGGCTCGCTACCGGTCGTGACTTCGACGCGGCCACCGGGCTCGCGCCGGCCAGCGTGCTGCACCTCGACGAGGCCGGGGCGCTCGGCCTGGCGGCACGACTGCGGGGACGTGACTTCGCGGTCCAGGGCGTCGAGGAGAAGCCCTACCGGCGGCGCCCGTACCCGCCGTTCATGACGTCCACCCTGCAGCAGGAGGCCGGCCGCAAGCTGCGCTGGTCCTCGGCAACCGTGATGCGGGTGGCCCAGCGGCTGTACGAGAACGGCTTCATCACCTATATGCGAACCGACTCGACGAACCTGTCCGAGACGGCACTCACCGCGGCCCGCACCCAGGCCCGTGAGCTGTACGGCGATGCCTACGTGCCGGCAGAGCCGCGCGTCTACACCCGCAAGGTCAAGAATGCCCAGGAGGCGCACGAGGCGATCCGGCCGGCGGGCGACTCGTTCCGCACTCCCGGTCAGGTCGCGTCCCAGCTGTCCTCGGACGAGTTCCGGCTCTACGAACTGATCTGGCAGCGGACGCTGGCCTCGCAGATGTCGGATGCGGTCGGGACGACGGTGTCGATCCGGATCGGCGGCAGCTCGGCGGCTGGGGAGGCGGTGGTCTTCACCACCTCCGGTCGCACGATCACGTTCCCGGGCTTCCTGCGCGCCTACGTCGAGGACACCGACGAGTCGGCGGAGAAGGACGACGCCGAGAAGCGGCTGCCACAGCTTGCCCGATCCGACGTTCTCGACGGGCGGCAGTTCGAGGCCGACGGCCACTCGACGTCGCCGCCGTCCCGCTACACCGAGCCCTCACTGGTCAAGGCGATGGAGGAGCTAGGTGTCGGCCGGCCGTCCACCTACGCGTCGATCATGCAGACCATTCAGGACCGCGGCTACGTCTGGAAGAAGGGGCCGGCGATGGTGCCGTCCTGGACGGCGTTCGCGGTGATCGGCCTGCTGGAGTCCTACTTCGGCCGGCTGGTCGACTACGGGTTCACCGCCTCGGTCGAGAACGATCTCGACTCGATCGCTGCCGGTGAGACGTCCCGGGTCGACTGGCTGCACCGCTTCTACTTCGGCTCGAACGGTGCCAGTCCGGCGGAGAATCCCGAGCGGATCTCGGCACAGGGCGGCTTGAAGCGGCTGATCGAGTCGCGGCTGGAGGAGATCGACGCCCGTGGCGTCAACTCGATCCGGCTGCTCGAGGGCGTGATCGTGCGGGTGGGCAAGTACGGGCCGTACCTGCAGGAGGGCGACCCTGACGACGGTGGCCGGCGCGCGTCCGTCCCGGAGGATCTCGCCCCGGACGAGCTCACCCATGACAAGATCGAAGCGCTGCTGTCGGCGCCGTCGGGTGATCGCGAACTGGGCAGCACCGAGGACGGCCGTGAGGTGACGGCCAAGACCGGTCGCTACGGCCCGTACGTCACCGATGGGGAGAAGTCCGCGTCGCTGTTCAAGACCATGTCACTGGACGAGATCACGCTGGCTGACGCGGAGCGCCTGCTGACGCTGCCCCGCACGCTCGGCATGCTCGAGAACGAGGAGGTGACCGCGCAGAACGGCCGCTACGGCCCCTACGTCAAGCGGGGCACCGATTCCCGTTCGCTGGAGACGGAGGAGCAGCTGTTCACGGTCACGCTGGAGGAGTCGGCGGCGCTGTTCGCCCAGCCCAAGCTCCGGGGCCGCCGCGCCGCCGCCGCGCCGCCGTTGCGGGAACTGGGCAACGACCCGACGACGGGCAAACCAATGGTGATCAAGGACGGCAGGTTCGGCCCGTACGTCACCGACGGCGAGACGAACGCCTCGCTGCGCCGGGGAGACTCGGTGGAGGAGATCACCGACGAGCGGGCGATCGAGCTGCTCGCCGACCGGCGGGCCCGTGGGCCGGCCGTGAAGAAGACCGCCGCCCGCAAGGCTCCGGCCAAGAAGGCCGTCGCGAAGAAGACGGCGACGAAGGCGACGGCGACGAAGAAGACGGCGACGAAGGCAGCTGCCAAGAAGGCGCCGGCCAAGAAGGCGGTGGCGGCGAAGGCCGGCACGTAGCCCCCGCCCGGCCGTGACCGGCGCCGGGCAAACTACCTTGACGTCAAGGGAATATCTCTCGCTGTCAAGAGACATGCCATGATGGTCGGCATGGCGGACGAGGTCGATGAGATCATCGCGGCGTGGCGGCGCGAGCGCCCTGACCTGGACGTAGAGCCCCTGCAGATACTGTCCCGGGTCGCCAGGCTGTCGGCGGTGCTGGACGAGCGACGATCCGCGGCCTTCGTCGAGCATGGCCTGCAGGCACACGAGTTCGACGTGCTGGCCGCGCTGCGCCGGGCCGGTGAGCCGTTCGAACTGATCGCCGGGGAACTGTGCACGGCGACGCACGTCACCTCGGGCACGATGACCAGCCGGCTGGACCGTTTGGTGGACCGCAAGCTGGTGCAGCGGCGCGCTGACGCGGGCGACGGCCGGCTGGTCCGGGTCCGGCTCACCGCCGCCGGGCGCAAGCGGGTCGATTCCGCGTTCGCCGCGCTATTGGATTCCGAACGGCAACTGCTCGATCGGCTACCGCAGCCGAAGCGGGACAGATTGGCCGCGATCCTGCGGGACCTGCTCGTCGCGACGATGGGGTGACCGGCGCTGGCAACGGGTCGACCGGCACCGCCGGCCGGCAACCCCGAACTGGACGAATGAAGTCGGTGTTGACGGTGCCCCCCGATACCCTGTGAGCAAAGCCGCGGGCCCGGCTGGCAGCGCCCGCGCTTCGTGAAGACCAAGCCGCAGTTCATAGGGAGTGCAGATCAGCGTCGATCCATCAGCCACCCCCGGCCGTCCGGCAACGGATGCCCGGCGAGCGTCGCTGCCCTCGTCCGAGGATGCCCAGGCCAGGCCGCAGCTCTCCTCGACCGAGGCCATTCGCGGGGTGCTCGCCACCAGGCCGTTCCGGCGGCTCTGGTACTCGACCGCACTCTCCAGCCTGGGTGACTGGCTCGGCCTGCTCGCCACCACCGCGCTCGCGGCCTCGCTGGCCAGCGGCTACCAGGACCAGAGCTACGCGCTGGGTGGCGTACTGGTCGTCCGGTTGCTGCCGGCGATGCTGCTCGGCCCGCTCGCCGGCGCGTTCGCGGACCGCTTCGACCGGCGCTGGACGATGGTCATCTCCGACGGGATCCGGTTCGGGCTGTTTCTGACCATCCCGTTGGCCCACCTGGTCGTCGACTCGCACAAGGACTTGGTCTGGCTGTACGTGGCCAGCTTTCTGATCGAGTGCGTCAGCCTGTTCTGGATGCCCGCCAAGGATGCGTCGGTGCCCAATCTGGTGCGTACCGAGCAGGTCGAGGCGGCCAACCAGCTCAGTCTGATCACCACCTACGGCGTGACCCCGGTACTGGGCGCCGCGCTCTTCTCCACGCTGTCGCTGATTACGAATGTGCTGGCGCGGCACCTGCATTTCTTCCGCACCAACCCGACCAACCTGGCGCTGTATTTCAATGCCGTGACGTTCCTGGTCGGCGCGCTGGTGGTGCTGTTCATCCGCGAGATCAGCGGTCACAGGTCGAGCCGGGCGGCTGAGAACCCGCCCGGCTTGATCTTCCTGATCCGAGAGGGTGCCTCCTTCATCAAGTCCTCACCGCTGGTCGGCGGGATGATCCTCGGATTGGTCGGGGCGTTCGCGGCGGGCGGCGCGGTGATCGGTTCCGGGCACACCTTCGTCAAGAGCCTCGGTGGTGGCAACGCCGCCTATGGCGTCCTCTTCGGTGCGGTCTTCGTCGGCCTCGGTGCCGGCATGGCCCTCGGCCCGCGGGTAGCGCGTGAGCTGTCCCGGCGTCGCCTGTTCGGCCTGTCGATCGTGTTCGGGGGGGTGTCGCTGGCGCTGGTCGGGCTGATGCCGCAGGTCGTCCTAGCGATGATCTTCGTCCTCGGTGTCGGGTTCGGCGCCGGCATCGCCTATCTCTCCGGCGTCACGCTGCTGGGCACCGAAGTCTCGGACGAGATCCGCGGCCGGATCTTCGCGCTGCTTCAGTCGCTGATCCGGGTAGTGCTGATCCTTTCGCTGGCGGCGGTGAACTTCATCGTGGCCCAGATCGGCCGGAATACGTTCTCCGCCGGCTCGGTGCACGTCACAGTCGACGGCACCAGATTCGTGCTGATCGCATTCGGCCTGGTCGCGGTGGTGCTCGGGCTGCTCGCGTACCGCAAGATGGACGACAAGCACCACGTATCCATCTGGACGGACGTGTCGATGTCCTTCCGCGGCGACAGCTCCGCCCGGCGGCGCCTGTCCAGCGGTGGCGTGCTGGTTGCCTTCGAGGGCGGCGAGGGGGCGGGCAAGTCGACCCAGATCGAACGGCTGGCGTCCGTGCTGCGCGAGGAGGGGCTGACGGTGCGGGTGACCCGGGAGCCCGGCGCGACCGAGCTCGGGGTGCAGGTGCGGGCGATGGTGCTCGACAGCGACCAGCCGATCACGCCTCGAGCTGAGGCGCTGCTGTTCGCCGCCGACCGCGCGCAGCACGTCGACACGGTGATCAAGCCCGCGCTGGACGAAGGCGAGGTGGTGCTCACCGACCGTTACGTCGATTCCTCCGCGGCGTACCAGGGCGCCGGGCGTGATCTGACGATGGAGGAGGTCAAGCGGCTGTCACGGTGGGCCACCGCTGGCATCACCGCCGACCTGACGGTGCTGCTCGACGTGCCGCCGGCCGAAGGGCTGGCGAGGGCCCGCGGTCGCAGCGCCG
>Ga0210394_10007547_pt1 | contig 11434 bp, 10 predicted proteins | sample IncBWC12MmetaG_FD_160121 | JGI IMG/M metagenome (GOLD analysis project Ga0210394, IMG submission 160121) | Forest soil microbial communities from Barre Woods Harvard Forest LTER site, Petersham, Massachusetts, United States - Inc-BW-C-12-M | ecosystem: Environmental > Terrestrial > Soil >... | reverse complement strand
GGGGTTGCCTCAAAGGAAGCCTCGTGCGACTTTGCAGTATGCTTCCCATTCTTGTCGACGGTGTCTCTTTCCAGCAGACCAGTAGACGTTTCCTTATCCATGTTCGCCTCCTTCAGCGAATTAAGGGGATGACGAAGATCCGGGGGATTGGGGCAGTTCGAACTTCCGCGAGGGTAAACGGGGTCCCCGCGGACAGAACTTAGTCCGTGGGGTGTTGGAAGCGGTTGCGTGCAGTTTTGTCGAGCATTCCGACTCGCGTAGGCCGGGTCGAACAATCCCGGGGCATTCGTGGGGCCAGGGAGGGGGTCGACCTTCGACCTTGGCCATCGATAATCCGAAATGCCGCCCGAGCGGGTCTGGACTTTACGTAAGGGCCCTCAGCAGATCGCGAATACCAGGCGCTCGCGGAGCCTTTCCGGTCAACGAAAATTTCCGCTAATTTTGGGCCGGCGGACGGTTTCGGAAAGGTTTCAGGCCTTGAGCTGGCTTTGTACCGCATGGCGCAAAGGCTGCCCATGTCACCAGCGCGGGGTCGCGGGTCGTGCTAACCTGCCCTTTGGTGGCAACCGAATTCATTCCTATATTTCAAGAAGAGTATCGAGCGTTGCGCCCGCGTGCGCCGATGCCTCCCATTTCCATTCGCTTCCGCCGCTTCACTTCGCTGAATACAACCATCCGGCTGCGCGAAGGCCACATCCACGTCTCGCTTTCTGACATCCTGGAGGGAGCGCCGGAAAGTGTGATTCGCGCCATCGCGCACATTCTTCTGGCCAAGCTCTACCGCAAGCCCATCGAGGCTGTGCACAACCATCGTTACAAACGGTTTGCGTCCAGCGCGGCGGTCACGCGGCAAACGGAGCTGGTCCGCAGTTCGCGCGGAAGCAAGCGCTTCTTCGGTCCGCAAGGCCACTTTTACAACCTGGAAGAAGTCTTCGATACGCTTAACGTGCGCTTCTTCGGCGGCTTGCTGGGCCGGCCGGAGCTCACCTGGAGCGAGCACATGGCCAAGCGCTCGCTGGGCCACTACGACGCCGCCCACAATACCATCGTGGTGAGCCGGGTCTTCGATCGGCCGTCCAGCCCCCGCTACGCCATTGAATACCTGCTCTACCACGAGATGCTCCACCTCAAGCACCCCGTAAAAATGAATGGCATCCGCCGCTGCGTGCATTCGCGGGAGTTCAAAGCGGAGGAGCGGCAATTCCCCCAGCTAAAGGAAGCCCTGGCCTTCCTGAAGCGGTTGTGAGCACCGCGGACGATCGAAGGGAATCATTAAGCATTGCTGTCATTGCTAGCAATCCGTACTAACCTTGTTGCATGGCGACACTTACCATTCGCAATCTCGACGAGAAGGTCGAGCACAGGCTTCAGGCGCGCACGGCGCTGAATGGCCGCTCTATGGAAGCCGAAGCTCGAGAATTGCTTGCAAGATCAGTGGAGGGAGAAACCCCCGCGGAACTTGAGCAAGACCCGGGAACCGCCATTCCCAAGCGCTTCGCCGTCCTCGGAGGCGTTGAGCTTGAGATTCCGCCGCGCCGTCCATCGTCGCGCCCGATCCCCAAGTTCGATTGATGATTCTGCTCCACACGAACGTGATTTCCGAACTCGTGAAGCTGCGCCCCGAACCCGCGGTCGCTCGATCGGTTAAACGCATGCCCGGGGAGGAATGCTGGACGTCATCGGGGGATCATCGCTGAACTTCTGTCAGGCATTGAGTCGATGCCGGCCGGAGGCAAACAACGAGCATTGCGCCCGAGTGATTGAAGGCATGATTGCCGAAGATTTTCGAGGTCAGATTTTCAGTTTCAACTTGGATTCGGTCCGCCGCTACGGACGGATTCTGTCACCCCCGCCAACGCATTGGCCGTCCAATCAGCCAACTGTAACCGACGCCTGATCCACAGCGACCGCGCGTCGGGTCGAAGCCCAAATCAGCAGCGCCGCGCCCACCACAACCGACCCGACACTAGCCAGCTGCGCATTCGACAACCCCCAAAGCACGTGCGGATTACGCCTCAAATATTCAACTAGAAAACGAGCTATTCCAGTCAGCACCAAATACTCGCCGAGCATGGCGCCAGTGGGTCGGGCCTTGCCACCACGAAGCCACAACCAGGTGCCGATGAGCAGGCCACCGCCCAACTCGTAAAGCGGCGTGGGGTGCACGCGAACAAAAATCGGCTCGACGCCGTTGGGGAAACTCATGCCCCAAGGAAGTTTGGTCGGAATGCCATAGCAGCCATCGCCGGCCATAAAACACCCGATACGCCCTATTCCGTAACCGAAAGCAGCCGCGGGAGCCGCGAGATCCAGCGTGCGTAAAGCGCCAATCCGCGCCATCACTCCCTGAATTACCAGCGCCGAGATGCCCGCCACCAGCCCGCCAAACCACGCGAATCCGCCCGTATCCCACAGTACCCGCCAGCCTTGTTCACGGAACTCCGACGGCGTATCCAGGACATGCCAGAGCTTGGCGCCCACAATCCCTGCCAGAACGGTGACGGCCACCATGCCAACCGCATCCGCGGAGATCTTCGCGCGGCGGAAATTGCGGTCCATCACGAGACCGGCCACAACCGCAGCCAGCCAGAGCATCAACCCGAACGTGGGCACGCTGTGCGGCCAGAATGGAATTCGAATGTACGGATACATCTCTACTTAAGTATAGACGGGTGTCCGGCAGACATTGATTCTTGGCCGGAAGTTGATTCTCGACCAGGGGTTCGATTTTTCTTGAGCTGCGGCTTGCTTCCCTGCCCTCCATTCAGGCGATACTGAAGTCATGGCCACCCTCATTCGTCAGGGACTGCAGGTCCTCTACACGCGTCAGCAGATAGCCGATCGAGTTGCTGAGATGGGCGCTGACATTACCCACGACCTCAACGGGGAAAAGCTCGTCATGGTGGGTGTGCTGAAAGGCGCCGCGCCGTTCCTTGCCGACCTTGCCCGGGCGGTGCAGGTGGATGCCACTTTCGATTTCGTGGCCGTCTCCAGCTACGGCAAGGGCCAGCGCTCCTCCGGCGCTGTCAAACTCATCAAGGACCTGGACGAGCCGGTGGAGGGCAAGAACGTGCTCATCGTCGAGGACATCCTGGATACGGGCCTCACTCTTTCCTATCTGCGCAAGATCATCCTGCAGCATCACCCCAAGTCGCTGCGCATCGCTGCCCTGCTCGACAAGCCGTCGCGCCGAATTGAGAGGATTGACGCGGATTACGTAGGATTCTCCATCCCCAACCTGTTCGTCATCGGCTACGGCATGGACTACGCGGAGCGTTACCGCAACCTCCCCGACATTTGCCTGATGACCCCCGACCACCCCGAGTAGCCCGCGGAGCTGAAGACCCATGGTTCAAGAACCCGAAGAACTCCTGGCCGGAGCCTACCGCGAATTCAATGCGCGCGAATTGGACGCCTTGCTGGCGCGCATGGATCCTGACGTCGTGTGGCCGAACGGAATGGAAGGCGGCTTCGTCTATGGGCGGGAGGGAGTTCGAGATTACTGGACGCGCCAGTGGGCCATCCTCGATCCGAATGTCCAACCACTCAGCATCCGTCAGGACGAAGCCGGCCGTTGGGTCGTCGAGGTTCACCAGGTGGTGCGAGACCGGGAGGGCAACCTGCTTCTGGATACGGTCGTTCGGCACGCCTACCAGATCGAAAACGGGCTCATTGACCGCATGGACATTGAATAAGCCGTTAACACTTGGGCGAAGCTTGCAATCTTTTTTGAAAGCAGTTCCGAAGCGGAATCCCGAAGCCCGGCTTCGCCGTCCAATCTTGTGCGTCGCCTCGGATCCAGGAACCGGGGATTTTCTGATCCCTGATCCCTCACCCCTGATCCCTTGTTTTTGATGTGGCGACTATCACTTGGTACCGGTATGAGAAACGTTCTATACTCTTTTCCCGGACCCGAACTAAAGAGCGCCGGAAGAGCGCTTAGAAAATGGAGCTTGACGTGGCAGCAATTACCCCTGTTCCCGAAACAGATCTTGACTTTGACAATGGAAGCTTTGACTCGGCATCGTTCGCGTCTCAGACGCTGTCGAGTTGGCAAAACCTGGCTGCGGTGATCGACCATACCCTGTTGAAACCGGAAGCGACTCTCGAGCAGGTTGAAAACCTGTGCGACGAAGCCATCCGCTACCGATTTGCATGCGCCATGGTGAACCCCACGTGGGCGTCCACGGCCGTCTCATTGCTTTCAGGGACCGGTGTGCCAGTGGGCGTGGTGATCGGTTTTCCGCTCGGAGCCACTCTCCCGTCGACGCTGCGCCAGGAAGCCGCGGCACTCACCCGCCTCGGCGCGCGCGAGCTCGACATGGTTATTCCCGTGGGCCAGCTCAAGAGCGGCAATCATCACGCGGTGGAGAACACCATCCGCGCCGCCGCTTCGATGGCCCATCATCAAGGCGCAATTCTCAAGGTGATCCTGGAAACTTGCCTGCTGAGCGTGGAAGAGAAGCTGCGCGGCGCGGAGATTGCCATCAATGCCGGCGCTGATTTTCTCAAGACATCCACCGGCTTCTCGACCGGCGGAGCAACCGCCGCGGACGTTGCGCTGCTGCGCGGCGTTGCCGGCGGCCGCTGCGGCGTGAAAGCCTCCGGCGGCATTCGCACGTTAAACGACGCTCGCATCATGCTCGATGCCGGCGCCAACCGGTTAGGCGCCTCCGCCAGCGTAGGCATCGTGCGGGAACTGGGAGCAGACTGAAGGCCGGGGATCAGGCCTCCCTGAGTATCCCCCTGATGCAAAAGCAGCCGGCATCTCGGGAACGGTTGTCACCCAGGTTCTCATCGAAGGACGGTCACATCGCCGATCTCCACGTCATCAGCGGCCCGCAGAAGCTTCAGCAGGCCGCTCTCGATGCCGCGCGTACGCGGGTATACAAGCCCTATTTGCTCAACGGTGCGCCTGTTGAAGTGAACACCACCATCAACGTCGTCTTCACGCTCAGCCGTTAGCTTTCGGGCTCTCCCCGGCTAGGTACCCCCTTGTTGATCAGCACCCGAAGACCTCGTGCCTGCAAGCTAGTAGCAGCCCCGTCCTATATCATTTTTCTTCGAATGCCTCCTTCCCCCCCACCTTCGAGCAGAGAATCTGATTTTGAAGGCGACTACCGGCCTGCCGCCGGCGCACGCCTCGATCCGATGAACGTGCGTGTGGAACCCGCGGACCTGGCTTACCTGGTGCAGATGGCCGACGCGTTGAACACCACGCTCGATCTGCAGACCCTGCTCAACCGAACCTCCGAGCTGGTCCGGGCCATCATCCACTACCGCATCTTTGCCATCTTCCTCCTCAACGACCGCACGCAAGAATTGCGCATGCGCTTCCAGATTGGGCACACGCCTGAAGCCGAGCGCATGAACTTCCCCATCGGCAAAGGCGTGATTGGCCAGGTAGGTCTCACCCGCGTGCCCATGTTGCTCAACGATGTGCGCCAGGCTCCGGCCTACATCCCTGCCAACCCCGATGTCCGCTCCGAATTGGCCGTCCCGCTGATCGCAAAAAACCGGCTCATCGGCGTGATGGACATTGAAAGCGAGCAAGCGGATTATTTTCGCCCGGAACACCTGCACCTGCTCACCCTCACCGCTTCCCGCATCGCCCAGGCCATCGAAAACGCCCGCCTCTACAGCCGCGTTTCCCGCCAGGCGCGGACGCTCACCGTCCTCAACGAAATCGCCATCGAACTGACGTCGATTCTCGAGCTTGACCCGTTGCTCGAACGTGTCGGCCAGCTGCTGCGCCGCCTCATCGACTACCAGATGTTCACCATCATGCTGCTCGATGAAAAGGGCGAGGTTCTCATCACCCGCTACTCATGGCGCTTCGGCTACACCCACGCTCCCCGCCGGCGGATACCCATCACCAGCGGGCTGGTGGGCGCCGCGGTGCGCGAATGGCGCGTGGTGAATGTGGCGGATGTGCGAAAAGACCCGCGCTACCTCGAGATGAACCCCGAGACGCGGTCCGAACTCATTGTGCCGTTGTTCTACAAGGGCCGAGTCATCGGCGTGCTCGACCTGGAGCACACCCGCACCGGCTACTTCAACGAAGAACATGAGCGTATGCTCACCACGCTGGGCGCGCAGATTGCCATCGCGATTGAGAATGCGCGGCTTTACCAGGCGGTGCGGCGCCAGGAGCGGCAACTTGAGAAGGACATCGCCATGGCGCGCGAGGTGCAACTCCGCTTGCTGCCCACTGAACCTCCTAAGCACACCAATGTCGACATGGCCGTTCGCTTTCTCCCCGCCCGCACCATCGGCGGCGATCTCTACGACTTTCTCGAGTACGGCCCCAGCCAGAGCGCCATCGTGCTCGGCGATGTCAGCGGCAAGGCCGCTCCGGCCGCGCTGTTTGCGGCCCTGGTCAGCGGCATCATGCGCTCCGCGGCCATTCAGCGCCTGCAGCCGGCGCAAATGCTTGCCCAGTTGAACGATGCACTGCAGGAACGCAAGCTCGACTCGCAGTACGTCACCATGCTCTTCGCGCTATGGAACGACGAGACCCGAGTCCTGCAGGTGTCGAATTCAGGTGCCGTGCAGCCTATCGTTTGCCGCGATGGTAAATCGAATGTGATCCGCGCCGAAGGATTCCCTCTCGGCATGTTCCCCGATGTCACTTACGACGAGTTCCGCGTCGAGACGCAGCCCGGCGACGCCATCGTGCTGGTTTCCGACGGCATTCTTGACGCGGAGAATGCGCAGGACGAGATGTACGGCGATGAGCGGCTTGCGGCCATGCTTTGCGGCCACCGCGAGCTCTCCGCCGCGGAGATCGGTGAAGCCATTCTTGCCGATGTGAGCCGCTTCCAGGACGGGCAGGATCGCTTCGATGACGAGACGATCATTGTGCTCAAGGTCCGGTGAAGCGAGGGGCGCGGGACTAGAAAACCTGGAAAACCCCGACCCCCCGTGGGAATGCGCGTCGGAGTTTTCAGTCGAATTGGACCTTTGTTCCGTAGCCTGTCGAGCCCTGGCCATCGAGCCCTGGCCAATGATCTGCCCTGAATCTCCCGAAATGGAACCTGTGGAAAACTTGTCAACATGACCGTTTTTTATTTGCACGCGAAAGTGTGTTTTTCACCAAATCCCGTGCAAATACGCACCAATGCAAGCAATTTTCCGCGCAGTGTGAGTTCTTAGCCGCAAGCTACAAGCTACCGGCTGCCAGGCTCCCCTCTCTCACTCCTCCTCTTGTTAAACTCGAACCAACCCGTAACACGGAGATCGCTTGCATACCGCCATCGAAGAACGCTTAATCCGGCCGGCAAAGAACGGGCTCGGAGCCTTGCGGCTGCCGGGCGACAAATCGATCAGCCATCGCTATGGAATGCTGGCGGCGTTTGCCGAAGGCACGTCGCGGTTCACAAACTTCTCCACGGGCGCGGACTGTGCATCGACGCTGAAGTGCATGGAGGCGCTGGGCTCTACCGTGCGCAGGCTGGAAGATGGCGAGGTGGAGGTAACCGGCGTAGGTGGGCGCGTTACGCCGGCGGCTGAGCCGCTCGACTGCGGCAACTCCGGCTCGACGATGCGCATGATCTCCGGGCTGCTGGCGCCGCAGGCAGGCACATTCAGGCTGATTGGCGACGAGTCTCTTTCGCGCCGGCCGATGGAACGGGTACGCAAGCCGCTGGCGGAGATGGGCGCGCACCTCACGCTGACCGAAGGCCATGCGCCGATCGTGATCGAGGGAGTGCCGCTCACGGCAATTGACTACACCACTCCTGTACCCAGCGCCCAGGTAAAGACCAGCGTGCTGTTGGCGGGCTTGCAGACGCAAGGAGCCACTACCGTGCGCGAGGCGGTGCGCACGCGCGACCACAGTGAGTTAGCGCTGCGCGCATTCGGCGCAGAGCTCGAGCGCACACTCGATTCGGTGTCGATACACGGTCCGCAAACGCTGCATGCGATTCAAGCGAGCGTGCCCGGCGATCTTTCGTCGGCGGCGTTCTTCCTGTGCGCCGCCGCGTTGTTTCCCGGGTCGGGATTGGTGCTGGACTGGCTGGGGCTGAATCCCACGCGCGCGGCGTTGCTCGATGTGCTGACTGCGCTGGGCGCGCACATCAGCGTGCTCAACATTGAAGAGAAGAATGCGGAGCTGGTGGGAACCGTGCAGGTGACCGCTCCAGCGGACGGATTGCGCTCTACGGCGATCACAGGGGCGCTGGCCGCGCAACTCATCGATGAGCTGCCGGTGCTGGCGGCGATTGGGCCTTACACCAGCGGCGGCATTCGCATTCGCGACGCGAAAGAACTGCGCGTGAAGGAGTCGGACCGCATCGCGCTGGTGGCGAAGAATCTCCGCGCTATGGGGGCGGAGGTCATCGAGTTCGAAGACGGTCTCGACGTGCCGGGTGGCCAGACTTTGCATGGAGCCACCATCGACTCGGGCGGCGATCATCGCATCGCCATGGCCTTCAGCGTGGCCGCTTTGCGCGCCGAGGGCGAGACGTTGATCCAGGGCGCGGAGTCGGCGGCGATCAGCTTTCCGGAGTTCTTCGATCTGCTGGACCAGGTGGCGGAACGGTAGGAAGGGTTAGGGGCTAGGAATTAAGGGACTGAGGGGCTGGGATGCGATCGGCTTTCCGGAGTTCTTCGAGCTGCTGGATGGCTGGCGGAACGGCGGCAGGCGGGTGATCCAAAAGCGGGTTATATCCGGATTGCCCACCTCTCGGTTGAAGCATAACGCGCGAGGCGCTCATTGAGCTTTCGGACACGCGATTCTGTGCTCCGGTTGGATTACCGCCCAACCGGAAATGACCCCGACGTGGATCGTCGCGCCCCTGGCTGGTTCCCTCGCGTTTGACACGACTCACCGGGAACGTAGGGAAAGAAGGCCCGGCGAAATCGCCGGGCCTTCTTAATTGCGGCTCCTGTTGTCACTGTGCAGCTGGAGGAGTGGTGGGAGCAACGCGTGTGTCCTTGGCCGGCTGCAAACCGGGAACGACTGGCGCTGCTTTAACGTCCCCAGTTGCAGCCTCGTTGAGGTTGATGCCGTAGTGTTGCAGCGTGGAGGCCAGAATCTGATAAAAAGCTGCTCGATCCTTGGCGTAGAGGGCCTGGGCCGCGATCAGGTTGAATTCCGCCGTGGCCAGGCTGCGCTGCTGCTGCAGCACGAGTGACGTTGTCGAGGCACCGAGTCCCAGCTTCTTCTGCTCCGCTTCCATGCTTTGATTGTTAAAGTCCCTGGCGGCGATGGCGGCCTGCACTTGCGCACGATCATTGGTAAGCGCGAATTGCGCATTCACAACCTGCATGCGGATCTGGGTGTAGAGCTGCTCCAGCCGCAATTCCGCCTGGCGGTATTCCATCAGCGAGCGAGCTTGCTGGGATTGCGCCAGCTTGTTCCCCAAGGGAATGGTGACGTTGAAACCGAGGCCCTTGTCGGGGGACGAGTTGTTGAAGGCATCCTGGAGCGCTGTGCCGTAGCCGCCGATGCTGGGAGGGCATGTACCGCCAAAGAAGGCGCAATTGAGGGCCGGGTTTACGGTGCCGGCCACGCCCGAGCCGCTTAGATACGCGAAGATATCAACTTGCGGAAGAAGCGCATTCCTTGCGCCTTTCAGGGTGATCTCATCGTTGCGCAGCGCCAGCACTTGCTGCTCAAGCTCCGGCCTCTGCTGGAAAGCCAACTGAACGAGCTGCTCCACGGTCTGCGACTCTTCGGGAATTGGTTCCAGGCTGACGCGGTCGGTGGGAATGATGGGCGCCGCTACCAACGCGGGGTCGTTGAGGTTGCGGGCGATGGCCTGCTTGAGGATCTGCTGCTGATAGTTCAGGCTGCTCTGCGCGCTGATCAGGGCCTGCTTATCGCCGGCGACCGTTGAGTCGGCGCTGACCACGTCAAGCGGCGCCATGGTGCCGATCTCGAGCTGCTTTTTGACGTCGCTGTCGAGCTTGGTGCTCTGCTCGAGGGCCCTCTGCTTGGACTGCACATCCTCGTATTCCTGCACCAGGCCCCAATAGATGCTCTCCACCTGGTTGACGGTGTAGAGAATCTGGTTGCGGAACGAGGAGTCAGTGATCCGCCGGTTGTTAAGCGCCTGGTAGATGAAGCGTTTGTTGATCCAGATTCCCGCGCCTTGCAGCAGGTGTTGCGTCACCTGGGCCTTGAAGCTCGCGGTGTATCCCGGGCTATAGGTGCTGACCGCATTGGTCGACGTGGAACGGTTGTTGTTCCACGTGAACTGGAACGCGCTGCCGGTGATGAAGCCCTGGTTGTACCCGAAGTTGTAGGTGTCGGATGTGGTTTGACCGCCGGTAAAAAAGCTGGAGGAAGGTGAGGTCGCCCAATCGAACTGCAGGTTAGACGTGACGGTTGGTTCAAGGGCCTCCGGTGCGGGGCCGGCGCCGGCCGTGCTGAATGTAATGCCGCCCAAGCCCGAACCTGCGCCAGCAGAGCCGGCCGATGTCCCGCCTGGTCCGCCGCCCGTGGACAGTGTCGCCTGCGAACCACTCAAAGTACCCGAGACCAGGCCAGCCGGTGATCCCAAGGGTATCTGCCCGGTCCTGGATCGCAATATATCAGTGTCCGCAATATCGAGGTCGTAGCGCGCAATGGCGATGTCGTAGTTATTCTCGAGGGCCAGCGCGAGGGCATCGGAGAGGCTCAGGTAGATTTTGCCGTCCTTGACCAGATCGTTGAGGCGTACGGAATTGACAAAGCTGGCCTTGGGTATGGTGGTGGGTTTGAACATATTGACGGGATTGCCCAGCAACCTTCCCGCAGGCTTGGAGAAATCGCGCGCCGTAGTGCGCAGGTTCAGGGGTTCAGTCAACACCGTGGCTGGAGCCGCGGGAAGATTCGACGCTTGCTTGTCAGCAGTTGCAGCCTGCTGCGCAAATCCCGAAGGCACTCCCGCAGACAGACCCAGCATGAGGGCCGCGATGGCGCGCAGCCGATGGCCCGCCTGTCCCCGTACTGCGCGCGCCGAAACACTGCGGCGCTCAAACACACCTGTACCGTACAAATGCATGATTCCTCTCCAAGACTTCTGTTGAGGCATGTGGGGTGCCATTCATCAAGACGTCCGAGGGCCTGCCCCGGACGCAAAATTATCATTCCCCGGCGTGGACGCCCGCGCCTCGTATCTCCTGCAACGGCCACATAAAGGCCAGTACGCGCAGGAGGGACGATTCGTTCCCGCCGTTCCAGTCGCTGCATCCAGAAAGATTGCAGAAAGCTGAGTATATCTCACTCATCGGTATGGGCAGGGTGATCCGGGGGCATCGGGTACCCTGATTAGAACCGCCAGAAACCGACTTGAAACATTGAACGAAGCCTCCCAATCCGAACCTCTTTCGCCACCGGGCGCTGTTAACTGGAAGGTGACCGTGGCTTACGACGGCACCGATTTCCACGGCTGGCAGGTGCAGCCGGGTCAGGCGACCATCCAGGGGGAGCTGCAGGCGGCGCTGG
>Ga0210394_10007546_pt1 | contig 11434 bp, 22 predicted proteins | sample IncBWC12MmetaG_FD_160121 | JGI IMG/M metagenome (GOLD analysis project Ga0210394, IMG submission 160121) | Forest soil microbial communities from Barre Woods Harvard Forest LTER site, Petersham, Massachusetts, United States - Inc-BW-C-12-M | ecosystem: Environmental > Terrestrial > Soil >... | reverse complement strand
ACTCGATCTATGGCTGTAACGGCATCATGGGATGGGACTCGGGCAGTTCAATTTTAACCGTCGATTACAATGCCTATGAGGATGTAGGAACGGATCACGGAATCGGCGCTGCTGCAAACACCTTCGGATACCCAAGCCCCGCTCCGCAATCCGCTTCATTCACGTCCTGGAAAACGAACTGCTCCTGCGATGCCCACAGCCAGTTCGGAACGACCGCACAATTCGCTCAAAACTCCAATGGCAGTTTCAGGAGCGGCTCTTTTCTGCAAAGCAATGCAACGAATCTAACGGGTCTAAGTATCGCGCCACTTGATTCCGATATTCTCGGAAACGCGCGGCCTGGAGGCTCTATGGTGTGGGATGATGGCGCATATTACGGATCGATGAATGCGCCGTCGCCCCCAACGAGTTTACAAATCTACATCATGGGAGATTAAGAATGCCACATTCAGCACAGCTAACGTGGGTTGCTTCGACGGACGCAGTAGACGGCTACAATGTTTACAAGGGCACGGCAGGGGCTGGCTCGGAAGCCGCCGCGCCGATCAACGGAACGACCCTCGTTACTGGCGTGACATACACGGACACGACAGTTCTCGAAGGCGATTCGCTTTCATACTACGTGACGGCCAAGAAGGGCGCGGTAGAATCGCTACACTCGAACGAAGTGCTTGCGGTGATACTTCCCGCCGCGCCGACCAATCTCACAATCACGGTGGTGTAACTTGAAAGACTTGTTCAACAAGATTCTCGATTTCGGCAACGAGCACTTCAATGTGATTCTCGTTACGCTTGTGTTAACGATCCTTCTCGCGCTGACTCTGCACATCATCCACGACGCGAAGGACTCCGGAGCAATCCAGTGGATCGAGAATCTTACGGGACAATTCGCTTCAGCTCTCTTGACTCTACTCGTGGCTAACAAGGTCATGGGTGGCGGAGCCGGCGGGCAGGGCGGCGCCGGAGGCGGCGGCGTTGGCGGTGAGGGACCTAAACAGTAAAAGGGGCCACGGTGAATGCTGACATGGCGTTACACATCGCAGAGATACTTTTCATCGGGGTCCCGATCTGGTGGGGCGCGATCAGATTCTTCGTTGTGCTGAAGGAATACCCTCCCCACGTACACGAGAACGGCGGTATAATACGCTATCCGAAGGGCATGGAACCTGGGAAGATCCAAAGAATAGGAGAAACAAAGTGAAGAAAGTCTTAGCATTGCTGCTGTTCGTTTCACTGACTGGCTGCACCGATCCCTACGGCGTTGCTGCGAAACTCGCTCAGGACGTAGCAGTGTCAGTCAACCAAGCCGACGTGACAATTGATCAGTTCCGCGTCGATGGCACCGTGACAAACGACGAGGAGCGCACGATTCTCGGCTACCTCGGTTCGCTCAATACGCTCGACGGGAACTACCTCGCGTGCGTCCAAGATGCGCATGCCAGCCCAACGAAGGTGGGCGGCTTCACTGCTTGTGCTCAGTCGCTCGCGTCAGCTATGGGAAACCCTGCCACGCTAGCCGCGCTGCATGTCTCAAATCCAGCTTCGCAGGCTAAAGTTACGGCAGTCGTTCAGGGCATCACGACGCTGGTTGAAACTACGATCACCGCTTTGGGAGGTAAGTAATGGACCCCGTAACGACGATCAACGAAGCGCTCGCGGCGCTCGATGCGCTACTTAACATCATCAACGCGATTCGCGGACAGGGCGGCATGACGGATGATCAGATCGTCGCCGCTGCGCAATCGCAGATCCTGGCTAACCAGACGCAGATCGTGGCGCTGCTCGGAGCGCTACCGCCGAAGGCGTAACAAATGAAGCAGTGGTCCACTCTCGGCACAATGATCTGGGCGCTATGGCTTGCGTTCTTTCTCCTGTACGAACTCTTCGCGGGGATCGAGCACAAGCAGGACATCCCCATGCTGACGCAGTTCGTCGTGCGCTACATTCCCTGGCCATTCACGCTCGGATTGATCGTGTGGTTATTCGTTCACTTCGCTACGAGGTACTTCAATCCCACTTACATCGAATGGCTAAGAAACGGCGGAGCTGGAGGATGACCACTTCCGACATGTACGACGTTGTGCTGCTTGGCTTGTGTTGCTGGCGCGAAGCACAGAACCAGCCCAAGGTAGCGCAGATCGGGCAAGCCTGGAGCGTGCGCAACCGCGTCGATGCGGCACATCCCCCGGGCCACCCGCTCTGGTGGGGCAGTGGCTACGTCGGCGTGATCCTCCAACCGTGGCAGTACTCCAGCTTCAACCACAACGACTCGAACGCGGTTAAGATGCCGTTTCAGAGCGATCCGGCGTGGCAGCAGTGCCTCGAAGTCGCTCAGGACGTGTGGCAGGGATTGGTACCCGACCCAACGGACGGATCAACGCACTACTACGATGCTTCGCTCGACGCGAATCCCCCGAAGTGGGCGACAGACGGTTCGATGGTTCACGCGATGGATCTCGGGCAGTTCCGGTTCTGGAAGCGTGCGTAATTTATTAATACAAGAGTAACAAAGATGTGCTAAGATGAGTCATTGCTTATGCCTAAGAAGCGTGGAATAGTTGTGAGCGATATTCACAGCGGGTCCATGTTCGCCGCACTTCCCCCTGATTTCATTACCTACGATGGAATGGTTAAGCCTTGGAATCCAGTGATGGAGTATCTCTGGAAGTGCTGGGACGACTTCACCTGGCGCGCCGGACAGTACGATCCTGACTTTGTAATCGTGAACGGCGACTGTATCGAAGGCCCGCAGCGCAAGTCCTACGGCTACGAAGTGAGCCTGCCAGCAATGGGCGATCAGGTCGCAGCGGCCATCGGGCAGCTTCAGCTACTCAAGAAGCGCACCCCGCGCGCGAAGTGGTACTTCACACAGGGCACGCCCTACCACGTAGGCGATTGGAACGACGCAGAAGAGGCGATAGCGAAGTCGCTTGGCGGCGAGACGTATCCCAGCATCGGTGCCGGCAGGTTCTGCCGTGAAGTGCTGTGGCTTACGACGGATGGCGTCGTGGTAGAGGTCGCGCATCATCTTGGCGGCGCGAGCGGCTTCTACAGGCTTACAGGCCTAGACAGGGAGGCGCAATGGTCCGCAATGGCGGCAAAGGATCAAACGAAGGGCGTCCCAAAGGCCGACCTCCTCATCCGCAGCCACGTGCATTTCTTCGGCTTAGGGGAACACGCATCGAAGATGATCGTCACGACGCCGTGCTGGAAGCTGGGCGACCGCCACTCGCGCAAGGGCGGCGTGCACAGGTTTCACCCGGACATCGGCGGAATATTCGTGGAAATTGACGGCGAAGCAAAGAAGAGAGGAGAAGCACCTTGCCGCGTAATCAAAGAGTTGTACAGCTTACCGCCCGTGAAGCTGACAGAGCTATGAAACCAAAACTACAAATTGCTAAGCCTGAACCACCGTCGAATCTCTGGGACGCGATGGATAAGATTGAAGCCACCGACCACCAGCCGCGCTTTGATGGATTCACTGCGGAGCAGTATGCCGAGCGCTACGAGTTGCCGCTTGCCACAGCGCAGTCGAGACTCGCGCGCATGGTGAAACAGGGAACGCTTGAGATTGGCTGGAAGCGATACAAGTCCTGGGCACGCGTTTACCGTCCTATTTGAACGAGAAACCCCATCGTCCCGCTGCCGCTAATCTGACCTCGACGACGGCACGTCGTTGCGCCCCACGTGCCGTCACACTCTGGGTTCCCCTGCTCCAGGATATGACCGACCGACATGTCGAGCACCGTGCGGTAGCAGAAGTGTTTCGAGCAGGCTATGGTCGCTTCCGCGCGGAAGTTACCTGCGTTTAGATGGCTTGACTCTACGCCGTGGCTTACCGGCGGGCTTACTTCGCGGACATAGTTTAAGAAGATCCGTAAGGGTACGCCGCCATAGGCGCTCCGAAACGATGCGCCCATTTTTGTATAGGTATTCGATTTTACCAGACGAGGAACATCGTATGTAGAATCTGTCAGGAGACCATCCACGCCAAAACTCTTCTCTATCCATACAATTCCTCCCGCTTCTGCTTGATTTGCCCAGCCATGACCGAGCGCGATGTGCGATTCGAGCGGCGAGAACGTGTCGCGCACGTCCCACTCGAAGTGGTGAGCGAGGGGAAGCTCGACCTCAATCATCGGGCCGAGCGAGAGGTTGCCAAAGGACTCGCCGCCCGATGCGCCGAGAAGGATTGCGGGGCGTTCCTGAGCGCCGCACGCGGCAGCGCTCAGGAGCATGACGGCGAGCAGTGTAATGTGTTGGTGCCGCATCTTAATATGAGTACATCATTGACGTTAGTGTGGCTTTCGCTGCGACCCAACGGCCGACGCGGAAGAAATTCAGCGTGAAAGTAGCGGATCCCGTTACAGTATCCTCATCGTCACCGTCGTAGAATGTCTCCTGAAATGTCACGGTAAGTGCGGTTGGGAAGATCGAGCCAGTTGGAATGGTCAGCGTATAGCCCGTGATCGGCGCAATGATGACACCCTCGATACCGTTATTCGGTAGTGGTGCAATGGCGATGTAACTGAACGAGGTGTTGGGTTGAAAGTAGATTCTGGCGTAGTTGCCGGCGGCGTCGGTGAAAGCGCAATTGAGCGGGTACGCGAACCCGACACAGCCAGGCCGATTTGGAGCAGTGAGCGCCTGTACCGGCGTTGTGAATGTAACTGTGGTGGGCGTGTCCTGCGCCGCAACTCCCATTGCCATGCCCAACATGAACAGCAAGCTTGCAAGTAGCTTTCTCATTGTAGTCCCCCTGACTATTCCGCCTTTATCGTTCGGCAGGCGGTGCCGAGCCTTCCATTTGCGGAAATCTTCCTCTACGGCTATTTCTCCTTCCCTTCCGCTTGCCCTCCCTGCTTCGGACACCCACATTTTGTGCAGTGGACATGCCCCTGTGTGCATCCACCGCAAGATGGACATAGAGCGCAAAAGCCGACTTGCCCTGACGCGGGAAGGGCGGCTAGGCGATTGGCTTCGAGGCGCACTCTCAGTTCGTTTACATCATCTGCAAAATCGTCGATGGTTTTTCGTACGGCTGGCGCACGATCCGCGAGCATTGCCAGCATTGCTGCCGCACGCTTTAAAACTGGAATAACCTCGGCCTCCCGCTCCTTGGCTCGCTTCTCGGCTTCGGCGTCGATGAGCGATTCAAGCGCCCTTTCCGCAGCCCGGAAGATTTTCGGCGCGTGCCAGTTCGGATCGGTGATGATTGTATGCGGGCCGGGATAGTTCTCCACTGAACGCTTTGCCACAAGACGGGCCGCTTCCCGCAGCGCCTCCCCGCGAGCCGCATCGCGCTCGGCGGTGAGGGTGTCCCAATAGCGCCCAACGATCTGCTCCACTGTTTCTGGATGAGCGCCACGCTGAGCGTTGGCTATTTCGATCAGCAAATGTTCTTTCGTAAGGCTCATGGCTCGACCTTCCTTCCGAGAGCGCGGAGAAGTTCGTCGGCTACATCGCAACCGCAGCCATAGCCGTGATTATCCGCATCGCAATTTCCGACCCACTTTTCCGCCAGCTTCACCGCAGCCTCGATACGGGCACGCTCGGCAGCCATCGCCTCCCCGCGAGCCACATCGCGTACCTGTTCATCATGCCTAAGCCGTGCGCGTATGAACTCCTGATACTCTGGCCTGTTGGTATCCCCGGAAAGCATGGCAGCGCAGGTTGCGATTATAGATATGCGAGCCGCATCGCGCTCAGCGCAGAGGGTGCAGCAACCTTCGAGATTGGCGCAGTCTAACCCCTGTGCTGTTGCAGTCACAGCACCGACCCAGAACATCTTCGGATGCTTCCCGCACGGGCCGATGGCCATCGCCTCTTCGAGCGCCGGGAGTGCGGCGGCGAGGTCGTCGGCGAGGTCGTCGGCGCACTCACGAATTACCCTTGCACCGCCGGGACTAGACCACATACTGTCGCCGGACTTGCGCCACTTCTCGATCATCTTCCTCAACGGCTCAAGCGGGTCGGGCGTCATTGATTCGCTCCTGCCGCCCTGAGCGCCGCGCGGTGCTCCCTGAGACGTTTCCACTCGCCGCTCAGTGTGCGCCGGCACGAGCTGCACATGTGATCGCCGTTATTAGCGCGATATTTCGGAGCGTCCGACGGCTCTTTACAGCGCGGGCAGGCTCGCTTCGGACGCTCTTCGACGTCCGCGAGCGCTACGCGGCCACAGTTCACTACCGGGCAGCGGTAGATGCCTTTGCGGGCCTTGATGACCGCGTAGTAGCTCAGCGCATCGTTGATCGTTGGTCCGTTCAGCTTGAGCTTCCGTGGATGTGGATCGTACTTCGCGGGAGCGAAGACCATTTCAACGCACAGATGCGTTGGACAGTGGGGCGTCATACCGTCACCGTCTCTTCCTCTTCGACCTTCAAGCGACCAGCGCTGCGCCACGACTGAATCAGCTCGTAGGCTTGCGCGCCAGCCTGCGCCTGCTCTTTCGTCACCCAACCGTCGTTCTCGATGTGCGGCTGCCAGGAGTCTCCCGACTCGCGGTGATCTTCGACGCTCGACAGCTTATAGACGCCGGCGAAGCGATCCGCGTTGCGGATGTTGACGAGCGTGTTCCAGCGCTTGCCCGTTCCGATGGCGATGGACTTCATCGAGATGATAGCGATCCCTGCGAGATCCACCGAGCCATCTTTCGCAATGACGAGGCACGGGAAGTTCATGAACATTGTGCAACCCGGCCGCGTGTCTTTCTCGTCGTTGCGGAATGCGGCAAATTCGCACGTCGCGCACTTCCCGCCTGGTTCGCCCACGCCCGTAACGCCGTCCTGTGAGCGGCAGAGCATCCCTTCACCAATCTCGCCCTGCCAGCGAATGCGGCTCTTGAAGTAGTGGACGTTCACGACGCGCAGCTCCTTGCCGTAGTTCTCCTTCGTCGCCGTATTGAAGAAATCTCCCTCTTCAAGTCCGTCAATGTACTTTGCGTGGCTCTTCTTGCGCTCAAAACTGTTCGATTGGCAGAGCGCGATGCGCGGGACGATTACGTCATCAGGTGCGACGTTTTCGTTTCCGCGCCGTGGCTCGCCGTTCTGCTTTCTTAGGTACTCCGGCACTTCGGCCAGAGCGCCGCTTGACGGTTGCTGTTTTGCGAGATTTGCTTTGCTTGCCATGTTTTACCCCTTTTCGTTTTAGATTTGAAAGAGAATACTCATTGACTATTCTTGCGAATTCGTTCCGTTCTTTAACCGGATCGAGGTCTTCAAGAACACCTGCGTTCCTGGCAGTGGTGGCTTCCCCGCTATCAGCCGCTCTTTGTTCAGCGCGTTCATTGTCTGCCACTGGAGAGTCAGGAGCGATTGCAGGCGCTGCTTCTTGATCCAAGCCAGTAATGCTTGCTGATCCTGTATCGATGAATACGGCTCGGTCTGCTGGAAGCATGTCTCCCCGCTCGCAAGGGAGAACTTCATCAAACCGCCAGCTTCCATCTGGTCCACTAGTAGCTGGCTGATCGCCTCTAAGCCCACGTTCAGGTCCGCGATCTGCTCCTCGTGATCCTGCTTCTGTTGACGCGCTAGCTTGTATTCCCGCACCAAGTCTGTCGCCGCTAGCCCCACAAACTGCGCTTTCATCTCGTCCACCTTCGCTTGGAAGCTTGACTCCTGCTGAAATTGCGGAAGCTTGCCCTTCAGTGCGTCGTATTTGCCCACGATACCCCTCCTCGTATAGACATGCCCTACAGGTCAAGTAGTGTACCACCGTTGCGCCGAGCCACCCGCCCTGCGGGTTGTAGGTCTCGTGATACTGTACTGCATGTCCCGCGTGGCGCATTTGCTCTAGCGCAAATTGGACGCCTTTTAATTCACGGGCGGTGGCGATCTGCGTTGTGCCTAGCGGGAAGATCATCGTATCCCCAGCTTCAGATACACGTACTGCTTCGACACGCCTGTTTGCCGCGCAATCTCGCTGAACGAACAGCCGGCGGCGCGGAGGATGCGCGCTTCACGGGCAATCTTGTGCCACTTCGATGCGCGGTGCTGCTCCATCTTCGTTGGCGCGATCCGCTCGCCACAAGCGCAGAGACTCAATCCTTTAACCATAGTTTCTACAGTACTTCGACTTGCTCCGCTTCAGGGTACAGCTTCGCGAGCAGCGTTAGGTGCTGAAACGATCTGCGCACTACGGCGTCCGAACCGCATATCGAGCATCGCCCGTGAACGTCCAACGTGACAATGGTGTCGGAGTCGATGCAGATCCAGAGATCGTCATTCAAGTTCTTTCCTCCATTCGGCGCACGTGAGTAATGCCAGGTGTTTCTTCTCGCGCAGCGCCTTCGCTATGACGTGATCCACGGTGCGCTCGCCATTCGGCCCTGTAGCGAGCACGTCGATGTACAGGCACTTGTTCGACTGGCCCGGGCGGTGCATGCGGTCTTCGCTTTGAAGGCGAATTCCCAAACTGAAGTCATTCGAGAGATAGATCGCTTCGCTTGCGGCGACGAGGTTCAGCCCGAAGCCGCCGGCGTGGGGCTGGGCGATCAGCACGCCGCGCTTCTTCTCTTGATCAACTTGTTGCGAAAAATTCCATACTGCTTCGTCTCGATCTTGCTTTTTCTGACTTCCGTATAATTCACAAACGAGTCCTACGGAACAACCTGCTGCTACTGAAAGTCTCAGCTCACTAGCCAACCGCTCCCGCTCCTTACGCCACCTACACCATACGATCACAGTCTTCGGGCATTCTTCGGTGAGATACTGAACGGCCCAACGAAGCTTTTCGTCAGAGAGATCGCGCGTCTCAGGTTCAAACGTCGCTCCAAGTATCCCGCTCGTCAACTGCGCGAGCCGCATGATGCGCACTACGGCGTTCGGCTCCATCTGTACATTCCCATCTCCAAGCGTAAGCAGTGCGTCTCGCTTCAGCTCTTGGTAGCGCTTCCAGCTTTCCGGCGTTAGCGCCACTTCGCGCTCGGTGTAGAGCTTGGGCGGCAGGTCCAGGCAGTCTTTTTTCTCGCGGCGTAGGACGTAGGGCGCGACACGCTGCGCCAGCTCATCGAGGTTCTTGTATCCTTTCACTTCCTTGAACCGCATCATGCCCATCTTGCGTTGTACCAGCTCAGCGTATTGTGCGCGGAATGCGTAGAAATTATCGAAGCGCAGAATCTTCGGATCGAGGATCTCCATCTGTGCCCATAGGTCAAGTGGGCTATTCGTGATCGGCGTACCGTTGAGCGCCACGACGCGCGCGCAGTGCTGGCGCAGCTCCTTGACGGCCTTCGTTTGCTTTGCGGTGCGCGACTTGACGTAGCTCGATTCATCGAGCACGAGCAGCGCTTTGCGGCCCTCCAGTAAACCGCAAAGCGCCGCTATGTGCTTCTCTCCTCTGAGAAATTCATAATTAGTAACAACCCAATTAATGTGTGGCGTTGAGTACTTGTCTTCCCACACCATTTTTATTTTTTGATGAAACTCACTTACGCGGTTAGATTGCCAGCTGTGCTTCCTTATCTCTCCAATCTCCTTATCAAGCCACACGCACCGCACGCTCGCCGGCGCGACAATCACTACTGTATCGATCTTGCCTTGCTCGGCGAGGATGCATGCGGCGTCGATGACCTGCTTCGACTTGCCGGCCCCCATCTCATCGAAGAGCGCGAACGCGGGATTCTTGACGAGCGCGGCGGTGCCGATGCGCTGATGCTCGAATGGCGGCGTCTTGTAGCGCTGGATGGATTGGACGGTCATCGTTTCTGCCTACAAACGTCGCGATTGAAATTTTTACTATTTTGGAGTGCGTTACTTTTCCATTTCGTAGGATCGGATGTTGGTACGCCACGCCCCGCCGCAAATTTGCAAGCATCTTCGTCGGAAAGATTCGCAGATTGGAATAGAATCTGAGCGCCATCCTCTACGGACCAATTAATCAATGGACCGAGTATAGATGCGGCCACATGTGCTTCCCTTAAGGAATCAAAACCAGTCGCTACAATCATTCCAGTCGATCTGTGCGTCAAGCAGTACCCGAAAATATTAGATTCGGATTTCGTAATTAACAATCCTGGATATTTCGTTGTCCACGCTTCAAGTGTCAGGGGTTGCTTATCCCTGGTAAACCTTGGGCTGACTTCAAGTTTCGTTTTCATGGCATGTGCCTCACGATCTGATCCGCTAGATCATTCAAGTACGGCGCGCAAACGTACAGCACGAACCACGCGGTGAATGCAGCAAGCGCGGCATAGGCGAGGAGGCTTGTGAGTTTACGCATCTAGAACGTCCTCCGTATCCGCTCGACCAGCTCCGCGAATCCCAGCGCTTCGACTTCATGCCACGGCTTATCACCCAACGCGTCGGGACGAAAGAGATAGCCCTTTTTTTGCGGCTCGCTCCAGATCAGCATCCAACCGCCGATGCGCTTTAGCGTCTCTTGCTGTAGCGGCACGAATAGCTTCGCCTTGTGGTGATTGTTCGCGTGCTTGCCGTTCTTGAGGAGTTTGACCTCGCACAGGGTAGCGATTGTATTAACAATCACTCCGCGTCGTAGCACACAGAAGTCCGGTATCCCGGCGGTATAGCGATCCGAGATTTTCCAGATCGTAGCTTCCGGCATCGCGGCGCGCAGCGCGCGGAGCATCCTTGAGGTGAAGGCGGATTCCGTCATGCTAACCTCAAATCAGCTATTGTTACCGGCGCGGTACTTACCACCGCATGACAATTGTCGCATTCCCACCAAGCTTCTTGCGGCGCGCCCTGTCGCTTGATTGGCCGACGGCAGGTAGGGCAAGTATTTTTTCTAGATGGAATCTGCCTCACCCTTAGCCTCATGCGTCGTTCGCAATTTGGACAAATGTGCTCAGGGATGGTCATTGTGATATTCGCTCCTCGGGCTGTGTATCCACACGTTCGGGCCAACTTTGTAGCAGTTCTCTCCGGCGCAACCCACCTTGCCACAGGCCGCGAGCGCCGAGGGCGGCGCGACGAAGCGCTCTTCGCTGACGAGATACGCGATGATGTCTTGCTTGTTCGCGCGCAGCTGCGATAGTGCTAAATCGCGCTCAATATGTGACCACGTTGGTGGTGCTTTAAATTTTACTTGTTCATTCTTAAGCGCTATCTCGCCGTCACATCTGCGAATTTCTTCCACGATCTGCTTGGCGGTCATCGTCCTATGTCTCCTATCCGCATTCTGCGCCGCGCGTCGATCTCGCGATCCACGGCTTCGGTGTGCTGCGCCCTAAGGAATGTCTCTGTCTTCGCGCGGATCTGATACATCTCGTGCTCGGTGACTTCCGCGTCGCGCCAAGCGCCGATGCTGCCCGTTACTTCGGCAACGATCTGCGTTAGGTGCTTCGCCATGCTGGAGGGGGTCATACAGCCCCGCTCATAAGTTCCAGGAGTTTGTCAGCTTGCGCATTGCGGAATTTATTACGCGCGGCGTAGGCGGCGGCGTCGGCGTCGGCGGCGTAGGCGTCGGCGGCGTAGGC
>Ga0210394_10007544_pt1 | contig 11435 bp, 7 predicted proteins | sample IncBWC12MmetaG_FD_160121 | JGI IMG/M metagenome (GOLD analysis project Ga0210394, IMG submission 160121) | Forest soil microbial communities from Barre Woods Harvard Forest LTER site, Petersham, Massachusetts, United States - Inc-BW-C-12-M | ecosystem: Environmental > Terrestrial > Soil >... | reverse complement strand
AAGGTTGAAATTCCGTGTCCACACTTGGGAGCACAACAATTCGCGCGGAAGAAGTCATCGCTCGCTGCAAACAACTAGCGTCTTTTTCCGAGGACGCGGGCAGCATACGCCGCACCTTTCTTTCTCTCCCGATGCGCGATTGTCACCTCGAAATCACCAAATGGCTCGCTGCCGCGGGAGCCGAAGTATCTGTAGACGCAGCCGGAAATCTGCGCGGCTTCTACGCCGCCGCGCAACCCGCTGCACCGCGCCTGCTGCTCGGTTCCCACCTCGATACCGTCCCCAATGCCGGAGCCTTTGACGGCATTCTCGGAGTTGTTATCGCGATCGCCCTTGTCGAATCGCTGGAACGCCGCCGCCTTCCCTTCGCCATCGAGGTCATCGCCTTCTCCGAAGAGGAAGGAGTTCGCTTCGGTTTACCATTCATCGGCAGTCGCGCACTAGTCGGCACGCTCGATGAAGAACTCCTGAACCGTCGGGATGCAAACGGAATCTCCGTTCGCACCGCTATCAAAACCTTCGGCCTTAACCCCTCAGAAATTCCGCGCGCAGCCTTGAGCGCTGACACGCTTGCCTATCTGGAATTTCACATCGAGCAAGGGCCGGTTCTCGAATCCATCGGGCGGTCACTCGGAGCAGTAGACGCCATCGCTGCTCAGACCCGCATGACGTTCGAATTTCTGGGCCGCGCGAATCATGCAGGCACAACGCCAATGCATCTCCGCCACGATGCTATCGCGGCCGCTGCGGAGTGGATCGTTGCCGTCGAGCGTGCCGCCAACAACCATCCGGGCCTTGTGGCGACTGTGGGCCAAATCGAAGCAAAACCCGGCGCGACCAACGTGATTGCCGCGGAAGCTCGCGTGACTCTGGATGTCCGCCACAAGTCCAACGACATTCGCGACGGAGCGGTCGACGCACTCGTTCGGCAAGCTCATGAAATTGCCGACCGCCGCGGGTTGTCGTTGCGGCAAAATGTTCTCTTGAGCCAGCGCGCGGTAGCGATGGATCCGTTTCTCGTCGATCAAATTCAGGAAGCCATCCGCAGCACCGGCTGCCAGCCGCATCGCATGACAAGCGGCGCTGGCCACGACGCCATGATCATCGCCGAAAAAGTCCCGGCCGCCATGATTTTTCTGCGCTCCCCCGGCGGAATCAGCCACGACCCCGCGGAGTCAGTTGAGCTTGAAGACGTCGCCAAAGCCCTCGAATGCGGCGTGCATTTGCTCGATCAGCTTGCCAATTCCACCGAACTTCAAAAAAGGATGTGCCGTGCATAATCTTGGTCAAACGCGCAGCTCGCAGAAAGACAACCATCTTCTTCTCACACCAGACACCTTCGTTCGAATCACCTTGCCTGGCATGAAAGCATGCGCCGCCATCATGCACGCAGGTCCCGCCATGGGAGCACGTTTCGCTCAGTACACCGCCGAATTCGAATCCAGCGGCGAACTTGGCCCAACAACAGCACAACGCTTTCTCTATGTTCTCGAAGGCCAACTCAACATTGAAATAGATGGCCGCAAGAGTGATCTCACTGCACGCGGCTATGCGTACTTGCCCGAAGGCGCGTCGCATCGAGTTGTCGCAACAAAATCAAGCCGCGCCGTCGTCATCGAAAAGCATTACCAGCCGTTCGCTTCAATTGAATCGCCGCGCGCAATCATCTCCAGCGAAGACGCACTTCCTTCTGAGCCGCTCGATGGTGACGCGGGCTTGCAAGTGAAACACCTGCTCCCCGATACCATGAATTTCGATTTCGCAGTGAACTCCATGGTGTACCAACCGGGAGCCGCGCTCAGCATGGTCGAAATGCATGTCATGGAGCATGGCCTGCTCATGCTGGATGGCGGCGGCATCTACCGCCTCGGCGATTCGTGGTATCCGGTGACCGCCGGCGATTTTATCTGGATGGCGCCATGGTGCCCGCAGTGGTTCGGCGCCATCGGCAAAATTCCGGCGAAGTATCTTATATATAAGGATTGGAATCGGCATCCGCTGGCAAGCGCACCTCGATGAATTTAGAAATTGATCAAGACAGTCTGACAGCGGAGATCGAAGAGCTCGCTGCGATTTCCGAAGCCGATCCGCCAGTAGTAACCCGAATTGTTTTTTCGCCAACGGATCTTAAAGCTCGCGCGTGGCTGATCGCACGCTGCGAAAAAGCCCGACTGGCCGTGCGCCAGGATGCCATTGGAAATATTTTCGCGCGCTGGGAGGGTTCCGAGCCAAACGCTCCGGCGGTGGGAACCGGCTCTCACATTGACGCAATACCGAACGCTGGAAAATATGATGGCGTTGTTGGCGTGCTCGGTGGACTTGAAGCGATTCGCTCGCTGCAGCGCTGCGGTTTTCGTCCCAAGCAATCCATCGAGTTGCTTATGTTCACTTCCGAGGAGCCGACGCGCTTCGGCATTGGTTGTCTTGGCAGTAGGCTGCTCTCAGGCACGATGACTCCGGATGCGGCGCGAAAGCTCGTCGACAAAGAGGATGCGTCGCTCGAAGAGGTTCGGCGCAAGGCTGGGTTCGTCGAGCCGCTCGAAGACGTAGAGCTGGGGAGCGTTTACTACAAGGCATTTGTCGAGCTGCATATCGAGCAGGGACCTCTGCTTGAGCAGCGTAAAATCCCGCTAGGGATAGTTACGAGCATTGCGGCACCTGCGAGCTTTCGTTTTTCCATTGAGGGGGCGGGCGGGCATGCTGGCGCGGTGCTGATGCCGGAGCGACGCGACGCACTTTGCGCTGCTTCGGAGCTGATCCTGGCAATTGAGGACGCGGCCAAGGCTAGCGGCGCGATTGATACCGTGGCGACTGTCGGTATTTGCAATGTGTTTCCAGGAGCGGTGAACAGCATTCCGAGCCGCGTTAGTTTGACGCTCGACATTCGCGATACGGATTTGGCGCGGCGAGATACGGTGATGCGTGCGATAGAAGCTGCACGCGATGCGATTGCGACGAAACGGTATGTTTCGATCGGCGAGGAACTTGTGAATGCGGATGCGCCGTCGCAGTGTGCTCCTGAGGTTGTCGAAGCGCTGGGGCAGGCTTGCGCTAAACATCATTTCGCTTCGATGAAGATGGTCAGCCGGGCTTATCATGATTCGCTATTTATGTCGCGCATCGCTCCTGTCGCGATGCTGTTTGTTCCTTGCTTCAAGGGGTACAGCCATCGGCCGGATGAGTTTGCTTCGCCGGAAGATATAGCGCGTGGCGCGTTGGTGCTCGCGGAAACGCTCGCTTCGCTTGCGAGTTGAGACAATTCGCGACCTGTGGATAGCTGCGCTAACGCAACCGGAAAAAATAAGCGAGAAAAAACAGAGCGATTTAGAGGCCCGGGTAGCGGTGGCGCAGAACGCCCGGGCGGAACGGCTGAAACACGTTCGGACAAGACGGGAACGGCATGCTGTACCCCTATAAGGGATTCGGACGTGATTTGCTTGGTCATTGTTCTTCTTGGAAGCGGCGGATTTTGGCGTAGCCTGGTTTGAGGACGTTGTAGATGAAATCACAGCGCTGGTGATAGGGCAGGAAGGCGCTTTTCATGGCGTTGACGGTGAGGATCTCGAAGTCGTCGAGGGTCAGGCCAAAGGTATCTCGGGCAGCTTCGAATTCTTTGGTCATTGTTGTGTCGCTCATCAGGCGGTTGTCGGTGTTTAGCGTGACGCGGAATTTTTCCTGGTAGAGAGTTTTGAACGGATGCTCGGCGAGACTGCGGGCCGCGCCTGTTTGCACGTTGCTGAGCAAGCAAATTTCCAACGGAATCCTTTTGTCGAGGACGTATTGCGCTAGGTCGCCGAACTTCACTACTTTGCCGTCCTCGGCGACAGCGATGTCATCGATGAGACGCGTGCCGTGGCCAATGCGGTGGGCGCCGCAATATTGGATGGCTTGCCAGATGGATTCTTTTCCAAAACCTTCGCCAGCGTGAATCGTGATACTGAAATTCTGGCGCTGAATGTAATGAAAAGCGTCGACGTGTTTTTTGGGAGGGAATCCGCCTTCTTCACCAGCGAGATCGAATCCAACGACGCCACGGGCGCGAAAGTCGACGGCGAGCTCGGCCATCTCTAGCGAGACATCCATATTGCGCATGGCGCAGATGATCAGGCCTGAAGAAATTCCAAAGTCGTGCTTCCCTCGCTCCAAACCTTTTAAGACGGCGGAGACTACCTGCTGGTGGCTCAATCCTGTGCGGGCATGAAACACCGGAGCAAAGCGAGTTTCAAAATAGACTACGCCGTCGCCGGCAAGGTCTTCGGCTTGTTCATAGGCGACTCGCTCGAGGGCTTCTTCGGTTTGCATAACCGCGATGGTGTGTGCAAACCCTTCCAGATATTTTGGGAGGCTGCCTTGATTGGCTCCCTGATGGAACCAGTGGGCGAGCTCTTCTGGATTTTTTGTTGGAAGTCCGTCGTAGCCGGCGGTCTCGGCGAGGTCGATGACGGTTTCGGGGCGGAGGACTCCGTCGAGGTGCTCGTGGAGCAAGACCTTGGGGAGGCTTTTCAATAGGGTGTGATCAAGATTCATAGGGGCCTACCAGTATCATGCAAGGCGAAGAACCGAATCGCGGAAAAGGATAACGCAGAGGCGCAGAGTGCGCGGAGCCGCGCAGAGAAAGACCGATACCCTACCCCATGGGTATCCAGAGAATCGCGGAGTAAATGGATGAAAATATTGGAGTTGCGGGCGTTGCTGCGCGTCGCGCATGTGCGGAGGATTGGGTTGGAGCAGGGTTGCGAAACCCCCACCCCCTCCCCTGTTTTTTGTAAGAATATGATTCGGTGAGGGTTAGATGGTGGGGGTGTGCGAAGAATGTGATTCTAAAGGGGATAGATCGGAGGATCGTTTGAAAGTTGGAAGGTTGAAAGGTTTGAAAGTTTTCGCAGAAGGAGAGGAGGGAGGAGCCAGATTCGGCGTGCATCCGACGAGTTGGACAAAGGAGCGGGGCTGAAGCCCCGCACCTACAAAGGCGGGTGAGAGTGCGGCGTGGGCGGACCATAGGGAATGGTAGCAGGGGGAAGAAGCAGATGCCTAGTAGTTTATTAGTTTACTGGATGCTTATTCGAACGGAGGTCGCGGATTCGAATGAGATAGACGGAAGTCGGGCGGTCTGAAGGAGTTGAGCCCTTCGGGGCTCAGGGTAAACGGGGATTGATGGGTTTGCTACGGCTGTGGAAATGTGTGGAAAAGTGATGAGGAAGTGAGTAGCGAATAGGGAGTAGTGAGTGGTGGAGCCGAGCGCTTGTTTATTTTGGCACGAACGAAGGCTCCGGATTATTAGTCTTCGAGGGTGGGGAGCGTTTGTAGGATTTGAGAGGCTTTTGGGCGATTGGGGACGGGATCGTCTTTGCGGATTTTGCCATCGCGAAAGACAAGGACGCGTTTAGCGAACTGTGCGATGTCGTGTTCGTGTGTCACCAAAACGATGGTGAGGCCTTTGTCGTTTAGGTTCTGAAAGATTTCCATGATCTCGACGGAGGTGCGGCTGTCGAGATTCCCTGTGGGCTCGTCGGCCAGGAGGATAGATGGACGGTTGACGAGGGCGCGTGCGATGGCAACGCGCTGTTGCTGCCCGCCGGACATTTGGGAGGGGAAATGGTGTGCGCGATCCGCGAGACCGACCATCGCGAGTGCTTCGGCAGCGCGCTTTTTGCGTTCGGCTTGGTCAATTTTAGTGTAGAGCGTGGGGAGTTCGGTATTTTCCAGCGCGGTGGTGCGCGCGAGCAAATTAAAGCCCTGGAAAACAAATCCAATTTTTTGATTGCGTATGAGTGCAAGGGCCTTTTTATCGTGCTGCGAAACATCGGTGCCTTCCAGAAGGTATCGCCCGGCGCTGGGGCGATCGAGACAGCCGAGCATGTTCATGAAGGTGGACTTGCCGCTTCCGCTTGCGCCCATGATGGCCACAAATTCACCCCGCTCAATGGCAAGGCTTACACCACGAAGCGCGTGTACGCGAGTTTCGCCGAGGTCGTAGTATTTGTGGACGTCTTCGACGCGGAGAACCGCGCTCGCGGATACAGCGCCGGATGCGGCTTGCGTGATTTTGTCGAGGGGTGGCGTTGATTCCATGGAATCGATTCGTGGAGGCTTACCGCCGCAGTCCACCCAGAGTCTGAGATTTTGATACTACTGACCGGATAATGAGGTCATCGCCTGGCTTAAGGTCTCCTTTGAGAACCCCGGTTATTTCCGTAAAAGCATGATCCGTGATTCCGATAGAAACTTTTATCGGTTCCATTTTATTGTCGAGACCGAGCTTCCACACGATGGCAGTGTCCGTCTTAGGGGCCCGGGGCAGATTTTGCGTTGAAGTGCTAGGCTGACTCCCGCCACCGGGCGCGGCCGGGGCGTCAGCAGCTTGTTTTTCGCCGGGGCCTTCCATTCCGTACTGTTTATAGATGGCCAGAATCTCTTCGGCGGTCATGGGCGGTTTGTAGCGCAGGGCGGTGTTGGGGAGTTTCAAGGCATTCTGCACGGTGTCAACGGGAATGGTGACGTAGGCGGTCATCCCAGGGAAGAGCTTCAGCTGAGGATTTGCGAATTCAATGATGGTGTCATAGGTGACGACGCTTTGAACGGTCGTCGCGTTCATGCGGACCTGGCTAACGGCCCCGCGAAAAGTGTCCTTCGGGAAGGCGTCGACTTTGAAGGTGACTGGTTTTCCGATTTTTATGTTGCCGACATCGGATTCGTCCGTCTTGGCGTAAACCCACATTTTGGTGAGGTCCTGGGCGATGGTAAAAATGGTGGGGGCTTGCAAAGACGCCGCGACGGTTTGTCCAACATCCACATTGCGGGCCACAACGGTGCCATCGATAGGAGAACGAATGACCGTGTAATCGAGATTTGTTTGGGCTACGGCCACGGCGGCATCTTTTTGACTGATCTGTGCCTCTGCTTGCGTGACGTTCGCGACGGCGGCGCCTACGGAGGCGTTGGCTGAGTCATAGTTCGACTTGGCGAGATCCAGCTGCTGCTGGCTCATGACGCCGTCCTTGGTTAAGCGAACCGCACGATCGTAGTCCGCTTTGGTCTGCACCGATCCGGCCTTGGCTTTTTCTAGGTTGGCTTTCGCTGCAACGAGATTGGCCTTGGAGTTTTCCAAATCCGCAGTGGCCTGAAGAAGCGCGCCTTTGAAGAGAGCGGGATCAATGAGGGCAACGACGTCACCCTTGTGAACGCGGGAATTGAAATCAGCGTTGAGCTTGGCAATGGTTCCGGAGACCTGCGATCCGACCTGGACGGTGATGACAGCGTTGATTGTTCCGGTGGCTTCGACGACGTCGTCAATCTCGCCGCGCTCGACTTTCGCCGTAAAATGCTGGGCCTGTGTGTTGCGGTTGAGTGCGAACGCGAGGAATAGTCCTGCAATCGCCACAACGCCCGCAATGATCAGCCATCTACCTCTAGTCTTCATTTATCGTCCTAGGAATTAAAATGCGAAGACGCTTCACTCGTAGCGCAGAGCTTCAATGGGATCGAGCAAAGAAGCCTTACGCGCCGGGTAGTATCCAAAGAATATGCCGACAGCGATGGAAAAAAGGGCCGCTACCACGATGGATTCGGCAGACATCTCAATAGGCCACTGGAGCGTTTGGCCAACCAAATACGAACCAACGATTCCAAATAACACTCCAGCGGCGCCGCCAACCAAGCTAAGCATGATGGATTCGCCGAGAAACTGGAGTTGGATGGCGGCTTCGGTCGCCCCAACCGCAACGCGCACTCCTATCTCGCGCGTGCGCTCCGTTACGGAAACAAGCATCACATTCATAATGCCGATTCCCCCGACAATCAGGGAAACCGAGGCAATGGCGATCAGAAGAATAGTCAGAGTCTTGCTGGCGTCGAGCTGAGCCTGAATAATGTCCTCGGGATTGCGAATGTTAAAGTCGTCTTCTTCCTCGGGACGCAGATGATGGCGGTCTCGCAGGACAGCGGTTGCTTCCTGCCCGGCGATTTTGACAGCGTCCGCTGAAACGGCCGAACAGAGAATGTCATCAAGCCAAGTGATTCCCTTGAGCTTTTTCTGCGCGGTGGTGTACGGGATGATGATCGTATCGTCCTGATCTTGACCGGAGAGCGATAGTCCCTTGGGGTGAAGCGTAGCGACAACCTTGCAGGGCAGACCATTTACGCGAATCACTTTCCCGACAGGATCTTCAACGCCAAACAGCTGATCCCGCACGGTACGACCAATAACGCAAACATCCGCGGATCGATCGACGTCGTCCGACGAAAATATGGCGCCTTGATCCAAGGTCCAGCGCTTGATCTCGAAATATTCCGGCGAAACTCCGCGGTAAGAGGTGTGCCAATTCTGATTGCCATAGACAACCTGGACCGGATCGTCCACGTTAGGAGATACGCTTTTAATGAGCGAGATTTGGTTCTTAATGGCGATGGCATCGGCCATGACCAACGTTTTTGTATCATGCGTGCCCGTGCGCACTCCGTTGACCGCGCGACCTCCGGCTTCGATCCAGACAAAATTGTCACCGAGATTATTGAGCTGCTGCTCGACGCGAGCTTGCCCAGCTTTGCCGATGGCTACAACGCAGATTACCGCTGCGATTCCGATGGTGATCCCGAGGACCGTCAGAACGCTGCGCATTTTATTTCTGAGCAACGCAACGAGGGCGGATCTAAAGAGAGCCGAGTAGTTCACGATGCCTCCGCGCATCTCGGGGACGCGTGCGCTTGGCGATAAGCGTAGCTCATAAAGGCTCGATACAGAACGATTCCGTCTCGTCACGAGTTTGAACGGTACGAGATGAACCCTGGATAAATCGAGGCTAGAAGCGCGGAGGGGAACGGGCACGGCCCTTCGAAGCTCAGGGTAAACGTGCCGTGCCCTTACGAAGTGCGCGGCCGGTTAGAAAGTGAGCTTCAGTGACATTTGGATTTGGCGGGGGCTGCCGATGGTTTTGTTGACGATGCCGATGCCGCTTAGTGTGGGGGAGGAATAGAGCGGCGAGCCGTAGACGGGGAAATCGTCGAAATTTATGTTTTGGGTGACGTTGTTGATGGGGATGTCGAAGCTGGGAGTGTTGGTTAGGTTGAAGATCTGGAAGGTGAACCTGGCGGCGACACGCTCGGTTAGCTGAGTCATTTTGATAATGGAGAGATCGGTGCGGCGCTGCCAAGGTTGGCGGAAGATGTTGCGCTGGCCGGTGGTGTAGGTGGTTTCGAAAGTGTCGCCGGCAGGGATGGCGCCGCCGAGATCGCCGGGATTGAGAACCGGGACTGTGAAGCAATTGGGATTGAGGGCTGGAAGGCCGGGAACGGTGCCGCTGGCGCCGCTGTAGGCATTAGAGGGCGTGCAGCCCGGGGCGAGGGGGACAATCGGATTGGTGATGCCGTCGCTGGTGCCGTAGTAGAGGCTGCCGACGGCGCCAGAATAGTCGATGACGCTGTATGGCTGGCCGCTTTGGATGATGGCCAGGCCGGCGACGGCCCAGCCGTCAGCGAGGCGTCCGCGCCATGAGGTCAGTTCATAGAATTTGGGAAGTTCGTAGAGATAGGTGAAGTTGATGACGTGGGTGCGGTCGAAGTCCGAGAGACCGTAACCGCTGCGAAGGTCGGTGGCGTTGTTGCCGTTGTAGAAGAGGCCCATGGCACTTTGTTCGTCGGTCGCGTGGGAGTAGGTGTAGGAGAAACCGACCTGGAGGCCGTGGCTCATGCGTTTCTCGATGTGGGTCTGGAGGGCGTTGTAGGCGGAGATGCCAGCGGCGGTGTAGGACTCGGATTCCGAGGAATAGCCGATGTACGGGACGCGGAGGTCGATGTTGCCGCCTTCGTAGTTGGCCATCATGGTGGAGCCGTCAGGAAGGCCCATGAAGCCGCAGCCGGTGGTGACGCCGTTTGGATTGCAATCGGGAGTGTAGGCGCATGCAGCTGGGTTCAGAGTTGGATTGCAGTTTTGGGGAGCAAGGACGGTGTAGCCATAGGTGTAGTTCTGGCCGTGGATGGGATGGCTGGGAGTGGCAATGCCGGCTTGATTGAAGGGGACAGGGATAACCTCATGGCGCCCGAAGTTGCCGACGTAGCCGATGGTGATGGCTAGATCCTTGCGAGGTTGCCACTGGATGTCGAGAGTTTGGTTGAGTGTGTAGGGGAGTTTGTTGGCGCGATTGTAATCGGCGAAAGAGAAAAGCTGAGCGCCATTCTCAATGGCTGCGGCATTCGGCAGAACGATACTCGCTGGGTTGCCGGTGGGAGGAGGTTGCAGTGTCGCTCCCCAGGGATTTGAGAACGAGCCGCCGTTTGGTTGTGTGGGGTCGCAGGTGGGAATGAATCCCTGGAAAGGGTTTCCGAGTGCGCCGCAAACCTGGGAGTTGACGAAGGGCGGAGCCTGGTTGACGCCGAATGGGCCGCCGGCAACTACACCGGCGGCAAAACCGGGCGAGAGATAGGTGAAGAGTTCGCCGCGGTCGTAGTACATGCCCCAGCCGGCGCGGACCACGATTTTGTTATTGAATTTTGAGGGACTCCACGCGATGCCGAGGCGCGGGCCGAGGCCCCATTGGCGGCCAGTGAGAGTGGAATCGCTGACGCCTTTGCTGGGGAAGAGTTTGTTATTTCCGGCGATTAGGAAACCGGAGTTGACGATCGTGTCGGTGGCTTCGTTGTAGTCGTATTGGGAGGGATCAAAATTGTAGAGGCGGCCGTACTTTTCGGTGAGGCCGCCGTGATAGTCGAAGCGGAGGCCGGCGGTGAGGCTGAGGTTGGAGAAGATTTGATATTTGTCCTGGAGAAACATGCCGGTTTCGTTGGAGCGATAGTAGCGATTGGCGTCGCCCTGGAGGTAGGCGGTGGTGATGAAGCCGTCGGGAGTGTAGGGCACGACCAAGCCCTGGAGGAATTGGGAGAAGTCGGCGAAGCCAATGGTGCCCTTGTCGGTGCGCTCATCGCGAGTGTTGAGCTGGGTGTAGGCGAAATTTCCGCCGAAGGTGAGCGTGTGTTTGCCGAGGGTCCAGATGGCGTTGGCGCTAGGCATGAAACGGTTTTGGAAGACGCCAGTGAAGGCACCTTGGGAAGCGGCGCCGCTGCCGATGTTGGTGGCAGCGTTGAAGACGAAGTTCTGGTTGTACGGGGGCGAAGGAAATCCAGCGTTGTTGTTTCCGTAGTCGTCGACGATGGAAATGCCTGGGAAGAAGGAAGAACCGAAAGTGTTGATGGTGGAGTCGGAAAGTGGAGCGCCGGTGAGGCCGGCAACGTATGCGCCAAATTGCTGCGGAGTGAAGGGCTGGTCGATGGTGCTGTAGACCTTTTCGCGAATGAAGCCGAAAACTTCGACGACGCTGAGATTTGGTTTGATGACTTGCGTGTTGGTGATGCTCGCGACCTGGCTTCCGGCGTCGAGATGCTGTGTGAAGCCGGGGGAGCCGGAGTAGGCGTAGGGAGCGATGCTGGGGTCGTGCTGATAGTAA
>Ga0210394_10007543_pt1 | contig 11438 bp, 7 predicted proteins | sample IncBWC12MmetaG_FD_160121 | JGI IMG/M metagenome (GOLD analysis project Ga0210394, IMG submission 160121) | Forest soil microbial communities from Barre Woods Harvard Forest LTER site, Petersham, Massachusetts, United States - Inc-BW-C-12-M | ecosystem: Environmental > Terrestrial > Soil >... | reverse complement strand
AGTCCCGTTGTGCACCGCCACCACCACGTTGCCGATGTCCTCCAGTGTGGTGATGCGCCCGATGCCGCGCACGTAGTAGAACTCGCCGCCTTGGGAATAAAAGCCGCCGCCGGAGTCGTCGTTGTTCGCCGTCAGGGCGCTCTCGACCTGGGTCACCGACAACCCAACCGAAGCGACCCTCGCCGGATCGAGCAGCACCTGGTACTGCATGGTTCCGCCGCCAAACCCCGAATCATCCGCCACGCCGGGAACGGATTTGTACTGAGGCTCGACCGTCCAGTCCTCGAAAGTCTTGAGTTCCATCGGCGAGCGGTCGGCGCTTTGCAGCACGTAACGGTAGATGAGCCCGGACGGTGACGACATCGGAGACACCGAAGGGCTTACGCCGCTCGGCAGACTGAGGTTGCCCAGGCGGTTATAAACCTGCTGGCGCGCGAAATAGTTGTCGGTGTTGGTCTGAAAGGTGAGGATGACGTCGGACAACCCGTACAGGGAGATCGAGCGGATCGTGGTCATCTGAGGGATGCCGTTCATTTCCTTTTCGACGGGTACGGTGATCAGCCGCTCCACTTCCTCGGCGGCGCGTCCGGGCCACTGCGTGATGACTTCGACGATGGGCGGAGAGAGATCGGGATAGGCGTCCACCGGGAGGCGATCCAGCGAACGCGATCCCGCGCCGATGAGCACCAGCGTCATGAGGACGATGAGAAACGACTGCCGCAGCGAAGAGGCTACGATCCGGTTCATGATCGAGGCGCTTCGCGGCGCGGCTGCGGCCGGGGGCAGTTGCGCGCTCATTGATTCTGCATGAATTGCACAAAGAGGCCCCCTTCGACCACGATCCGGTCGCCGGCCTTTGCATCGGCGTCAATCTCGTACTGGTCCCCGACCCGAGGACCCAGGGTCACGTGCTGCCGCGCAAAGCCGCCGTCGGGTTGCGCGAGATAGATGAAGGGCAGATTCTCGTCGTCGCGCAAGATCGACGACACCGGGACCAGAAAGCCGGTGCTCTCCTGATGGGCGTGAATCAGCACGTGCACATACATCTGCTTCTTCAGCAGGTTTCCCGGGTTATCGGCGACCACACGCACGATCACCGCTCGCGTATCGGGATCCACCAGGGCGGAGATGTTATCGACCTTTCCGGGGAGGTTCTTCGCACCGAGGTCCGTCACCTCGGCCGAATCGCCGAGACTGACCGAGGCAAGATCGGAGCCGAAGACTTGCGTCATGACCCAGACGCGGGACAGATTGGCCACCGTGAAGCACGGGGTGCTGCCCGCCTGCAGCAGCTCTCCGGGAGTGATCAGCTTCTCGACCACGGTACCGGAGACCGGTGAGCGGATGATTCCCTCCGGGTGCAGAACGGGGCGGCCTTCCTGAAGGTCCTTGACGGTTTGAGGCGAAACATTCAGCGAAACGAGTGCCTGCAGGGCGGCGTCGCGGTCCGCTTCGGCGTTGACCGCATCGGTCTCGGCTTGGTCCGCTTCGCGCTGAGCCACGCCGTGATGCTGCAGCAGATCGCGGTCCAGATCCGCCAGGTGCCGGTTGGTCTTGGCGGTGGCGAGCGCCTTGCGATAGGCACCTACGGCGGCGGCAAAGTCCGGCGATTGCACCGCCGCCAGAGGGTCTCCTTCCCTGACTCGGTCGCCGAGGGAGACCAGCAACCGCGACACCGGACCGGAGAAGGGCGCCAGCACGCTCGTGGCCTGGTCCTGGTCGAAATCAACGACGCCGGTCGCTTCGATCGATTTGTGAAATTTCGACTCAGCGACGGTGTATAGGTGCAATTTCTGCCTCTGCGCCGCCGTCAGCGTCACACTGCCCGCCTTCGCAGCCGAAGCCGGCGGTTCGTCGCGACCTTTGGGCGAACACCCGCCGCATGACGCGATGGTCGCGATCGCCATGACGGCAGCCGCCCTCGCGCCCCGAAAGTCGTTTCGATACCGTGCAGGCCATGTGCCGCGGCACATTTTATTTCTCATGTTGATCCGTGACCATTTCCGCGCGATGCCACCACCCACCGCCCAGCGCCTGGAACAAAGCGGCCGTATCGGAATAGCGATTTGCCTGCGCTTGCACCAGATTGATCCGCGCCTGTTGATAGGCCTGCTCGGCGTTCAACAGAGCTAGATATCCGGTGTAGCCGCCCTGCAATTGCCGTTGGGCCAAATCCAGCGTGACCTTGGCCGCATCCGCGGCGCCTGAGGCCGCCTTCAAGCCTTCCGCGTCCTGCTCGAGCGCCGTCAATGTGTCGGCGACGTTCTGAAAGGCGGTCAAAACCGTGCTGCGATATTGTTCGGCGGCCTGCGTGTAGGCTGCCCGGGCCGCCCGCTCCTGATGCAGCAGCGTCCCACCCTGGAAAATCGGCGCCGTCGCTGCCGCTCCCAACCCCCAAAAGCCCGTGCCCGACGTGAACAACTGATTCATGGCCGCGGCCGTGCTGCCCGCGTTGGCGGTCAGCAGAATATTCGGCAGCCGGTTTGCGACCGCGATTCCAATCTTGGCGCTGGCATCGTGCAGATTGGCTTCGGCCTGCAGCACATCGGGACGCTGCGCCACAAGGTTCGAAGGAAGGCTCACCGGCAGATCCTGCGGCAATTGCAGGGCCGAAAGATCCAGTGCGTCCTCCGGCGGTTGATTCGGAAAGCGCCCCACCAACACCGCCAGCAGGTCTCGTGCCTGGGCCAACTGCTTGAGAAGCGGCGGCAGCGTGGCCGTGACTTGCGCGAGCTGCGATTCCTGCGCCGCGAGATCGAGTCGACTGGCGTAGCCCTTGTCGAATTGGTAGCGCAGAATGTCGACAGTATTCGAGTTGATATCGATGAGCTGCCGCGTCGCCTCGATCTGCATCCGCAGCGACGCTGCTTGAATAACCGTGACCACCACATTGGCGGTCAAAGTCGTGTAAGCGGCGGCCGTTTGAAAGCGCACCTCCTGCTCCTGCGCCTGCAGCGACTCCACGGTGCGGCGATTCAGGCCGAAAACATCCGGCGCATACGAAATCGTGACCTGGGGCGTGAAGAGATCGTACAAGAAGGCGTTTGAATTGAGCGCCGGTGCGACCTGTCCCGACTGCCTCTGGCGGCTGGCCGAAAAATTAGCGGCGACGCTCGGATAGTAGGCGCCCCGCTGTGCCAGTACGTTTTCCCGTGCCACCGTCAACGCCGCTTGCGCCGCCTTGAGGTCGTGATTGTTCGCGAGCGCAGCGCCGATCAGCTCATTGAGCGGGGCGCAATGAAACAGCGTCCACCAATCCGCGGAGATGTCCTGGCCCTTGGCGAAGCGCTGGGCTTCCCCACCGGAGACGTTCTCAACAGCGGCGGTGGCCGAGAGCGGGTGGGGCGTGTAGCCGTCCACATCCGGAGCCGCCGGTCTCTTGAAATTGGGACCCACTGAGCAACCGGCCAAGGCGGACAAGGCCGTCGCCGCGAGGCAAGCCAGCGCGCGCGATCTCCAGGTCGAGCGCCGCTTGTCCGCTGTCGTTATTTGATCTGCCATCGTCGTAATCGCGTTAGCTTAACAAGAATCGCGATCGGCAGGCGTCTGTGCATCGTCGCTGGACACGGCGGGCACCGATCGTCATGCTTGCTTGGCGTATGACGCGCCCAGACGCAACGGTAGCCATGTCGGCTCGCACTGCGCAGCGATCCGTGATCGGCCGACTCGCCTCGCCCAGAGGCGGGCTGAGCCGCCTGCTGCCGGCAGTGGTCAATTGGACCGTGATCGCCTATGCGCTGGTCTTGTGCGTTGTCGTTTGGGGGTTCGCCGTCCAGCGCATCGAGAGCGACCATCGCGCGACCCTGCAGGCGGAACGCGAGCATTTGGACAGCGTCAGTGGAACGCTGCAGGCGCAAGTGGAGGCCATGCTCGGCGACGGCGTGGGCGCCGCGCTCGCCGCCGCCAATGAACTGGAGAATCGCGGCGACGCCGCCGATGCACTGTATTCCGTGACGCTCGCCCACATGATGACCGGCGGTCCCTACGTTCGGTCGCTGTTCCTGGCCAATGCAGATCGGTTCGTACGGGTCGGGCGCTCTACGGCCCCGGATGTTCGCAGCACGGCCCCCGCGTGGATGCTGCCCGCACTGAGTCTCAAGTCCGACGATAGCTGGGTGGGTGCCCCGATCTTCGATCCGGAGCAGCCGTCCGTGCAGGTGATTCCGATTGCGCGGCGGGTCTTGCGTGGCAAGCTGCGGGACACCTGGGCGGGGGCGTTGATCGCATTCGGCGCACTGGACGACGTCTACAAGCAAACCGAATCGGGCAGCAGCGTCGGTTTATTTGCGAGGGATGGCACCACACTGCTGCTGATGCCGGCGGCGCAGGTGCGCGAGGCCGAAGGCAGCAACGTTGCCGCCTCCGACATTTTCCAGCGTGTCGTACGAGGCCCCGACGCGGGGGTAATCGAAGGCTTGAGCCCCTTTGGCGGCCACCCCGCCACGATCGTGGCCTACCACCGCGTGTACGGATATCCCCTGTTGGCGGAGGCCTCGCGGCGCCGCGAGGAAGCGCTCGAGGGCTGGTATGGCCGGAGGCTCAGCACCGTGCTGTCCGCAGTGGCCGTCACGTGTCTGGTGCTCATGAGCGCCTGGATGCTGAACCGGTCTCTGCGGGCCCTGCGGCGGCGCGAGCTTCATTACCGTACGCTGTTCAACAACGCGGCCTTCGGCGCCTTCGTCCTGGAAGGGGAGCGCATCATTGAGGCCAATCGAACCAGCGCCGCCATGTTCGGCATCGGCAAACCGGATGTGCTGATCGGCATGCGGCTATGGGACCTCTCGCCCGCGACGCAGCCCGACGGCACTTCCTCCGAAGTGCTGGGCCGGGGGCGAATCCGCCACACCGTCGACAGCAGTGCCGCCAGTTTCGAGTGGACCCTTCTGCGCCTCGATACGGCGGTGCCCTTTCCCGCAGCGGTGGATCTATCGAGCCTCGATGCCGACGGCAGGACGCTGACGCTGGTCGTCATCCACGACGTCAGCGAGCGCAAGCTCATCGATGAAGAACGCGAGCGGGTGCTCGACGAGCTGCACGAGCTGGCCGCGACGCTGGTGCACGTACAGGATGACGAGCGGCGGCGCATCGGGCGGGAACTTCACGACAGCACCGGGCAGTGCCTCGTGGCGCTGGAACTTGGCCTCACCCGTCTCGCGCGCATGCTGGAGTCGGGCTCGAGTCAGGCCCGCGCCCTGGTCGAGGACTGCGTGACTCTGGCGCGCAAATGCTCGACCGAGATTCGCACCGCCTCCTATCTGCTGCATCCGCCGCTGCTCGATGAAATCGGACTGCTGAGCGCGCTGCGATGGCTGGCCGACGGTTTGCGCCAGCGAAGCGGCATCGAGATCGAGTTGGAACTGCCCGAATCGTTGGAGCGGTTGCCGCCCGAGCAGGAGTTGGCCATATTCCGCGTGGCGCAGGAGGCGTTGACGAACGTACACCGACACTCGAAGAGTCCGTCGGTGACGATTCGATTGTTCGAGCAAGACGGTGCGCTGATCTTGGAGGTCGAAGACGCCGGTCACGGCATCATGGTCGCCGGCTCGTCGGGCAAGGTGACGGATGCGGCCGCGTTGGGCGTCGGCCTTGCGGGTATGCGCGAGCGAATGCGACAGCTGGGAGGTTCCCTGACCGTGAGCAGCAGCCCAAGCGGCACCTGCGTCCAGGCGAAGCTGCCGCTGGCCCGCGCCACCGGCGCCCGCGCCCAACAACGCGCATAGTAGGACACGATGCGAAATGTTCGGATACTGATTGCGGACGACCACGAGCTGATCCGCCGCGGGCTGGTCGCATCGCTGGCGGAGCGGCCCGACTGGACTATCGTGGCCGAAGCCGCCGATGGGCGTCAGGCCTGCGAGCTCGCGGCCCTGCACGTCCCCGATATCGCGGTGCTCGATTTGACCATGCCCGAACTCAACGGCCTCGATGTCACGCGGCATATCCGCGCTTCGACGCCCAAGACCCGTATCTTGATCGTCACCGCCCATGAGTCCGAGCAACTCATCCGCGAAGTGCTCGATGCCGGAGCCATGGGATATGTATTGAAGTCGGATGCCGGACGGGTGCTGGTTCAGGCCATCGAGGCCCTGCTCGATGAGCGGCCGTTCTTTACCTCCAAGGTGGCGCGCTTCGTGCTTGACGGCTACTTGCGCTCCTCCGAGGACTCCGCCTCGCCGGCCGCCGTCGCGCTTTCGCCTCGGGAACGGCACATCGTGCAATTGCTGGCGGAAGGCAGCAACAACAAGGAAGTGGCCCGAACCCTGCAGCTCAGCATCAAGACGGTCGAAACGCACCGCAGCAATATCATGCGGAAGATGGAATTCGGGTCGTTGGCCGACCTCGTACGTTATGCCATCCGCAACAAAATCGTCGACGCCTGACCGGAACGGCCGGGCCTCTACAGACTCTCATCCGTCCCGGTCGGGGTAAATGCCGATTCACGCCGCCCTGCGCAAACCCTACAGTGCGCCGCCCACAATGGGTGGGCTTGATCGGGTAGGCATCCATGACAGCAAACGACGATGCCGAGCGCATGCAGCGCTTCGCGAGCCTCGGGGAGTTCTCCGCGGGCGTTGCGAACGATCTGCGCGCTCTCCTGGCGCCCATCGATCAACATGCCTTGGCGCTGCATGCCGAGGTTTTTGGCAATAGCGCCGCTCAGGCGCGATTGCAGAAAATCCTCGACACGGTCGAATTGGCGCGTGGTCTCGTCCATCAGTTGCTGATCTTCAGTCACGGTTCGACGAGCGAGCGGCGGTCGTTGTCGCTCGGCAAGGTGGTCCGTGAGGCGCTGCCGCTGATGCGCGCGACGGTTGCAAACACGGCCATGCTGCGCATCGCCGTCGATACGCACGCACCGCCGGTGCAAGCCGACCCCGTTGCCATGCAGCGGATTCTGCTCAACCTGGTGCTGAATGCCTCCCGCGCCATTCGCCAGCCGCACGGCGTCATCGAGATCGGCGTGGCCGGCATGAAGGCCGCAGATGGCCAGGGGCCGCAGTTCGTGCGCCTCACCGTCGCCGACAACGGCATCGGCATGGACGTTGCGACCGTGGGCGACCTGAAGCTGCGTTTGGTCGGGTCGCCGAGCCTTTCGCACGGCGACGGACTGGGTCTGCGGACCGTTCACCAGACGGTTCTCGCTCACGGCGGCCGCCTTCAGCTCGACAGCGAGCCGGGCGGGGGCACGACGGTTCGGATCGATCTGCCGGCGTCGCAACAGCCCGCGGACTCCGAATGACATTGGTGTCAGCCTCACAGCAGCCAGGTGTCGACGAGGCTGATGCCGTGGCATCCGCGGCAACGGCAAGGCTGGCGCAGCTGCAGCGGCGGTTCCGGGTGCTGAGCGCGTGCAATCACGCGATGATTCATTCCGTCGGTGAGGATGAGCTGCTGACGGCGATCTCCCGCGCGCTGGTCGAAGTCGGCGGTTATCGGCTCGTGTGGGTCGGCTACTCGGGCGCACGTCCCGGACACGCGCTGGAAGCGACCGTCGGAAGTGCCTGGGGCGGCGGACCGCTCGATCCCGTGGAACTTGCCTGGACGCACGCCCACGGCGATCAAACGCCCGCGGTGCGCGCCATGCGCTTGACGTCGCCGCAGATCGTGCGCGACCTGGGGGATGAACGGTGGAACGCGGTGTGGCGTGCACGGGCGCGCGAGCGCGGGCTTCGAGCGGCGTTGGCCGTGCCGCTGCTCACCGATGACCGCTGTCTCGGCGTGCTGGAAGTTTACACCGACGGCCCCGCGGACTTCGACACTGCGGAGATCGCGCTGCTGATCGAGCTGGCGGCGGATCTTGCCTTCGGAGTCGCGGCTTTGCGCACGCGCCGCGATTGCGAGCGGCAGCAAACCGACATTGCGCTTCTAACACGGGTCTTGAAGATGCAGAGCGCCATCAATTCGGCGGTTCTGCGAATCCGCGACCGAAACCTGCTGCTGCAGGAGGCTTGCCGCGTCGCCACCGACGTCGGCCGCTACCATAGCGCCGTTGTGTGGTGCGTCGAACCGGGCGCCCGGTATGCGCGGCCGGGGTTCCGTTCCGGAGCAGCAGTGCCGAAGATCGCGCCCGACCTCTTGCCCATCGGCGACGGCAAGGAGCGCGATGCCAGCCTGACGGGACGCGCCATGCGCACCGGAGAGGTCAGCGTGTGCTGCGATCTCACGCGCACCGAGCCGCCGCTGATCGGCCGCGAAGTGCTGTTCGCGAACGGCATCCGGTCCGTGGTGGCCTTGCCCTTCATGGTCGATGGAGTGCCGGTGGGCGCTCTCACCCTCACTTCCAGGGACTCCGGAGCGGTGCGCGACGATGAACTGCTGTTGCTGCAGGACATCGCGGCCTCGCTGTCGTTCGCGTTGCGCTCTCAACAGCATGCCGACGCCGCCGAGTATCTCGCGCACTATGATCCTCTCACCGGGTTGGCCAAGCGCTCCCTGTTCTGCCGCCGCCTCGACGAGATGCTGCGATCGCGCTTGGGCCCGGAGCAAAAGCCGACGGTGACCGTGCTCGACATCGATCACCTGAACAATTTCAACGATAGTTTCGGCCGCCATTTTGGCGATGTGCTGCTCCAGCAGGTGGCCGAACGGCTGCGGCAACAGGTCGGCAGCGACGAGCGCGTGGGCGACTTGGGCGGCGGCACCTTCGTGCTGGCCGAGCCGGGCATCCTTGGCGCCGATTCGGGCCTCGCCTCGCTGCTCGAGACGACGGTATTCGCGCAATCCTTCCTGATCGAAGGCCGCAGTGTCCGAGTGTCGTGCCACTCGGGCGTGGCGCGCTACCGCATCGACGGAGAGGACGGCAGCACCCTGGTGCAAAAAGCCGAGGCGGCGCTCAAGCATGCGAAGGAGACCGGCGAGCAATACGCTCACTACAAGCTCGAAATGCGCAGCGAAATCGCCGAGCGGATGGTGCTCGAGCACAAGCTGCGCGAGGCGATCGACGAGCAGCAGTTCGAGATCTACTACCAGCCGCAGGTCAACATCGTCAGCGGTCACATCGAGTCTCTCGAGGCGCTGCTGCGCTGGAACGATCCCGAGAACGGCCTGGTGCTTCCGGCCGGCTTTCTGCCCGTGCTGGAGTCCTCCGGATTGATCATTCCGGTGGGTAAATGGGTCGTGCAACGCGCCCTGCAGGACATCGACCGATGGCGGCGCGTCGGATTGCGCCCGGTGCGCGTCGCGGTCAACGTCTCGGCGGTCCAGCTGCGAGGCCGCGACTTCATCGACTTCATGCTCGATCTCGTCAAGGATTGGCCGCGCGATCCGCGCGGATTCGGGATCGATCTGGAGATCACGGAGACCGCGCTGCTGCAGGACATCGACGGCGCCGGCCGTCAGCTGCGCGAGCTGCGCGCCGCGGGTATTCGCGTTGCATTGGACGATTTCGGCACGGGATACTCATCTCTCGGCCTGCTGTCCAAGCTGCCCGTCGATTTGCTCAAAATCGACCGCAGCTTCGTCAAGGGGCTGCCCGGCGACCACACCAGCATGACTCTCACGCGCACCATCATCGGTCTTGCATCGGCGTTCGGCCTGTTGACTGTGGCCGAAGGCGTTGAGACGGCCGATCAATTCAAGCTGCTGCGGCTGCTCAATTGCGATCAGTCGCAGGGCTACTACCACTGTCCGCCGGTGTCGGTGCGGAAAATCGATCGGCTGCTCGCGCAGGATCAATAAGCGTCTCCCTTCGTCCATCCGCCCATCGGGAATTTACCCGAGGGGTGCTTACGGGTGTTTACCCGATGTTCTTTTCCTTCGAGGCGTAGCATTTTTGATGCACACATTGAAGGGACAGAAAAACAACCATGGACTCACCCTCGGTACTGCTGATCGGCCCGTACGATCCGCACTGCGGTGAATTCACTTTTCTCGCTCCGCCGCTCGGAGTCTGGCGGCTCGCGGGCGTGCTCGAAGCGGCGGGGGTAAAGACCAAGGTCTTCGATCCGAACTGCTGTCGCGAGCCGCCGCAACGAGCGCTCGAGCGCGAGCTGCGCAGCGGGGCATGGAGCATCGTCGGGGTCTCCACCACCGGGATGACGCTGCGATTCGATTTGGAGCTGGCGCACATCGTGCGTCGAGTGACGCCGGAAGCGTTCATCGTCGCGGGCGGCATGGAGGCGACATTTCGTCCGGAGCTCATGTTCGAGCTCGGCCCGTTCGACTTGATTGTGCTGGGTGAAGGCGAACGGCCCCTGCTCGACCTGGTCAATCGCCTGCGTGCCGGGCAGCCGCCGGGCGGCATTGTCGGAACGGCCGAGCGCGACAAGGACGGCAAACTCATCCGGATACCGCAGCGTGCCCTGAGCAGGGAGGAGCTGCGCGATGCCATCTACAGCACTCCTTACCACAAGATGCCGTATTCAGCTTACTGGGAGCGCCTGGAGTCGGCTTATAGAATCGGGGCGCTGCCGAGCAAAGCCGCGCGGGAGGCGCACCTTGCCGAAATTCGCTCGGTGCGGCTGATCACGCTCAACTATTGCCCGATGGGCTGCTCGTTCTGCTCGGCCACCAACTTTTTGCATGAGGCTCAGGGAAGCGTGGCATCCGTGGCTCGTTTGGAGGCGGACGAGTGCCTGACCATGATCGAGCGCATCGTCGCGGCCCATCCGGGCGCGCGCACCATCATCTTTCAGGACGATATTTTCGCTTTTACGCGCGACCGCCGAATTCTGCCTCTATGCGATGGAATCGTCGCGGCGAAACAAAGCGGACGGATTCCGCCGCACATGCAATTCATCAGCACAAACCGGATCGACGCCATGACCGAAGAGCGCGTGACGGCCATGAAGCGGGCGGGTTTTCGCGTGCTGGGTTTCGGCATCGAGAACTTCTCGCCGCGCGTGCTCGCAGAGTTCAACAAGGCGCAGATCCATCGCCATATCGAGCCGGTGCTTTCCACCGCGCTTGACGTGGGGGTGACCCCGTTCCTCGATCTGATCTTGAGTTCGCCGCACTCCACTCTGGAAGACGTGGCCCAGACGCTTCGCGAGGCCTACCGCTGGCTGCGCCGGGGCTGCGAAATCGGCATGTATCCGTACGTCATTCCGTTCTCCGGCGCGGCGCTTGCGCGGGACCCGAATCTGCTGCCTCACACGCACCACGCCCGCCGGCAGGTCACGGGCACGGGCATCTCCTGGCTGCAGCCGGTGAAGATTCTGCCGACGGATCCCGACGTCGCCGAGGCAATTCTGCGCATGGAACGCAGTTTCGAAGCGATGCTCGGCCCGCTCGAGCGGCAATTCGCGCATCTGCCGTCGCGGCTGCGCTCGCTGCTGTGGATCTTGAGTTCGCTGCCTATCATGGCGGAGCACGATCATTACATAGCCGACTTCAATGAGGTTCGCGCGGAGCTGTATGCGCGACTTCCCGCGCGCCGGCCGGCGGCGCCAATCGCCGCGGCGACCGCATGAAATGGCGGCGCAAAAGCTCGCTCATTG
>Ga0210394_10007542_pt1 | contig 11439 bp, 8 predicted proteins | sample IncBWC12MmetaG_FD_160121 | JGI IMG/M metagenome (GOLD analysis project Ga0210394, IMG submission 160121) | Forest soil microbial communities from Barre Woods Harvard Forest LTER site, Petersham, Massachusetts, United States - Inc-BW-C-12-M | ecosystem: Environmental > Terrestrial > Soil >... | reverse complement strand
ACTTGGGGTGTGGTCACTGCGAATTTATTAACAATGTGCGATGCTCTCAGAAATTTGCGATGGACCTTAACCCCGACGCTGAGCGCCTCGCATCACCTGATGTTTCTGTATTGAACCAGGATTGTTCAGTTGCGTGGTCTGTACCTCCGCAAAGCTTGGACGTCGTATTCACAAGCAATTTCTTTGAGCATCTACCTACTAAATACGCCTTGGAACAAACTCTTTTTGAGGCCTACAAAGCTCTACGACTAGGCGGCTGCCTGATTGCGATTGGCCCTAACATTAGGCATCTGCCAGGAGCATACTGGGACTTCTTTGATCACTACCTCCCTCTCACGGAGCTTTCCTTAATTGAAGTTTTGAACAAATGCGGTTTTGAAGTGACCTTCTGCCGCGATCGCTTCCTACCGTATACCATGTCTGACGGACGTGAGTATCCCACCTGGATGTTACGTCTGTATTTGAAGATGCCGTTGGTGTGGCCTTTCTTTGGCAAGCAGTTCCTCGTGGTCGCACGGAAAAATATTTGAACCAAAAACCTCAATTGTTCGGGCCCGTCAAGCCACCGGGGTTCACCCACTTGATGTCATCTTCAATTGCCCCATAAAAAGCAATGATACGAGTGTAAAAACAGCGGAATCATATGAGTAGCGACTCATGCGGAACATCAATAATCCCTCCCGTAAATTCATCCGTCAAAGGGGATGCCATTTAAGCTCGAAGAAGAAAGAGGGTAGCCGGATGGAAGCTGTAGAGTCTAATCAGATCTGGCAGTCGCACGTGACCATGATCTGGGCAGGACATGACGTGAGATGGTGTTATCGACTGTCGCTCGCGGAAGATTGTGCGATGGAATTTTTCGTATTCACGGGACCGATAATTCGATCCAGATCGATGCTCAGTCTGATGCACTGAAATCTACTTTCGACAATCGCAGCGTCGTTTGCTGGAAGGTTTGGACGCATGATCTAGAAACTGCAAACATCAATTGTATGCGTTCCATAAAATATTTATCGCTCCAGGCCTAACGGCTACTGCACTGCATTGCCTGAAGTTCACATTACCTGCTGTCGGCCATGCGTATATATGAACAGCGTTAACTGGCACAGATCCATACCCGGCTATGGCGGATGGATCGGACGCAAAATTCCATTGAATTCTTGTGGACGTAGTAACACCGTTGGCTGGCACAGTGATCGTAGCTTCGCATGCAGCTGCCCCTAAAACTCCTGTCTTTAGTGCAGTAGATCCTGAGCCGATGACAAGTTCAGTTGTTCCTGTTAGATCAGGAAATGTATAAGTGCGGTTGGCTGTGTTCGAATGGGTCATAAGACCCATGATTTGTGTTGAGCCGCCGATTCCAAGCTCCTGGCCCGGCATCATACAGACAGAGCCGACCCTGCAATTGTTGGCAGGACCGAAAGGTTGTTGGCTATTTCATAGGATTCGTTGTCGGAGATTGCATCGGGGGAAAATCCTAGAACAACCGGCGCGTAGACCTGAACGGTATGCGTGCTGTCCGAATAAACCTGTAGGCCAAGTCCGATTGAAGAGTCCGCTGTAGTCATTTTGCAGACGCCTGAAACAAAATCCCACTGTCCGTCGCCTTCCATACGCTCAACTATACCGACAGTAGCAAGCGAGGAGTTATTACACCGATTGGCTCCGCCAGTTAGATAATTAGTAGCGAAAGTAGCAGCCATGGCATTCCCGTACCCGTTAGCCGTTCGCGAGCGCACCCATACGCCAAACACGTACACGTTACCTACCGCTATAGATGGACCACCAGAAACCGGAATGAGCCCTCCCGGCGCGCCCGAGCCGCCGGAAAATTGTCCCGCTCCCGTAGTTCCATCTGGGGCCGCAATTCCTGTTGTGACTGAACCGCCGTTGAATGAAGTCCATGAGGACGGATTGGTGTTAGCTAGATTTCCCGCCTGGGCTGCTACCGGCGAAAATATTCCGCGTCCGACATTACTTGCCCCCTCCACACGGCCCATGAAGAATCCTTGCTGACCCTGCCTTAAGGGACTAACTACGGAGGCGGTATTGAGTTGTCCGTCGAGATACACCATCGGTCCTACGTTGGGTGTTGATCCTGCGGTCGCAGAGACTACGGTTTGATTGGAATCCGACGGGGTAGCATTATCTACTTCAACGGCTGGAGTGGCCCCGATAGTGTCGGCCAATTCAATATCATGGACGCGCGTATTGGTAGGAGCGATCACGCCGCCAATCCACACAGCGGGAGCCACAATATGCGAGAAGTCGCCTTCAACCGTTATGCCACTAAGATATATGCCGGCACCACCCGCTCCCGGCCAACTCCTTACGGCCCCCATTGAAAATACAGTTCCGTTGTTCTGGCTCGTGATGAAGATCAGACCTGATCCGTTACCGCCGCTGGGATCAATGACGATGGGTATCTGATTGTCTGTAATGACCGTGCCACCAAGAGTAGAGGTGCTTACATTCGGACCTGTGTTATTGACAGTGAAATGCCTGCTGTCGATGACACTAGCCACGGAAAAGGAGCTATCAAAGGCACTATCGGATACCTGTTGAAGGCCCAGATGTTCACCAACCGTCACTTTAAATGCAGAACTGGTCGCGACGGTGGTGACATTACTAGTGCGAGATACTGATGAGATTCCGACCTGTGCGCCAGCGTTCCCTTGGAAACCACAATCCTCGAAAAATATCCAGAATACATTGCTGCCAATTCGAACATTAGGACCATTCGCTGGATTTTGGCCGATTTGACCGACGATATGATTAAAAGTTACGCCGGACACTCCTCCTCCCGCACCAGTACAATCGAAGGAGACTGTACAGCCGAGGATGATGCCATTGTTGGCTGAGTGGTACTGAAAATTCTCAAACCTTACGCTAGACGCCGTACCGGATATCCAAATGGCAGGATTAGAACCTGTGCCACTAGCAAGCATTTCGGGTATGTTTCCGACGCCGATAAAACTGACGTTGCCAGTGACTTTGCGCCATCCAACCGGCGGGGAAGTGAAACAGGCGGTATCATGCACTCCGCAAAGCCATATGCCCTGCCCCGCCGTAGATGTCGCGGACACTCCACTAGTAAAATAAACTATTCCATTTCTGGGAGGACCTACCGGCAGCGCATCGTACGCCGCCATGATGGTCTGTTTCGCACTTCCCCAACTCAATCCGTCGTAGTTGTCGTTTCCGTTCGGAGATACGAATTGGACCGCGTCCGCTGGCTTAGGTGCCTGAGCGAACTGCTTCCACTTTGACGGCCCTGTGCAAAGATATAAGGTTCCGTTTACATTGATCAGCTCAGCCGCTTGCGTTGCAGCGCCCTGCTGGCAAGTAGCCGGAAGCGAAGTTGCTGATCGAACGCGCGTCACTACGTCCTGCCCCCTCAGTTGACTGTGTGTAACAGTCAGCAAGATGACTGCAGCCAAGACTTTCTTCATTCCTTCCTCCCTAGCTAGCCAAATCAAATTGCCAACTTGTCCATCGCGGTATTCGTAGACGAATTGCCGTTAATTTGAATGCGTTTAATTCGTCACGGTTTCGATCAATTGTGAACTGAACGTCGCGATCCTGACGACTTCCGCGTTTGACGAGCGTTTCCCGCTGGCACTCAGTTTCTGTCAACTATCGCCCTATTCTTTCGCCCAGATCTCAGTCAATGATCACTGAATGGGCATACACGCATAGACTCTTGAGCATCAGACGGCACCCGCGATCTCTTGATTCTGTCGTCGGACAATCTTGTATCTGTCTACGGGCATCGCCCCGGCCATGCAGCAAACTACCGTCAGCAGGCATTATAATCAGGCGTTCAACGGGGCAACAATCAGCGGTAGCTCTTGGTTCGCCGGCTCTGCGACGATTTGCGCGGATGAAGAACCCGTTCCAAATCAGCCTTAATATTTTACCCGCCCTCACTGGACATCGCGAAGAAAAAAGTGCCAACGCCTTGGGATTCGCGTCTGCAGCAAGATTTAGCATCAACGCCGAGAGCATTTCCTGGTCCGATAGACGGCAGCCTTGCTTTGCTGGCCGGTCTTTCGCCAAATCCCTCCGAGCATCTACGAAAGTTAGGATCGAGAGATACCCAGGCGCGGCGACTTTGTGGCCTGGCTCGAGGACACCAAAAGCGACGGTGTCCGCAATTTCTGTGATACCATGCACCGCGGATCGAATCCTTAGGTTAAATTGGGAATGCTTTTTAACAGCTTTCAGTTTCTTTATTTTTTCTTTCCTGTCACGTATTTCGTTTTCATAAAGCTCACAACGAAGAAGCAGCGCTACATGTGGCTGACTGTGAGCGGATACGTTTTCTACTCATTCTGGAACTACAAGTTTTGCTTGTTGATGGCATTGTCCACTTCAGTTAGCTATTTTGCGGGCCTAGGTTTCCTACGTTGGAAGACTCAACGAGCACGTCGGCTCTGCCTAGTCATGCCAGTGGCAGTCGACTTAGGTCTGTTGGGTTTCTTCAAGTATGCCAACTTCGCGATGTCCTCCGTGAGTGAAATTGTTAGGGCATGGGGATTCCATACAACAGCGCCTCACCTCGACATCATCCTGCCAGTAGGGATTTCGTTTTATACGTTTCATACGATCACATATATCGTCGACAGCTTTCGTGGCACGATTGTTCCAACCCGTAATTTCTTTGAGTTTGCGTGTTACGTTTCGTTTTTTCCACAATTAGTGGCCGGGCCAATTGTAAGATTTCGGCAGGTCGAAGGGGATCTCGAAAGAATCGATCACCCCGATCTTCAGGATGCTCTCGAGAGAGGAATGTCTTTTTTCACGTTAGGCATTATCAAGAAGGTTTTAATCGCAGATTCAATCGCACTTTTAATTAATCCTGCCCTTGAACATTGGAGTGTTCTTTCGACCGCCGGCGCCTGGCTTTGTGCACTTGGCTATACGTATCAACTCTACTTTGATTTCTCAGGGTACAGTGATATGGCGGTCGGTCTTGCACTGTTTTTTGGCGTCAGGCTCCCACAGAATTTCAATTCTCCTTACAAGGCTTTGGATCTCTCTGACTTCTGGCGGCGCTGGCATATTTCACTCTCGACCATTCTGCGAGACTATTTGTACATTCCACTCGGCGGAGGGCGGGGCAGGGGTTGGCTTACGTGCCGGAATTTGATGATTACGATGTTACTGGGGGGCTTGTGGCATGGAGCGAACTGGACGTTCGTAATTTGGGGAGCGTACCACGGGGTGCTTCTCGTCGCGTCACGCTACGGTTCTCGTCGAATCGCCTGCATGCCGGAATTTCTGCACAGAGCAGCCACGTTCGCGCTAGTCGTGGTCGGCTGGGTCTTATTCCGCGCGACAGACTTCACTATGGCGGTGGGATGGTTGAAGAAAATGTTCGTTTGGGAATCAGCAACAAACGTTACAGGATCAGGAATTTTGGTGCTGCTGATTTTGATCGCCGGTGGCTTGGCACATTTCTGTCCAAATTCATTTGAGCTTTCTCACCGTTGGAGTTGGGCATCGGCGCTCGGTTTGGCAGTGCTATTCGCAGCATGCATAACCATGATGTATGGGAGCAAAACTACTCCGTTCTTGTACTTCCAATTTTGAGACAATGAAAACTTCCCACAAACACGATCGCGGCCATATAAGGAGCTGGATGGGACTTCGATTTTTGATTCCGTCGCTCCTTTTTGCAACGCTGATTGTCGATGCGGCGCTGAGATTTATGCCTCCCCAGCGTATCGCTTTTCGTGCGTGGGAGCCCGCGTCCCTATTTGCGACTGCGGACGGCTGGTTTGCTCCCAATTTCCGCTTTGAAAGTGATCGTTCCTACGGCGACCTCCCGAATCTCGGAAATCTCCCTCGCTTCCGCCAATACCGACGGGAGGTCTTCACGACAGATGAGTTCGGGTATCGAAACCCGCCAACCAGCGGAACCAACGACGCGCCTGCAGCAATCTTGGTCGGTGATTCGTTTGCCGTGGGATGTGGGGTCTCAGACTGGGATACCCTCAGCGCGCAGTTAATGAGCCACCTTAAGGGGAGGCGGGTATACAACGCCGCGGGTGGCGGTGCCCAGTGGAAAATGACTAGCCAGCTGATCCAACGCCTGCATATGCGGGATGGCCTGGTTATTTGGGAAGTGCTCGAACGGTCAGGGTTGCCGGAATCTGTACGGGCGGAAACATCAGACTTTTCCAAAGTCGCTGGCAGGATTGCATCGCCGAACAGCGAAACGTATCGCGCTTTGCGGGGCTTGAGAATTTGGACGTACAGCTACCTAGCCTACTCGCCACTGAGCATTTTTCTCAATCGCAGTTTTCAGAAAATGGAGAACAACGTGTGGCTGCCTAATCCATCGGAGAAAGTCGTCCTTGTGGGCCAGTTGCATACGGGTGACAGCATGCTATTTCTCGATTCTGAAGTGCGAACTTTCTATAAACCTCTTCACGATAGTGGGACCTATCTCTCGGAGATTAGCGCTCTCGTTCACGCTACCGGCAATGAACTCCTGGTCTTACTAGTTCCCGAAAAATATAGCGTCTATTATCCCTTGCTTGTCGAAAAAGGAGAATCGCCCCCTGAAGGCGAGTTCCGCCTAAATCATCTCGAAATGGATTTGCATCGCCTGGGGATCCCCGTGCTAAATCTCACGTCTCAACTCAGGTCCCAGGCAGAGGATGGGTCACAGAGGAGAGAGTATAACTACTGGATTGACGACAGCCATTGGAACCACATTGGAATCCAAACTGCTGCGACGGCGATTCTTCGAACCTGGAGTGATCCCTCGGGATCCATAGGTAATGCTTCCATTCGTCGCAATACTTCTTCTGACGCTCGATAACCCCACGAGATTATTTTTTGAAAATAAAAAGAGCATGAGTCGCCCATTCGCCAGGGCATAGATTCTGAACGATGGGCTCTATCCACTCAGACAGTGCGCAAGTGCAGCGTCGGATTGCCCAGTACGCGATTCGACCTGTCGAGACCGGCTTGCTCTTTCCTACAGGTGTCCGTCCCGGCAACGAAATACCGACATCCCCCCCCGCGAGACCCCGAATAGCTTGCACAATCTGGACAAAAACCCTGTCCAAGACAAGGTACTCTTGACCGCGCCATCCAACCAGAGAAAGACCCGCTGAAGACGCCCCCTCGATCCATTCCAACGGGCGACGCGAAAAGATGTGGGGTCCTTGACCTCGGATCAACTCTAGTAGCAAGAGATGGCCTCCAGGCTGCAGTACGCGTGCCATTTCCTCTAAAGCATCTCCCTGGTCCGCTGGAGGGATGTGCTGGATGACGGTGACAGCAGATACAAGATCGAAAATTCCATCGCCGAAAGGAAGATTTTGAGCACAACCGACCACAAGTTGGCACTCCACGCCGCTCGCGGCTGCTAGTTGCAACATTCTTTGGGTGGCGTCTACTCCCACAGGTATGAGATTCCGCTGCAAATAACGACGTAGCCAACGGCCCGTACCGCAACCGACGTCAAGCACTTGAGAATTATCCCGGAGCCCACAGGACTGGAGTCCCTCACGCCAAGCACTCTCCTGCAGCCGATCAATCAGAATGTTGAACCAGGCAGGCGCACCCGGATGCAGCACTGGGGAGAAACCCTGTGCATCAGTCTGCCCGTAAGATGCTGCGAGGCCATCCCAATATTCTCGCCAAGAATACACATGCCCCCCGATTGAATTCCGAGCAGGCCGGACAAAAAGATAATCATCACCTAGATTGCTGTCGGGCGCTGATATCGTCAGAACCTGCCCTCTCAATGATATGCTGCGTCTTCCGGGCTCGAACTTGCTAGGAAACTAAGGACACGAACTACTTGCCTCGAGCGTCGGATATTTTATTCTGCCGAGCAATTCTAGCGCGCTCGATCACGTCGCGCATGCGCGATGCATTTCGTTCCCAAGTATACTCCGCGGCCGTACGAGCTGCCCTCGCGGCAAGAGTGGACAGAGAATCGGCATCCTCTGCCAGCCCGCGGATCCATTCCGCGAGAGTATCAGCATCCTCAGGGTCTTCGAGAACGAAACCATCCTCTCGTTGATGGATTAATTCGCTAACACCAGCCTGCCGACTCACTATCACCGGCAACTCGCAAGCCATCGCCTCAAGGGGAGGAAGGGCAAAGGCATCTTCAAGCGAAGGGCCAGCATACAGATCCGCCGCTGCGTAGTAGAACTCGACATCCCGTCGGAGCGGAAGAAACTGAACGCGGTCAGCGAGGCAATTCAGTTCAAGAAAGCCTCGAAAGGGAGTTGTGTCGTCTTCACCCACGACAAGAACCCGAAATTTGCGGTTTGCAAGCTGGGCTACTGCCTCAAGCAGACAGTTCAAACCCTTCTTCTTCCAATCATTTCCAATTAAGAGGATGGCAAATTCATTGTGGAGCAATCCAAGTTCACGGCGGGCACGTTCGCGTAAGGCGTACCGGCGTCGTGCGTGAAACCGTTTAACGTCACACCCATGATAAATCACTTGGGGATTCTCTTGTCGAGAGTAAAAGCGATTAAGATCCGCCGCCACTTTCTGGGAAACTGCAACTAGGGAAACATCAGGATGGTTGTAAACACGGCGCTCGAGCGCCTCGGCTAGGCCATAATAAATACGACGATGGATCAGCAAGGGCCAGCTTGCAACCGGATTGCTCAAAAGGCGCAGTTTTTTCTCTACTTGCTGGTGAAATTCAGCAAAGACGATATGGACTGAGATAACATCGGCGTCGAGACAATTGATTCCGGGCGAATAGATCAAGTCTGGCGTCAAGCCGTCGTACATCCGGTTCCACCACCGGGCAATGGAGTTGGCGGCTAACCACCAGAGATAACTCAGCAGGTGGGGGCCCGGTAACGACGGTACACGGTGCCAATGAATCTGACTGAGATCGACATCCTCAACACGAGTACTGTAGAGATGGATCTCGTATTCCCCCGCCAATCGTTCCAACAGCTCGGCCAAGCACATTTCGGTCCCATGCCGCTTGTCTAAAAAGGGAGAAACCACTGCGATGCGAGGCTTAGGTGGCACGGCTGCTTTTCGCTGGCATGGCAACAATGGGATACTCCGCTGAAAGTGATGGCAGTCGGAACAGAATGCCTAATAGCAGCCAGAGATATGCATTGTTGATATAATTTTCATATGCTTGGAAGCCTCCGAATGTGTCTAGGAAAAGCAAGACAAATGTGAACAACAAGATGGCGAAGGCCACCGGGAAATACGGGGTTTCTTTGAGTCTTCGAACTACGCTCCAGGAAGCCAAAATCACTTTGGTCGTCCAGACGATCCAAAGAAGCAGTCCAAGAACCCCTAATTCCAAGATGAGTACGCCAAAACCGCTCTCCACCCCAACCTCTGGCGGAGGAACCCCCAGAATGCGAGTCACATATTGCACACCTAATGAGGCCGCGCCAATACCGTGTCCCATGACCCAGTGTGGATCATCGAAAGCAGCCATCAAATTATTGACAGGATATTGCCAGACTCGAAAACCAAGTTCGTAGCTAGCGCTGTCAGGCGAGAGCGTTTCGGAATATAAAGCCCAGCGCGCTTTGATGGCCTCGGGATAAATGAGCAAGACCAAAATCAAACCAACAGCGGTCAACAAAGCGCCTCGTTGGATAACGCGGATCAACCTGTGCCCTTCGCGGAATCGCCATGGCGCGCCCCAAACCATGGCCGTGGACATGACAACAGCGCTACCCGCGATGTAAAGGAAAGCTCCCCGTGAGCCGCTCATGACGCCGCCCACTGCCGACAGAGCAATGGAAAGAAACACAACGAGCCGACCCTTCCGTGTCCGCATGAGAAGGTAACCAGCGGCTCCAGCGCCCATAATGAACATAAGTACCATGTAGGATGCAAAACGGCCGTCACTGACGAAAACGGATGTAGGTCGCGGCACGAGAATACCGGAAATTGGTGCCCTCCTCGTGAGGTTCCCTAGCACTTCAAGATCAGGTGCCAAAACCTGCGGATTAAGAAACGTGAGGCCGACAATTGACTGGATGATACCCAGCAAGGCAATGATCCCAGCAAGACCCGTATTGACGACTAGGAATCGGCGCAAATCCTCTTCTGTTTCAATGATGGCATATCCCAAAAACATGAGCGGCATATAATAAAAGTAAAGTTTCATTCCGAGCAAACCATAAACAAAGCTTGGCGAATTGGGATTAAACATCTGAACCACGCCAATCAAAATAAACAAATTCAAGGCAACGAGAAATGGAGGTCTGAAGAGCTTTACGGCCTGACGCCGCATAGCAATCAGAAAAGAGACGTACGCTACGCCAACCAAGAAATCTTTGGCAAAATAGATGGCCATGTTGTTGCCCATAAACTTTCGGATCAAGTCCTCAAGAAGAAGCCAGATCAGAAACATATAAAAGCCATCGCGCCAACTGTCGAGAATTCGGAGAGTAATGACAATCACAACTACCCCAAGACCAGTATAAATAAGTTGTTTGGCGTCTCCATTCAAGATCCAAGAGGTGAGTAGCAAAAAGAGTCCAAAGCCCACCAGGAACAACAAGGCGGGGCCCAATCGCCGCCTACTTGGGAACCGAACGACTGTATTTAGTCCAGGCATGAATGGAATTCCCTCTAGGCCCCCACTCGAGCGTGGCCCTTCCACGTTGCCAAAACGTGGGACGTGTCTTCCCATTTCAACAGCCAATTTAGCTCGTAATCAAGTTCCATAAGCTGTCGAGGCACTTCGCTTGACGCAAGGTGGGCACCGAAATGATGAATCTCCACAAGCAAGATCGGGTGATATGATTCGATAGTCTTCCGTGCCCCTCTAATTACCGATCCTTCTGCACCTTCTACGTCAATCTGGACGAAGTCTATTGGGCGATCCCAGTCCTTCAGAAAATCATCTAGCGAGACTACCTCTACACGGATTTTATTTGCTCCTTTGTTTTTCAGTAAAGTGAAACTACTGGGTAAGGCGCTCTCCGTTGGAAGCGTTCCTTCGAATTGGCCCGATCGATCCGAAACTGCCTTGTTGACAGCCTGGATATTATTGCAGCGATTCAACCCAATGTTATCCGAGAGAATCCGGAAGTTGGATGGAATGGGCTCAAATGCAATTACCCTCCCGTTCGAACCAACTATCCGAGACAGGATAAGTGCGTAATAGCCTAGATGCGCTCCTACATCGATGGCCACGAATCCATCGCGAACAACCTCGGTTATAGCTTTCACGATTTCTGGTTCCCAAGTTCCGTAAATAAAAGCACGGAACCGGGACCAGTCAACTTTCATTCGGTAACCTTCGAGTGCGCCCGTACATGGCAAGCAAGGATAAGGCTCTCCCGGAATTCGGTTCAAAATCCTATGAATCAATACGGCCGTCCGAGACGGCCTTGAAGGGGACCCAAGCAAGATTGCCTTGGCTCGATTGGGAATCAAGCCGGCAATCGATGTGATCACTCTTCG
>Ga0210394_10007541_pt1 | contig 11439 bp, 6 predicted proteins | sample IncBWC12MmetaG_FD_160121 | JGI IMG/M metagenome (GOLD analysis project Ga0210394, IMG submission 160121) | Forest soil microbial communities from Barre Woods Harvard Forest LTER site, Petersham, Massachusetts, United States - Inc-BW-C-12-M | ecosystem: Environmental > Terrestrial > Soil >... | reverse complement strand
TCTCTAAATCATCCGAACATTTGCACGCTCTACGACGTCGGCCATCAGGATGGGATGAGTTTCCTGGTCATGGAATTTCTGGAAGGCGAAACGCTCGCCGACCGCTTGGCCAAAGGCCCGCTTCCGCTCGACTCGCTTCTTCACTCCGCCATCGCAATCGCGGATGCGCTGGACATGGCGCACGCCGCCGACATCGTTCACCGTGACTTGAAGCCGGCGAACATTTTCCTCACCAAACGCGGGCAGACCAAGGTCCTCGACTTTGGCTTGGCCAAGCTTGCTCGCGAAGATAGCCGGAGCGGCCGCGGTGACGACAATGACCCGACATTCGTTGGTGCAAACCTCACAGATCCCGGCACGACGATTGGAACGGTGGCTTACATGTCTCCCGAGCAAGCACGCGGCGAAGATCTGGACGCGCAGAGCGATCTATTTTCCTTCGGCATTGTGCTTTACGAAATGGCAACCGGACAGAAGGCGTTTACAGGACGAACGCAGGCGCTGATTTTCGATGAAATTCTGCACCGGGCTCCGGTCGAACCCAGTCGTTTGAATCCGCAAATCCCGCCGAAGCTGGACGAGATCATAGAGCGATGCCTCGAAAAGGGCCGCGAATTGCGCTATCACGGCGCCGCGGATTTGCGCGCGGATCTGAAGCGGCTCCAGCGCGACGCGGACGCGGGCCGCGTGCTTCCTTCCAGCCGAACGGCGGCGGACGGCGGTCCATTGCCGCCCAGTCCTTCCTCTCGAGTGGCCCAAGCGTCGGGCCCAAACGGACCGTCCGGCATCGAGGCGGCCCGAACCGACTCCGACGCGGCGCTGGCGATGGGACTCATGCAGCGGAACAAAAAGGCAATTATGGTTGCCGCGCTTGGCGCCATTTTGCTTGTGCTGGGTCTCGCAGGCGCACGGGTGTGGTTTTCAAGAATGAGAAGCGGGCCGATTGACTCCGTCGCGGTGCTGCCGTTCATGAACGGCAACAGCAGCCCGGATGCGGATTACCTTAGCGACGGCCTGACGGACACTATCGCCAACAGCCTCTCCGGAATCCACGGCCTGCGCGTCGTCCCGCGCACGCTCGTGTCGCGCTACAAGAATCAGAACATCGATCCGCGGCAGATTGCGCACGATCTTCATGTCCGCGCGATCGTAACCGGCAGCATTACAAGGCACGGCGACCAGGTGAGCGTCCAGGCGGAATTGACCGATCCTGAGAACGTCTCCCAGTTGTGGGGCGCGCACTTCGAGCGCGGCGTGGCGGATGTGATGAACGTGCAAACCGATATCGCCAAGGGCATCGCGGAAAATTTGCGAATCCAACTGACCAGCGACGATCACAAGGATATGTTCGCCGGCACCACGCAAAATCCCGAAGCCTACCAGCTCTTTCTCAAAGGGGAGTACGAGTATAACAAGGGAGACCGCGACTCCTTCACAAAAGCTGCCGCTTACTTCCAGCAGGCCATTGCCCTCGATCGATCCTACGCTGCGGCCTATTCGGCGCTCGCGGCCGTATACAGCGTCGAGGCAAGGTTTTATTTCGTGCCGCCCGGCGAAGCTCTTCCGAAGGCGATCGACGCGGCGAAGAAAGCGATGTCGCTCGATGACCGCCAGGCAGTCGCTCACGCGGTTCTTGGAAGTTCCCTTCTCACCTACGAGTGGGATTTCGCGGGGAGCGAGAAGGAGATGCAACGCGCAGTCGCTCTCGGTCCCAACAATGCCCAAGCCCATATGGAGTACGGAGCGCTCCTTATTGCTCTCCGTCGCTTCGACGAAGCCGTCGCCGAAGAACGGAAAGCCGCGGAACTCGATCCGCTTTCAACGATGTTCGCCGCGACCTTGGGGTGGTCTTTAGTGCAGGCGCACCGTTATGACGAAGCGGGGGACGTACTCAAAAAAGTTCTTGAACTCGAGCCGGACTTTGCCCTGGCGCACATTTTCCTGGCAGACTCCTACATCCTGGGCGGCAAATCCGATCTTGCGATTGCGGAGAGCCGCCGAATCGTGTCCGCCGGCTGGGAAGAGGGCGACACGGAACTGGCGATCAGTTACGCTGCGGCCGGGAGAAAGGCAGAAGCCCAGGGAGAATTGCAAAAGGCGATCGAGGAATACCGGCGCAAGCATGAGGGAGCGCCCTTTGTCGCAATTGTTTACGCGGAGCTGGGCGATAAAGATCGTGCGTTTCAATGGCTTGACCAAGGCTATCGGGACAAGGATCACTCCATGGTCTTTGTCAACGGCTACGCGCTGTTTGACAGCCTGCGCGCCGATCCACGCTTCCAGAAACTCATGCAGCGCATCGCTATTCCCATGCAGTAGTGGCGCAGGCTTTACAGGGTGCCGAAAAACTTGATTTCGTTGTCATTCTGAGCGCAGCGAAGAATCCCCGTTCGGTGTTTGTTCAACAGAAAGAGAGATTCTTCGGCGAAAAACGCCCCTCAGAATGACACCCAAATGACTCTTTTCCGCAGGCTTTGGCCTGTGGACCTCAGTTGAGGCAGGATCGGCGGTGCACCAAAAACGCGCACAGGCTGAAGCCCGCACTGCATGAAACTACTGCGCGACTTCACCTCGTGGGGGCTCGGCGGCGGCGGAGAAGAAGCCGGAGAGGTCGCGCTGCTTCAGGGTGCGGATTCGGTCGCGCAGGGCGGCGGCACGCTCGAACTCGAATTTCTTGGCGGCTTCGCGCATCTGCACTTCGAGCTGCGCGAGGACTTCGCCCAACTTGGCTTCGCTGGTGATGTCGGCGTCGGAGAAATCCTCGACCGGGATGGTGACGTAGTCGGCTTCCACTATCGCGGCGAGCTTCATGTCCACGGACTTGCTGATGGACTGCGGCACGATATGGTTTTCGGTGTTGTAAGCCACTTGCTTGGCGCGGCGGCGGTTGGTTTCCTCGATGGCCTGGGCCATCGAGCCGGTCATGCGGTCGGCGTAGAGGATGGCGCGGCCTTCGATGTGCCGCGCGCAGCGGCCCATGGTCTGGATGAGCGCGGTGGCGCTGCGCAGGTAGCCTTCCTTGTCGGCGTCGAGAATCGCGACGAGCGACACTTCCGGCAGGTCCAGCCCTTCGCGCAGCAGGTTGATGCCGATCAGGACATCGAACTCGCCGCGGCGCAGGTCGCGCAGAATGCGCACGCGCTCGAGGGTATCCACTTCCGAGTGCATGTAGCGGCAGCGCACGCCGGTCTCCGTGAAATATTCGGCGAGGTCCTCGGCCATGCGCTTGGTGAGCGTGGTGACCAGGACGCGCTCGTTGCGCTGGGCGCGCACGCGAATCTGTTCTAGCAAATCGTCCACCTGGCCCTTCACTGGACGAATTTCGACTTCCGGGTCCACGAGGCCCGTGGGGCGAATCACCTGCTCGACCACCACACCCGCCGAGCGCGTCAGCTCGTACGGCCCCGGCGTCGCCGAGACGTAGATCACCTGTCCGGTGCGGTGCTCGAACTCCTCAAAATTGAGCGGGCGATTGTCGAGCGCCGAGGGCATGCGGAAGCCGTAATTCACCAGCGTCTGTTTGCGCGAGCGGTCGCCGTGATACATGGCGTGCAGCTGCGGCACGGTTTGGTGCGATTCGTCGATGAAGAGCAGATAATCCTGCGGGAAATAATCGAGCAGCGTGGGCGGGGCTTCGCCGGGGAGGCGTCCGGACATGTGCCGCGAGTAATTTTCGATGCCGTGGCAATACCCGATGGTGCGCATCATCTCGATATCAAACATGGTGCGCTGCCAGACGCGCTGCGCCTCGGCGTACTTGCCCTGGCGCTCCAGCTCCGGCTTCCACCAGTCCAGCTCCTCGAGGATCGTCTTGATGGCGCGCTCGCGCTGCGCGGCGGGCATCACGTAGTGCGATTTGGGATACACCGTCAGGCGCGACAGGTCTTTCTGGCCGGAGCGCACTTCACCGGTGAGCGGGTCGATCTGGCGGATGGCGTCCACCTGCGCGCCCCACAGCTCGACGGCGTAGGCGTTGTCTTCATAGGGCGGATAAATTTCCAGGCGGTCGCCGCGCACGCGGAAGGTGCCGCGGCGCAAGTCTTCGGCGCGCTCGTACTGCATGTCCACGAGCTTTCGCAGCAACGCCTCGCGCGCCGTGCTCTGCCCTTTCTCGACCATCAGCAGCATGCCGTAATAAGCCTCGGGTGAGCCGATGCCGTAGATGCAGGAGACTGACGCGACCACGATCACGTCGCGGCGCTCGAAGAGCGAACGCGTGGCGCTCATGCGCAGCTTGTCCAGCTCGTCGTTGATCGTGGATTCTTTCTCGATGTAGGTATCCGAAGCGGGCAGGTAGGCTTCCGGCTGGTAGAAATCGTAGTAGCTGACGAAATACTCGACGGCGTTCTGCGGAAAGAAGCTCTTGAATTCGCTGTACAGCTGCGCCGCCAGCGTCTTGTTGTGCGCGAGCACCAGCACCGGGCGATTGGCGCGCTCGATGACTTTGGCTGCGGTGAAGGTTTTTCCCGACCCTGTCACGCCGAGCAACACCTGGTGCTTCTCGCCCGCCTCCAGGCCATGCGAAAGCTGGTCAATGGCCTCGGGCTGGTCGCCGCGAGGCTCGTAATCGCTCATGAGTTTGAAGTTCATCGCCTCAGGCCAAAACGACGCGCCAAGCAGGCCGCGCGCAGCCCACTATTATACCTCACGCGGCAAACCCCGCGTGCCGGCGGCCGGCTACCGCTTACCCTGAGCCTCGCCGCCGGCAGAATCGCCAGCGACCAAGGAAACCTGGGAACGCGACGAGATGGTGCCGGAATAGCGCATGGAAGTATTCAGGTGGTTGGAGGTCATGACTACGTCCATTTGCTGCGAGCCGGATTGCGTGGCGCTTACCACCATGCCGGAAGCCAGGGAGACGTATACCAAGCTCTGCGCCGAGCCTTCCCATTTGCCGGAGGATTGGACTCCATTCTTGCGGAAGTCTTCCGGCGTCTGATCGCGGCCTGCGCCTTTGGACCGGACCAAGCTCAGATTCGCAAGGATCACGGCGCAGTCCGATGGCGGCTGCGAACTTAAGGCGGAGGTCGCGGCGGCTGCGGCCCCGTCTGCGCTTGGCAGATCCGGATTCGGCGGATGGCAGGGCTCGTTGCGAAGATACTGCGAGTCCGTGCGCCAAACCAAGCCCGCGAGCGGAAGCGAATCGGCGGGCTGCTCCGAAGACCACGCTTGCCCGACCGCCACGCCGCCGGGCGGCGCGCCCGCGCTGGCGCTGAGCTGGCCGATCCATTGGCGCGCCGATTGCACGGCTTTTTCCGAGTCCACCATTCCTTCAAGGCCGGCTACGTATTTCACGTTGCCGGCGGCGTCCAGAGTGAACTCGATTACCTTGCCTTCCAGGCTGTGAAATTGGTCCTCGGTTTGGGCCGCAGCGGGATCGAAGGTGTCGCTGCGCACGCCGGCCGCGGATTTTTCGTAGGTGGTGCGCAGACGGATTCCTCCAGGCGTGGCGGTGCCGGCGGGAAGAACTTCGACGCGAACGCTGGCGCTCCAAGTAACCACCAGGCTGGACGGTCCCTCGGGATCGGAGGCGAAACCGGTTCGCGAGGTTTCGGTGGTGGTCTCGAATTCCATCTGGTAGCGAAACGTCTGGCCGGGCACAAAGTGAGGGGCCAGAGAGACACGCGGTGATGTCGCGATGCTCTTTTTCCCTTGCGGCCCGGAGGGTTTCTGGGGCGTGCCGGATTGAGCGCGAGCGGCAAGAGGGATTGCCAGAAGAATTGCGCATATCGATGCGGCGTGGTGCGAATTTGGTCGAAGATCACTCATACGCGCACGGACGGCCGGAAACCTTCGCCTGGAACCTTCAACGGTAGTCGATACTATGATGCAGAATCTCCGCCCTGCAAAGTGGCACGGGCAAAGATAGCGGTGCTCCTTCCGTGGCGCTGGCGCTACATTTCGCCTTCGAGCGCCTAGCGGGACGCGGCCCGCGCCGAGGGCTTGGGAGCCACCGACGGCAGGATCAGCTTGGGGGCCTCGATCGTTCCACCCATGAGAATCACCGGCGGCGGCCCGGCGGAGGGGTCAGCGGCGGGGAAAAGCGCAGGGCGCAGGCGGAGGTTGAGTGCGTGCGAGAAATCGATCCGGCCCTCGGCCTGCACGCGCCCCCGAGAACTCTCAAAAACAAAACCGGCGAGGTCGATCACTTTGTCTTGAACGTGATAGGTCCCCTGGACCGAGGAGAAAATTTCCGGCAGGGCGTACGGATCGACGTCCGGATACTCACTGTAAAGACGGATCCCTTGCACCGAGTCATTCCGCCCGGTCAGAGTTCCCTGCCCCTGCATGGAGGCAATCAGGTCCTGGCGGCCAATACCGTGAGCGGAAAGCGTCAGCGTGGAGGAGGCGCTGCCGCCGATGCGATCGGTGAGAAGCGGAACGGCGCGCGCCACCTGGGCCAGGTTCACGCGGTCGAAGCGGCCCTGAAATACGTAGGAGGGATCTGGCAGCAGCTGCGCATCGAACGAGCCGGAAATTTTTCCGCCAAAGAAATCGGCCTGGGCGTTGCGAATGTGAATGGTCCTCCCAGCGAGCTCCACCTGGCCATCGAATTGTTCGATCTGCATGGGTGCAATGGAAATCGCGGCGGCGCGGAGGCGCCCGCGCGCGGACAGGCGCGTGACCACGCCATCAGCCGGGGACGCCGCAGAAACCGCCGGAGCCGATCCGGTGAATCGCGCAAGAAAACCAGGCCGGGCGCGCGGGCCGAGCCAGCGGTCGAGGTCGGCGGCGTCGATCTGATCCGCAGACAGATCGAAGGTCCATTGCGGGTCATTGTATTTGCGCGAAATCGAGCCCTGCCACACCGCGCCAAAAGCCTCCGCCGCGGAAAAAGCGATGATCCGCTGCGCCGGCGCAAACTCCATGTGGGCCTTCGGCAGACGCACCGGCTGGTTGACGTAAGCGGGGCTTAGAGTCAGGTCCAGCGAATCGATCGTTCCTAGCCACGGCGGACCAGCAAGGCTGGAAGCGGCCGCCCCCACGATGCGGCTTCCCCGCATCTTTACGGCGATGCCTCCTGTGGCGCTCCATTTGGAATTCACGGGTTGCGCCAGCGCCGCGGACAGCGCCAGCCAGTCCTGCACGCGCGGCGTCTCCCCTTCAATGGAAAGATTCCAATCAAGTGGCCAGTGCAGCGCGCCGTCAGCCCGCGGCACCAGCGCGCAGCGCGCGACAAACGAATTTCGCGACGCGTCAGCGGCTGCCGTTTCCTTGCCTGGCGCCGCCGCCGGTGCGGGAGCAAAGGAAATTTCCGCCGGCGCAATGTCAATTCTTCCGCGCGTGACGCTCGCTTTCACCGCACCGAGGCGCAGCGGGGCAGGCAGGGACTTCCCAGCCAGCGAGCCCCCCTCCCCGGCAACCCCGCCTTCCTGAACGCGCACTGGCCAGCCGGCCAGCCTGGCATTGACGCTCAGCACGCCTTGCGCCTGTAAATCGTCGGCGACGCCGGGAATCACAGCCCGGTACCAGGAGAGAACGTCGGCGAGCGCGACGGTCGAGGACTCCACGCGCAACTGCGGCTGCACCCCGCGCGACCAATCCACCTCTCCGAGGCCCTGCAAATGCGAGCCCGGCATTTCCAACAGCAGCTTCTGAATCTCCGTGCGGCGCTCACCGAGCCGCCAGCTCATCTCCACGGAAAAGTTCGCGGCGGGATCGGCGTCGCGTTCGGCCAAGCGCCAGCCGTGGATTCCCGTCAAGCGGGCCGTTGCGGAAATGGACCACAGCGCCGCGGAGGAATTCGCGCCCTGCAACGAGGAAGGACTTTGCGGAGCCACGCGCGCGTCCAGATCAACGGCCAACTGCCCGCGCATTCCGTAGTCATCCCCGCGAATGAGCCGAAGCGTATCGGCCAAGGACGCGGCGCGCCAGGTGAGATTGAGTTCGGCCGGCTGCAGGCGCGCGGTCGTTCCGGCAATCGAGCCGCGCACACGCAGCAGACCGATATCCTGCAGCACGACGCCGGCGCGCAAGGGGCGAGCTTCGAGGTCCAGTTGCCAGCGGCCCTCGCCCGTTTGTTCCACGCGGCCGGAGACATCGACCAGCGCAAAGGGGCTCTTGTCGTCGCCCTGCTTGAAGTTGATGCGCCCGCCGTCGACGTCAATCTGCGCAGGCCGCGCCGCCCGCGCATCCCGCTGCGGACCTACCGGACCCACGAAGCCCGGGCGCGAGCCCGGCTGCGGCGGAGGCGGCAGCCAGCGCTCGATGTTCCAACGGCCCTGGGCGTCACGCGCCAGATTGAGGCTGGCGCGCGTGAGAGAAACGGAGCCGAACTCCAGCCGCCCGGCGAGCAGCGCCGGCCAGCGCAGGCCGGCCGCCAGGATGTCCGCGCGGAGGAAATATTCGTTGCCGAACTGTGGACCGTCCGAAACGGTGACCTGATGGGCTTCAATCCGCGCGCCGTTGAACAAGCTGAACTCGAACCAGGAAACCTCGACGGGACGGCCGAAACTGGCCGCGAGGTGGGCGATAAGGTAGCGGCGCGCGGCGCCGGCGCGCAGCGCGCGCGAAAACAGGGCGCTCGCGGCGAACAGCAATACGCCGCCGATCAAAACCGCACGCAGCCACTTTCGCTTGGCCATCGGGCAATCAGGGATTGTGGCAAAAGGCGGGGAAGAAGAAAAGCGCGGCGTCAGTGCACTTCATGCAGCATGCGCGACCAGCGGGTGCGTGACGGCAAATGCAGAAGCACATCGATCAGGTTCAGGAACCAGGAGTTGGCGTTGGACGCCGAATCCTCGTTCTCCACCACAGACCAGTAAATCATCACCGGGCGGCCCATGATGGCGTCGCGATCGACGAACCCCCAGAAGCGGCTGTCCCAGCTGTGGTCGCGGTTGTCGCCCATGGCGAAATACTTCTCCGGAGGGACCACAATTTCACCGTCGTGGATGTAGTTGAAGATTTCGTCCGCCCATTCCGGCTGCATATTGGCCTGCAGGTATTGCGGGCTGCGCGGGGGAAAGTTGTCGCCGAAGGGGTCGTAGGGCGCGGCAGGATCGTGCACGATGTAGGGTTCGCTGATGCGCTTGCCGTTCACGTATACCTGCTGGTCGACGATTTTTACATGGTCCCCGGGAATCCCGATCACGCGCTTTACGTAGTGGGGATGATCCTGGTAGGGAAATTTGAAGACGATGATGTCGCCGCGGCGAGTCTCGCGATACGGCAGAACATGGTCGTACCAGTTGCCGCGGCCGCCGAAAATGAATTTGTTCACCAGCAGGTGATCGCCGACCAGCAACGTCGGCTCCATGGATTGCGAGGGAATTTTGAACGCCTGAACGATGAAGGTGGTGCCGAACAGGGCCAGGATCACCGTGACCAGCAGCGACTCGATGTACTCGCGCACCGTCGCGGAATGCGATTCCGCGCGCTGCGCCGCAGCTTCGCGCGCTCCCACCGCCTGTACGGTTTCCGTCGTCACTTCCGGCCTCAGTTCTCTTCCGCTCCCAATTGTATCAGGGCCGCGATGGCCGCGGACTGCTCGGCCTCTTTTTTGGTTTTCCCGCAGCCCGCGGCTGTCACTTGCCCGGCAATGCGAACCTCGACGTGAAAGGTTTTCTGGTGGTCCGGCCCGCTTTCCGAAATCACGTGATAAACGCCCGGGGTCATGCCCCGGGACTGCAGAAACTCCTGCAGCGCGGATTTATGATCGGTGTGGCCCAGGCGCTCGGCCTCCACGGAAATCGCCCCCTCCACCAGTGAGCGACGCACAAATCCCCGCGCCGCCTCCAGCCCGCCGTCCAGATATACCGCGGCAATCAGGGCTTCATAGGCATCCGCCAGAATCGCCGATTTGCTCCGCCCGCCGGTCTTCTCTTCCCCACGGCCCAGGCGCAGGTACTTGCCGATCCCCAGGCGCTGCGCGGAAAGCGAGATAGCGGTGGCATTGACCAGGCGGGCGCGGCTTTTGGAGAGCTGGCCCTCGCTCCAGTCCGGAAATTCGCGGATCAGCTCCTCGCTCACCAGCAGCTCAAGGACGGCGTCACCCAGAAATTCCAGCTTCTCGTTGCTCTCGGTGGGCTCCTCGGGCGCGCGTTCCGGCATGCGTGAGCTATGCATCAACGCCTGCAGCAGCCAGCGAGGTTCGTGGAACTGGTGCCCGAGGATCGCCTCGAGCTCCGCCATCCCGGTGAACGCCATAAGCTTCCGCTTAGTCCCGGCTGAGGGTGTTTCCGGCAGCGATCTTTTTCTTGACGGCGTCCTCGCGACCTTTGCATTGCATGGTCAGCGGGCCCGCGGCGGCGCATTTGTCGAAGGCGGCCGCGGCCCCGTTGAGGAAGCTGGCCTGATCGTCCGCATTGCCGAGCAAATAGTAGTCCACGGGATCGGGACTGGTGGCTAGCTGCACTGCCTGGGTCAATTCGTTGCGGGCATCGTCCCACTTCTGATGATTGATAGCCTGCAAGCCCAGGCCGCTGTGGCACAGGGCCAGCTTGTCGTTCTTGGCCTTGTCAAAACTGGCGTCGTCCATGTTCGCGGGCTTGGCCATGGTGGGAATCAAATCGATGGCGTGATGCGCGTAGGTTTCCGCCTTCTGCAGTTGCGCCGTTCCGTCCGGCGTGGTGGGTTTCACACGCCGCGGAATGGCCATCGCCAGAAGCGCCAGCACGTCCACGTTATCGGGGTCCAGCTCCAGCGCCTTGTTTCCGGTGGCGAACATCTTGTCGGTGTTTCCGGTGGTGTAGTAGGCGGTGGTGAGCATGCCGTACACACCGGGGATGTACCGGCTCATGGGAAATTTGGTCACGAAGTCTTCTCCGGCCTGGATCTGCATGGCCGGGTCGCCGCCCTGCGCCGCCAGGACGCTCTTATAGGCGGCTTCCTCCTTCTTGTCGACCTTCTGAGGCTTGCCCGAATCTTTCGGCGGTGGGGTATTCTGCGCTGGATTTTGAGGCGGCGGCGCGGCTGCCGGCGCGCTGTATTGTGCGCTGGAACTCGGTGCGTGCAAGAACATGGCGACTGCCAGCGCGGACAACGCCGCCGCCCACTTGAGATGCTTTGCCGTCATGATGAGGATCTCCTCCGCGAATAATGATACTCGGAGTTGGATCAAACGCTCCGAGGAATTGCATGCTGCCACCTGTCGGTTAGACGCACGGCGCGCCCCGGCGGGTATGGCAGAAATATGACTATGACTTGCCTTCCGTTTGCTTGTCGCGAGACGGTGTCTGGTAGCCCGTCTCGATGCCGCGCTGCGCGGCCGTTCGCGCCGATTCCGGCGCCCCGGTGACCGCCAGCGCCGCGCGATACTCCAGCACGGCAAGGTCTCGCTTACCTTCTACATCGTACATTCTTCCGAGATAAATATGCGACCAGGAAAGATTGGACGCGTCGGGATGCGCTTCCGGCCCGGCCAGGGGATTTTGTGCCGCCGCGATCACCTTGGTGAACAGCTCGCGCGCCTGTTCCGGCTTGCCTTGCAGAGCCGCC
>Ga0210394_10007540_pt1 | contig 11439 bp, 7 predicted proteins | sample IncBWC12MmetaG_FD_160121 | JGI IMG/M metagenome (GOLD analysis project Ga0210394, IMG submission 160121) | Forest soil microbial communities from Barre Woods Harvard Forest LTER site, Petersham, Massachusetts, United States - Inc-BW-C-12-M | ecosystem: Environmental > Terrestrial > Soil >... | reverse complement strand
CGAGGAGGGCTACAGCGTCTTGATCATCACGAACGACGTGGTGACGACCGAGGACGCCAAGCACGTCCAGCGTGCCCTGAAGGGCGTGCTGGCAGCGGACCGGATCGTGGGCGTCGAGACCGGCGCGTGCCCGCACACGGCGGTCCGCGAGGATCCGAGCATGAACCTGGCCGCGGTGGAGGAACTGGAGGAGCGGTTCCCCGACGGCGACGTGGTCCTGATCGAAAGCGGCGGAGACAATCTCACCCTGACGTTCAGCCCAGCGCTCGTCGATTTCTTCATCTACGTGATCGACGTCGCGGCCGGCGACAAGATCCCCAGGAAGAACGGCCCGGGGATCTGCCAGTCGGACATCCTCGTCATCAACAAGACCGACCTCGCGCCCTACGTCCACGCCAGCCTCGAGGTGATGGACGCCGATTCGAGGCTGATGCGCCGGGACAAGCCGTTCGTCTTCACGAACTGCCTCACCGGCGAGGGAATCGCGGACGTGGTGGCCCTGATCAGGCGCAACGTGCTGTTCGATCTGGAGCCGACGCGGAAGCTGGCCGGATGAGCGTGCTCGACGCTCCCGAGCTCGCGCTCTACCACGATGAGCCGGAGCAGATGCCCAGTGGCGCGCCGGGCAAGCACGGCGTCCTGGACATGGCGTTCGCCCGCCGCGGCGACCGGTCGGTGCTCGCGCATCTGTACCGGGAGGCGCCCCTGCTCGTACAGCAGGCCTTGTACTGGGACGAGCACCTGCCGGGGCTGCCCTGCGTGTACATCATCACGACGTCGGGGTGCGTGCTACAAGGTGACCGGCTGGATATGTCCGTCACGGTCGGCCCCGGTGCCATGGCGCATGTCACGACCCAGTCGGCCACGAAGATCCATCAGATGGACGCGAACTTCGCCGCCGCCTCACAGCGGCTCACCCTGGCGGACAACGCCTACCTGGAACTGCTCCCGGGACCACTCATCCCGCACCGGCACTCGCGGTTCATCACCTGCACCCGGGCCGCGGTGGCCGACAGCGCCACCTTGCTAAGCGCCGAACTGCTGCAATCCGGCCGCAAGCACCACGGCGCGGGGGAACTCTTCGAATTCGACCTGTACTCCTCGACCCTGACGGCGAGTCGGCCCGACGCCACCCCGCTGTTCACCGAGAAGCTCATCGCCGAGCCACAGCGGCACCCCGTACGCCGGGCCGGCGTCATGGGGAAGTTCGATGTGTTCGCGAACGTCACCCTCATCACCCCGCGACGGCACGCCGACCAGATCTTCGAGCAGGTCGTTCCCGGGGCCGACGCCAGCGCGGATTGCGTGGCGGGCGCGAGCCGCCTGCCCAACGATGCCGGGCTCGTCTACAAGGTGCTCGGGATGGAGACAGAGCCGGTCAAGGCGAAGGTCCGGGCGTTCTGGGATCTCGTACGCCAGCAAGTGCTCGGCGCGCCGATACCGGCCGCCCGGGCGTGGGGATCACCGCTGTTACCGGATGCGGCCGGAGAGGAGCCGAGATATGCCGAACGAAGGGCGCCACGAGTCCGCCGACCTTCAGGACTACGAGGTCCTGGACGCGTCCGACACGCTGGACGGCGCTCCGGGGGACGATCCGCTGGACCGCGGGGTCGTCACCCCGGACCGGTGGTCGGCCGCAATCAGATTCGGCACCACGGCCGCGGAACAGCAAGAAGGCGAATCCCTCGACCAGGCGCTCGCGGAGGAAGAACCGGACGTCACCTTCGATATCGAGGATGAGCGGGATGAGGATATCGGTCCGGACGAGAACGCGACGGATGACGACGTCGCCAGGTACTTGCTCCACGACAGTCCCGACCCGCGGGCAGGCCGGCTGGTGGACGAAGACGACGAGGTCTATGAGGAGGGCGGCAACTACTTTGTCGCTCACGACGATCGTGTCGCTTATGACGAGGGGATCGACGGCGGCGGGGCGGCGGCGGAGGAGGCTGCCGTCCACGTCGTGGGCGACGACACCGACCCGCATCCGGACGACTGGCTCTAGGCATGGGCATGGCGGCTGAGGAAAGGCACTGGCAGTCCGCTGCCGCCTGCCGATCCTGCGATCCCGATCTGTTCTTTCCGGTCTCATCGTCTGGCCTGTCCTTGAGGCAGGTCGCGGAGGCGAAGAAGATCTGCGCACGATGCCCGGTCCGGCCGCAGTGCCTGGCGTTCGCGTGGCGGATACGGCAGGTGCACGGCGTCTGGGGTGGCACGAGCGAGCAGGACCGGTATCTGCTCTGGAGACGTAACGAAGGAAGAATTGATCCGGGCGCAGGCAAGGGCGGCCTGCAGCGCGTGCACACGGATGTCAGCCGTGTCCCTGAAAGCGCAGCTAAAGCTGCTCGCCGGGCAGCACCTGGTGCAGCTGGCCGCGCGAGCTGATGCCGAGCTTGTCGAACACCTTGCCCATGTGGTACTGGACAGTACGTGCGCTGATGAACAGCTGCGCCGCGATCTCCGGATTGGACAGCCCGTCCCGGGCCAGCCTTGCGACCTGGGGCCTCCTGGGAGGTTAGCGCGGTGCCGCCGCGGGCAGCCCGGACGGCGCGCTTGCCCGTGGTCTCTCCGGTTGCCAGCAGTTCTCTCCAGGCCCGCTCCGCAAACCCCTCCATCCCCATTTCGTCCAGCATCTCGCAGGCGGTACGCAACTGCTCCCGCGCCTCGCCGCGGCGGCGCTCGCGACGCAGCCACTCACCGTATAGCAAATGGGCGCGGGCGAACTCGGGACGCAGCCGAGTGGGGCCGAGCCTGCGGATCGCCTCGTGGTAGCACGCCTCCGCAGCGTCTCCGTCACTCAGCAGCGCGACACCGCGCCTCACTCCCAGCCCTTCCTCGGTGCCCCCGGCCCGCGTCGGTTCGGCCAGAAGATCGAGGGCATCGCGCGCGATGCTCGTCTCTCCGGTATGCACCGCGGCCGCGACCAACTCGGGCAACGCCCACACAGACACATACGGATGCTTGTGCTCGCTGGCTTGCCGCGCGGCCGCTAGCGCCTCTCGATAGCGGCCCAGGCCGCCCTGCTCCCGGGCGGCGAAGATCAGGGCGACCGGCTCGGCCGCCAGACGCCGCGCGACGAACCCGAGGACCTGCACCGAGGCCCGGTCCAGCCACTGCGTGTCATCGACCAGGCAGAGCAGCGGTCGTTGCCCGGCCGCCTCGGACAGCAGGCTCAGTACTGCCAAGCCCAGTCTTCCCCACGCCTGGCTCACCGCGTAGCACAAGAACCTGGCTTTCGCCGGTCCGTACCGCGTCGACAAGCCGGTCAAGCGTGTCGCGTTCATCGAGCCGGTCCATGAGCTTCGCCGCGCGGACCCACGACCGGTAATCGTTGATCATCCAAACCAGCCGCCCACTCTTGCCAAGGCCGACGGGCTAGATTCCCGGACGGATCCCGGTCCTGACCTGCACCCGGTGGGTTCGGCCCGGCAGCGATGCCAACGTTAGTTGATGCCTTGCTCACGTGGTAGGACGCGGTGAAGCTGGCCACGGGAGCTGATGCCGAGCTTGGTGAAGACCTTGGCCAGGTGGTACTGGACGGTGCGCGCGCTGATGAACAGCCGCGCGGCGATCTCCGGGTTAGACAGGCCGTCCCGGGCCAGCCCTGCGACCTGAGCCTCCTGCGCGGTCAGCGCATCCCGCGCTCCGGCGGTGCCACCGCGGGCTGCCTGAGCTGTGCGCTTGGTTACGGCCTCACCGGCGGCCCGCAACTCGCGGCGGGCCACCTCAGCGAATGCCTCTATGCCCATTGCGTCCAGCATCTGGTGGGCGGCGCGCAGCTGCTCACGTGCCTCACCGTGGCGGCGCTCGTGGCGCAGCCATTCACCGTAAAGCAGGTGCGAACGGGCGAGCTCCACGCGGATGCGGGTTCGGCCGAGCCGATCGATCGACTCGCGATAGCAGTCCTCGGCGGTCTCGCCCTCACTCAGTAGCGCCCGCGACCGCGCTGCGATCCCGAGCGCCCAGTCCGACCCCGAGTCGCGGGCCTTCGCCGCGAACTGCTCCAGTGCGCCAGCTGCGCGCTCGGGTTTCCCGCACCGTACGGCCGCCAGGATCAGCTCGGCCAGGCTCCAGTCCGAGAACCCGATGTCGTGATGTTCGCCGGCCCGCTCAGCTGCGGCGAGCGCCTCCTCGTGACGACCGAGACCGTTGTAAAGCACAGCGATTGCCCAGCGCGCGGCCGATAGCCCGAGTGTCTCGCCCCGCTGCAGCACCGCCTCTGTCGTTCTTTCGGCCAACCTGGAAACCTCGGCTTCCCGGCCCCTCCAGGTCACCAGCGCCAGGGGGCTATAGGGCGGGACGTAGCTCCCGGTCGCCTCACAGACCGCCCGCAACTCCGCCAGCAACGAGGACCCTTCAGTCAGCTCGCCCATGAACGCGTCCGCCACGATGCGCGCGTTGAGGGCAAACTGGAGCGCCGTCAGCGCGCCGCTCTCCCGGGCGAGCGTGACGTTACGGCCAGCCAGCACGTACCAGCTCTCGTCGTCCCAAAGATCTACGGTGCTGTAATACGTGAGCAAACCGCACTCGAGTCGTTCCTCTGCCGAGAACTCCTGGCTGCGCAAGGCGGTCAGCGCTCGCTTCAATATCGGCACGCTGGCTGCATAGCCCTCCGTGACCTGCGTTGCCACACCGTCGAGGAGGAGATCCAGAGGGCCTAGCAGGTGCGACGGTCGCGGTGCCGCCAGTACTGCCTGGGACACTTCGACGACTCCCACCCCGCCCGCGAAGAATGCACAGGACAGCGCATCCAGGTAGGTCACCCGGGCAAGCCGGACATCAAGCGACTCCAGCCGTCGAGCAGCCTGGAGCAGCAGCGGTACGGCGTCGCTGCCGCGGTTCCGGGCGTACGCGACCTGGCCGCGGAGCAGGTCCACGCGAGCGCTGGCGAACTCGTCCAGCAATTCGGCCTCCGCGGTTACTAGCAGCTCGAGAACCCTGTCGAGCGCGCCTGCCTGGAGATTGGCCTGCGCCGCCGCCAGCATGCGTTCGGTGCGGCGCGCCGGGTCGACCGTCAGTAGCGCCGAGCGCTCCAGGAACGCCGCGGCTGCCGCCAGCCCTCCGCGGGCCTGCGCCTGACGAGCCGAGCGCTCCAGCCCAGCGGCGACGTCCTCGTCCGGCCCGTCCGCGGCCTGGGCCTGGTGCCAGGCCCGGCGGTCCGGATCGGCTGCCGGGTCGGTGGCTTCGGCCAGGGCACGGTGCATGTTCTGGCGGTCCGGGAGGGAGGCCGACCGGTAGGCGGCCGCGCGGATCAGCGGGTGCCGGAACACTATCCGGGCGCCGAACTCTACCAGGAGCGCTTCCGCCGCGGGGACCGCCGCCTGGACCGGAAGCCCCAGTCGGTTGGCGGCCTGCCATACCAGCGAGGGGTCGCCGGTCGGGTCGGCCGCCGCTAGTTGCAGCAGCCTCCGGGTCACCTCAGGCAAGGCATCCAGTTGCCGCCGGAAGCTTTCCTCGATCCGGCCAGACAACTGGGTCGCCTCCGGCGCCTCGAACCCTGCGAGCTCTGCCGGACTCAGCCCCCGGGGCAGCTCCAGCAGGGCCAGGGGATTTCCCCGCGCCTCGGTGACGATCCGGTCGCGCACCCGATCATCAAGCGGCCCGGTCAGCACCGAATCCAGTAGCGCCCTCGCGTCACCGGGGCTGAGCCCTTCCACCACTAGCTCCGGCAACCCCGCGAGCTCCTCACCCGGAATCCGGGTCCCGAACAGCAGGCCCACCGCGTCGGCATTAAGCCGCCGCGCCACGAAGCCCAGAACCTGCGCCGAAGCGCGGTCCAGCCATGGCGCGTCATCGACCAGGCAGATCAGCGGCCGCTCCGCGGCCGCTTCTGACAGCAACCCCAGCGCCGCCAGGCCCACGAGAAAGCGGTCCGGCGCGGGTCCGGCGCTGAGGCCGAACGAGATCCGCAGCGCGTCCCGCTGCGGTGCCGGCAGCCGGTCGAGATGATTCATTACCGGCGCGCACAACCGGTGCAGCGCGGCGAAGGCCAGCTCCATCTCCGATTGAACCCCCGCCACACGCACCGCCCGGCACCCGGCCGCCCGCCTGGCCAGGTAATCCAGCAGCACCGTCTTGCCTATCCCCGCCTCCCCATGCACGACCAGCGCCCGGCCCTTACCTGCCCGGACGGCGCTGAGGACCTGGTCGAGCACGCCGCATTCGCTGCGCCGGTCCGTCAGCCCTTCCACGACGGGCGTCTGGGCGGAAGCCGGGCGCGACGAAGCTGACGATCGAGAAGGTGATCGACCCGACCTGCCTGGGCTATGTGACGGCCGCATGATTGCCTGATCCACGCCTCTCACGCGGACTACGAACGCTTAGCGGCAGGATAACGCTCAGGTGCCGCTGACGATATCCAGGCGATGCGCGAAACCACCAGGCCGTGCCCTAAGTAGCACCCCTATGCCCAGCGCCGCTCGCCCCGGCGGGAGTAGGTCCCAGAAGGGGATCTATTCGGCAGCCCGAGGCGTCCGCTCGGGGCAGCTGCGGCCAGTTGGTCGAGCGCCTCCCCATGCCCGCAGTGCCTTCGGTGCGCGTAGGCCCGAGTCTAGCGCAGCTGGTAACGAGGCTGCATGCCGAATGCACGAGCATGCGTACCGGTTGCTGTACGGCCAGACGAAGCTCCGGATACCGGCGAATGCTGCGAATATGAATGCGCATCATGCTGGGTGCAAGTTGTCGGCCACAACTGCGAACAGTCCAAGCGTCCGTCACTTCCGTGACCGATATTGCTTAGCACGACGGCTACCGTGATCAATGCGGCAGTTAGGAGAATCCATGTCAAGAAAGGCCATACCACGTTGACGCTCCGGCGCCGTAGGCGCCGCTTCCGGGCGCGTCTGCGAGTTCGGCGCAATCCACCAGCTTCCTGCTGACTTCCGCCAGCGCGCCGACGTGCAGGCATCTCCTCATCTGACGCCAGCCGGTTGAACACCTGAAGCATCGAAGCCAGCTTGGGGTCGGATGCGACGAGTTCATCCGCCACGCAACTCAGGGTTCGTTGCTCCCCCGCGCTCATGCTCACAATCGCCCTCCATCAAGCTAGACCGGTGCAGTCGCCCGCGACAATGCTGGGCGACCTGCCTGCCGGGGCGCGTGCGGGCTGGCCTCGGTCGGCAGGTGGCTTCTGTTCCTGTGCCAGCCTCGGGCACGGACGATGAACCAGCACCGTCAAGATTGAGGGGTCCTGCCGACCGCCTCGGCCCGCTGTCAACCGCGCGGCAGCTCAAGTGGCGCCAGCAGATCTTCGCGTATGGATTCCAGACTGATTTGATCCCGCACCCGCGCGCTGTACGTGGAGATCTTCGAGGAGGAGGCGGCAGCATGACATTCCCGGTCATGCCGCTGAGGTACCGCGGGGCCAAGAAGACTAGCCAGATGGGCAGTGTGGCCCGCAGGGCCGGCCGGGAGGGTGATCCTGTGAGGATCGCAATCGCCGTGGTGGCCGCGCTGTGCGCCGCCTTCTGTTTCGCGCTCGGCTCGCTGAATCAGCAGGGCGCCGCCAGGCAGACTCATGCGGGCGCGTTGCGCTTCGGGTTGCTGGTGGCGCTGGCCCGTCAGCGCCGGTGGCTGGGCGGGATGGCAGTAACAGTGCTGGCGTTCGGGATCCAGGCGGCCGCGCTTGCGTTCGGCCCGCTGGCGCTGGTCCAGCCGCTGGTCGCCACCGAGGTCCTGTTCGCCCTACCGATGATCGCCCACAGGAACCGGCGGCCGCTGCAGCCGAAGGGCATCATCGGCGGGCTCAGCGTCGTATCGGGGTTGGCCATCTTCGTCGCGGTGTCACCGCCGACGCGCGGGGTGAGCGTGCCGAGCCTTTCCGCCTGGGCGCCGGCGCTGGCCGGCATCACGGCACTAACCCTGACGAGCGCCTCCGTCGGGCTGCGATCTTGCCGAACCGCCCGCGTCATCTGGCTGGCCGCAGCGACCGCGGTGATCTACGCGCTGCTCAACGCGGTCACCAAGAGCAGCATCGGCCTGCTCATGCACCGAGGAGCGGGCGTGCTGGCCACGTGGGAGCCTTACACCCTGATGGCCGTTGGCATCCTCGGCGGCCTGTTCGGTCAGAGCGCCTTCAACGCCGGACCGCTGTCGCTCAGCCTGCCCGTCATCGACACCGTGGAACCGGTTGCTTCGGTCATCTTGGGTGCAGCCGTGTTCGACGAGCGCCTGGCCCGGTCGCCTAGCCTGTTCGCGCTTCAACTCGTCGGCGGCGCGATCGCCGCCACCGGGATCGCTGTTCTCAGTCACTCTCCGGTCACGCTGGCCGAGGAGCGACGGCAGTCCCGAGCCTCCGGTGCCCAGCCCGGCCGCCCGCGATTATCGCGCAGCAGGCAGGGGTTTACGCAACTACGTGACTTGATGGTGTGCGGCCCAGGTCAGTGGGCAACTCTGGGCTGTCACACCTAGCGGAAGGAATGCCCGAGATGACCGCGGAAGGCCGTACACGGACAGACCGCATACCTGCCACCAGCGCCAGCGGAGCTAACGGCAACGGCTACGGCGCGATCCTCGGCTTCGGTGCTCAGGCATGAACGCGGGTGATACTGCGTGGGTTCTGATGAGCACGGCTCTGGTCATGCTCATGGTGCCGGGGCTGGCGTTGTTCTACGGCGGCCTGGTCTCCAGCCGCAACGTGCTGGTGATGCTTCAGCAGAACATCATCCCGCTCGGGCTGGTCAGCATTCTGTGGGTGCTAGCCGGATTCAGTCTTGCGTTCGGCCCGGACGCTGGCGGCGGGGTGATCGGGAACCTGGCCGCGTTCGGCTTGCGCGACCTGGCTCAGGCGCCGCCCGCCGGCATGCACTCCGTCGTGCCCGGGCTGGCAGTTCCGCAACTCGCGTTCGTGGCCTACATGATGATGTTTGCGATCATCACACCGGCGCTCATCACCGGTGCGACGGCGGACCGGCTCAAGCTCGCCGGTTACGCGGTTGTCCTGGGGCTGTGGTCACTGATCGTCTACGCGCCGGTCGCGCACTGGCTGTTCTCGCCGAGCGGCTGGCTGGCCAGGCGCGGGGCGGAGGACTGGGCGGGCGGCCTCGTCGTCCACGGGTCGGCCGGCGCGGCAGTGCTCGCGCTGCTCCTGGTAGTCGGGCGGCGGCGACGGTGGCCGGACGCAGCCGCCCGGCCGCACTCGGTCCCGATGGTCGTGCTGGGCGCCGGCCTGCTGTGGTTCGGCTGGTTCGGTTTCAACGGGGCCGACGGGCTGCGGGCAGACGGCGTTGCCGCACAGGCCGTCATAAACACCCAAGTCGCCGCAGCCGGGGCGATGCTCGTGTGGCTTCTGGTGGAGCGCTTCACCGATGGGCACGCCACCGTGCTAGGCGCTGTCACCGGCGCGGTCGCCGGGCTGGCGACGATCACGCCGTGCGCCGGCTTGGTCGACACGTACGCCGCGATCGTCATCGGCGGGCTCGCCGGGCTGATTTGTCATCTTGCGCTGCGACTGAAGCAGTTCCTGCGCCTTGACGACGCGCTCGACGTCATCGCGGTCCATTTCTTCGGCGGAATCCTCGGCACGTTCCTACTCGGCTTCTTCGGCGATAGGAACGTCAACACGATAGGCGCGAACGGAGTGTTCTATGGTGGCGGTGGGCATCTCCTCGGCGAACAGGCGCTAGCGATCGTGGTCGTCGTCGCCTTCTCGTTTGGTGTGACGTGGGTAATAGCGGTCGCTGTCGCTAGGACGATCGGCCTGCGTGTCTCGCCTGCTTACGAGAACGATCTCGACCGTACGCAGCAGGGCATGTCTGCCTACGCACTCGGACCTCAGGTCGGTGGGCTGCAACCTGTCGACGATGACATGGCGGCGCCGGCGATGCCGGCGGCCCCGTCGGGCGAAAAGATGAAGCTCGTCAGAGCTCTGGTCGACCACGAAGACCTCGACGAGCTCCGCACTACTCTTGTCAAGGCCGGCGCGGTCCAGATCGTGCTATCCGAAGCAAGCTTGTACACCTCCGCGCCGCGCACGGAGGTGTTCCGCGGGCAACGACGGAAGGTCACATTCGATCCGAGACTGCGGCTCGAGGTGACCGTCCCGGAGTCCGACGTGCAGCGCCTGGTCCAGGCCATGCGGCGGATCCCCGGTGTCGGCACGTACCTGCAAGTCATCGACGCCAGCCTCGCCGCAGCCGTGGCGGAGAACAGGCACTGAGAACCTGAAGGCAAGATGCCGAGCAGCACCCGTGTGCGACCGCGGTGCGGTCCAGGGGATCAGCCCAAAGAGTTCCGGGCCGCAGGAGATGATCATCCCAGCACTCGGTGCCGCTGTGGCCTCCGACTTCATCGGTGACTTCCGCATACGCATGTGGCCAGCCCTGACTTTCCCAGCCCGGCTCTATCTGGCCCATCTCTCGCCACATCCGGACCATCGCCCGCAGGTTTCGCCGTGTGCGCGGGCGAGGTGACTCCGAAGTGTCAAGTGACTTCGAAGATGCCGAAGATGCCCCGCGGCAGCCGTTAGTCCCCACCGGCCATCGGAGCCCTGTCCGGATTTTTTCGAATCATACCGTTCTAGCTGGAGCCCCGTTACGGAATCGAACCGTAGACCTTCTCCTTACCATGGATCGCAACATCAGCTAGCGAGCGCGGTGCCAGGCGCCGCGGCGGACGTGGGTTGTGGAGTTGGGCGCGCTGCTGACCAGATTAGCGCTGCCGGGGACGGTTACCGCAGGCGCCGTGCTGGGCGCGTCTTAGCTGACACTGAGTTGAATCGGTTCAACCGTCTTCGGCGTAGTGGGCGTGGGCGTGGGCGCACCGCCCGGCGTGGGATTAGCGCCAATCGGCACCTGCAGCGTGCTCCGATGACATGCTCACTTGGAGGAACCATGGGAGGCAGTCCTCGCCTCCGCGCGTCAACGGAGGTGTCACGGAGACCCATCAGAAATGCCGCATCCGCGACTCTTGCGTGGTCGAGACGTCCGGGTGTACGGTCCTTCCATCGAATCAGTTCGACGATATGGAAGAAGCGCTCGGATGGCAGTCACCATCACGGATGTCGCCCGGCGGGCCGGGGTGTCTCGCAGCACCGTGTCGTACGTGCTGAGCGGTAGCCGCCCGATCTCGCTGGAGACCAAGCGCCGGGTCGAGCAGGCGATCGAGGAGCTGCAGTTCCGGCCGCATGCGGGGGCGCGCTCGATCCGCAGCGGCCGCAACGGGGTCATCGCGATGGCCTTGCCCATGGTGCACGGCGCGCACAACCAGGTGCAGATGCCGTACGTCTGGGCGGCACTGACCGCGGCGCAGGACCTCGGCTTCAAGTTGCTGATGCTGACAGACGACGACGGCGAGTCCGCGATCCGGGACTCGGTGACCAGCTCGCAAGTCGACGGCGTCATGCTGATGGAAGTCCAGCGCAACGACCCGCGGGTTGCGCTGCTCGGCTCGCTCAAGTGCCCAGCGGTCCTGGTGGGCACGCCAGACGATCCCTCCCGGCTG
>Ga0210394_10007539_pt1 | contig 11442 bp, 7 predicted proteins | sample IncBWC12MmetaG_FD_160121 | JGI IMG/M metagenome (GOLD analysis project Ga0210394, IMG submission 160121) | Forest soil microbial communities from Barre Woods Harvard Forest LTER site, Petersham, Massachusetts, United States - Inc-BW-C-12-M | ecosystem: Environmental > Terrestrial > Soil >... | reverse complement strand
TCCTTTTGCCATGGGCTTGGGCGGGCCGCTCGCGATCTATTCCTTGAACTTCGGCGACCCCGATCTGAATGTCTCTCCGCCGGACCTGCTCGCCGAGGCTTTGATCGCAGACAAGGGTGATACCCTCGCGGGCAAGACGCTGGTGGTCGACGAGTTCTCGTTCACCGGTGAGAAGCGGATCGATCATCCGACCGCCCTGGTGGTCATTCCCATCGGCGCCGCCGCCATCATCCCGGCCCTTATCGGCACGCTCGGCGGAACCGCCATATTTCAGGCCTTGCAGAACTCCAAGGTGCACCTCGACGTGAAGATCGTCGCGACGCTGGACGGCAGGACGATCGACGGCAAGGACTTCGGCGATGTGGTCGTCGGCGACGACCGTGGCGCGACTGCAAAGATCGTGCAGGGCGCGATCAGTGCCTTCCTCTACGACATGGATTGCTTCGACGATCAGCCTGTACCGCATGCTCCGGCGAGCGCGGCTGCTCCGGCGAGCGCGGCTGCACCGGCGAGCGCAGCTGCGCCGACGAGCGCGACTATGCCGGCGAGCCCTGCTACGCCGACGACTGGAGAAACGCTCCCGCCGGCGAAACCTGCTGCCGCCGAATCGAAACCGCCGAGCGAGAATGCAAGATAAGTCAGGCTAATCCGGCCTCGGGCGCGGCTCAGCCCTGTTCGATCTCCTGGAGGAACTGACCCCCGCCGTAACTCGTGCGCTCGGGCTTCGGCCCCCCCGCAGTCACCTTCACCGCGCAGTACTTGAACTCGGGGATCTTGCCCACCGGATCGAGCTTCGGATTGGTCAGCTTGTTCGCCGCTGCCTCGTAGAACGCGAACGGGATGAAAATCGCTCCGGGAGGGTTGCCGGTGTCCGCACGCGCGTACAGCGAGATCTCGCCGCGGCGTGACGCCACCGTCACGATGCCGCCCGGCTCGACGCCGAGGCGCTCCAGGTCGAGCGGATGGAGCGAGGCGACCGGCTCGGGCTCAAGCGCATCCAGCACGCTCGCCCGCCGGGTCATCGCCCCGGTGTGCCAGTGCTCGAGCTGGCGCCCGGTGATCAGCACGAAGGGATACTCGCTGTCCGGCCGTTCGTCGGCGTAGATCAGATCCGCCGGGACCAGCTTCGCCCGCCCGGTGGCCGTGGGGAACACCTCGGTGAACACGACCTCCGTCCCTGGATCGCCTTCTTCCTCGCACGGATAGGTGACGGACGATTCCCGCTCCAGCCGGTCCCACGTCATGCCGGCGATGGAATCCATGCCCAGGCGCATCTCGTTGAACACCTCGGCAGGTCCCGAGTAGTTCCAAGGGAGGCCCATCCGGCGGGCGATCTCCTGGATGAGCATCAGATCGTCGCGCGCTTCACCGGGAGGATCCAGCGCCTTGCGCCCGAGCTGGACCTGGCGGTCGGTATTGGAGAAGGTGCCGGTCTTCTCCGGGAACGCGGTGGCCGGGAGAATGACGTCGGCCAGATAGGCCGTCTCCGTGAGAAATAGATCCTGTACCACCAGATGGTCGAGCGAAGCAAGCGCGGCGCGCGCATGCCCCAGGTCCGGATCGGACATGGCGGGGTTCTCGCCCATGATGTACATGCCACGGATCTTGCCCTCCTGCGCCGCGTGCATGATCTCCACCACCGTCAGGCCGGGCTGCGGATCGAGCGGCATGCCCCACAGCTTCTCGAAGCGCTGGCGTGCCTCGGGGTTGGCGACGCTCTGGTAGTCCGGGTAAACCATGGGGATCAGGCCGGAGTCGGAGGCGCCCTGCACATTGTTCTGCCCGCGCAGCGGGTGCAGGCCGGTGCCGCGGCGGCCGATCTGCCCGGTGGCCATCGCGAGTGCAATCAGGCAGCGCGCGTTGTCCGTGCCGTGCGTGTGCTGCGAGATGCCCATGCCCCACAGAATCATGGACGCCCTGGACGTGGCGTACAGGCGGGCCACCTGCCGGATGGTGTCGGCGGGAGTGCCGCAGATCGGCGCCATCGCCTCGGGGCTGAACTTGCGCACGTTCTCGCGCAGCGCCTCGTAGCCGCTGGTGCGATCGCGCACGAACGTCTCGTTGACGAGGCCCTCTTCGACGATGGTGAACAGCATGGCGTTCAGCAGCGCCACGTCAGTGTCGGCTTTGAACTGGAGAACATGGGTCGCATGGCGCGCCAGCTCGCTGCGCCGCGGATCGGCGACGATCAGACGGGTGCCGTTCTTCACGGCATTTTTCATCCAGGTGGCCGCCACCGGATGGTTGACGGTCGGATTGGCACCGATGAGGAAGATCACATCCGCCAGCATGACGTCGCGCACCGGGTTGGAAACCGCCCCGGAATTGACACCCTCCATCAACGCGGCCACGCTCGAAGCGTGGCACAGGCGCGTGCAGTGATCGACGTTGTTCGAGCCGAAGCCGGTGCGCACCAGCTTCTGGAACAAGTAGGCCTCCTCGTTGGATCCCTTCGCCGATCCGAATCCTGCGAGCGCGCGCTTGCCGTGCGTCTCGCGGATTCGTAGCAGACCGCTGGCCGCAAGGTCGAGTGCTTCTTCCCAGCTTGCCTCGCGGAAGGCGTCGCGCCAGTTCTCCGGATCCATGCTGAAGTCCGCCGACTTGGCGATGCCAGGCTTGCGGATCAGCGGCTTCGTCAGGCGCCCCTTATGGTTCACATAGTCGAAGCCATAGCGGCCCTTCACGCACAGGCGGCTCTTGTTCGACGGACCGCCGCGGCCGGTCACGTACTCGATCTTGTTGTCCTGCATGTGGTAGGTGAGCTGGCAGCCGACGCCGCAGTAGGGACAGACCGAGTCCACCGTCTTGTCGATCGCCTTCAATCCAGCGTCGCGCGCCGGCATCAGCGCGCCGGTCGGGCAGGCTTGCACGCATTCGCCGCACGCCACGCAGGTGGAGTTGCCCATCGGATCGTCGAGATCGAACACGATCTTGGAGTGCTCGCCGCGGAAGGCGTAGCCGATGACATCGTTCACCTGCTCCTCGCGACAGGCGCGCAGGCAGCGGGTGCACTGGATGCAGGCGTCAAGGTGCACGGTCATCGCCGGATGGGACAGGTCGGCGGGCGGCTGCTCGCGCGGCGGGAAGCGGGGGCGGCCAATCTCCAGCTCGCGCGCCCACTGGTCCAGCTCGGAGTTGAGGGTGTACGACTGCTCGGGCATGTCCGACAGCAGCAACTCCAGTACCAGCTTCTGCGAGGCGCGCGCGCGCTCGGTCTCGCTCTGCACCTCCATACCGTCGCGCGGATAGCGGCAGCACGAGGGGGCGAGCACCCGCTCGCCCTTGATCTCCACCATGCAGGCGCGGCAGTTGCCGTCGGGCCGCATGCCTTCCTTGAAGCACAGGTGAGGAATCGCTACGCCGTACTTCTTCGCCGTCTGCAGGATGGTCTCGTCAGGTCGGCCAACGACGCTCATCCCGTTCAGCTTGAACTCGACGGGCAGCGCTGCGATTTCCTGGGTGCTCGTTGCAGTCATTTGCGCTCCAACTCCTGGCCAAAATGCTTCAGAACGCTGAGAAACGGATTCGGGGCCGCCTGGCCCAGCCCGCAGATCGACGCATCGGCCATTACCTTCGCCAGATCCTGCAGCAAGGCCTCGTCCCAGTGCCCCTCCTTCATGAGGGCCACCGCCTTTGCTGTGCCGACCCGGCACGGCGTGCATTGTCCGCACGACTCCTCAGAGAAAAATTGCAGCAGGTTGCGTGCTGCGGCAGCTGCGGTGTCGTGCTGCGAAAGGATCATCACCGCGGCGGATCCGATGAACGCGCCGTGCGGATTCAGGGTGTCGAAATCCAGCGGTATGTCGCCCATTGATGCGGGAAGAATGCCGCCGGACGCCCCGCCCGGAAGATAAGCGTAGAACTCGTGCCCCTCCGGCATCCCTCCGCAGTACTCGGCGATGAGCTCGCGCACGGTGATGCCCGCCGGGGCGACGTGCACGCCCGGAAGCTTGACCCGGCCGCTCACCGAGAAGGACCGCAGCCCCTTGCGATCATGGCGCCCGTGGCCGGCAAACCAGTCCGGTCCGCGCTCCAGAATGTCGCGCACCCAGTACAGCGTCTCCATGTTGTGCTCGAGCGTGGGTCGGTCGAACAGGCCGACCTGGGCCACGTAGGGCGGCCGCAAGCGCGGCATGCCGCGCTTGCCCTCGATCGATTCGATCATCGCCGACTCTTCGCCACAGATGTAGGCGCCGGCACCCCGCCGAAGCTGAATGGCCGGCAGGCGGCAGGGCGGATCAACGTGCAGGGCCTGCAGCTCCCGCTCCAGCAGCGCGCGCACGCCGTGATACTCGTCGCGCAGGTAGACGTAGATCTCGAGAATGTCGACGGCCCACGCCGCGATCAGCATGCCCTCGAGGAAGCGGTGCGGGTCGCGTTCGAGGAAATAGCGGTCCTTGAACGTTCCCGGCTCCCCTTCGTCGATGTTGACGGCGAGCAGGCGCGGTGCGGGCTCCGCCGCGACGATGCGCCATTTGCGCCCGGTCGGGAACCCGGCGCCCCCCAGGCCGCGCAGCCCGGAATGCTCCATGGCAGCGAAGACCTCCTCACGCGGCTTGCGGCCCTCGACGCAGGCCTTGAGCAAGGTGTACCCGTTCGCCTTGCGATAGGCGGCATAGTCGACGAAGGGGGGATTGGATACCGTGGACGGATTGAAGGCGAGCGGCTGCACCTCGGCCGCGTCCTGCACAGCCTCCGCCGCGGGATGCTTCAGCGCACCGCTCCGTACGGCGGCGACCACCGCTTCCTCGGTGGCGCGCAGCACAGGATTCTGGTGCACCACCGCCGCCGGCGCTGCCTCGCAGCGGCCGATGCAAGGCGCGTGCAGAACCCTGACCCCGGGTCCGAGCAGCGCGGGAAGGCGCTCGAGCAGACTGCGCGCTCCCGCCATCTCGCAGCTCAGGCTGTCGCACACCCTGACGGTCACGGCAGGCGGCTGAGCGTCACCGTCCTTCACCACGTCGAAATGGTGGTAGAAGGTGGCCACCTCGTAGACTTCAGTCATCGCCATCTTCATCTCGCTGGCCAGCGCGACGATGTGGCGGTCGGAGAGGCACCCGTATTTGTCCTGGATCTTGTGCAGGTGCTCGATCAGCAGGTCGCGCCGGCGTGGCTCGTCCGCGAGGAGCGCCTGAACGTCTTCAAGCGCCCGCGGATCGACCGGGCGGCCCTTGGGGATCGGCCTGAGCTTGATCTCGCGCAGCGGCGATTTCGCTGCGGGACGATCGTTCATCGGTTTCCCCTCCAGAAACCCCCTATGGTACGGCGGGACGGCGCGCCAAACCATTGATCCGGCGCAAGGGCGCGCCGGAGGGCGGAACAGGGGCCCCACGAAGTGGGGATGTGACCCCGAAGGCGTGCCGGGCGCCCGCAAGAGCGACTTGGACCGCCGACCATCAATGAGGCGGGCGCGCCGGAGGGCGGAACAGGGCCCCCACGAAGTGGGGATGTGACGGGATTCCTTACAAAACGCTCTTCAGCAGCTTGCCCATTTCAGCCGGGTTGCGGGTGACCTTGATCCCGCACTCCTCCATGACCGCCAGCTTCTCCTGGGCAGTACCCTTGCCGCCGGAGATGATCGCCCCGGCATGTCCCATGCGCTTGCCGGGCGGGGCGGTGACCCCGGCGATGAATCCTACGACCGGCTTTCTCATGTTCTGCTTCACCCAGCGCGCCGCTGTCTCCTCGTCGGAGCCGCCGATCTCGCCGATCATGATGACCGCCTCGGTCTTCGGATCCTCGTTGAACATGCGCAGGACGTCGGTGTGCTTCAAGCCGTTGACCGGATCACCGCCGATGCCCACTGCCGAGGACTGGCCGAGACCCAGCTCGGTGAGCTGGCCGACGGCCTCGTAGGTGAGCGTACCGGAGCGCGACACCACGCCGATGGGGCCTTTCTTGTGGATGTGCCCGGGCATGATGCCGATCTTCACTTCGTCCGGGGTGATCACCCCGGGGCAGTTGGGTCCGAGCAGGAGCGTCCTCTTGCCCTGCATCTTGTACTTCGTGCGGATCATGTCGCGCACGGGAATACCTTCGGTGATGCAGATGACCAGATCGAGTCCTGCCTCGACCGCCTCGTCGATCGAGGCGGCTGCGAACGGCGGCGGCACATAGATGACCGACACCGTGGCGCCGGTCTTCTCCTTCGCCTCGCGAACCGTGCCGAAGATGGGAATGCCCTCGAAGTCCTGACCGGCCTTGCTCGGATTGACGCCCGCCACGAAGGCGCTGCGCCCGTTCGCGTAGTCGCGACTGGTGCGCGTATGGTACTGACCGGTCTTGCCGGTGATTCCCTGCGTCATGATCTTCGTGTTCTTGTCGATGAGAATGCTCATGATTTTCGCCCGCGGTTGTTTCGCTCGCCCGATCAGCTACGCCTGCCCGCGGGCGGCCTTCACGACCCGCTCGCCGGCCTCTCCCATGTTGCCCGCCGAGATGATGGGCAGGCCGGACTCCGTCAGGATCTTGCGGCCGAGCTCCTCGTTGGTCCCTTTCATGCGCACGACGAGTGGCACGCCGAGGCTGACCTCCCGCGCGGCCGTTACCACCCCCGTCGCGATGGTGTCGCACTTCATGATGCCGCCGAAGATATTGACCAGGATCGCTTTCAGCCCGGGGCGGCCCAACATGATCTTGAACGCCTCGGTTACTTTCTCCGCGGTAGCGCCGCCCCCGACATCGAGGAAGTTGGCAGGACTGCCACCGTACAGCTTGATCACGTCCATGGTGGCCATCGCAAGACCGGCCCCATTCACCAGGCAGCCGATGTTCCCGTCGAGGGAGATGTAGGAAAGGTCGAACTTGGAGGCGGCGATCTCGGCCGGATCTTCTTCGTCGAGATCGCGCATGGCGACGATGTCCGGATGGCGGAACAGCGCGTTGTCATCGAAATTCATTTTCGCGTCCAGCGCGAGAACGCGATCATCGCCGGTGTAGATGAGCGGATTGATTTCCGCCAGGCTCGCATCCGTTTCGTCGAATGCCTTGTACAGCCCCTGAAAGACCGCGCGTGCCTGCGCCGTCAAATGGGCGGGAATGCCGATCTGGCGCGCGACCTGATCGGCTTCGCCGTCCTTCAGGCCGGTGCCGGGATCGATGTTGACCTTGACGATTTTCTCCGGAGTCCTGGTGGCCACCTCTTCGATGTCCATGCCGCCCTCGGAACTCGCCATCAGGCACACGCGCTGGCTCACCCGGTCCACTACCATTCCGAGGTAGAGCTCCTTGCGGATGTCCGCGCCCTCCTCGATCAGCAGGCGCCGCACCTTCTGACCTTCGGGCGACGTCTGATGGGTGACCAGCTGCATACCGAGAATCTGGCCGGCCAGTTGCTTCACTTCGTCGACCGTGCGCGCCAGCTTAACCCCGCCGCCTTTGCCGCGCCCGCCGGCATGAATCTGCGCCTTGACCACCCACACCTTGCCGCCCAGCGTCTGCGCGGCCTTGACCGCTTCGTCAACCGAGAAGCTGGGGATCCCGCGCGGCGTAGCCACGCCGAACGAGCGCAGAATCTCCTTCGCTTGATACTCGTGGATCTTCATCGGCTGTCTCCATGCTGCGCGGCATCAAATGGTACCATGGGGCAGACTGAAGGCTCGCTTCACCCTCAAGGCTGAGAACCATGCGCTACGTACTGGCGCTCGACCAGGGAACGACCAGCTCGCGGGCGATCATCTTTGACGAGCAAGGGCGGCCGGTCATTGCTTGCAGTCAAGAGTTCCCGCAATACTTTCCGCAGCCCGGCTGGGTCGAGCACGATCCTCTGGAGATCTGGCGCTCGCAGCTGGCGGTCGCCCGCCAGGCGCTGCGCGACGCACGCTTGTCCGCCGAGCAGATCGCTGCCATCGGCATCGCGAACCAGCGTGAGACCACGATCGTGTGGGAGCGCGCCAGCGGCAAGCCGCTGTGCCGGGCTATCGTCTGGCAGGACCGGCGGACGGCCGGCGCCTGCGAGGAAATCAAGGCACGCGGGCTCGAGCCCATCGTGACGGAAAAGACCGGGCTGCTGCTCGACCCGTACTTCTCCGCCACCAAACTCGCCTGGATCCTCGACAACATACCCGGCGCGCGCAGCAAAGCGGAAGCCGGAGCACTCGCGTTCGGGACGGTGGACACCTGGCTGCTGTGGCACCTCACCGGAGGCGCAGTGCATGTCACCGACCCGACGAATGCCTCGCGCACCATGCTGTTCAATATCGAGACAGGCGACTGGGACGACGAACTGCTTGAGATCTTTCGCATTCCCCGCCTCGTGCTGCCGTGGATCGGGCGCTCCTGCGGCGTGTGCGGGACGACGAATGCCGAGATCCTCGGCCTGCCGATCGCGGTCGGCGGAATCGCCGGCGATCAGCAGGCCGCCCTGTTCGGCCAGAGCTGCCACCGGGCGGGCATGGCCAAGAACACCTACGGGACGGGCTGCTTCCTGCTCCTGCACACCGGCGAGGCGCAGGTCACCAGCCACGCGCGCCTTCTCACCACGCGGGCGGCGCAGGTGAGTGACCCCGTGTTCGCCATCGAGGGAAGCGTGTTCACGGCCGGCGCGGCCGTGCAGTGGCTGCGCGACAGCCTGGGGCTGTTCGCGAGCGCCCACGAAATCGAGCCGATGGCCGCCGGAGTGCCGGATTCCGACGGAGTGTTCTTCGTGCCGGCCTTCTCGGGCCTGGGGGCCCCCTACTGGGATGCGCATGCACGCGGCTCGATCGTGGGCCTCACCCGCGGGACCACCCGCGCCCACATTGCCCGGGCGACCCTCGACGCGATTGCGCTGCAATGCGCAGATGTGCTCTCCACCATGCAGGCCGACGCCGGCGTGCGCCTGCGCGAGCTGCGGGTGGACGGCGGCGCGTCGGCCAACAATCTACTGATGCAGATCCAGGCCGATCTGCTCGGCGTTCCCGTCGCGCGCCCGACAGTCATCGAAACGACCGCCCTCGGCGCAGCCTACCTTGCCGGGCTCGCCACCGGAGTGTGGAGCACGCTCGATCAAATCGCCCAGCACTGGCGGCGCGACCGGCTGTTCGAGCCGACCTGGTCGGCGGATCGGCGCGAGGCCCTGCTGCACCGCTGGCGGCAGGCGGTCGACCACACGCGCAACTGGAATCCCGCAGAGGAGGATCGCAAGTTGCGCCAGTACCCTGGACCTCGTCGATAACGAAGATGTTCGAAGGCTTCACCGTCAAGCACGCCCCGATCGCCGAGGGCCACATCCACGCCGTCGTGGGCGGCTGGGGCCCGCCGCTGCTGCTGCTGCACGGACACCCGCAGACGCACGCGATGTGGCACAAGGTCGCGCCGCAGCTCGCCCAGCGCTTCACGGTGGTGGCGAGCGACCTGCGCGGCTACGGCGACAGCGCCAAGCCCGAGGGCAGCGAGGACCACTCGAACTACTCGAAGCGGACCATGGCGCTCGACCAGCTCAGGTTGATGGAGCAGCTGGGCTTCTCCACCTTCAGTGTGCTGGCCCACGATCGCGGCGCCCGTGTCGCGCACCGCCTCGCCCTCGATCATCCGGAGCGCGTCTCACGCATGGTGCTGCTCGACATCGCACCGACGCTGGCGATGTACGAGCAGACCAACATGGCTTTCGCACGCGCTTACTTCCACTGGTTCTTCCTCATCCAGCCACGGCCTTACCCGGAAACGCTCCTCGCGGCGAACGTGGAGTTCCACATGCGCAGCATGATGGGCGGACGCCACGCCGGGCTGGCCCCGTTCACCGCCGAGGCCTGGGCCGAGTACGTGCGCTGCGGACGGAATCCGGCCACCATCCACGGCTGGTGCGAGGATTACCGCGCTGCCGCGACGATCGATCTCGAGCACGACCGCGCGGACCGCGACCGCGGGCATTCGCTGGGCTGCCCGATTCTCGTCCTGTGGGGACGCCATGGGGTGATCGAGCGCTGCTTCTCGCCGCTCGACGAATGGCGGCGGGTCGGCCGCGACGTGCGCGGGCGCGCGCTCGACTGCGGTCACTACATCGCCGAGGAAGCGCCGCAGACGCTGCTCGACGAGGCGCTGCCCTTTCTGGACCCTGCCTGAAGTGGATAGAGGAGTGTGATTGATGGCAATGCATCGTATCGCGGTCGTCCCCGGTGACGGCATCGGCAAGGAAGTGGTGCCGGAGGGTGTGCGTGTTCTCGAAGCGGCCGCGCGCAAGTTCGGCATCGCGCTGCAGTTCGACCATTTTGACTGGAGCTGCGACAACTATTCGAGCCACGGCTACTGGATGCCGCCGGATTGGAAAGACCGCATCGCCGGCCACGAATGCATCTTCTTCGGCGCCTCCGGCTGGCCGGCCATCGTCCCCGACCACAAGTCGCTGTGGGATTCACTGATCAAATTCCGTCGCGACTACGATCAGTACGTGAACCTGCGGCCGGTGCGGCTGATGCCCGGGATACGTTGCCCGCTGGTGGACCGCAAGCCCGGCGATATCGATTTCTATATCGTGCGCGAGAACACCGAAGGCGAGTATTCGGCGGTTGGCGGGCGCGCGTTCGAGGGCACGGAACGGGAGATCGTGTTCCAGCAGACCATCTTCACCCGCAAGGGCGTGGACCGCATCATGCGGTTCGCCTTCGAGCTAGCGCGCGGACGCCCGCGCAAGCACGTCACCTCGGCCACCAAGTCGAACGGCATCGCCATCACCATGCCGTACTGGGACGAGCGCTTCGCCGCGCTGTCGGCGGAGTACCCCGACGTGCGCACGAGCAAGTACCACATCGACATCCTGGCCGCCAACTTCGTGCTCCATCCGGACTGGTTCGACGTGGTGGTCGGCTCCAACCTGTTCGGCGACATCCTGTCGGACCTGGGTCCCGCGTGCACCGGAACGATCGGTATCGCACCCTCGGCGAACATCAACGCCGAGCGTGTGCATCCGTCGCTGTTCGAGCCGGTGCACGGCTCGGCGCCGGACATCGCCGGCAAGGGGATCGCTAACCCGATCGGGCAGATCTGGTCGGGCGCGATGATGCTGGAGTTTCTCGGCTACAAGCCGGCGCACGACGCGATCGTGCGCGCCATCGAGAAAGTGCTGGAGCCCGGGTCGGGCGCGCCGCGCACACCGGATCTCGGCGGCAAGGCGAAGACGGCGGATCTGGGAAAGGCGATCGCGGAGTCGGTTTGACAGCCGAGGGTTAAGCCGTTCCGCCCACCGTCAAACCGTCGATGCGCAGCGTCGGCTGACCGACGCCCACCGGCACGCTCTGGCCTTCCTTGCCGCACACGCCGACGCCCGTGTCGAGCGCCAGGTCGTTGCCTACCATCGCTACCCGGGTCAGCGCGTCGGGCCCGTTGCCGATGAGGGTCGCGCCGCGCACCGGATAGGTCACCTTGCCGTTCTCGATCATGTAGGCCTCGGTGCAGGAGAACACGAACTTGCCGTTCGTGATGTCGACCTGTCCGCCGCCGAAGTTGACGGCGTAGATGCCGCGATCG
>Ga0210394_10007538_pt1 | contig 11442 bp, 7 predicted proteins | sample IncBWC12MmetaG_FD_160121 | JGI IMG/M metagenome (GOLD analysis project Ga0210394, IMG submission 160121) | Forest soil microbial communities from Barre Woods Harvard Forest LTER site, Petersham, Massachusetts, United States - Inc-BW-C-12-M | ecosystem: Environmental > Terrestrial > Soil >... | reverse complement strand
GAAGGCTCAAGGCGTCTGGTGGGATCATCATAGGGAAGTTGAACCTCCACGAGTTCGCGCTTGGATGTACCGGAGACGTTTCGTTCTTCGGCCCGACACGCAACCCATGGGCGCTCGACCGGGTGACGGGCGGTTCATCGGCGGGCTCCGGCGCCTCCGTTGCCGCGGACCTGTGCTTCGCCGCCCTCGGCACGGATACGGGCGGAAGTATCCGTGTTCCATCATCATGGTGCGGCATCGTCGGAATCAAGCCGACAACAGGGCTCGTTTCAATCCGCGGCATTATTCCCTGTGCAGCTTCGCTGGACCATTGCGGGCCAATGGCAAGGACAGTTGAAGACGTTGCCCTGATGTTGAACCACATGGCAGGGTATGACGAACTCGACATCTTCAGCGTCGACCACGGTGCGGAAGACTATGTGAAAGCGATGAAGGAGTCGGTGTCCGGCTTGCGACTTGGAGTTCCCGCTGAATTCTTTGATCACCTGGAGCCTGAAGTCTCGTCGGCGGTCGCAGTAGCGATCGACGTGCTCTCGAAGCTGACCAGCGGTATCAAATCGCGTGCGCCGATGCCTACGATTCCGGCCGGATGGAGCTTCTTCCAAGGGCTCGGTGACACGGCGTCGTATCATCAGGACCTCGTGAAGAACTCACTCATGGCGTACATGCCCCCGACGCGAAAGGAGCTGGAGGCAACCGTCAAGAACTTCACGGCGACAGCGGCGGACAGCGCCCGCGCTCATGATGCTCTAGTCCTGATGAGGAGAAAGATCGACTCCGTCTTTAAGGATATCGACCTGGTTGTCGTTCCTACGACGCGAGGCCTCCCGCCCAAGATCAACGACTCTCTCGCAGACGAGATGGGAACGAAGAAACCGCACGTTTACGACTTTTTTGAAGGGTCATCTGGGTGCGCGAATACAGCCCCGTTCGATGTTTTCGGTATCCCTGCGATCTCGCTTCCTTGTGGATTCTCGAAGGATGGCTTACCGATCGGCTTGATGATTGCCGGGCCGCATTTCGCGGAGGGCAAGGTACTCGCGCTTGCCTACGCGTATCAGCAGGCGACGGAGTGGCACAAACGCAAACCGAAGCTGAGCCCCGAAACTCCCGTACCACCGCTCGTGGAAGCATAGGAAGAACGCGCAAGAGTTGCGGCTGTAGTCAGGTGCCCCGCGGCAATTGATGTAGCAAAGCGGACTTGGTGGAGCACGACGCCGCTCGGCCATCGCTTGCCGCACTTCATGCGGGGAGCCCGGGCTCTTCGTGCGCAGTCTCCAGGGGAGGCATGCGCAAGTGCCAATCCGTCGCGGTTTGGTAGGCAGCTGCCAAGGCCAGGATCTTCCCTTCGGAAAGCCGCGGCCCAGCCATGGTCAAGCCGATCGGCAGGCCCTCCCTACTGAAGCCGCACAGTAAGGTGATTGCTGGCAAGCCGTACATATTGAACTGGTATGTGTTGGCGATCGTTATCCACTGCTGTGGAGGAATTCCTTCCGTATCGATAGCCCTCTGGCCGGACGCAACAGCTCCTTCGATCGTGAGCGGAAGTGCTCGCTCTGTGGGGAAAACGACCAGATCAAAGTCATGAAACGCGCTCTCAACGGAACGCCGGAGTTCGATCAATTTATCGCGAGCGCGGATGTATTGGGAAGCTGACGGCGCTTTGAACTTGGTAAGGAACAGCCGAGTCTCGACCTGATAGAGGTCCGATGAAACGCGCATAACTCTTCGTGAAAACAGTACGTTTCGGCGATGAAAAGAAGGAAATCTTCACATTCCGGCATACGGCTCCGCGAACTCACTCCGGAAGTACCCACTCTATTTCGCGCCTTTTCGCTTTTCGTCGACGGAAGGCTCACTTATAGTCGCCTCAACCTGCTAGCTGCTTGGATAGAGAAACACCCGAACAATCCAAGCGGATGACGAGCTTCAATATCCGGGAGAGAGCATGTGGACACGCCGAGAATTCACCCACGGATTGTGTGGTGCCGTACTGACGGGAGTGCTGCCAACGCAAAGCAGGGCGCTGCGTACTGCAACTTTGAAGGCGTCGGGAAGCAACAGCGATCTGACATCGCTCACCCTTGCTGAGGCGGCTGACAAGATCCACCGCGGTGAGACGACATCGCTCGAATTGACGAATGCGTGCCTCGCACGGATCGAAGCTCTTAACCCGAAGGTGGACGCCTTCATCACGGTGCTGTCGGAGCGGGCGCGAGCACAGGCTCGACAATTGGATGCGGAGTTGGCAGCAGGGAAATATCGAGGTCCGTTGCATGGCGTCCCTATTGCAATCAAGGACAACATCGATACGGCGGGAGTACGCACAACTGGAGCGAGCGCACTGTTTTTAGATCGTGTTCCGGCGACAGACGCAACTGTAACGGCAAAACTTCGCTCTGCCGGATCCGTGTTCATTGGCAAGGCCAACATGCACGAATTTGCGTTGGGTGCTGGAGAGACTTCATACTTTGGGCCGGCGCGTAATCCCTGGGCACTCGATCACAACACGGGCGGCTCATCATCGGGCTCCGGAGCGGCGCTGTCGGCCGAGTTGTGCTATGGAGCCTTGGGAACGGATACAGGAGGTTCGGTACGGTTTCCAGCTGCTTTCTGTAGCGTCGTCGGTCTCAAGGTCACATACGGGCTGGTTCCAATCCGCGGAATCATGCCCCTCACGCTTTCGCTCGACACATGTGGGCCCATGGGGCGCACCGTTGAGGATGCCGCGATTCTGCTGAACTCCATGGCCGGATTCGATGAGCGTGATATCACCAGCGTTCAACACCAGCCGGAAGACTACCTTGCCGCAATGCGCAAGCCAGTTTCGGGGTTCCGGGTCGGAATGCCCGTGGGATGTTTCGACCGGCTTGATTCCGAAGTGCAGGGCGCAGTCCTTGCCGCGATGGATGTCTTGCGCAAGCTGGTGAAAGAGGTGAAGGAGGCTACACTGCCGAGCGTAGGAGAGGCAGCGGTCATCGGACCCTACTCCGAGACTTACGCATGGCACAAAGCGTACTTCGACGCACAACCGAACAAGTACATGCTGCATACCAGACGCGCAATCGAGGCCAATAGCAAGATGGACGCTGCCACATACATTCGTGCGCGTTGGCAACTGGAGAGCTTGCGGAGGACGGTCGACGATGCGTACACGGACTTTGACCTGGTCGCGCTACCGACAATGAACGTTCTTCCACCGAAGCTGCAGGACATGATCGACGAGGACGCGAATCCGGCTCCGCACGATCCGCGGAGCTACGGAAACGCTTCCTTGTTCAACCTTTACGGGACACCAGCAATCTCAATTCCCTGCGGATTCAGCTCGTCGGGCCTTCCCATCGGGTTGTCCATCTCCGGCCCCCACTTCTCCGAGGGCAAGATACTGGCGCTGGCAAAGGCGTACGAGTCAGCAACGACCTGGCATCAGCGCCGTCCACCGCTCACCGCAGATACTTCGCTCCCCGCCCTTGCATCGAGCTTGTGACTCGCAAATCTTACTGACCCGAGCACGACTCCACAACTTAATTCAGTGAGCGGGTTCGCACCATTTCGCATCCTCAGACATTGAATCTCGGTTATCGTCTCCCTACCGTTGCTCGCTAGGGTCGTTCGATTCACGCAGTTCGTATAGCAACCGGCAGACCTTCGGTGAACCAGACTACTCGGAAGAGTGTGCCGGCTCTACTTCTCATTGCCCAATGAACACTTCTTCAGGAGGTGCGGTTATGGTGACGCGATCTTCAAGGCTATTCGCATTGTTAATGAGTCTAATCGTCTGTTGTGGGGGCTTTGCGCAAAATGCAACGACTTCGCTTCGCGGGACAGTCACAGATCCTCAGGGTGCAGTCATCGTCGGAGCGTCTGTCAGCTTATTGAGATCCGAGACCGGATTTCATGAGGTTCATACGACCGCCAAGGACGGCGGATATCAATTCCTTCAGATTCCGCCGGGGACCTACACGGTGAGCGTAGAAAGTCCAGGGTTTGGAAAGCACACCTCGACTGTATCGTTGTTGGTCGATCAGCCATCCACATTGAGTCTCACCATGACTCTCGAGTCGTCGGCGGCTACCGTGCAAGTGAACGCGGAAGCGGAACTCACGCTTAACACCACCAATGCGTCTGTTGGAAACGCGGTGGACGAGGAGACTGTCGCGTCTTTGCCTATGGAAGGAAGAAACGTTCCTGATCTACTCAGCTTGCAGCCCGGCGTTCTATATCTTGGCCATAACATTAGCCAAGACAATGATAGCCGTAGCGGGGCCGTTGCAGGGGCGAGATCAGATCAAGGCAACGTCACGTTGGATGGGCTTGACAACAACGATCAGATAAAGGGATACGCCTTTACCGGTGTGCTTCGTTCCACGCTCGATTCGGTTGAGGAGTTTCGTGTCACCACGACCAATAACGGCGCCGACTCAGGGCGCTCGTCCGGCGCCCAGGTGAACGTGGTCACAAAGGGCGGCACAAACCGGACGCACGGCAGTTTGTATGAATACAATCGCAATACTTTGACGGCGGTGAACAACTGGTTCAATAAACAGTCTGAACTCAACGCCAGCGAACCCAACGTTCCCGGAAAGCTGATTCGAAACACGTTTGGTGCGGCAATCGGTGGTCCAGTTCTGAAGGACCGGCTCTACTATTTTGCGAACTTTGAGATGCAAAGAACTGCCGAGGCATTGCAGGAAACCCAGACCGTGCCAAACGCCATGTTCCGTCAAGGCTACATCTCCTACCCGTACCAATCCGGGTCGGGGCTTGCGACGGAGACACTCACACCCGCGATGTTTGCCGAACTCGATCCGCATTGTAAGGGCCTTGGCACGTGCCCCTGGGGACCGGGCGACGATCCAAATATTTTGAAGGTATTCAATTCCTATCCGCTTCCAAATGGGCCAGGGGGCGACAACTACAACACCGCATCCTATACCTGGTCGGCACCGAATCCGATCACCCTTGCCACCTATATCGGCCGCCTTGACTACACGCTCTCCGATCGACATCGTTTCTTTGCGCGCGGCAATCTTCAAGACGATAGCATCATCTCGCCGCCAATGTATCCCGGCCAGCCTCCCACGAACTTGAATCGCGACAACACCAAGGGAATTGCTTTCGGCGAGACCTGGACCATTAGCCAGAGTCTCGTCAATAATATTCGCTTTGCGTTTACGCGACAGGGATACTCAAACCGGGGTGCGGCAAAGCAGCCTTACGTCACTCTGGCAAGTGTGTCGAATCCGATCGCCGAGACGTATTCTACTGTTACACATGTGCCCAGCACGAACCTGATCGACGACATCTCCTGGTACAGGGGAAAACACAACTTCCAATTTGGCTTGAACTACCGCCTGATTCACACAATCACCGGCACCGATGCGTACTCGTATAACTCAGCCAGCTCCAGCGCGGGCGAGTACTTTGACAGCCTTGCGAATACCGGACAGGATCTCGATCCCGCCGCGTACCCAGGTGTTGTCGACGGGCATCTTGTGGCGACATCATTCAACAATTCCTATAGCTATGCAGCCATGAACCTGGCTGGAATCGTCGCATCCACAAATCTCAACTACGTCTACAAGGTGAATAAAGACAAAACCGGCTCTCTGCAACCGCAAGGCGCAGTAGCCGCTCGCGACTTTAAGACAAACGAGTTCGAGTACTATCTGCAAGACACATTTCATGTGATCCCGAAACTAACAATCACATTTGGAATACGCCATTCGATGGCGCAAACGCCCTATGAGGTAAACGGACAGCAGGTGTCGGAAGACATCAGCATGAATAAATGGTTTGATGCCCGTGTGGCGGGAGCAAAGCAAGGGGAAAGCAATCAGCCGAATTTCCACTACGTTCTTTCTGGAAAGGCCAATGGCGGCAAGCCGATGTGGCCGATGGAGAAGTATCTCATTGCACCTCGCTTGGGAGTCGCGTACGCGCTCAACTCAAAGACCTCTATTCGTGCCGGAGGCGGCTTGAACTACGACAACTTCGGGCTTTCCATTGCAAACATGGTGAGCACCATGGGGTCGGCAGGACTGCTTGGGTCGAAACAGACGCTGGCTGGCTGGGTGTCAACGCAAGCGTCTCCGCGCTTCACAGGACTCAACGATATTCCGCTGGCCGCATCAGGGTTAACCGAGCCGGCCGGTTCCATCACGTTTCCGTTTACGCCGCCCCCCGGAGCTGAGGCGGGGAACTTCACCGTCGATGATGGGATCAAGACGCCGCATTCGTTCCAGACCGACTTTTCGATACAGAGGCAGCTTCCTGGTGGCTTCACTCTGGAGGCGGATTATGTCGGACGATTCGGGCGCCGGACGCTGCAGAATCGAGACTTGGCGATGCCGCTGGACCTGGTCGATCCCAAGTCAGGCATGGACTATTTCCAGGCAGTTGACGTGCTTCAGAACGAGTTCTATTCGATGATTCGAAGTGGCGGGCCAACCTCCGTCTCGGCAGCGAACGTGAAGCCGATCGATTATTGGGAGAACTTGTTTCCGGACGCGGCAGGCGCGGGCGCGATTGGAACCGGAACTCCGGGCAATACGGCGACACAAAACATCTTCAACCACTTTGCGACGAACGAGCTGAATGCATCGTACGGCATTTACAGCATGGATATCCTCTGTAACCCAGGATGCGGTGGCAAACGCAATCGTTACTACCCGAGCCAGTACAGCAATCTCTCTACGATCTCTTCCCTTGGAACGACAAGCTACCACTCGGGACAACTGATCGTGCGGCATCCAATGAAGAATGGTTTCCAGGCTGATTTCAGCTACACATTCGGGAAGTCAATCGATTTGGGGTCGGACGCGGAGCGCAGCGGCGGGGCAGCTTACAATCCCTCGTCGTTGACTGGTTATCAGAGCTTCAGTCAAATCCTGAACGCGTTTAGTCCCAAGCTGAACCGCGCGGTATCGGACTTCGATACTCGGCACCTCGTCACGGTGAACTGGGTGTATGACTTGCCATTCGGCCGCTCACACCGCTTCGTTCCGACGGCGAACCGCCTGGTTAACGCGGTCATAGGGGACTGGCAGATGACCGGACTGGGACGATGGACAAGCGGTTTGCCTTTTGGCGATCAAGTGGGCGCAGGATGGGTGACGTCCTGGTATTATCAGAGCTTTCTGGTCAAGTCGGGGCCTGTCAAAATGCGCAAGCATCTGATTAAGGGGGTTGGCTATCAGGCGTTCGACAATCCCGATCTGTTGCAGGCTGACGTCAATAACGCAGTGGCAGGTGCACCTGTGCGCTTCCCGATTCCTGGCGAGGCTGGAACTCGCAACGCGTTCCGAGGAGATGGATTCTTTGGAATCGATTCCGGCCTGAATAAGTCCTGGCACGTATGGGAACGCTCTTCTCTAAAGTTTTCATGGGAAGTCTTCAACGTGACAAACTCTGTCCGGTTCGACGTAAACCCGAACTATGGCCTACAATCCGTGTTCGGGAACGGAAACCTCGGAGTCTACATGTCGACCCTTACACAACCGCGCATCCAGCAATTTTCACTACGTGCAACCTTCTAGGATTTGATCTGGCTAGCCGTTGTTCAACCCAGCCAGTTCGTAGCTCCTGGCTCCTCAACTGACACATTCGGCATGAGGTCATCACAGAGCAATGTCACCAAGTGGTTCACCCGTCGCTTCTTCGCCCGAACACGGCAGAAAGCTTTAAAAGAGCTGGTAGGAGAAGGGACTCAAACGTCGTCCCTTCGCCACCCCCTACCCGGCTTGGAGAAGCGATGAGATGTTGCTGGTGTGGCAGCAGAAAACTGTCTCAACGAAGGGGCTCACCCCATTTGGCTGTAGTCGAATTTGTAGCTGTCAAAGCACAAAAGAACCACAGGGTTCAACAGGGGTTGGCAGGTACGCGTTAAGCATCTCAATCAGAAGCGCTTATTTTAACTCGATTCCAACAGGCTTCAATAAACGGCCTGACCTGCTTTGGGACCAGAGGTGTTGATCTTTAATGAAAGCTGTTGAAACCTGTTGTTATCCTCGGTGTCACGCAATCGACCGTTAACTAGATGACACAGTTTCGGTCTCAGCCGTGGAAGCTCCTAAAGCAAACATTCACGGTGACTCCAAACCGTGACCATGACCTGCCTCCGTGACAGGAAGACGCTCACATGGTGCTTTGAGCCGGGAAATTGGCCCCCAACTACTCCAAATTGGTGAGCTTTAAATTAACCGTCTGCATGCCAGAGGTTTTCATGCCTATGCGCTCAACGCTGGCGCGGTGTCTGTCGGCAAAGTCCAGTGCGAAGTGCTTATTATCGGGGCTCGGGGGCACTGCAAAAAGGAGATAATCGCCGGGAATCACTCCGGAGATTCTGTACTCGCCGGCCGCATCGGCCGTAGAGGTGAGGGTGTATCGCGGAATGCGGCGAAGTTCCTTTGATTCGGGAATCAGCACAACGACCACTTTCGTGATGGGGTCGTCGCCGTTTATCACCTTTCCACGAATCACCCCCGTATCGTTAGCCAATGTCACAGTGCAATCGAGACTGGTACCAGGAGCAAGCATGACGACAGTTGAAGCGTAATCCCGACCGTTACAAACCGATTCTTTGACATAGACAGGATTGCGGTCGCTGTCCAGAAGCGCAAACATGTTTTCGCCGGGAGGAACGTTAGGGATGACAAACCGCGAACCAGAGTCAACCGCGCCTTCGTGAAGGAGATAAAAACCGGGACCGAACGTTTCCAGCGCGATTTTCGTGCCTTGAAGCGAAATTGACTTGGGCGCTTCCACTTTTCCACTCACTTCAATGCGGTGGCCGATTTGGATACTAGCGTGGGCATTCGAGCCCACGATGCGAACCGAAGCATATCCTAGCTCGGTTTGAACGCCTTCTCGCGTTACATCGGCACTGAGCATGTATTCTCCGGGAGGCAACGGCGGAGTCTTGAACGAACCATCCGGCGCGACCTGGGCGAAGCCTAGACCGGCGGTGCTGAACGAATATCCTTCCGCGTCTCGCGCAACATAACGAACCTCTTCAGCCCGGTCCAGCGGGGATTTGGCTAGAACCTCCCCGGCGATGGTAAAAGTTCCTTCCGCAGGAACTGCGAATTGAATGTCATTAATTCCCTCCGCCGTCAAGTGCAAGACCTGCGCTTCATCGAGAGACGGCGTTCCCGGGTAGTAGGTATTACGATATTGCATACCACCAGCGGGACCCTCCTTCAAGCCGACATTCTTCATCGGCCGCGCAATCAGGCCGCCCGCGCGAACGCAGTACGGTCCCGGCGGCAGATTAGCAATGCGAAAGTTGCCAAGGTCGTCCGTAACGGCCCGGCCTATTGCATTGATTTGCCTCCGTCCACCCCGAACAAACTTGACTAAAAGGGCATGAACTTCAATACCAGGCACCGCTTCGTGGTCTTCGTCAGAAATCTGACCGGCGAGAACCCCGGCTGGATGCAGACGAATACTCAGATTCTCGAGCTTCTCTCCGGGTTTGAGGGATATGGATCTGACGCCGGATGCTTCTTCGAAACCAGGTTCTCCTCCAGGCCATGAAGATTCCGCAAAGCCGTTGCGCCACACCTCAAGCTGATACTTGCCCGCGGGGACGTCGGGGAAAACGAAGGAGCCGTCTGCCCCTGAGCGCACGATACCCTTACCTCCCGCTGCCTCAGCCGTTGCTTCGTCCGTAGCGGAGAGTTCGAGCTCCGCTCGCGCGATTGGCTCTCCTGTGTCTGAGCGATAGACATGTCCCGAGATCTGCCCCGGTGATTGGGAACCATGAGGTTGTTTCGCGTCCGCGGTTTGAGCTGCGACGACAATGGCTACGAGTAAGCATGAAACAGCAAGTGCACTAAGGCAAGAAAAGAAGCGCCGAACCCGTCCTGTGGACGCTGGAGTCATTGCACCTCAGCGAGAATTCTACTCCGAACTCGAACGCCCCTGATCGCTCACTTTTCCTGCGTTCCGTTGACATGCCACAGGCTCATTGGCGACTGACGGCAGGTTCGTTTCGACCAACAGGTTGATCTCGTCTCCCCAAAGCTCTTGGACGATCTCCTCTCTCCTGATGAGTTCGCCGGGCCGCCTGGCCATCAGGATCAGGAGTTCCATCGGGATCCGCTCGATCTTCAGCTCCGAGCCCAACTACCGCAACCGATGGTTATGGACGTCGAGTTTGAATTCGCCGAACTGTAGAACAGTTGGAATTCAGGTGGACCCCCATCGGCCCTTCGGTGAGGCGGCAATGTTCTGGCTCAGAAAGTACCCAAACTGCTTAATGCAATCAATCCTGCCACTCAGTACCGAAGGGGGCCGTGTGGCAGTCTGAGAGAAACGGCACCATCCACCCCGATGGCGTGACGGAGTGTTTACAGAATGGTAATTGCCGGGTGCGCGGTTACAGGGCAGAATGCTTTCATTGTGGCACGATGATTTGTCGATCGTCGATACTATTTCTGGTCAGTGCAGCTTGGATAAGGCGCGGCTTCTGCAGGTACCTTGGCACAGAATCGCATCGAATTCAGCCTCTTTAATCTCTCTCCCCACTTTGCCTCGTCAAAGACGATTGGCTGACGAGACGCTGGCCCCCGCTCACCCCACAGAATCCTGTAGAAATCATTCGTACCCTTGATCGCAACAATGAGGAAAGAATCGCTACGTGCGTTTGATCCGGACTCGAGAGTCCCACAGCTCAGCCATGCTGCATGGGCACCGTGGCCGTCGATAGTGGTCGGCCCAATCCACCTGGCTGCGAAAGTATCGGGGCACACACCTCTGAAGCTGCCCGCGAACTTTTCAAGATAGGGCAGCGGGGTCGATTTCGGGTCGGCGGAAAGCCCCTTTTCGGCCTTCAGCGTGATCATTTGCGTCCATACCTCTGACGTTTCGCCCTCCGGCACCATCTCCCGCGTGTAGTGGGGGTCTCGTGCGTCTTCCAGTGCGATTGCAAATCCTTCGGGGGGCGTAAACCGAACGAGCTCGCTGAAAACCGGCGTGACCGCCGGGACGGACGTGACCGGTTTCTGTTTAAGGCAACTGGGATACGGCACCGGCTCTCCTGGCACCCTAGGGCAAACCTTCATCGGAGTCAACTTTTCCAATCGGTCTCCCCACTTGGCCCACTCGAAGGCGAGCGGCTGGCTTGATGCCTGGCCGCTCTCAGCCCATTGAACTGTGTAGTAGTCCGCCGTACCCTTGATCGAAACGATAAGGTTCGATTCGCTATGGGCAGTTCCTCCGCGAGTCGCGCTCCCACAACTGACCCAGGCTACAAAAGCTTCGTGACCGCTGATGGTTGTAGCGCCGAGCGGTTTGGCGGCAAAGGTATCCGGGCAGGCATTTCGGAAGACGTTTGCGTTCTGATCGAGGCGTGACCTCGCGGTCGCATTCTGGTTGTCTGCATTTCCCTGTAAGCCAGTCACGGACACCATTTGCGTCCATTGGTGAACCGTTTCCCCT